>WNFQ01016085.1_pt1 | contig 13344 bp, 15 predicted proteins | sample 5400171 | NCBI WGS metagenome assembly WNFQ01 (sample SAMN13153356, study PRJNA577476) | soil metagenome | isolation source: 20 cm soil under Madrone tree | place: USA:California | collected 2016-06-14
CGGAGCCGCCGAAGCCGAGCACACTCGCCACGATGTCGGTGCGGCCGAGCTTACGCTGTTCCACGACCTAGAGTCGCGCCCGTCCGCGCGGAGGCGCCATGGACCGCCACGGTACCATAGGCCTGTGGCGAGGCGAGACGCTGCTGACAACCGCGCACGAGTCATCAGGAGGACGCCCATGACGACAATCAGCGAAGTCGAACGTCCAGGGCTGGCGGTCCGCGCCTTCTATCGGATCGGACGGGCGATGTACGGCCGGGTGCCGACGCCGGAGCGGCTCATGGCCCACCGCGCGCCGCTCATGATGGGGCTCGGCGGCCTCTACGTCGCGCTCGAGTGGTTCGGCCGGATCGAGTCGACGCTTCGCGCGCTCCTCAACGTCCAGGTCGCAGCGCTCTACAACAGCGCCTATTGAATGGACATCCGCCGCGCCGTCGGCGCGAGGGCGGGGATCCCGAGCGAGAAGCTCGACGACCTGCTGCGCTACCGAGAGAGCGATCGATTCACGGCACGGGAGCACGCCGCGCTCGAATACGCCGAGCGCATCACGCGCGACGACCTGGAAGTGACGGATGCGTGCATGGCTCGCGTCCGGGAGCACTTCTCCGAGGCCGAGGTCGTCGAGCTCTCCTTCATCGTGGGCTTCCAGACCTTCGCCAGCAAGTTCGCCAAGGCCTTCAACCTCGCCCCGCAGGGATACACCGCGCAGGTTTAGCCGTGTCCGCCGCGGCCCGGCTTACACCGGGTCGCGGCGCGCCGGCCGAGCCCATCGGGAGTCTCCGGGCTACGAGCGCCCCGTGCAGTACGACGGCGCCCAGCTCACGCTGAGGACGTCTGGTCCGATCGTGCTGTAGTCGAACGCCTCGGCGTCCTTGCGCATCTGCCGCGTGTCGAACAGCAGGCGCGCCTCCGGGATCCCGCCGAAGAACGCCCGAAACATCGGCCGCACCATCAGTCGAGCCGCGTAGAGCCCGATCGGTCCCATGAAGTTGCGCCGCTCCCCGACGTGCGAGAGCTCGTCCGTCATGATCGCGCGCAGGAGCTCGCGGATCCGGTCTCGGACCTCGGGTTCGTCGCCGACGATGCCGTCGAGCATCTTGTCGAGCTGGAGGTACACGGTGAGCCCCATCAGCTCGCTCACGAAGGCCGGCGGTGCCACGAGCGGACCGGGCAATCGGGCGAACGCGCCGTAGAGCTGCTTGGTCCGCTTCGGCAGCGGCCCCCACTCGACGCCCTCCAGACCGAAGGTCCGGAACATCTCCTGGAAGAGCCGCATGTGACAGAACTCCTCGGCGAGGTGGTACCGGCTGATCTTGTCGATCAGGTACGCCGCGCGGGCCACCGTCGGCGTCTCGTCCCAGGCCGCCGAGATCCCGACCCACTCGTGCCGCGCGAACTTGTAGAGAAAGGTCAGCAGCAGGGCGCGCCGGTCGAGGCTCCGCGGATCGTCCCGCATCGTGAGGTAGTTGCGGTGGAACGCTTGGCCGACCGCCAGGCGCGTCCGGACCGGGTTGGCCTGAAAGCGCGCGAGACTCTTCCGCTTCTCCGACAGGTCCTTCGCGTCCTCGAGAATCTCGCCGTCGCGGCGCTGCTGGTAGAGCCAGTAGCTCTCGAAGTTCTCCTCGCGCTCGCGCGCCGTGGCGGGAGAGAAGATCGATACGCGGCCGGGCCGGTGGACGGAGGACATGCTCGGGGTCACAGACACGAGAGTACACGCTGTGTGAACGGGACGGTCTCTCCCGGGCGGCGGCGGGGCGTCCCTACGCGAGGGCACCCGCGCCGGCGTTGGCGATCTGCTCGTCCTCGTGCGACTGGACTCCGGACACGCCGATGGCTCCGACACACTCGTTCTGGTACATGACGGGCACGCCGCCCTGGAGCGGCAGGACACCCGGGAACTTCATGAACGACGGGCGCTCCTTGATGCGATCCTCCCAGAACTTCGAGGGGCGGCGCGTACGCGCCGCGGTGAGGTCGGGCGATTTCGCATGGCGAGCTCCTTCGATCAGAGTGAAGCGGACTGTAGTGCAGCGGCCGACTCGGTGTCAACGGCGGAGGCGACGTTGACACGCCGGACGTCGCCGCCTAGCATTCCGGTGCCGCACGCGCGAGCGCAATCCTCTTCAGCAGGAGTCACGACGATGCGCACTTGGATCCAGGGCGGATGGGTGGTCGGCTACGACGGCCGCGGCCACGAGCTGATTCCGAACGGCTGCGTCGTGTTCGAGGACGATCGCGTCGTCCACGTCGGAGCTCGATTCGACGGACCGGTCGATCGGCGCGTGGATGCGGTCGGCAAGCTCGTGTCGCCCGGTCTGATCAACTGCCACCTGCACGCCGCGACCAACGCGGGGCAGGCCGTCTTCCTCGATGGGCTCAAGGCCGACTATTTCGGCAGCAACTTCGTCGGCTACGTCGCGCCGCGCCGGGGCACCGCGGTGCCTCGGGCCGGCGACCGCGCGGACGTGGCGGGAACCTACGGCCTCTGGTCCGCGCTTCGCGCCGGCGCCACGACGATCATGGACGTCGGCACGATGCCGGGCGGCCCGGCGGCATTTACCAAGATTGCGGGCGAGCTCGGCGTCCGAGCCTACGTCGGGCCCGCGTTCCGGTCGGCGAGCTACGCCTTCGACGGCAGCCGCATCGTCTGGGAATGGGACGAGGCCGCCGGCGTGGCCGGGCTCGAGCGCGCCGTCGCGTACGTCAAGGAGCACGACGGCGCCTACAACGGGCGCATCAAGGCCATGCTCTATCCCGGCCAGCTCGACACCTGCACGCCGGATCTCCTGAAGCAGGCGCGGCGCTGGGCGGACGACCTGGGCGTCCCGATGCAGCTCCACGCCGCGATGAACCAGCGCGAGTTCCACCACATCCTCGAGCAGCACGGCCAGACGCCGATCCAGCTGCTTCACTCGATCGGCTTCTTGAAGCCGCGCACGGGGCTCGGCCACTGCGTCTTTCACAACGACCACTCCTGGTGCCACTACCCCTACGCGGATGACTTGAAACTCCTGGCCGACAGCGGCGTCACGGTCGTCCACGCGCCGTACAAGTACGCCAAGATGGGCGTGAAGTTCGAGTCATTCGAGCGCTATCGCGCGCTCGGGATCAACATCGCTCTGGGGACCGACACCTACCCGCAAGATCTGATCCACGAGATGCGCTGGGCCGCCCTGATGTGCCGCATGGCCGACGGGAGCTTTCGGGTGGGCCGGCCGCAAGACGTCTTCGACGCCGTCACGCTCGGCGGCGCGCGTCATCTCGGGCGGGACGACCTCGGGCGGCTGGCGCCGGGCGCCAAGGCCGACATCATCGTCGTCGACCTGCGTCATTTACACTACGGCGCCGTGCACGATCCGATCAAGGCCCTCGTCGACTGCGGCAGCGGCCGCGACGTCGAGACCGTCATCGTCGACGGCCAGGTGCTGGTGGAGGACGGGCGAGCCGTTCGCCTGGACGAGCCGGCGCTACTGCGCGACGTCCAGGCCGAGGGCGAGCGGCTCTGGAAGGCGATCCCGCAGTGGCACTGGACCGCCAGGCCGCTCGACGAGATCGCGCCGCCGAGCTACCCGGTGCGCGGTGCGCACTGAGGCCTCCCTCACCAGAGCCGGAGCGAATCGCGCAGGATCGCGGCGATCTCCGCGGAGCCAACCGCTCGAGGCGCGCCGCTCAAGAGCCGAGGCTGCTTCAGCGTGCCCTCGACGAGCGCGGGAATGTCGCCTTCGCCGTAGCCGAGGGCCGTGAGGCCGTTCGGGATCCCGACGTCGCGCATCAACGTCAGCAGCGCTTCGGGAAGAGCCTCGCGCGCCTCACGCTCGGCGAGACCCGCGGTCGAGACGCCCATCAACTCCGCCGCGCGCAGGTGCCGCTCGGGCGACGTCGCGTACGTGAAGCGGAACGTGGCCGGCGCGGTCACGACGACGGAGACGCCATGCGGCACGAGCGCATGCGTCGTCCGGTAGCCGCTCGGCACGTAGTCGCGCACGAGTCCGGCGATTGGGTAGGCGAGCGCGTGCGGGATGTGCACTCCCGCGTTACCGAAGCCGACGCCGGCGTAGTTGGCGGCCAGGGCCAGGTTCACGCGCGCATCGAGGTCGAGCGGGCTGAGCACCGCGCGCCGCAGGTACCGGCCGACGTACTCGATGGCCTTCTCGCACCAGATGTCGCTGGCCGGGTTGGCGCCGATGTACCGCGCGTTGTACGGGCGCGTGGTGTAGGACTCGATCGCGTGCGTCAGGATGTCGCAGCCCGCGGCGGCCGTCACCTCCGGCGGCGCGGTGAGCGTGTTGAGCGGGTCGACGATCCCGAGCGCCGGGCGCAGCAGCCGGTTCGACACGCCGGCCTTCACGTGCTGAGCAAGGACGTGGGTCACCGCCACCGCCGTCGTCTCGCTGCCGGTGCCCGCCGTGGTCGGCACCGCGATCAGGGGCTTGAGCGGACCGGGCACTGGGCGGCCGCGTCCGACGGGCTGATTGATGTAGTCGAGCAGGGGCGCCGGGTACGTCGTGAGCAGATTCACCGCCTTGCACGTGTCCAGCGCGCTCCCGCCGCCGACCGCGATGAGCCCGTCGAGCTCGCGCTGGCGGGCGTACTCGGCGGCCTCCTCCATCGACCGATCGCTGGGCTCGATCTCGACGCCGTCGTAGATGTCGGCCTTGATGCCTTCCTCTTCGAGAAGGGCGCGCACACGGTCCGGCAGCCCGAGCTCGCCGATGTGGCGGTCGGTGACGATCAGCACGCGCTTGAGCCCGAGCCGCCGCGCGTCGTAGGCGATCTCGTCCATCGCGCCGAGCCCGAACTTGATCGGCGACGCTTCCATCACGAAGACGGTCTCTGTCGGCAGGGTCACGCCCCTCATCACGCTCCTCCAGTTGTCGCGGCGCCTCGGCCGGCGGGGCCCCAGCCCCGCGACGGCCTGCGGCCGCCGACATCCGTCTTTTCATAGCGGCGCCTCGGCCGGCGGGGCCCCAGCCCCGCGACGGCCTGCGGCCGCCGACATCCGCACGGATTATAATCGTGTCGGTGAGTCGATCGCCGCTCCCCGCCCCTGGCCCCCCGCCGGGCACGAAGTTCGGGGCGCTCCACCATCGCGACTACCGCCGCTACTTCGTTCTGGTGCTCCTGAGCGCCACCGCCGACAACATCGAGCACGTCATCAGCTACTGGGTCATCTTTCAGGCGTTCCATTCGCCGATGCTCGCGGGGTTCGCCGTCATCAGCCACTGGGTACCGTTCCTGCTCTTCTCGGTGTACGCGGGCGCGCTGGCCGATCGCTTCGACTGCCGCAAGCTGATCCAGATGTCGCAGGGGCTGTTCGCGCTCGCCTCGCTCGCATGGGCGCTGCTGTTCCTGACCGGGACCTTGCGGGTCTGGCACGCGGCGGTGATCTTGCTCATTCACGGAGCCGCCGGCGTGATCGGCCTGCCCGCCTCGCAGCTGCTCGTCTACGACATCGTCGGACCGGAGCGGCTGCCGAGCGCGATCCGGCTCAACGCGACGAGCCGATATCTGGCGATCCTCCTCGGCCCGGCGGTCGGCGGCGGACTGATGCTCGCGCTGGGGCCGGGCTTCGGGCTGCTCGCCAACATCGCGATCTATGCGCCGTTCACGCTCTACCTGTTGTGGATGCCGTACACGGGTCACCGGCGCGACACGGGCGGGAGGCGCTCGACTCGCTTCAGCGTCGCCGAGATCCGCCGGCTTGTGTCCCGGGCGCGCTCCGATCCGCGTCTGCTCACGATGATCCTGCTCGGCGGGACCACGTCGTTCCTCGTGGGCAACGCGTTTCAAGCGCAGATGCCGGAGTACGCGCACCATCTGGGCGCCGACGAGGCCGGCGCCTGGTACAGCGTGCTGCTCGCCGCCAACGCCGTCGGCGCCATCATCGGCGCGGTGCTCCTCGAGAGCGCGACGCTCATCCCCCTCAGCGCGCGGACCGCGATCGGGTGCGCGGTGGCCTGGGGCGTGTTGATGGCGCTGTTCCCAGCGGCGCAGAGCTATCCGGCGGCGGTGACGGTGCTCGTGCTGGCCGGCATCTTCAACGTCGCGTTCACGTCGATGGCGCAGACGATCGTGCAGCTGCTGGCCCCGCCCCATCTCCGGGGCAGCATGGTCGGGCTGTTCAACACGTCGATGCTCGGGCTGCGCGCGGGCAGCGGTCTCACGGTCGGCGTGCTCGGCGCGCTGATCGGCGTGCAGTGGTCGCTGACGTTCAGCTCGGCGGCGGTCGTGCTAGTCGCGCTCGGCCTGCTCGCGATCGAGGCCCGGGCGCGGCCGCGCCTACCGGTCTAGCCGCGGCCAGTCTAACCCGGCCGCTGAAAAGGGCCCAGATGCGAGGCGGCGCCCGAAGGCTGCACGCGAGGCGTACTCGCTGTACGTCGAGCGTGCAGCCGAGGGCGCCAACGAAGCAGATGGGCCCTTTTCAGCGGCCGGGTCCGTTAGACGTTCGCGGTGGCGCGAATGCTCTTGAGGTGCTCGTCGATGTGGTTGAGGAGAATCCCGCCGATGACCTGCTCGACCGACATGGGCGACATGTCGGACAGGACGGTGCCGCTCTTGCCGAGATCGGCGTCGCTGAGCCCGCGCACGACCGCGGCGGCCGCCGCCGCGCTCTTCTTGTGCAGCGCGATCGTCTCGGCCTTGGTGGCCGCGGCGTGCTCTTGGGCGTGCTTGGCGTTCATGTCGTGAAGCATCTGCATCGTGAAGTTCCCCATGGACTGCCCGGCAGCGACGGCCTTGATGATCCCGGCGATGCCCTCGTGCGAGCCCGCCATGTGATGCGCGACCACGCCGACCGTCCATTTCTCGGAGGAGGTCGTCTTCTTCCAGTCGGCGTCGGTCAGGCGATCGAGCACGCCGGCCGCCTCCTGCACCTTCGTTTCGAACTGCTTCGCCAGCGCTTCGGCCTTGGCTGCCATGGGGGGCCTCCTTGGTGAGGGTGTGTCGCGGCCTGCTTTCGTCACCCAGATGATAACGCCTCGTTCAAGGACGGTCCCTTGACAGAGGTCAGCGGCTCCACGATGTTCTCCTCATCTACATCCATGGGGGGACCAGGAATGACGAGGCATCGATTCCGTCTGACCGGCGCGCTCGCCATCGGGCTCGTCATCCTCGCGATTCTCGGCGGCGAGCGGCCGGCGCCGGCGCAGTCGCCCTCGGCGATCAAGATCGGGCTGCGGATGCCCGGGACGGGCCCGTTCACGGTCAACGCGCAGCGGATCACGACGGGGGTGCGGCTCTACTTCCAGAGCAGGGACTGGCAGGTCGCCGGCCGGAAGATCGAGCTCGTCGCCGAGGACGATCAGGGCGATCCTCAAGTCTCGCTCACCCAAACTCAGAAGCTCGTGGAGCTCCACAACACCTGCGTCGACAAGGTCGCGCAGCTCGGACATCCCGGGGACATCCCGTTCCCTCCACGCTAGAGGAGTGCGGCGATGAGACATCGAGCGCTTCGCTTGGCCACGCTCGCGCTGGGGCTCTTGGTCGTGGGGTCCGGTGCCGGAAGCCAGGAGCGCGACCCAGTGAAGATCGGCCTCATCTACACGAACACCGGACCGCTCGCGCAACTGGGGATCGACATGCGCGACGGAAACCTCCTCTACTGGAGCCAGGTCGGGAGCCGGGCCGCCGGGCGGCGGGTCGAGCTCCTCACCGAGAGTACGGGCAGCAACAAGCCGGACGAGGGCCTGACGAAGGCGCGAAAGCTCGTGGAGCGAGATCACGTGCAGATCCTCACCGGGATCATCGAGACGCCCGTCGCGTACGCGCTGGCCGGCTACGTCAACGACAAGAAGGTCCCGCTGATGATCAACATCGCCGGCGCCGACGGGCTCAGCCAGAAGCAGCGCAGCGACTACGTGTTCCGCTCGTCGTTCTCCAACAGCCAGGCCTCGCATCCCCTCGGCGAGTGGGCGTACCGGCAGGGCTATCGCAAGATGGTGTTGCTCGCCTCGGACTTCGCCGCCGGCGCTGGGTGCCCCGGACTTCGCGCCGTATCTGGCGCAAATCCGGCGCGACGCCGACGTCGTGGCCGTCGCGATCTTCGGGGCCGATGCGCTTCGCGTCGTCATCCAGTACGCGGAATTCGGACTCAAGAGCAGGATCCCGATGATCGGAAAGGGCGGCCTGACCGACGAAGCGTTCCTGGAAAAGATGGGCGACGCCGCGCTGGGCATCGTCGTCGCATTCAACTGGAGCGCGGCGCTGGACACGCCCGAGAACCGGCGCTTTCGAGACGCGTTCGAGAGCAAGTACAAACGTCCGGTCAGCTTGACCGCCGAGGCGGGATACGTGGGAGCGCAGATGATCGCCAGGGCACTCGAGAGCAGCAAGGGAAACGTCGAGAGCCTCCACGCATTCCTGGCCGCCCTCCGGGGCGTCGAGGTCGAGGCGCCGCGTGGAAAGGTGAGGCTCGACAGCTTCCACAACCCGTTCCAGGCGGTCTACATCCTCAAGACCGAACGAAAAGACGGGGTACTGCAGAATACCCCGATCGTGACCTACCCGAATACGAGCCAGTTCTGGACCTGGACTCCGGACGCCTTCATGGCCATGCCGTCCTATGTCGAGCTGAAGGGCAAGTGGGCCAAGTGAGGGGCTCGCCGGATTGTCAACCACCGCGCCCTGGGCGATAGTGCGACGGTGAACTTGGGCGCCGGCTTCCGGGGCCGTTTCCGAAGGAGATGACCATGCAGGTCTACGCGTTCGACCTGATGCCCTGGCCGCATCTCGCGGAGGCTTCGTACTACCCGGATTCGAACCGGCTCTACGATCCGGCGCTCGGCCGGCAGGTCTACGACGAGCACTTCCGGCAGATGGAGCTCTACGAAGAGCTCGGCTACGACGCGATATGCATCAACGAGCACCACGCCAAGCCGTACGGGTTGATGCCCTCGCCCAACTTGATCGCCGCCGTCCTCACGCAGCGGACCAAGGCGATCAAGATCGGCATCTTCGGCAACCTGCCGGCGCTCCACGCGCATCCGGTGCGGCTGGCCGAGGAAGTCGCGATGCTCGACGTCATGTCCGGCGGCCGCGTCATCTCGGGCTTCGTCCGGGGCGTGCCGCAGGAGTTTCTCGCCTACAGCCTCCCGCTCGCCGACGCGCGGCCCCGCATGACCGAAGCGTGGGACCTCGTGGTCAAGGCGTGGACCGAGCGGGAGCCGTTCGCTTGGCGGGGAAAATACTTCAGCTACGAGCGCGTCTCGATCTGGCCCCGGCCGCTCCAGCAGCCGCATCCGCCGATCCTGTTGCCCGCCGACAGCGACGAAGGGCTCGAGATCGCGGCCAGCCGCCGGGTGCCGACCGGCTCTGCCTATCGATCGGTCGGCCGCGTGCGCGCCGTGTTCGATCGCTATCGTGAGCTGGCCCGAAAGCACGGGTGGACACCGGGGCCCGAGCATTGCCACCTGGTGCGCCACGTGTACGTGGGCGAGACGAACGCGCGGGCCCGCGCGGAGGCCGAGCCGCACCTCGACTACTTCTGGCAGAAGCTCCTCAGCTACCACCGCGGCTCGATGGCGCTGATGGGGCAGTCGCCGCCGGCGCGACCGGCCCGCATCGAGCGGGCCGAAGATCTCCCGCTCTACGAGTTCGACTTCGATCTGTGTCAGAAGGAGGGCCTGTCGATCGTGGGCGATCCCGACTACGTCGTCCGCGAGCTCCAGGCCCAGACGCGCGAGCTCGGCGTCGGGGTTCTGGTCGGGCTCTTCCAGTTCGGCTCGCTGCCGCACGCGCTGGCCGTGAAGAACATCCGGCTCTTCGGCGAGAAGGTCCTGCCCGTGCTCAAGCGCGGCTGAGCGGCCCGTGACGTTCTGGGTCACGCAAGCGCTGAACGGGATCTCGTTCGGCATGCTCCTGTTCTTGCTCGCCGCCGGGCTCTCGCTGATCTACGGCCTCATGCGCATGCTGAACCTGGCGCACGGCTCCTACTACATCCTCGGCGGCTACGTCGGGCTTGCGACGATGCACGCGAGCGGCAGCTTCGTGCTCGCGACCGTGGCCGCGACCGCCACCGTCACGCTGGTCGGCGTCGTGATGGAGCGCTTCTTTCTGCGCCGGTTCCCGGAGCAGGAGCTGCCGCAGGCGCTCCTCACCTTCGGCTTCCTGCTGATCTTCGCCGACCTCTCGCTGTGGCTCTGGGGCGGCACGCCGCAGACGTTGCCGAAGCCCGAGATCTTCGAGCGCTCGATCCGGGTGGGCACGATCGTCTTTCCGACCTATCGGCTCTTCGTCATCGGCATCGGGCTCGTCGTCGGGCTCGGGCTCTGGTGGCTCCAGGAGGGCACGCGCCTGGGCGCCAAGATCCGCGCCGGCGTGGACGACGCCGAGATGGCGCGCGGCACGGGCGTGAACGTCGGTCTCCTGTCCACCGCGGTGTTCGCGTTCGGCGCGTTCCTGGCCGGGCTCGGCGGCATCATCGGCGGACCGTTCGTCGGCGTCTATCCCGGCGCCGACTTCGAGATTCTCGAGATGGCGCTGGTCGTCGTCATCATCGGCGGCCTCGGCAGCCTCAAGGGCGCCTTCGTCGGCGGCCTCCTGGTCGGCCTGCTCGACAACTTTGGCAAGGCGCTGTTTCCGGAACTCGCCCTGTTCACGGTGTTCGCGCCGATGGCCGTGATCCTCGCCGTCCGGCCCACGGGTCTGTTCGGCGCCCGGTGAACGCGCGGGTCGCGAGTGGCGCGGTGGCGCTCGCGGTCCTCATCGGGCTGCCCGCGGTCCTGTCGTCCTATCAGCTGAGCCTGCTGACGAAGATGCTGATCTTCGGCATCTTCGCGATGAGCCTCGATCTCCTCCTCGGCTACGCGGGGTTGCCCTCGCTCGGCCACGCCGCCTACTTCGGCGTCGCCGCGTACACGGTCGGCCTCCTGGCGCTCCGGGTCGCCAACAACTTCTGGATCGATTTCCCGGCGGGTCTCCTGATGGCGGCCGGCGTGAGCGCGCTCTTCGGCCTCTTCGCGCTCAGGACCCGCGGAAGCTACTTCCTGATGATCACGCTCGCGCTGGGCCAGGTCCTGTGGGGCATCGCCTTCGGGTGGCGCTCGCTCACGGGCGGAGACGACGGGCTCCCGAGCGTGCCGCGGCCCCATGTGCCCTTGCCGTGGTCGCTGACCGAGGGCGTGCCCTTCTACTACTTCGTGCTGATCTTCTTTGGGCTGGCGGTCGGCGCGCTCGCGTTGATCGTGAGCTCGCCCTTCGGGAAGGCTCTCGTCGGCATCCGCGAGAGCGAGCGGCGCATGGAGGTGCTCGGCTACGACGTGTGGCGCTACAAGTACGTCGCGTTCATCCTGGCCGGGCTCTTCGCGGGGCTCGCGGGTAATCTCTTCGTCTACTTCAACGGCTTCGTCAGCCCGAGCTACCTCAACATCTTGTTCTCGGCCTCGGCGCTCCTGATGGTCATCCTCGGCGGCGCCGGCACTCTCGTCGGCCCTGCCATCGGCGCCGCCGTCATCGTGGGCCTCGAGAACCTCATCAGCGCCTATATGGAGCGGTGGGTGCTGGTCCTCGGCGTCATCTACGTGCTCGTCACGCTCTTCGCGCCCAGCGGCCTCGTCGGTCTCGCGAGGCAGCGATTGGGGAGTGCCAAGACGTGATCGCGCTCGAGATCGACGGGCTCTCCCACCACTTCGGCGGTCTCACCGCGCTCAGCAACGTGAGCCTCGCGGTCGCTCCGGGCGAACGCCTGGCCATCATCGGACCCAACGGCGCCGGCAAAACCACGCTGTTCAATCTCATCACCGGAATCCTCCGGCCCTCGGCGGGACGCATTCGCCTCTTCGGTCAGGACGTGACGCGGCTGCCAACGCACCGTCGCGCCCAGCTCGGGCTGGCGCGCACGTTCCAGATCACGACGCTCTTTCCGAGGCTCACCGTGCTCGAGAGTGTGCTCCTCGCCGTCCAGGGGCTCGATCCCGTGCGCTTCACGGTGCATCGCAGCCGCGAGACGTACGGTCATCTGCGGGAGCGCGCGGAGTCGCTGCTCGCCGACTGGGGGCTCGCCGATCGCGCAGGACAGGTGACCCGGCAGCTCTCGTACGGCGAGCAGCGGCAGGTCGAGCTGGTCCTGGCCCTTGCGGGCGCGCCGAAGGTCCTGCTGCTCGACGAGCCGACGGCGGGGCTCTCACCGGCCGAGACGGCGTCGGTGGCCGAGATGATCCGGCGATTCTCCCGCGACACGACGATCCTCCTGATCGAGCACGACATGGACGTGGCACTCGACCTCGTCGACCGCGTCGCCGTCCTCTTCCAGGGGCGCGTGCTGGCCGAAGGCAACAAGGATACGATCAGGAGCGATCGGGAGGTCGCGGCCATCTACCTCGGGACCGACGATGCTTGACGTCGAGGACATCCACACCAACTATGGCGAGAGCTACGTCCTGCAGGGCGTGTCCCTGCGCGTCGCACGCGGTCAGGTGGTCGCCGTGCTCGGCCGAAACGGCGTCGGCAAGACCACGCTCATCCGCTCGATCGTCGGCTTCACGCCGCCCCGCCGGGGCCGCATTCTTCTGCGCGGCGAGGACATCACGCGCCTGCCCGCCCACGAGATCGCGCGCCGCGGTGTCGGTCTGGTGCCGCAGGGCCGCCGCATCTTTCCGTCGCTCGCAGTCGGGGAGCACCTCGAGATCGGCGAGCGGGCCGGGAACGGCTCGGGCTGGAGCTTCGGTCGGGTGCTCGACCTCTTTCCCCGACTCCGGGAGCGGCTCCGCAACCGCGGCAACCAGCTCTCGGGCGGCGAGCAGCAGATGCTCGCCTGCGGGCGAGCGCTGGTCGGCAATCCCGACATTCTTTTGATGGACGAGCCCTCGGAGGGCCTGGCCCCCCTGCTGGTACGCGAGCTCGGACGCATCCTGAGCCGGCTCAAGGCCGGCGGCGCGTCCATCCTCATCGTCGAGCAGAACCTCGCCTTCGCGCTCCGGATCGCCGATCACGTCTACCTCATGAGCAAGGGCAAGGTCGTCCACGAGTCCCGGCCGGACGAGCTCTCCGGGAACGAAGAGATCAAGGCGCGATACCTCGGCGTGTGACGGGCCACCGGAGCGGACGATACGCTCAGGTCTTTCGCGTCAGCCGATGGCCGTCACGATCCCCACCGACCTTCCGCCGCCGTCCCCGGCGCCGGCCGTCGGCCCGCTGTCCGTGATGGGCATCGGGAGCTGGCCGCGCCCGCGCTGGATGCTCCAGGCGATCCACGAGCACCTCGAAGGCCACCTCGGCGAGGCGGAGTTCGACGCGACCGGCGACGATGCCGTCCGCCTGGCGGTCGACGCGCAGCTCCGTGCGGGGGTCGACGTCGTCTCGGACGGCGAGCAGCGGCGCGACAACTACGCGAGCTTCGTGGGCGGACGG
>WNFQ01002482.1_pt1 | contig 13343 bp, 12 predicted proteins | sample 5400171 | NCBI WGS metagenome assembly WNFQ01 (sample SAMN13153356, study PRJNA577476) | soil metagenome | isolation source: 20 cm soil under Madrone tree | place: USA:California | collected 2016-06-14
ACGTTGATCCCGAGCGCATCAGCTTCGAGGTTACAGTCACACTCAAGAACGCGCAGGTGTCCAGGATGGCGAAGATTGGGCGGACGGCTTGGCCTAACGTCATGAGGACCCTCCAGCAATTCGAAATCGTGGAAATACGGGTCGCAACGGCTACTGTGCCCACCAAGACTGCGGTAGCACCAGCGCCTTCTAGTTTTCGAGCTCTGACGCCCAAGCCATCTCCATCTCCTTATGCTTTCGAAGATGATGATGGGTATTCGGATGCGAATACGGAATCGCTGAGGAATTTTTCTCAGTATAGGTCGTCAATGTCACGCTCGCGGTCGATCTCATCCTTTGCGTCCAGTATCATTGACGTCCTTACTCCCAACACCTCCCGACGTCGTCCTTCTCCTTAGACATTTCAACATTTCTGTTTCGAACGCAGTATCTCTACCTTTGTATTGCCATAGTGACTACAGTATTGGAAGGCTGGCATACTCTGTATTACAGTCGAAGCTCCAATATCACATACCCTTTTTGGAGCACTTATTTCCACTTTATGGCAGGTCCAGAACTCTGCAGCAAATTGTTACATATTCTTGTAGACTACCTAGTAGTCTAATTGCAGAATCCCCCTAAGTGGATGTACTCATTGTAATGGCACACCTTTGGCATGCTTTGGAAGAAGTATTTAAGACAAGCAAGTCGAAGGAAACCGATTTCTTTGTCGCTAGTGTGGGATATCGGTAGATTCCGAGAAGACAGTGTCAGTGTCTATTGAACAACAACGCGACAGAAAGTCTGCGTTTTACATGGGAGCCGCCAGACTGCAACAGCAATAAGGGGAATCGGCATAGCGTCAAAGACAGTGTGGAAGGAAGAGGCGCGCATCCATGGACCTTTCCTCAGCTGCCACTCAGGCTGGCATTGACCTGGAGTCTCATCTCATCTCATCTGGTCATGTCTCGCTTAGACGACAGGGTCAGGCTCAGTCAATGGCAAGAGTCGATTACTATTCGGCTACGGTACTGTACGGGAACTCGATCATCCCCGTGCCTTGGGTTCATTCACGCGGGCCCGGGGGGGCTCGGAAGAAAGATGCATGCGTTGGCCAAGTGGACTCTGGAGGTTTGAATGATGGATAAAACGATGTTCTTTGCGGTAAAACCCTAACCTTGACTCGGCGAGGGCTAAATTATGGACTCGGGCGTCTGTCAGCCGCCACCCCGCCAGCCGCTGTCAGCCACTGTCATCCTCCGCGGTCCATGAGGACGATGACCAATGGTATGCTCGTAACTTTTACCTTTAAAGTAGGGGATCATCGATCACCAGTCAACATTGACAGAACGTTCTCCTTCCTCTCTTTGACATCCACACACACTCTTTCAAGTTGCCCTCGAACGCAACCAAGAAACAAATCGTAGCGTCGCCGTCAACGTTTCGAACCAACTCGATTCACGAACGATGGCGCGCTCTCAGTCTCTCCTTTCAATCCTCGCGTTCGTCGCGCTCGCGCACGCAGCGATATCTTTCAAAGGGCGTCAACAACCTGCCAATAAAGGTAAAAGGCACACGCAAATCACCGTACCTCATCAGATACAGCAGCTCATAACGGATCGCTCCTCGCGCGGCGGGCATCAGCCGTCATCGCCCAGATGTTCGAATGGGATTGGGATAGCGTCGCTGCGGAATGTACGAGCTTTCTCGGTCCAGCTGGTTACGGATTCGTCCAAGGTAAAGTAAATGAAATAAAATAAAATAAGCGAACCTTGACGAGATGACGCCCCCCTCGTTGACGCGGTTTTCTTTCCCTTAGTGAGCCCTGCGTCGGAACATGTCCAGGGTTCCGAGTGGTGGACCGATTATCAGCCCGTCTCGTACATCCTCACGTCTAAACGCGGCAATCGATCTCAGTACCGGAACATGACCACCACCTGTCACGCAGCTGGCGTCAAAGTCATAGCCGGTAAGTCGAAAAGAGAACGGACACTCTCCCGCGGCCCTCTCTCTCTCACTCACTCACACGCACGAATTTTTTTGTTTTTTTTGACGCGTCAGATACGATATGGAACCATATGACGTCGCAAAATTCTGGAGTTGGCGTTGCAGGAAGTAGTTCGTGACACCCCCCTCCTCAAGTTTCACTTTCAACTTACGGATCGATTGCTTTTACGTCGCCAGACTTTACCTATTACAATTATCCGGGTATTTACAACAATGGGACTTTCCACCATTGCGGTCTCGAACCGGGCGACAACATCGTCCACTATGACAATGCACAGGAAGTGTGGACCTGCCAGCTCGAAGGCCTCGCCGAGTACGTATGATCCGCATCTTGGCTTTGCTTTCTATGACCTCCTCCCGTACGTTGCGCGCCAGTTTGGCAACGGAGACGGAATACGTTCGCGAGCAGCTTGCAGGTTACACGAATGATCTTCTCTCTCTGGGAGTCGATGGACTACGTCTGGACGCGGCGAAGCGTATGTGGTCTCTGTCCTCTTGTTGTTTTTCTCAAACGCCTTGCCCCTTTCGTAGACATCGAACCAGGCGATATCGCCAATATCTTGGCGAGATTGAGGACCAAGCCGTTCATCACCCAGGAGGTGAGTAAGAGATCGCGCCTTTTTTGCCTTATTTTCATGCCCTGTACTTTCTGCTCTTGATTTCATTATGGAGGTTATTTGGGGTGCTGGAGAGGCTGTCACGCCAGATATGTACACCGGAAATGGCGAAGTGCAAGAGTGAGAAAGACTCCATAAATCGACACTTCAGCTTGGATGCAGCAGCTCATTTGCCATTGTAGGTTCCGCTACACCACCACTTTCAAGGAAGCCTTCCTTCAAAATGGCATAGCGGCATTGCAAAACCTTGATAACCAGGGCTGGGTAGCGGGGTGGGACGCAAACGTTTTTGTGTCCAACCATGATACCGAACGGGTACGACATCAATTCCTTTTTTTTTTCACGCCTAAATCTCTCCTGTGTAGAATTCTATCTCTCTCAACGCGTACTCTCCTTCAAACACTTATATATTGGCCACCGTTTTCTCCCTGTATGTTCCTCACTTCCCGTCGTCTGTTCAGGGATTCCTTTCTCACGATAGATTATTTATTTGTCCTGTCCAACCTGGCGTAGCGCCCATCCATACGGCACACCTTCCGTACTGTCTAGCTATAGCAATTTCTACAACACAGACGCTGGAGGACCGAACGGCGGTACGGCTCATGCCCCCTTTTTTTTTGCATCTTTCTCCTCACGTAAACCACGCTGGGTTTCTTCCAGGAACGGGAATCTGCTCGGTCACCGTCGATGTAGCTAGGTGGTAAGCAAACCGACTGCGCTAGCAAGCGCCGCAGACGGGTGACGATACTTTTGAAAAATGTACAGGTTTTGCCAGCACCGCTGGCCTGCCATCGCCGGCATGGTCGGGTTCCGGAATAGCGTCGGCAATGCCCCACTCACGGGCTGGGTCGCGCCGTCATCCCAGCAGATCGCCTTTGCCCGCGGTAATGCATTTGTATGTAGCAGAATAGCTTGCTCATGCATGGCATCGTACAGGCTCGGTCGGCTTTGTGGCCATCAACAACTGGGACACTCCGTGGAGCGCAACATTCTCGACAGGCTTGCCCCCCGGATCGTACTGCAATGTGATAGAAGGCCCACCCCAACTGGGCATTTGCAGTGGGACCGCGTACGTGATGACCTCGTCTGTATGTGCTTTCTCGTATAAAAGAGTGTGGGTGGGTGTTGCACAGATTCTTGATCGGGTATGGTGGTGGCTTGAGCGTCACTGTTGGTCCACGACAAGCGATCGCTATCTATACGGGTGCGATGGGCGTCGGAACGCCAGCTCCGAACACGCCACTGCAGGTGTCTGTCGTATTCTCTGAAAACGCGACGACGACATTCGGCGAGGTGAGCGACCTGCTGTTTTACAGAGTCGGTGGTGGCTAAGCGGTCGGTAGAATGTCTTTGTGGTGGGCAGCTTGCCGCAGCTTGGTAATTGGGACCCGTCCAACGCGGTGCGTGGGCCCATCACTGATTGAGAATGATCGTCATCATCATCACTGACGATCACTGTATAGATCCCGCTGGATCCGACCAATTACCCTGTGTGGGGCGCAACAGCGTACTTGCCGCCGAACACAGCGTTCGAGTACAAGTTCATCCGCAAAGAGACCAACGGAAACGTAGGATATATTCCCTTGGGTGCTCGTTGGGGATTTGTGTACATCTCGCTGACATGCTCACACTAACAGATCATGTGGGAATCGGATCCGAACAGGCAGGACACGACACCTTCATCGGGAGTGCAGTTGATCGCGACGACGAGCTGGCGCTGATCAGGAATGGAGACCATACCCAGTTGGATACCAACCTCCCCGCACCACTCACACCTTTCCTTTGGATTTATTGGATATCCTGTGCTCGACGGCTGACTTGTACTGTATAGCAGGTACTGTAGGGTACTGTAATGGAGTGCATTGTTGTGGGCGGAAAGAGTGCGAAGATATCATACAATAACATGGATACCCGCATTGTATGAGTGTGTGAGTCTTCGCAGAACCTTATGAGACGGCGCTTGGAGCTGTGTGAATGAAATGCCGTGAATTTGGTGATAACGATGGTGTGTGAAAATGGTTGCTGTATGTGTGTGCACGCGCACGCATGGAAGTCATATTTATGCCGACTGAGACGCGAGTCGGGTGAGTCGGGGTTGCTGAAACGGGGCGACGGAAAAACAGAAATGGGATGGGATGATGGTTGGTTGCGTTGGTGGGATGAACGTAAGATGGCCCTGTGATTGTATCGAAGTTATGTCCGAGGGCCACACGAGATCTGAGATGATCTGCTCCGCTAACGACGACCGATCAATCACGTACTCTCCAATACACCGTCCTCAAACCCTCGCCTCTCTTTCTTTCTTTACCCTCTCGCTGGCTGGTCCGCGGTCTTCATCTACCCCGCTCTTTTCCTCTCCCCCACCACAAAATATGCCCCCTTCCTTCATCCGCACCGCCTTTCCCCTCGCCGCACCGCGACCAACCCTCGATGCCCTCAAAGACACAGACACAGACACAGACACCGGCACTCCCCGCCTCAAACACTCTCCTTCAACACTCTCCTCCAACTCCCAGTCCTCCCTCTCCCTCTCCATCCGCAGACGCGTCTCCACAATCGTTTCCAAATTCCATCTGCGCACAGCCGGAGTAGGAGGAGGCGGCGGCAGTCTGCGGGGCCGTCCTCGCATGCGCACGCCATCCACCTCCACCTCCACCTCCGTCTCCGCAACGGTCACCAACACCTCAAAGAGCAGGAGGAGGAAGAGTCGATATACCGCCGTCGAGCACATATCCACCATCCCCTGGCCCCGCTCGCCTAGCAGGTCCCCGTCCCCGCCTTCGCCGGATATCAGGCCCCCAAGCGGCCTCGGTAGGCGCGCTAGTAGCATTTCTGAACTTGAAATTGCCGCCCTGGAACGTGACTATCCCCTGCCCCCAACGCCACCAGCTACCGCTCCACTCGTCACCTCTCCGCGTAGTTCATTACTCCCTAGATCACCGACGATTGCCGTTCGTGCCGATGAGGTTTTGATATCCGTCTCTCCGTCCTTCCACCAGTACCCGGCAGCACGACGCACACGCACCCTCAGTTCGCCCGCACGCCTGAGCACCCTCAGCGAAACCTCTCCAACACCCACACTTGCACCGGAGCCAGCTGCAGACCAAGACCCAGAGTCAGACCCAGAACCCCCGGCGCCGCCACCGAAGGATATCTTCCTCCTACCGTTACCGCCAGCACCACACACTCCTCCCTCTGTCCCTCACACACCTCTCACACCCCGCCATGCTCGACTCCGAGCGCGCCAAAACCCGCCAATACCGCTCTCCCTCCTCTTGCCTCACATCTCGCGCTCTGACCTGCCCACCCTATCCCTCGTCTCCCGGCGCTTCCGTAACGCGGCACAACTCGCGCTCTACCGCACCCTCGTGCTCTCCAGCTTGGATGACGACGACACAGACGCATGCATAGCGCGACTCGCGGCGTCGCCGCATCTCGCAGCGCTCGTCACTACCCTCGTAATACCCGCATACCCACCCGCGCACGGCCCGTCTTTCCAGCTCGCTCTGGCGCTTGCTTTGCGCACGATGCGTGCTCTGAAGAACCTTACGTTACCCGCGTACGATGCGGATCTCCTCGATGCCGTCACAGCGTTATCATCGTCGTCGTCTGCGGGGACGACGCGGGGGATCACGCGTCTAACATTGTTGGCGGATACGTTCCCCTTTACCTTCTTTGGCCAATTCCTCGTCTCCAACCCCACGATCCAACACCTCTCCCTCCCCAACTTTGTCGGCGTTCCACCAAGGCCAGGCGAAATACCCTCAACAGCGGTACCCGGTCTCATCTCGCTCGACGCCAGCCCCGGTCTTGCCGTCTCTTTGGCACACGGGCGACTTTCGACGTTGAGGCAAGTGACGCTGCGCGTGGCGAGCACGCTTTATGATGGCTTGCGGCCCGCGGCCACCTTTGGGGCATTGTTTGGGACAGATGGCAGTCAAGTGAAGATGCTTTCGTTGGTTTTGGCGGCGGATGTGGATAGGAGGACCAGAGGGCGGATATTGGGTGCCTTGGCCAAGATGGGCGAAGGACTCGAAGAGCTCGAGTTGCAACTTGAAGGCACGTCCGACGAGGTAACGTGTCCATCCTCCTCCAGCGTGTGACCATCATTGATGGTGTTTTGGTTTTGTTTTTTGTTTACAGGCCGCTTTGCAGGTGTTGTATAAGCAAGTGGGCACGCTGTTACCAAACGTGTCCGCGCTGCGCGCACTTCGCTTATGTGCTAGGCGGACCGTTAAGACGGCCGCCGAGACGGAGGAAGGTCCGTCGCGACTGGCGGTGTGGACGCGGTCACGATCGTCGGTAGGCTCGTCGGGATCGGCTTTACGCTGCATCGTGTTCCCTTCGGGGTCCAGTTGGGAACGACAGGAACAAGGAGAATGGGTACGCGTCAACTGAAACTTACTGAATTTCGTTTTACACCAAACCAAAAAAAAGTCGGCGGGTCCGCCCTCCTTCCATTCTTTTTATTCCGTCGTTGCTTGATTTATTTCTTTTAATATTTTAATATTTCTACTTTTTGGTGCTGTCTTTTGCAATGATAGAATAGCCACCACCCACCGATTTATTTTATACCACGTTCGTGAATTGCGGAAGGTCGATTGAAAATAATGAAAGTTCCGCTTTTTCTGCTACAACTCGGTGGATCATTTTCGCACCAACCTTATAACGCTTTCTTTATATATCAAGTCCACCCGTTAGACCACCAGCGCCAGTACAGCGTAACCTACTGCCCGTACCACACCATAACTATACAGTACACGACCACAACAGCAGCAGCTTTGGTGAAAAAGGATATGCCATCTCCATTCTAAGCGAGTGTGTAAATAAAACCAAACCAAAGAGACGCGACTGCGGTCGTTGCTGGCTTCTCATAATATAAAAATAAAATTAAGTTATATGAGCCGAGGAGGGCCATCTATCGCTTAGCTGGCCACTCACTCGCTTATTCCCCCCCGTCCTTTTCTGCCCCAACCTTGAAGGATGTCTCCCGTCATTCAGAGCCCCGCACCCGCTTTCACCGTCCCCGCTCTCGTCGACGGTACATTCAAACAAGTCTCATTGTCGGACTACATCGGACAATGGTACCGTCTTTTTTCTTTCGTGCGCAATTGCCGGGGTTGGTTGGTTTTCTGACGCGTCGAAATTTAAAGGGTCATCCTGATGTTTTATCCCCTGTGAGCCCCCTCCCCTCCCCCCTGTTTTGTTTTCCCTTTTTATTCAAATCGTGCGCCAATTCTCGTATCGTAGTGACTTTACGTTCGTATGTCCGACCGAGATCCTGGCGTTCAACGACGCGCTTCCCGACTTTGCGCGTCTGAACACCACGGTGCTCGGTACGTGCACACTTCATCTGCTTTTGCCACGCCATTTGCGATGCGATTGACGCACGCGACTCTTTTTTGTGGTCGTCGTCGTGGGACAGCCATCTCTACCGACTCTGAATACTCCCACCACGCCTGGGCGGAACAACCCCGCGCGGCAGGAGGCCTCGGACCCGATCTTCGCATCCCGCTCTTGGCAGACCGGAATATGCGCGTGGCGGGCGACTATGGATGTTTGATCGCCGAAAAGGGGATAACATTTCGCGCGAGTTATTTGATCGATCCTAAGGGCGTGCTGAGACAGATCACCATGAATGATTTGCCTGTTGGACGCTCGGTCGACGAGGCGTTGCGTCTCGTACAGGCATTCCAGTTTACCGTGAGTTTTTTTTAGGTTTGACACGTGGGGTGGGTGGGTATTGACGTTACTGAATAGGATGAACATGGAGAAGTGTGTCCTGCGAATTGGAAGGAGGGTGCAAAGACGATTCGCGCGGATCCTACGGCAAAGTTGGAGTACTTTGCCGCTGTGGATGGCGGCAAACAAGAGAACGGCAAAGCAGGTGGGACCAAACGCTTGCGCGTCGACTAAATATATATAGAACTTGCACTCCGCGGAGATGAAGCGGACGTTACGGGCACTGGCACGTAGATTACCATGTCTGACTGATATTTGGAGACTCGACATCATTGATATCAACTACATACTTAATGCTATCTGTCATATACTCTTCCTTATTCGCAAGTGCACATGCATGCTCAGAGGGACATCACTGGTATGAATTGAAGCAAAGAAGTGATTTGTGCAGCCTGGAAGAGCGTGGCAGGCATCTGCTTCCTAACCAATAACCTGGCAACGGCATAAGACGCGAGAGAAAGGACAGACCACCACATTCCCATCCGGCGATTTTGTTTGGATCACAGTACGCAGCCCGTACGAACTCGATATATGGTGTGAAAGTATCCAGGGTGGCATAATAGATACATACATACTGTATACTATACAGTCGAGAAAGGTCAGTCACAAGTGATTCATCACAAGAAAAGGGGAGTCGTAGTACAAGCCAAAAAAAAAAAGAGTTATTGCTAGTCATGCTAGTATACAGTCTGCAGGGTGGACAAAATCTGCCACTCCTCACTAGTGAAGATAGATGTTATAAAAAATAGAAACACATAGATAAATAGGAATCCACATAGCAAAAGAGATGAGGGAAGCAAAAGCCATCTGGCCCACTAGATTCTCTTTCATGCCATGACTCCCTTGTGACTGTGACAATTGCATATAATGCAAGATAGTTGTAGTTGGATCCCTCTGGTCAGGGTTAAATGAGTTGTATATCCTGCAAATTTGTGGTCAATGCATAGATTACAGCTTAACAATAAAAATGAACTCACAATGCAGCATAGTTAAAGATGTTGTTAAATTGTTTAGTGTCTACAAAGCCTTTACAACTTTTGAGGGCAGTCAGTGAATGAAATAGGATGTCAATGAACAGGGTCATCCTGGATGGATGGACATCTTGACCCTGTTTGTGTTTGGTGAGGTTCCAAAGCGATGTCTAGGAAGAATATTCTTACAGGGCGTAATGTTGGCTGACCGATGTATAGAAGGAGGGAGTTCATGTCAACAGCGTGGCTTTTCTGAGACTTGATGCTTGATAGAATCACCCTGAATGAGCAGCTAAAAGGTGTGAAAGGAAGCTTCTCTGCCGAGCTCTCGGGGGATATCATGCGTCGAAGAATCTTCAGATGTTCGTTCAAGATTTTGTTTAGGCGGAATTTACCCACTGCGGTGGCCGAGAAGCGGTGCATCATCCAATAACGGAGTATGTAATCTTCGAAAGCTGCATCCTGAGGGGATTTGAATAGGATTTTGTTTGTCTGAAGGTGTTCGCGGCAAACATCGAAAAGCTTTGAATGCTCGAATGCGGGGCTCCACCGTCTCGTGACTAAGGGATGTTGAACCTTGGAGCTCGAAGCCTTGTTGGCGGCGGGGGAAAAAAGGAAGTGACGAAAAGAGGAATGGGTAGTCGAGTGAAGGGGTGAAAGTACATCCTTGTCCAACTCTTGCGTCATATAGAAGGTGTACAGACGGCGGTGCAATGTCTTGACATCCGTCTCCTCGACCCCTGCAAATTTAGCGACACACGCAGAGGGAAGCTTGTTTTGCATAGCCACCAAGACCCTCAGAACCTTGCGTACAGTCTTGGCATCGAGGGGCGGTTCCATTATGTGATCCAAGCCACTCGAGTATAGCTTCTGTAGGAGATTAACGACCTCTCCAGGTGACGATATTATCGTATCCAATTCCTCCGCAGGGGTGAGACCCTCGGCAAACCGGATTGACCGACAGGCTGTGGCCGCCCAAATAAATAGACCTTGGGCTCGTTTGACCAAAGAATCAACCGCTTTGTCGTCGGGTGTGAAATTTTTTTCCCAGGGAATATCGGACAATTCTCGCCAGATGTAGGATTTCATTATGTCGTCGGAAACCCTTTTTATCGAGTGATGATGATGAGTCAGGCGACGGAGAAGAGTTTCGATCCTGTTGTTATTCCTGCTTGTGAATATGAACCGCATGCGGTTTCCTAATTCCTTGTATTCGACAAGCGCATCGAGAAATCCCTCGTAATGGTTCCACTCGTCCAAGGCATCGATGATAAAAATCAGTGGCGTGGGAATTCTAAGCGAATCGATGGGCTTGATGAGGCAGGCTTCGAAATTTCGTGAAAAGCTGTCCATCTGTGGTCCTTGTTTGAGTCCTGACGCCACCGCAGCACTGCAACGTGGATGAAGCGCTGCCAGCTTCTGAGACATCATCCGAACGATTTTCGAAGGGTCATCGGTCGAATTCGCCTTAGCATTGACCAAACAAGCAAGTCGATCGCCATCACGTAATAGGGCGGCAAGATGACGGGCCAGTATCGACTTTCCCACACCCGCGGCACCGTGGACCGAAAGCGCAAAACTGTCTTTATCCAACCAATCTTGAACGACGTCTATATCGGCATCTCGACTTCCAGGAAGGTAGGGCGGCCCTTCGATATTTGTGGACGCAAATTCTCGAAGTCCTTGGGTCCACAGGTTATCTGGTATGCAGATGAGGACCGCTGTATTGGGGAAATGCTACCGAAGAGTCGGACGTACCAAATTGCTCGCCCAATTTCTTTTCGATTTCGTTCATCTTGGACAACTGAGAAATTTGAGTGCGAGTCTAGGCAACGGTCACTAAGACAAAAGGAAAAACTCCTCGAACCGGACATACAAGGAAGTTATTAACTGCGTCATTTACACTCTCTTTCATCCCTTGAAGCTCATTCGAACGTCCCTTAGATCGGAAGAACTGGTCCAACGGGTTTTTGCGGCTGAGCTCTTTACACCTATTACTAACTTCTTGAAGTTTCCTACAAACGCAAAGGTCAGCAATGGCGAAACTGTAAAATCATCACCAAGCACTCATGCATTACCTGTTCAACGTCTGAATATCACTTTGGAAGGTCGCCGGCTCTTTCTTGGAGCATTCCGAATCGATCATCAGAACGTACTCGCCAACGATCTGTGCCAACCGATTCATGCCATCATGATTGTATTTCGTTTGCTGTCGGATCCCTCCGTGAACGACATATGTAATTAATCCATTAAAATCCATACCTGAGTGTATGTGAGAAGTAAAACGGCGGCCCCAACAGATTGCTTAAAGTATGGGACAGGAACAAATCTTGCACCCGCGTTTACAAAGTCGAGGATAGTCCGAAGGGGGCCGAGTACAGTCCAAGAGCGCGACCAAAGGGATTTCAAAGGTGTGTCATATTGATCCAGTTCTATGTGTTGTCGCTACATGTATGTCAACCAGGTTGATTTCGAGCCTACGCCAAAGAAGAATATAACTTGCCTCTAGTTTGAAATTGAATACTTGCACCATCCCTTCGGCCTCCTCAACTGTAGGAGGGGGTTCTTTCTCTAACTGCACGCATAGCATATCCATCGACCTATTAAACCAAAATTTTCTTGAGATCGGGCAGTACGGAGACGCATAAGCCTTACTTTTTATATTTGCCAGCAGCTTTCTCCGCTACCTCGGGAAACTTTTCGTAGAGGCTGGCGATTTTCAAAGTAAACGATAAGATTGTCGAGAAAACGTCGTTATACTCATCAGAAAGAGGGAGGAAAGACAAGTCAGACGCTAGTGGCGAATCTGAGGCCAAAATGGGGTGAACTACCTGATTCTCCTCATATTTAGTGAAGATCTCCTTGACCCGAACGATAAGTTCACGAAGCTCCGGCTGGCTGTGGTAGAGGTAGTATTGATAAAGGCGGCGAACGTCCTCGGCAACATTCCCCCTTTGTTGAAAAGCTGATCGGGAACTACGTTCCGATCCCGATCCGGCTGCTGCGAACGACGAAAACGATCGGGGACGGATCATGAAGCAGGATGGGGCAAAATACATGACGATAAGGAGTTGCCTCCATTTTGCGCGGCCGCCTCACTCATCTGGCCATTCGATGGGACCTCTACGATTACCCGGTTACGACTCCAAAGGACGGCATGAACAACGGATGTGGCCATACCGTTCACAGTTATCAGGCTGTAAGTGTCTTCATCTTGAGGCCTTGAATTGCGTCCATTGATACTAGTAGACCGTGATCTACCGATACGTCTACTCCAGAAGAGACGAGGAATAGGTCGCGATGGCATTGCGTTGAGTAGTATGGCGTGGGTGATTCAACGGACGAGGGGTGAAAGGACGGAATGCTGGTACAAGGAAGACACGAAACTGGGGTTGGGTCGACCCAGGTCCAACTCAGCGCTGAGCGCTGAGCGCTCTGCCTCCAAAGCCAGCTCGGTATTAGTGGAAAATATTGCCGCAAACATATTTCACCGAAATCAGCACTAATCGGTTGGTCACCATCACCGGCATGACCTGTCAAAGCGAATGTGTCAAATACAGAAGCATTGGAACGAGCTTCTAGAAGACAACCAATATTCTTGAAACATCGACCTGATTGATTAGCGCGTCATTACTATTCCCTGCCCACCTCCCGTTCCCGCTTCCACTTGTCGTAACACTCGAGCGTAACACTGGCCAAGAAACAAGGTATACTCTGCTCAACCTCGACCCAATTTCGCATCAACTGCGGAAGTTCCTGCGGTCCACCCTCACCCTGCGCAACAAGCTGCATCCTTGCACCATCACCACCTCCTGCTCCCTCACTTGAACGAGCAGCAGGCTGAAACACAAAGGCTGCGCCCAGATCATACTGTGACGTCACCCGCACCTGTCCATTATCGTAAAATGCAAGTTTGACGCCCAAGATGGCCGAAAGCGCCTCTCGAAACTCGGCAGTTTTGGCGGTGAAGACTTGACGCAACCTCAACATTCTTTTCTCTTTTTGACGCAGTTCGTCTTCGAGTTGG
>WNFQ01002485.1_pt1 | contig 13342 bp, 9 predicted proteins | sample 5400171 | NCBI WGS metagenome assembly WNFQ01 (sample SAMN13153356, study PRJNA577476) | soil metagenome | isolation source: 20 cm soil under Madrone tree | place: USA:California | collected 2016-06-14
TCACTATAGGTATGCGGGTGCTGCGCAAGGACTAGCGATAACATGAACTCATCGAGGCTCGCCGCCGCCGCTTGGGGCAACACGATGGTCATCCGCTCATAGGTCTGGATCAGCGCGACCGCCTGAGCCCAGGCCGTTTGAAGCTCGGCGGAGAATGGACGCAGCTCAAACCTCAGCGGACGATCGAGCGGAAAATTCAACCATCGGCTACAGAGCATCTCCAGACGCTCGATATCCAAACGCACGGACGTCTGGGCGAATCGACTATCGAAGTCCAGCTGGGTACTGAGACCTGGCGACTGCGGCAGCGTCTGGCCGCGATGCCATGTGGCACTGGAACGCTGCTGCACTGCGGTTGCCGAGCCGTCGACGCAGGTCATCATCAGCATCAGCTGGCGAAAATCGCCCGCATCAATTCTCACCGGCGTTGAGTACCTCAAGCCCACTATCGGCTGGATGCCGCCATGGATAACCTCCAGCACAGCGGCAACGCCGCGATTGCTTCCCCGAACCTCCACCTCGTGAGGACAGTAGATGCAGCTTATGGCATCGATCGTCTCCCCAAGATCCGAGGTACGCAATACGCTCTTCTGTAGAGCTACCATAGCGCTTGCTGAAGTGGGCTGAGGACCCATCAAATGCGTGGGACCAGTCGCGATTCCTCCCCTCGACGTGACGTGCGTAACAAGTGGAGCCTGCGTCGTTTCGCTGTTCATCGAGGTCTCCTTCGTTTATCCATGCAAACAATCGTTCTGGAAGATAGATGCTTGATCGCGTCTCACCAGATCAACCGCGCAAGTTGATGCGTTGGACGCGTGCCCTCGACCTTCAAGATGACTAATCACCTCACAAACGGATAAAAAAATCTAAGGCCCATTCGAGTGCTCCTGGCCACCCGCCTCGACTGCGAACCCTACGCCGCTAGGCTTAACCTCGTTAGACATGCTTGGCTTGATCCGCCACCGGCAACTTGCGTACTCGGGCGCCTGTCGCGGCAAAGATCGCATTGGTCACTGCCGGAGCGATCGCTGAGGTTCCGGCCTCGCCCATCCCTCCCGGCGGCTCGGCGCTGTTCACGATGTAAACCTCGATTGCTGGCGTCTCGTTCATCCGCAGCATCCGGTAATCGTGGAAATTGCTTTGCTCGACACGACCGCCCTTCAGCGTGATCTCTCCATGGAGCGCCGCCGTGACGCCGAAGATGATCGCGCTCTGGATCTGCGCCCGGACGGTATCGGGATTGACGACGGTGCCGCAATCGACCGCGCAGACGACGCGCCGGACGCGAACCGCTCCGTCCCTCGACACCTCGACTTCAGCAACCTGCGCCAAATAAGTCGCGAAGACGAACTGAACGGAGACGCCGCGACCGACCCTTTCAGGCAAGGGCTGTCCCCAGCCGGCCTTTTCCGCGGCAAGCTCGAGGACGGCCTTGGCGCGGGGCGCCTTGTCGAGGAGAGCCCGCCGATAGGCGACCGGATCTTGCTTCGCCGCTGCCGCAAGTTCGTCCATGAAGCTTTCGGTCACGAAGACATTGTGCGACGGCCCGACGCTGCGCCAGAACGCCGTCGGAATGCCCGGAGGTTCCACCCGCACATACTCGACGCGCAGGTTGGGGAGGGCGTAGGTCAGATCGATCGCGCCCTCGGTCGTGTCGGGGTCCAGACCATTGTTGAACCCCGGAGGAAGCCATCTCGCGATGATCGAGGAGCCCGCAAAGCGATGCTTCCAGGCAACCGGCATTCCCTTGTCATCGAGACCGGCGGACATCCGATCGAAGAAACAGGGCCGGTACATGTCATGCTGGATATCTTCCTCGCGGGTCCAAACGACCTTCACCGGACCCTCTACCTGCATGGCGATCTGAACAGCGCGAGTGACGCCGTCAATCTCGAGCCGGCGACCGAAGCCGCCGCCGATCAAGTGGTTGTGAACCACGACCTTGTCCAACGGCAGTCCGGCGGTTTTTGCGGCAGTGGCCTGGGCTCGCGCGATGGCCTGGTTGCCGACCCATATTTCGCAGCTGTCCTTGCGGACATGAACCGTGCAGTTCATCGGCTCCATTGTCGCGTGCGCGAGGAACGGAACCCGGTAAGTCGCATCGACCTTGGTGACGGCGCTCGCCATCGCCTTGTCGATATCGCCGATATTCTGCGCAACCGGCCCCGAAGTGAGCGTCGCCTTTTCTAGCTCGTTCACGATGTTTGCCGTGCTGAGCTTCGCGTGCGCACCGTCGTCCCATTCGATCACCAGCGCCGCCAGCCCTTTCTTCGCAGCCCCCATATGGTCGGCCACGACCGCGACGGCGTCGTCGAGCCGTACGATCTGACGCACGCCCTTGACGGCCTTGGCCGCCGCATCATTCACGCTCTTCACACGACCGCCGAAGACGGGCGATTGGGCGAGGGTCGCGATCTTCACGCCCGGTGGCCGAGCGTCAATGCCATAGACGGCCGTTCCGTTGACCTTCGCGGGGGTGTCCAGACGCTTGGCCGGGGTGCCGATGAGCTTGAAATCCCCGACGCGTTTCAGCGTGACGCTTTCCGGCGCAGGCAACGGAAGCTTCGCAGCGTCAGCAACCAGTGCGCCGTACTTGAGACGTCGACCACTAGCCACGTGGATGACTTCGCCCTTTTCGGCGCGGCAGGACGCCGCATCGACATTCCAGCGTTTTGCCGCCGCCGACACAAGCATGGTTCTCGCGGTCGCACCGGCTTGACGTAGGGGCTGCCACGCCCCGCGTATCGCGTTCGAGTTGCCAGTTGCCTGCACTCCGCCGATCAAGGGATTGCCGTACAGCTTTTCGTTGGGCGGAGCATGTTCCACCCGCACCTGTTTAAGGTCCACCTCCAGTTCCTCGGCGATCAGCATCGGGATGGAGGTGTAGGTGCCCTGGCCCATCTCAACATAGGGCATGGTCAGGACAATTTGCCCATCGCCTCCGATGCGGACGAAGGCGTTCGGCGCAAACGGCGGGCTTGCGACGCTTTGGGCTGAATCAGCAGCTCCGATTGAGGGACCCGTCGTGAAGCCGATGAGGAGACCTCCGCCCACCGCCGCGCTCACACTCAGGAGGCGGCGACGGGAAAGATCCACTCCGTCGCCTTCGACGAGGTCGATAATTCGATTGCAAGTCATGTCAACCCCCCTTCTTGTCGTTCGTCACGACACGCGCAGCGCGCTTGATTCCCTCACGGATGCGCGCATAGGTTCCACAGCGACAGATGTTCCCTGACATGGCACCGTCGATATCGCTATCGGTCGGGTTGGGCTTGGCGGCGAGCAACGCCGCTGCGGACATGATCTGGCCAGACTGGCAGTAGCCGCATTGAGGCACCTCAAGCTCGATCCAGGCTTGCTGAATCTTCTTGCCGGCAGCCGTGGCGCCAACGGCCTCGATCGTCGTGATGCGCTTGCCTGCCGCGGCAGCGACTGGAGTGATGCATGATCGCACCGGCTTGCCCTCGAGATGGATGGTGCACGCGCCGCACAACCCGAGACCGCACCCGAATTTAGTGCCGGTCATACCGAGTACGTCGCGCAGCACCCAGAGCATGGGCGTGTCCTCGTCGACATCGACGGTACGGGCAATGCCATTGACGGTGATTGCATGGGGCATGTGTCACTCCTTGTGTCGTTGCCATCGCCTGACCGATGGTGGACGCGGATCTAGAATCGCCGCGTTAGCTGACGGTCAGGCTCGTTCGCGTCCCGCGTATGCGACCTGTGCGCCATGACGCGACATTGGCAATAAACAGTCGACGAGCGATCCGCGGCGCGCTGTAGCACCTCCGAGATCATCTTCAGGAGATCGTGGGTGGGCTCGACGAGAGGTGGAGCCGCGGCCTGTCCGTAGATCGCCGCGGTCGTCGGCAGGAAAGATGATTGGCTCATGCCGACAAGACTAAAGGCGCTCCAGACTTCCGAACACCCCGAAAACCACGGCGCTGGCCCTATGATTTTCTGGAGGTTTTGCGTGCCACGGCCGGTGGCGACTCAACAGCCCCATCGACCGAAAACGCCTTGTCGAGCATTTGTCGATGCGAGACAATTGGGCATGGTTCCTGGCAAGCCCATTCGCATCCTGGCAGTCGAGGATCACCCTGTCTTCCGTGAAGGATTGGCGACGATCATTGGTTCAGAGCCAGACCTGCTTCTGGTTGCACAGGCGGCGAATGCAGTGGAGGCCATCGCAGAATTCCGTCGGCATCGTCCCGACATCACCTTGATGGACGTTCGGCTTCCTGGCACGAATGGGACGGACACACTGATCGCCATTCGAGGGGAATATCCAAATGCTCGCATCATTATGCTAACGACTTCGGACAGCGATGGCGATATCCAGAGGGCATTGCGGGCTGGAGCTTCGGCTTACATTCTCAAGAGCATGCCGAAGAAAGAATTGCTGGAGGTGGTGCGTTCGGTCCACGCGGGCGGTCGGTACGTTCCAACGGACGTGGCAGCCCGACTCGCCGAGCACCTGGGCGAGGAAGATCTTACGGCTCGGGAACTGGAGGTGCTCCGCCTTATTCGAGACGGCTATCGCAACAAACAAATTGCCAATCAACTCGCGATCGCGGAGGCCACCGTCAATTTCCACATTAAGAACCTGGTGGGCAAGCTGGGGGCCAATGACCGGACGCATGCGGTAACCATTGCGGTCCGGCGCGGCTTGCTGCAAATCTGATCCGGTCTGAACCTGTATAAAACTACAGGGCAATGCCTAGAGATTTCGATGTGATGCGCGAGCCATCCACGGACTAGAGTCAAAGTAAGCTGCGACGTTAGCCCACCGTCCGCTCCTAGCTTCTCGGCTGGGCGTGGGAGACTCCCTAGATCTTTGCCGGTTCACGGGGATCGTTTGAGGATTTCTTCGGCTTCCGCCCACGGGTAATCCTTCATTTCCAAATCCGAGGTGCATGCGGAAGACTGACAGAATGCGGATCTGCAAAGTTTATTTCCCTCTCTTTCTGTTGTTTCTCTTCGTGGCAAAACCAGTGTTTTCACTGAACCACGACAGGCACATCTCGCAATATGGCCACACCGCCTGGAGAATCCAGGACGGATATTTCGGGGGCAAGGTACGAAAAATTACACAGACCACAGATGGCTACATTTGGATAGGCACCGAGGCCGGCCTTTTCAGATTTGATGGTGTGCAATTTGTTCCGTGGAGTTCGCTCGACAGGGAACAGTTGTCGTCCGCCTTCATCATTGCTCTGCGGGCAGCACGGGACGGAAGCCTGTGGATCGGAACGGACGATGGTTTGGCCCACTCGGTAAACCAGCACTTGATTACGTACTTAAGGGGAGATTTCGTTACAGACATTTTGGAAGATGAGCACGGCGAAATCTGGGTCGCGCATAGCAAAACCGGCGACCCCTCCCATCCACTCTGTCAGGTCGTCGATACAACGATTCGATGTTACGGCAGTGACGACGGGGTTCCCCCGTTCGACGCACAGCCTCTGGCGCAGGACCGCTCGGGCAATCTTTGGGTCGGTGGTGACACAAAACTTCTCACGTGGCGGCTCGGATCATCTAAAGTCTGGCTCGGGCCGTCTCAAGTCTACAGCCCCAGGCCACTTCAATCCGGTGCGGGCACGGGCGGCGGCGTGAGGGCCCTGGCGGTCGCAGCCGATGGCTCTCTCTGGGTTGGAATGCAGTTGGCTGGCCAGGGGGGATTGCAGCACATCGTAGATGGCGCTTTGAAATCATTTGTTGCACCCAAGTTGAATGGCGAGACCCTCGGGGTCAACGCTCTGCTGGCCGATCGCCAAAATAGTCTCTGGGTCGGGACCACCAATCAGGGTATTTACAGAATACGCGGTAAGGAGGTTGAACATTTTCGAATTACGGACGGTTTATCGAGTGACTCAGTATGGACATTTTTTGAAGATCGCGAGGGTAACCTTTGGGTGGCTACCTCGCAGGGCCTCGACATGTTCCGTGACCTTCACGTGAGCAGCTTCTCTGCACGCGAAGGACTGAGCGAAAACTCTGTCAATTCGGTTCTTGCTTCGCGCGATGGCACCGTCTGGGTCGGAACTGCCGGCAACCTGGAGATTCTCGGTCCGGATGGCGTTTCTTCTCTGCCCCGAAGAGTTTTGCAAGGAAAACAAGTTGCATCTCTGTTCGAAGATCGCGCCGGTCATTTGTGGGTCGGAATGGACAACACCCTATTGATCTATCAGCACGGAAAGTTCCGTGAGATCAAAAAACAGGATGGCAGTCCGGTCGGATTAACGATGGGAATGACTGAAGATTTGGAGAATAACATCTGGGTTGAGACCTTCGGGCCACCAGGAACGCTCATTCGTATTCAGGACCTGAAAGTTCGAGAGGACTTCCGGGCGCCTCAGATGCCGCTAGCCCAAAGACTTGCGCCGGATCCGCAAAGCGGGGTCTGGTTAGGTTTAGCAAATGGCGATCTAGCCCGTTATCGCTCTGGCAAGGCCGAGACCTTCCATTTCGTGGGCCACCCGAATTCTCAAGTTAGGGCGATCATCGCAGCCTCCGACGGATCCATATTAGGAGCGACTGCATTCGGAGTTCTCGGGTGGAAGAACGGAATACAACAGATCCTTACTGTCCGCAACGGGCTGCCTTGTGACACCATTCATGCACTTATTTCTGACAATCAGGATAACCTGTGGCTTCACGCACAGTGTGGTCTGATCGAAATCCCAAATAACGAGATGCAGCGGTGGTGGGAGCAGCCTGAGCGCAGATTGAAGTTGAAAGTGTTCGACGCGTCGGACGGAGTACAAGCTGGGGAAGGTCACTTTAGTACGAGTGCAAGGTCTCCAGACGGACGGTTATGGTTCGCCACCCGCGGCGTACTGCAAATGGTCGACCCGGCCCATATGGCCGGGAATACTGTGGCGCCTCCGGTGCATATTAACGCGGTCGTCGCGGATCGAAAGAGCTACTCACCACAGGAAGGGCTTAGGCTACCTCCGCGAACTCGCGATCTTGAGATTGACTACACGGCACTCAGCTTCGCTGTGCCGCAAAAGGTTGTCTTTCGCTACATGCTTGAAGGCCACGATGGAACTTGGCAGGAATCTGGAACGAGGCGCCAAGCTTTTTATAATGACCTACCGCCGGGCCTCTACCGCTTCCGCGTGATCGCGTGTAATAACGACGGCGTCTGGAACGAAGAAGGTGCAACGCTGAATTTCAGCGTCGCGCCTGCCTGGTATCAAACAAATTGGTTGCGCTTTTTGTCGATATTCTTCGGTCTGTTCGTCGCGTGGTCTATATACCGGCTGCGGCTTCGTCAGATGGCGATGTCCATGAGTGCACGTTTCGACGAACGACTGGCCGAACGCACTCGCATGGCGCGAGAACTTCATGACACATTTATTCAGACTGTCCAAGGTAGCAAGTTGGTTGTAGATGATGCTCTGGAGAAGTCCGGCGACCCCGTTCTAACGCATCGAGCCCTGGAGCAACTGTCCGAGTGGCTTGCGCGAGCAATACAGGAGGGACGAGCGGCACTGAACTCGCTGCGCACCTCAACCACGCAGAGGAACGATCTCGCTGACGCTTTGCAAAGGGCAACGGAGAATGGCGTTCTGCCGACGCCTATAGCAGTCACGTTTTCTGTGGTCGGTGATGCCAGAGACATGCACCCAGTCGTTCGAGATGAGGTTTTTCGCGTCGGATTTGAAGCAATACGCAATGCCTATCAGCACTCTTCGGCCACCCAATTGGAGATCGAGCTCAGATATTCGCAGGAGCTCACGCTGCGTGTCAGTGACAACGGCGTAGGTGTCGACCCGGCAATTGCGGAGAAAGGGAGAGACGGGCACTTCGGGCTGCAGGGAATGCGGGAACGGGCGGCTCGCATCGGCGGCACACTCACAATGATGACGTCAGGCTCCGGAACCGAAATAAAGCTGAGCGTTCCTGGCGGCGTCATCTTTCAGACAAGTCGTTCCTTTCGTAAGGAGCTGCTGGCGAGGATGAGAACGCTGCTTGGCTACCATCCGCCGCCAAGTTCTCGGTAAATCTGCACCGGCGCGAGGAGAACCCGGGCGAACCGACAGTCGGTTGTGGCGGCGTGCGATCTTTGCCTGCCAAAGCGTCATGAATAGGGCGCAGACGGCTACGCAAGCGGACGCAATCGCGGTGATATCGGAGGACGACAGGGACGGAGGCTGGCCGGCAGGCATGGTGTCTCCCGTGGGGGGTGAGTGACCAATCCCTGGTTCAGGGCCCGCAAGGGAAGGCTTCTACTAAGGGCCTGAACGACAAGTGCTGACGCTGCGTAATGTCGCTGTTCGGGGTGTCTCTCTAGCCAGAGCCTGACGATATCGCTGAGCCGCACGTCCGTTACGCTGATCGGCATGCAAAACCTATAGCCCATGACAGCGAAAATCCCGCCGCTGGCGTCAGCAATTCCCGCGGCGTATCCCTCCGCATATGTTCTTAACGTTAGCTCGGAGGATGTCATGTAGGAGTAGAGCTTGTTTCCATTTTGAATTGCATTCACCTGTCCCAACGCAGGCGCGGACGCCACCATCAGTATTAACGCAATTCTGCGCATTGAATTCTCCTCTTGGGCGATGTGGCTCCAAGAACGCCTCGCACTCGGCATTCACCGCCGCGCGCAGCAGCTCGCCGGCCTTCTCGCGCAGCACCAGCCTGGCATCACGAAAATCCAACAACTTGCTGGCAAGCGAAGATTCACTGCCCGAAGGCGGACCTGCCCGCATGCCCGCTCGTGGCCGACAGTGACGATCGCGGCAAGTGTCGCAATGATTTTGCCACTGGTCCCGATGCGGTGGATACCGGTCCTCGACGATCTCGCTGACCGCTCGTCACCTCGAAGCCGCCCAGGCATCGCCGCCTCGACACCGGACCGATTTCTGCCCTCGCGACCCCCTGCGGTCGTTCGCCGTGATCGGAAGCGGTCATTGAAACTGCAAAGAGGCCGCAAACCCCTTGACATGTCCATGTTGTTCATCCCACAGGCCATGGAGGCCAGATACACCCAGGCGACGATAACAACAATGAAGATCCCACCCAGCGGCAGCCGGGTCGCTGCGAGAGCCTGGCGCTCGCTGGCGAAACCCAGGCTTCAGGATTGGTAAATAAGGACCGAACAGAAACCGTTCCTGCCGCTGACGTCGAGGGAAATTCCGTGATCGGTGATCCTCAGCTTCTTCGAAGTTGAAGCAACCGCGGGATACCCGGGCCCCGCGGCAGCACCCCCTAGGGCGATGGCCTCGAAGGCCTGACGATCGGGGCCTGATTGAGTCGGCCCCTCGGGAAGCCGGCCTGACCACCCATTGGAAGGTCAGGCGCGGCCCCGATCCCCGGTTTGGTCGCGCGCGCTCGCCTGGTGCCAGCGGCAAAGAAGCGCGAGAGCCGAGGAACAAGAACTCTTCACTCGTCGCAATTTGGCGCGCTTACAGGATATACGCCGCCGGATTTGAAGCCTGGGCTGAACTGGACGATCCCGTCGCTCTGAGGGAATATTGTCGCCCACCAGATCACGGCAACATCATTGCCATTGTTAGTAACGCTGTGAACCTGACCGGGAGGCTCGACGAAGGCACTCCCGGCCGTCAATTGCTCCGAGGCGCACCGACCCGGCCCAACGAGGTGCTGCTCGGTTAGAGTGCCGTGCGCGAGAATGACATAGCTTGCTCCCTTGTGGTAATGCCACGGAACGGCATCGCCAGGCTTCATCGTGAATGCGTGGATCTGGATCGTGCCAGGTACCGGATAGCCCGGACCGAAGCCGCCAAAGTCGTAACTGGCAACGGTGCCTATGGTGAAGGAGATGTTCGACAGCGCTGCTGCTGCCGTGCCGGCCAGTGTAACCATGAGAGCCATCACCGTAGCTACTTTGATTTTCGCTTCTCGCGATTTGCAGTGAACTCGTTGCCATGCGAATCGTCCGATTCTCATGTTAGAACCTCCTTGATTTCTGGTCATTGCCGCTGGCGAGGCACGGGCCCCATAGCCCGATGCGCCTCCTCAGTTAACTACTTGCCTGAGACCTTATGCGCCGAGGCGATCCATTCACGCACCCTGACCATCGCTTTATCCATAGCAACCTTCGCGCACTCGACATCGCCTCCCTTGTCGGATTGCGGGTTCCCGACTATCTCCCGGGTTCGATCTGCTGGTGTTCGGGTCATCCGCTGATGGCTTGCACTGTCGACCCAACGCCGCGTGTAAGTACTTGAGCCGTGTTAAGGAGTCTTAAATCTTCTTAGATAATTAGCGCCCGAACGAGCTCGTCGGTGTGCAAGTACACCGAGCTCGCCGCGACCGAGGCGTGACGCACATTTGTCGCGGACCGTGGTGAGCGCTGCGCCTCCGCAGTCGCAGCGCTCGACGACCAGAACCTCGTCGACCGCAAAGAGATCAAGGCGTGCACATCGACAGAAAGCGAGGTGCACGACTGATGCGGCGCTGCGCCCTGGGTGGAGCAGGTTTGCCAACCGATGTTGCACTGCGTTGCTCTGACCTTAAATGTCCTGAAAAATGCATCATTCGGGAGGCGACCGAAACTAGAATGAATGGCATGATCGTTAGCAGCCCAACAGAACTCTCCATCGGCCGGGTAACCGTCAAACCTGCCCAGCGCCAGGTGCTGGTCGATGGCCGACCCGCAGCGCTTGGGTCACGCGCGCTTGACGTGCTGTTCGTCCTTGTGGATCACCGCGATCGCATTGTTAAGAAAGACGAGCTGCTGGACCACGCGTGGCATGGTCTGGTGGTCGAAGAGAACAACCTGCAGGTCCAGATCAGCGCGTTGCGCAAGGTGCTCGGACCGCAGGCGATTTCAACAATCCCGGGACGCGGTTACCGGTTTACGGCACTTCTCGAGGGCGAGGTCGCGCCGGTACTCGCCTGGACGGGCGCTGGCGCAGCCGACCGCTTGGCCGGCAATCTGCCGCACGAGCAGCCGCCACTATTCGGGCGGGACGACGACTTGCGGGCTCTTGGTGCGCTACTGAGGTCGCAGCGCCTGGTGAGCCTCGTCGGGGCGGGCGGCATCGGTAAGACAGTGCTCGCCCAGGCGGCTGCGCGCCAGGCACGCGATCGATTCGCCGATGGCGTGTGGCTCGTCGAGCTGGCCCGACTCAGTGAACCCAGGCTCATCGTCGAGACGCTCGCGACCACGCTGCAAATCACGCTCACTGGTGAAGGCGATCCACATGCGCTCGCGCGTGCCCTCGGCGATGCCTGCGTGCTGGTCGTCGTCGACAATTGTGAACACGTCGCGGACGCCGCTGGGGGCGTGATTTCCACGCTACTTGCTGAGGCTCCGAACCTGTCTGTGCTCGTGACGAGCCAAGAGCCGCTGCGGCTTGCGCAGGAGAATCTCTACCGCCTGAGTCCGCTGCGGGTGCCGGCCGAAGCAAACCTAGAGTCGGCACGAACCGCTGGCGCAGTTGCGCTGTTCGAAGCGCGTGCCCGCACCGCCGATCCGCGTTTCACGCTGAGCAACGACAACGTCGCCGCCGTGATCGATGTGTGTTATCGACTCGACGGTATCCCCCTGGCGATCGAGCTCGCAGCGGTTCGCGTGCCGGTCCTGGGAGTCGAGGGCTTGCGCGAACGGCTGGGCGCGCGGTTCCGCATTCTGACGACCGGGGCGCGCCAGGGGCTGCGGCGGCACCAGACGCTACGCGCCGCGCTGGACTGGAGCCATGGCCTGCTGACGCGGGATGAGCAAGCCGTGTTCCGCCGCATCGGTATTTTTGTCGGCGGCTTCGGATTGAAGGCGGCGCAGCAGGTCGGACGCGACGATCAGATCGACGACTGGGCCGCCCTCGAGCACTTGGGCGCACTGGTCGAAAAATCTCTTGTCGCACTCGACGATGCGCACGGTGAGCCGCGCTATCGCTTGCTGGAGACCGCCCGCGCCTACGCGCGCGAGAAGCTCGACGAGAGCGGCGAGAGAGAACGCGTCGCGCGCGCCCATGCGCAGGCCACGCTGGAGGTTTTCGAAGGTGCGCTATACGAAGAGCACCTGCTGACCGGCAGCGCGCGCCTGCAGAAATACCTCCCCGATCTGGAAGACGCCCGCGCCGCCCTGGATTGGTCGCAGCAGGCCGATGAGCGCTTGTTCGTCGCTCTGGCGGGTGCCGTGGCCTGGATCTGGGTCGGCGCCGGGCAGCGCCTCGAGGGCGTGCGCTGCAACCGCGCCGCGATAGCGAAGATCACGCGCGACACGCCGGCGAAACTTGCTGCGCGGCTGTTGATCGAGTGGAAGGCACTGGCTTGGCCGGAAGAGGGGACCAAGGTCGTGCCGGTCTCCGCGCACGCGCTCGAACTGTACCGGTCGCTCGGCGACGAACAGGCGCTGTTCGCGGCCTTGTGCCGCCACGCGGAGTGCCTGACCGTCGGCGCTCCGGTCGAGGCCGATCGATTCCTCGACGAGGCAGGCCGGATATGGCGATCGGACTGGCCGGCTGCGCTGCGGCTGCAGTTCTTCTGGGTCCGTGCCTGCGCGCTGCACCAGCAGGGCCGCTGCGAGGAGTCATTGGCAATGCTAGAGGAGTCGATCCGCCTCGCGAAGATCATCGGCGACGCGCGCATGAGCCTCAGAGCACAACTTGGCGCTGAACAGGCGGTTGCTCAGCTGGGGCGCTGGGACGAGTGCGTGGCACGCGGGCACGAGATGGTTGCGCTCATGACGCAAGACCGCTGGTTGCGCTCCGGACACGAGGAGTTGGTCCTTATCAATCTGTGCATGGCACTGGCGCGCACCGGCGCGGTCGAGGAAGGGCTCGAGGTCGCGCGTGCGGCGGCCGTCGCCTGCGAACGCGCGGGGCGCCCGGCCTATTTACTCGACGCGTTGGCTGTACTCAGTTTCGGTCGCGACCGGCCTGAGGACGCGGCACGCGTGCTCGGGCGCGCCGACCGGAGTTACCAGGAGAGGAGCACCCGGCGCGAAGCGGTCGAACAGCAAGCACGAGATGACCTGATCATTCTCTTGCGCAAGGCGCTTCAGGCAGACCGCCTCGACGCACTTCTCGCTGAAGGGCACCAGCTGACGAATCAGCTAGCGACTCGCATCGCCATGGACGGTTGATACTGGTTTGTCGCTGACGACTCCCCGCGCCCCACAGATCGCTGTAAAGGTTCTTACCTTGGGGTGACGTTATGACCGACTGTTTGGTCCGCCGGTTTGCGCGCGTAGCCGGCGGGCGGGCCAATCGGCGACATCACCATCAGGTCCCGCGCGATCCCGGGAATCAGGTCGCTGTACGCCATAGCCTGAGGATCCTGGACCGGCGCGATCGGTAGTCGGCGAATGGCGTCTTCCAGCGCGACGCATTTCTCGTCCCACGGCAATGGTGTGCGCTCG
>WNFQ01010850.1_pt1 | contig 13335 bp, 16 predicted proteins | sample 5400171 | NCBI WGS metagenome assembly WNFQ01 (sample SAMN13153356, study PRJNA577476) | soil metagenome | isolation source: 20 cm soil under Madrone tree | place: USA:California | collected 2016-06-14
TGTCCTCAACTCTTCCACGCGGCCCCACGCTTAGACATTGTCCTCTCGCCTTTAATGCTGTACATTTGGGGCGCATTTGAGACTGAAGCAAGTCGCTTTTCTTTTATTTATTGATGTTTCCTCAAAGTGGCGGCTTGCATCTATCCCTTGTCTGTCTGCGAGCCACCACGCATCCTTAAACTTACAAATCGCCGACTTTCGCTCTCAATTGGTCAGCTCCAGCGCCCCAGAACTGAGCTACTGTACCTTAAACTTGAACACCCCTCGTGCGTAATTTCCTCCGGCATCAGCATTTTCGGCTTACTGTATCGCATTTTCCCGGATCCTCTTTGATGGCAACTCTCATTCAAATTCCAAATTCCATGTCAGATTCGGGTTTTTTTGGACCGTCGAAGGGAAAGCGATATTGAAAATAGCCGAAAATACGACCCTGATTTTTTTCTCCCTTTGGCGATTAGCTCTCATGTCTGTCCAAACAATGGAATGGGTAGCCGTAAGGTAACTGGGTCCGAGTCATCGGAGGAGTGTGGACGGACACGAGCGAAACTGAACAGCACTTGAGGTCGGTCTATACTGCTGTAGTACGTTCAAGACACGTCAAGACACGACCGATAGCTACTTTTAATCAATGAAGCCACACAAGCCACTACCGTCTGGGATTCCTGACTTGATTCAGCGCAAGTTCTCCGTCAAGCCGGATACTTTGTAACTTAAATCACTTGAATGTGGGCATTGGGTGACGCTACACCGTTATCAGTTAAGCATTTGGATTAGAAAACTATGAGTCCGCATCTCCGACATCAATCAGAATTACAATTCTGATGGATACCGAGGATGCGGACTCGCGCAGTTTTCCTCGGGCTGAAGAAGGTCCTCTACACGAAATGATGCATTGTGTTGATATCGGTGTAATTCTCCAATAAGTTGGAGATTGCTGTGCGTGGTCAAGGTCGCGTCGCTCAACTATAACCCTCTAATAAATGCATTAGGATTCGCCGACTGGCAAAAATGTAGCCATGCGCGAGTGGAGATGCGTGGTACAAGAGCGATACCATACTCTGGGCAATTCCTGCAGTCAGTACTTGACTACTGGAGTACGTTGTGCATGCGCGCATCACTCGCGTATTCCGGGACTTGTTGGTAGGATTCGGGTTACACGTATCAATACGCATAATTGATCAAATAACCGACTGACTACAAAAAAAAATTGTGGGGGTGGACCCAGGACTGGGCCCTGATCTGGCCCTGGCCTGAACGGATTTCAGTATGAGCGATAAGCGAGCAATATATGGCCCTTACATATCCCGACATTTTCCACTAACGGCTACTGTATGTGGCGGATGGAGAAGCGATTGGACGGTGACTGAATGGGTGGGTAATACACCTAGCATTTTTCGCTTCATTTACCCTTCTTTTCTTCGCCCAACGTACTTGCAAACATCGCGGACGGTACTTGCGTCGTCTCCGAGTCATTCACGTACTCACGACGAATGGTGTAAACTTGGCGCGGCATCATGTGGCCTAGTTTATTCGAGCCCAGCGACGACGCGTTCGCGAACTGCATCCCCGTCGAGTAAGTCGAGTAGTGGTCGACAGGGCTCTTCTGAATGCAGACAAGGATCACTATGAGCGTCGGATACGAACCCTACGTAAGCGAGAACAGCCTTAGTATATAGGGCACTCCAGTACTCTCTCCAACATAACTCACCGAGGCGAATAATAACACCGAGTCCATGACGATGAAGCCCGGCTCGGGGAATACACGGAACGCCGAAATTAGGTATAGGATCTGCGTTAGTGTTTAATGAGTCAGGCGCAAGTGCATTCTGCTGCTTTGATACACACCCAAAGACAGCAGTAAACGAATCCAGACTCCATAAGGAGGGCGAAAACTTTTTCGACTCTCATTGAGACGCTTCCTTCACCCATGTACTTCTTTATGGAAATACGATGGTGAGTGGTCTTGTTGTGCGACGAACACACCAAGCCTTCCAGGCGATCAACCCGGTCGAAAGCATGTTGGTTCCCAGTGTCGGACCAACCATGATAAGTGCGCGCTCCCCTAGTTTCACAGCGCTTTCATCTTGGATACTCTCGTGGGAAGGGTTAAACAGGGGCGCTAGGCTGAGGCCAAGATCACATCCGGCAGCAGCTAACAACAGTAACTTTTGATGAGTGCGGAATGAGATGATGAGTTTATATCAGACGCACCTATTGTACCCAGAATGAAGAGTAGAAGAATGGCAATCACGCGCTTATCCTTATTCCAAAGAACGACCGCACGCCAGGCGCAGATAACGTCACTCAGTATATACTGTTAGGTTGTTAGTTAGCACAGACAAGCGGGAACATTCCACCAGCCGCACCATTATGCGAGTGATGGTCGCTCCGACAGCAATAATAATGTTGGTATTTGTTGAGGACCATATGCCGCCACTCGTTGGGTCCAGGAACAAGTTCATTTGTTGGAACCCAAGCGCTGTCTCCAGTACGAGCGCAATGAGGCCCAACACGAACATGAAGGTCGTGATGGAGAACATGAAGATTCTGGGTGGAGAAGACAAGAAGCCAGGTTTGCTCCTGAGAGTATCGTTCTCATGTCAGTGCATCCCAGCTTGTTCTCAAAAACATGATTTATATCTCACAGAAGGATGTGGACAGAAACGACATAGAGTATAACGTAAATGCCTGTGGTGCAAAACAGACAATCCGTGACCCCAAAGCATTAACAAAAACAAGGTGGTGATTGCCTACCGTAAAGGATCCCGACAAAAAGATTGTCATACACTGCCGTTTTGTATGCAAAGGCGAGTGCGTCTGTGTCTGGAGAATTGCTGGACATGGTGGGGAGCTACCAGCAAATCACGGGGTGAACTTGAGGAGACAGTGCACAAGGCCCACTAAAAGAAAAGCAGGTCAAGTACGAGTCCGGGTTCATCGCATCACACGGACCTTTAAGTAAATATAGAGTTTAATCGCCACGGGCGTCAGTGCGTATGAAACGAAGGAGTCTGCTGTCAAAGCGTACGCTTTGGGTAAATCACATTGCCTATAGACGAGGAATATCTTGGACGGGAAGTTGAGTTCTCGACGACTCATTAGCATTCGTCGGTCAGCAAATCAGCCATGCGGAGCTAGGGACATGTGGTACGAGAATGATACGCTCCTGGGCGATTCATGGAGTTTGTGCGCGTGGACTGTTCGTCATGTACTCCGCCATCACGTCTCGAAAATGGAAAGGCTACAGAGATGGCTCTTAGTTCGGGTTTCGCATCACCATATATTGCCTGGACAGGCACACATCGGTGGTAGCGAACAACGGCGGAGATGTGACAAACCCTCGGTATACGGAACATACCACGGCCCGGTTTGTGGTGCAGATCCTGGATGGGATTTGTTAACTTGAGATACAGTACGAGCATTCTCATCAACAAGGATCCGATTGAAAAACCCGGATTCGCCATCAGTTGACCTGGGCAGCTGTACGACTCACGGAGAGCTTGGAACCCTATGTACGCGCGTCAATTGTACGTACAACACGGGAGATAGTAAGTCCTCAACAAATCGAGGAAAACAATTTCCTGTGTGAGCGGCGTAACCCGCCATCGAGTGGAGTAAGTGAACGCCGTCGCCCGTTATGCCGTGATAATATAAACTCGGGTACATACCTACTATTCCTCAGGGCGCCACGAATAAAGTAGCGAAGACACCAAGAATGACAACAAGGCGATGGAGGATGCAGGCAGAAATATCGGCATCACGTAAGATATCAATAGGAATCACATAATCGTCCTGAACGAGTCCTGTTCAGCTACAAGAGGAACGCGGAGTGTGGAATACACCAGAAGATTCCTCGCCCACAGAGAACAACATTGAAGGCTCTACATTCAAGTCGGTAAAATGTTACGGGAAGGTCATCTCGTATAAAGGTGATCACAAGATACGCTGCACAACTTACCTGACCGTCCGAGTTAGCATGGCTGTGGTGAGCACCGGCTCTTTCAACTTGTAGCTGGACAATTCGTTCGGATCTTGTGTGTAAGGAAGAACCTCAACTATCGTGGTACACCACTTGTAGTCTTGTTACACAACCCAGGACTTGTACTCGGTCAGTCAAAAGACTTTTGACTATCATTGTCAATCAGTGTCGCTAGTTTATAGCGGTGTATCATTCCTTCGGTCTCCCCGCATAATAAGGGCATAGAGAAAAAAAACCCGGAGCACACCAAGGATTGAAGGAATAGACGCTTCCCTGTCGAGCTTTTGTACTGTCATTCTTGAGATTGGCCCATCGCCGCGTCAGGGACTAAACAAGGTTCATTGTCAGAACCATCTTTTGTGACGTATGGAAGTTCTTTTTTGAGGTCGTGCTAACATCAGGATGTTGTTTAAGGTGCTCAGCGGGTTCAAGAAAAAAAACGGAAAATTCAACAGCAACTGGCAAGTTGCCAGAGGGCATCTGTCTGCTTCCTGACGCTCATACGACTTAAATTATGACCGGGCGTCCCGGGCCGCCACTGCGCCACCCACGGTCGCGACCCCAACTCGTGCCGACTCGTGGATACAACGCCTTGCATATGTTCGATACACGACCTTTCTTCACGGTGGTTTCACTATCAAGTCAAACCATCATTCGCTTCCAAGTTCATCTTGGCTATCACCTTATGGACCCTTGTGTTCACCTCAAACGTCGAGTTCTCAACCAATTGCTTTTCTGGATTTGTGTTGGATATGCGTCACGCTGCTGTGTCTCTCTCTTTCAAAATACGACTATCTCATTCCCTAAATGTTTCTCTCTTCTCCAAAAGTCCCTGGCATAGAACCGGTTACTTCCGGGTCTCGCGGCCACGCCGAACTGTCGTCGCTGCCTTCTCTCACATAGGGGCTTGTGCCCATCTCTCATAGATAACACCGTTGAACTCCGCCAGCTAGCCGGCCGCACGTAGACCGCGTTCATACCGATCACGAGTGATTCGAGTTGGCGTTCCAGCACGATTGTCCCTTTTCCCAACAGTAAAGTTCGCGGACCAGAAGGTTCGTGGTACTTCAACTTGCTGCAACACCCAAGGGTCCTGACAGGTATCAGAACTCTATGTTCCAGAGCCATTAATTTGGTTCTATTAGACCCTAAACGTCACAAGACCTTAAATCGCCGCGATGGAGAACGCTTTGAAGGCATACTCATGATCCGCAGCGTGAGTGAAACAACAGGACCAGATCAAAAGGCACCACTGGCATTTTCGACTCCAAACAACCGTTATTATGTCTACTGAAGCCCTACGCATCGGCTCAGGAATTGCATGAGGCAGCATACACGCACCGCATCTTGTCCCGCTGCCCTACCATGACTGCCGCTATATTTCTTCGTCTTCTCCCGGCGATCATTTCTTTCCTTCCCACAATGACATTAACTACATTTGTTGTGGAGTAATTCGGAAACCGTCACGCGTCAATATCGAAATTGAGGCAAATTCCCGCGAAAAGTCCGGTCAACGAAGTTCTCTGAGATAACGCGTTGTTCTGTCCCTCATCGCTTGCGGCGTCTTCACTGGCTCAGCGCGGTTTTCGATGCCTCGAGCTACAGCCCCCACAAATCCACCTTTCCTCCAACGCCACTCTGGTCAGTTAAGCTGACTCTAGCAGAATTCAATGCTTCTGATTTGAGGAACATGCATGGCAGTATAGAGAGACGGTGCAAAGTATTTTATGGGAGTGAATCTTCGCTATTTCACCCGTGTTTTTCAAATTTTATCGATTACTTCGAGGACGCTGATCGAGTGGCGTTCTGCTGTTTGTTGGAAAAGGTTCTGATAAGTGCGGGGCACATCCGCGTTTAGGCGCTCAACGGACATCAATTCGAATGTAAGTGCTGAATTTCCTGCTATGATAACCGTAGTAGACAATCCACCCCCAAGGCAAAACCCGGAACCGCAGGAGCTGGTCAGGCCACGAACCAGACCATATGGGATACAGCCGGTTCACGGCACCGCCGTGAGGTCTCTGTGGCCAATATCATGGGTTTGGTTTTCGTCATGCAGCTATGTCCGAGTGCGGAGGATAGGAAACGGAGGCTTCAAAATCACTGGCTCCAGGACTTCACGCATGGGAGCGCCCGACAGATCATATATATTGTTGCCTCGTGTGAGCTGCGACGATCTGGTTGACATGTACTAAAGCGTCACTTGCCAAGGTCGACTCAAGCCGCATACCAGGACGCTGCTTCGACGAAAGGTTCTTTTTGTCGACCTGACATTCACGTCCCGCTTACTTGCGCTTCAGAGCCGTTCTCACTGTAACTCAGGTGTACTGTACAGTGGTTATGACACATTAAGTTATGGCTTAAATGATCCAAGCTGTCATTGTCGCTTGTCTTTAATTTCTAACCGAGTGTCTCCCCCCATGTTTACTTTGCTATAGAGCGCTCTCGATCGACCAATCAGATTGCAGTATTTAGCCGACTGAATTGGTTTACGTTGTAAAATGCTCAGTGTCAAGTGATCGCTTTGAAAAAGGGTAAAATGAGCCACACTAATTTATTGCGCACTTTGACGACGGACCATGAAGATGCGGCTCCTTTTCTTCTGGGCCACGAAATGAAATTAATATTATTCCGGCAGGACGCCAGCATAATTAACGGCATGAGGCTTGTAGTACCTCTAGTCACATGACACCGTCACCGCTGGTCAGCCACTGCACCCCGACCTTTGAACGTACCATAGCAAAACGTGCTAGTGGTGCTACAGTTGTAGGGTCAGAGTGTCCGAGATTTTGTTCCGACCTCGTTCCGAACTTATCGACATCCACGTACAGTATGAGCGAGCTCTTGCCTTGCGGCCTTGCGGAGCGCCGCCGACGGAGATTCTTGGCCCAACATGCGGATTCCGTGTTGCATTCTCGATCGAACCTTATCCCAAACGACTTCATCTTTCCCGGGCCCTACATTATTTTCTTCTAGTGGGTTTCCTGTCCAGCAGCTCGCTGTGTTCCTCTAAGAGGATTGCCGGGCTCGATCGAGTGCCAGGGGAGGTTGCGGAAGTTGAAAATCAGCTCAACTGTGGGCGGTGTTTGATGGTTTCCCACTTTGGCTTCTGTGGCTGCGTCATTCTCGTCATCTTCCTGGCCTCATGAATCCCGCCCCTTTGCCTCGCCTTGATACCAACCAACTTTGCGCATTGGCACTGGTCATGTTACTCCTCGGTTTGAAATTCGTTAGACCGGCGTCTCCGACTATACATCCTTTAACTCCATATCACTTATACGCTTAGACATGAAATGAGTGTGCGCTGGACCACTGTTTGCACTCGTGCCATGGCTTCCCCATTTAGGTAAATTTCCCCTATAATATTTCCCAAGCGTCCTTTTCACAACTGCCACGTTGAACCTTCATATCACTTTGAGCATGCAGCTTCCGCCGCATTTCCCCCACTTTGACGGTTGAATTCACGGGCGGGGTTTCAGTTTCATGTCTCGTGTGCTCATTCTTTATCTTGTGTTAAATAGTCCTCGCAGAACGTCTTTCCTCGTCCGCAAACCGTCGTTTGTGTACACTCCTCTCGAGCGTTCTTCGTTTCGCATCCCACCTTCGACAAATACGAATTTAACCGGTTCTTCTCTGATTATTGAATACCCCTTGACTCTACCAGCCATTTCAACTCAACAAGAACTCTGGTTCCTCTAATTTCCTGAGTGGTGCACCAAGCCTGCCATTAGTGGTATAAACACAGCTTACCCAACTTGCAGGACACAATCAACTCTCCAAACTCATGGACAGTCTCAAACCCAGTTCAAATTCAGCTGGCCACATGGCTAACATCACGCCCAAAACGCTCCACGGTCTCGCTGATCTTGGTAGTGAGGGTCATGCTACCACTGAGGCGGTAAAGCAACCCCGGGCGGTGGGACGCGATGCTGGTTCCTCTAATCTGAGTGGTGCGTCACGCCTGTCACCGGTAGCCCAAACACAGCTTACCCAACTTGCAGGACACAATCAATACTCCAAACTCATGAGCAGTCTCAAAACTAGTTCAGGTTTAGCTAGCCACATGGCTAACATCACGCCCAAAACGCCCCTCGGTCTCACCGATCTTGGTAGTGAGGGTCATGCTGCCACTGAGGCGGTAAAGCATCCCCAGGCTGTAGGAAGCGATGCTGGTTCCTCTAATCTCCTGAGTGGTGCGCCACACCTGTCACTGGTAGTCCAAACACAGCTTATCCAACTTGCAGGACATAATCAATACTCCAGACTCATGAACAGTCTCAAAACTAGTTCAAGTTCAGCTAGCCACATGGCTGACATCACACCCAAGACGCTTCGCGGTTTCACCGATCTTGATAGTGAGGGCCATACTGCCACTGAGGCGGTAAAGCATCCCCAGGTCGTGGGAATCGATGCTGGTTCCTCTAATCTCCTGAGCGGTGCGCCACGCCTGTCACTGGTAGTCCAAACACAGCTTATCCAACTTGCAGGGCACAATCAATACTCTAAACTCATGAACAGTCTCAAAACTAGTTCAAGTTCAGCTAGCCACACCTCGGTCTCACCGATCTCGATAGTGAGGGCAATGCTGCCACTGAGGCGGTAAAGCATCCCCAGGCCGTCGGAAGCGATGCTGGTTCCTCTAATCTCCTGAGTGGTGTGCCACGCCTGTCACTGGTAGTCCAAACACAGCTCACCTAACTTGCAGGACACAATCAATACTCCAGACTCATGAACAGTCTCAAAACTAGTTCAAGTTCAGCTAGCCACATGGCTAACATCACACCCAAGACGCTCCTCGGTCTCACCGATCTTGGTAGTGAGGGTCATGCTGCCACTGAGGCGATAAAGTATCTCCTCCAGGGTGTGGGACGCGATGTCATGTCCTTCCAGCGCAACACACATGTCTCTTACATGGTAGTGGAACGTGCACGGGATATTGGCAGGACGATTAACCAGTGCATCTTCAACGTGGAAAACGGTACAACAGAGGACTGGGACAGCTTCGACAAGTTCACGGGGGCCATCGAGCCGTTGGAAGAGTAAGTCAACCTGGTTGTGTTGCTAGTGGTTGTGCATTCTGACATGATCTCCGTCGCCCAGCATCTTGTTCCCACTACTTGCCTTCACAGAAGATGAGAAGGAACGATACTTCGCTGAAACAAGTTCCATCAGTGACTGCGTCTCATCGGCTGAGAGCTGGGCCCACAACAGAGAGAAAATATCTAAGTTCCTGGACGATTTTGACACGCGTCAAGAGCTTGTAGTATGTGCACTGTCATGCATGATGTCATGCAGGTACTAACTGAGGTTTAGAACCTTCTCGACGGGCCAAATACCGAAATTCGAAAATGCGAACACCTGGAAGCACAGTCCTACGATGACAAAATTCTTCTTGAAGAGATGAGGACTAAAATTAAGGTCATCATCTCCGAAGACAGGGATAGGTATGTTCCAATGCGTCATGGACTTTGTCTTATTAACTTGGCCCACAGATTCCCTCCCTACGTACGAAAAGTGGAGACCTCTTTGGACGAGTTGCAGACTGTAGTTATCGAGGATTCTCCCCCAGAGGAAAGTATACACCCACACGAAGACTGTCCTTGTATTGACATATCGGACACAGTGGCTCGTTGTCATCACAATCCAGACAACAATGTTGATTGAGGGCGTAGTGGAGATAGTGAATGTCGCGACACTTGGTGCCGATATTCTGAACCATCTGAAGTCGAAGCCTGTCTGGAAGGCTGCTTTAGAGTACGTATCATTTTTACCGCCTTGGAGTTCTTTCGAGGCTGATATTGCGTAGGCTTATAGAAGTCTTAAGCGTGAACAAGACACGATCAGACTCACCCCACGAAGTGGAAGAGAAGTATAATGCCTTCCTTCAGATTCTCACGGTGCGTCTTAGCTCGACTCTCTTGAAGAGGCTTCTCATATGCCACAACAGACACTGAGGGAGATCTGTCTGCCGGGAAGTTATGTGAACCTCATGAGGGAAGTCGGCCGCATTCGTAGGCCATTCCAGGCCCAGGCAATCGTAGTTGTTATGCTCTGCCGCTTTTTGGCAGACAAATTCAATGCCATCGAGAAATCTGCCGTCACTGTTGAGGATTTCGATTCTCTCGAAGCGTATGTTTCACTGCGGAGGCTCGAGACAAATTTTTGATCTGAACATCTTCACCAGGGCATTCGAGAAAACTTTGGTCGCACTAAAAGATGCTACCCAGGCTGTCCCCGAGCTCAAGACGTTCAACTTGACGGACTTCGAAAATCACGATACGGTCAAAGCATTTGGTGCCGCAGAAGCGCTCATCAAAGACAGTTTCATATCTCTTAACGTGAGTCTTGTTCGTTAAATGACATTCATTCATGGCGACAAACATTTCCCACACAGCTTAAAACGGAATGGACCCAGAGGCAGACGGAGCTATCCGCTGCGGTCAACAAGGATAGGGAACGTCTGACAAAGTTGCACAATATACTTAGCCGAGTAAGCATACAACGGCTCATCAGCCGAATTTCTAATGTATGGGAAACTGCAGGGCCCCAGCAGCGCTACCGCGAAGATTAAGGTCAACGTCACCATACAAGACGAAACAAATAGAATGAAGCTGGACGCCACCTCTGGTACGCTGTTCCACTATTCGTTGAAACCGAATGTTGACATGATATCGCCTCCTAGGTGAGGAAGAGCCGACAACTCGCCTGCGTGCGTTGCGCTGGAATGTTGCTGGAGTGCTCGAGCAGGAGGATAAGAAGCACGCGGCGCGGACTGCTGGAACTTTCTTCAAACAGTCAGAAAATGGGTGGTCAAGGATACCAACATTACACTCCACGCTCGCGGACATCGCAAATGGCCAGTCGGAGGTGACTTTGAAACTTGCCATCGCTTGATGTGGATCTATTTGTACGGATGCCTCTATATATTCTCTTCGCTGGTTATAGGCTCGTGACGTTCAATGTCTTTGTATTAAATTGTATATTGGATAAATCGTAATCGCATCCTGATAATTCTCGCGCAACCCAAATGAATATTTCACTTTCCCAGATGCGAGCCTGAGAATCTGAAGGAATACAATAACACGCCCAGGCCCAACTGCCACAAAAAAAGTGCGCATCACGTGCATCAAAATCACGTGGACTGAACTTCTTGATGTAGGAAAAACCCTGCCAGTGATTGTAACTCCCGCATTTAGACTACAACGCCCCCGACACTGGGTAAACGCTCAAGTTGAACCGACATCGTCTCTCTCTGACGCCTCACGCCGGAATCCAGACTTAGGCTCTTTGAGGACCTTATCACGTCTTCTAACTCGCGTATAGTTGCTCAGTAGCATGTCCGAGCTTGGTTCCGAGTCTGGTGATTATACCTATGCTTCACCCTCCCCAGTAACTCGCAAGAACGGGCCTTTCCTAGACGCCACAATGATACCCTCTGATGACGCCGATTCAGAGAGAAGCTCAGATCAAGAGGACGGAGCTCTTTCTCAGTCTACTCAGTCTGACGATCAGTCTGGAGAGCCTATCACCACTACGAGCACTCCGAACCTTTCTTTTGCAGCATCCAGCTCCCCTTTCCTGTTCTCTACCGCAGGGTCATCCTCTTTGCATCCTACGGGCCGTGGACATCTTCAAAGCGGAAATGTTGCTTCCCTCCCTAAATCGACCTTTGAACATACTCCCTTTGTTCGATGCCTCGATTACCTCTTGCAAGAGGCTGCAGATCAACAGCGCTACTCTAGAACTAGTGATAGTATACGCATACAGCCTGGTTCCCCTGAAGGACTTGCTGGTCCCAAGTCTCAAATGGTGTCAATAGCTCACGACGAGGTTCTTGAGTCAGCACTATGTCAACGAGGGCATGGTTATGGCCTTTCGCCGTTCCCTTCACGAAACTTTTTGAGATACTCGTCACTTCTTGGTGATACTTCTGACGATAACACGCTTGCCACCGTTTCTGTCGATGCTGGTGTTGATTCAAGGCAAAACAAACGAAAGGCAAAAGCTGCGATCAACGAGGACTCTGACACTCCCGCGACGAGTTTTTTCCATGATGGAGACTCTTCTGACTCCTATTTGTCTGCGTCAGATGGTGGTCCCCCTGCGCCCTCATGCTGTCCAGTTGGTCGTCACCCACCTTCGAAGAAACGGAAGTGTCTGTCTTTGGATACGCAGTTGTCTGTAGTATCGCCTCACCCAGGCTTCTCGAATCTTTCAAATACACCATCAGTACAAGAGCAGCAAGGCTCCCAGTCCAACACAACATGCGATGCAATCAAAGGGGTGCAGTCCTGTCTCCATGTTATACCAGTCTCTATCTCATCTATTGTCCCAGGAATTTGCACCGTCACACTCTAGTATCTCTTCTGAGGCTGGATCCGTTTTATCCTATCCGCCTACTCAGCCGGTTACCCCAGTCCCGGGTCTTAGTCCTGTTCCAGTCCTAGAACCGCAAAATTTTTCACAAGCTGATATCCCCCGCCTCTTCTTGGGCAGTGATGATGCGGCTGAGGCTCGCCTCATGTCTCTGCTGAGGAAGGAGACCGTTTACCGGCGGGGAAAAGGTCAGGGCGCCCTTCAAACCCTGGATTTCGCCTCCCCGCATACCCTCGTTAATGAAGTTATTGCATGGATACTCACGGTACATGGCTTTCCAATGTCCATTTGTTGATATCCTTATGCTTACTCTGAACGCAGGTCGAGCCACCATTGGGTTCACCAACAGCCTCGTCAATTAGGGAAAGGGCTCATTCTTACGATCTGCACGAACAACTGACTGTCCACCATGATTCGCGATTTCTTGCAGCATTTATCTTCTCTTCGTTTTTCTTCGTTCCAACTAGAGGAGACTTAAAGGCCCCTCTAGTGCTAGACCAGTCAGACACGAGACACTTCCAAGAGCCGGAAGAATATGAAGACATGGTTGTCTGGGACTATGCCGTCGCGGCGATCGCGCTCGCCGTGAAGGTCTAGATGGTCACATTTCACTGTTGCTTCGCCCTTTAAAAAACCGTTTTGCTTAGATGCACCGCGACAGCCACCATCCCTTGAAGCCTATCTTTGGGAATCATTTCTTGGCTCTGGTGCGCCACGAAATGAGCTTCGAAGATCTCGAGGTATGTAAGTAGGGAGAGGGTTCACCACTCCCTGATTTCTTGCAGTGGGCCCAACGCGTTTTACTTCGATACTTCTCGTATAACCTCAGCATGCCAACTCCCCAAGAGTTCCTTGACGAGTTGCGCCTCGCGCTTCCTACGCTACGGCATGCGGTGGAATCTGAGCATGAGTGGGAGGATGTGCTCAGCGAGACGTGGAAGCAGCTCATCGCTGCTGCGCGCTGTACGTGCTACCCTATT
>WNFQ01002487.1_pt1 | contig 13334 bp, 10 predicted proteins | sample 5400171 | NCBI WGS metagenome assembly WNFQ01 (sample SAMN13153356, study PRJNA577476) | soil metagenome | isolation source: 20 cm soil under Madrone tree | place: USA:California | collected 2016-06-14
ACCCGCAGCCCGGCGCGAAGCTGGTTGGCGTAGAATGCATAGCGGTGCGCGTCGGTGGACGCTGCGCCGGGCGGCGGACGGAAGTAGTCGACGAGCTCGGCGCGCGCGCGGTCTTGGGCGCTCAACGTGACGTGGTCTCGCCAGTCCGCGCCTGCCGGCACGACGTCGCCGATGACGAAGAGCGCGATGCACACGACCTCACGAGCCGTCATCAGACGACTCTCGTCGCGGTGAGGTTATTCCCGCGCGCCTTTCCGGGCTTGCGGCGGGAATAATCGCTTCTGCCGAGAGTCATATGGATGACGGAGGATGCGATGAAGAACACAACGAGAAAACGAAGGGCTGCCGCACTCTGCGTATTGGCGGTGACGGTCGCGAGCGTGTCGCCTGCCGGCGCCGCGCCGCATGTGGACTCACCGGTGCCGTTCGCCGCGTACCGCGACCACCGCGGCCTCGTCGTTCAAGAGGGCGGAAACCGGGCTGCGGCTGGCGATGAAGGCGGTGTCGACGTCTACTGGGATCACGGCGCGATTCGCTTCGCGTTCCGGCCCGCTGACGCATCGTCCGCCTTCCGCACCGACGTCTTCGCACGCATCGATGGGAGACGCACTGCACCGGTTCTCGGTCCTGCCGTCGTGACGAACCTCGACGTGCGCGGCGTGTACCGCGCCGAGCTCCGTGATGCGAACGGCGCAGCGGTCGGCTGGCTGCGTGTCAGCGTCTCGTCGTTCGACGTTCCACCACGGGTCTACGACGGTGCGGTGCCCGCGACGGTCGGCCCGCAGATGATCAGCGCAGCGCTGGCGCGTCTCGACGCGGAAATCGACTGGATCGAGGCGCACGCAACGGACGTCTATCTCGGCAACTGAGGAGAGGGAAATGAAGAACGCAATGTACTGGGCCAATTTGCGTCGCGATACTTCGTTGCTCGGTCGTTCCGCTGCTCGGCGTAGCTCCCGCTACGCCTGCGCTGCTCGCTTCCCTCGCGCCTCGTCTCGCTCGCAACTTGTCCCAGTCCCACCCGAGCAAACTGACCCACTGCCGAAACCCGAAGGTGCGTTGACGGGTTGGTGGGAGTGGCTGTGGGACGTACCCGTCGACGGGCCGAAGGCGACGGCGCTCCTGCGGCTGATGGCGGGGTCGGTGTTTCTCTGGGAAGGCGTCATGAAGTTCGTCTTCGCCACTCAGGGCGTCGGGCGGTTCACGAAGCTCGGCTTTCCGTTTCCGGGGCCGACCGCCGATCTCGTGGCGATGATCGAGATCGGCGGCGGCGCGCTGCTGCTGGCCGGCCTGCAAACCCGCCTCGTCGGCATCGTCTTCGTCGGCGAGATGATCGTCGCCGTGCTGTCGACGAAGATCTCGATGTTTCTCGGGACGTCACCGCTGCCGCTGCCTCCCGTCCCGCCGCAGACGGGATTCTGGGCGGTGTTGCACGAGGTGCGCTCCGAGTTCGCGCAGATGTTCGTGTCGCTGTTTCTGGCCGTCGCGGGTCCCGGCCGAGTGTCGGTGGACGCGTGGCGAAAAAGCTCAGACGGCCGACGCGGCGTCGCGACTACGCGCTGAACGCGAAGCGCTCGCCGACGAGGCTCTCCGACACCTCCCACAGACGCTCGGCGTTCGTCGGATCGAGCGCGTAGGACTTGACGCCGTCGAGCGCGTCGGGCGCGTCGTTCACGGCCGCGACGTGACAGTCCTCGAGATAGAGGCCGCCGCGGCCCTCGAGCTCCGGCGCCGTGGCGGCGAATACCGACGTCGCAGCGCCGGCCTCGACGGACTTGAACTTCATCCCGCGTGTGCGCGTGCGGAGGAATTCCAGGTCCTCGGGCTGGAGGTGGCGGCTGAGCTCGGTCATGATGCCGCCCGGGTGCAGCGCGTTGGCGTGCACGCCGCGCGCGCCGAGACGCCGCTCGAGCCCGACGGCAAAGAGCACGTTGGCAGTCTTCGACTGGCCGTAGGCGCGCCACTTGTCGTAGGGCCGGCGCTCGAACTGGATGTCGTCGAACACGACCGGCGACATGTGATGGCCGCGCGAGCTGACGGACGCGACGCGGCTCGGCGCGCCGCGGAGGAGCGCCGGGGCGAGGAGGCACGTCATGAGGAAGTGGCCGACGTGGTTCGAGCCGAACTGCAGCTCGAAGCCGTCCGCGGTCTTCGACTGCGGGCACGCCATGACGCCGGCATTATTGACGAGGACGTGCAGCGTAGGGTGGCGCGCCAGGAAGCGCGATGCAAAACCCCGAATATCCTTCAGCGAGCCGAGCTCGAGCTCCTCGACCTCGAGCCGCGGATTGCCCGTCGAGGCGCGGATGCCGGCCGCGACCGCCTCGCCTTTCGGCACGTCGCGCGCGGTGAGAATCACGTGCGCGCCTCTGTCGGCGAGCACGCGCGCGGTCTCCTGTCCGAGGCCACTCGACCCGCCGGTGACGAGCGCGACCTTCCCCCGCACATCGATGCCGTCCGCGACCTCACTCGCGGTCGTCTCGGCGCCGAACTTCGTCGCATCACGCATGCCGATCCTCCTTCGCAGCGACGCGATCTCCCTTCGTCGCTCCGGAGTACGACTGGACCGCACGGGTGCGATTGTTGCAAGAGGCGCTTCCGCGCCGACCGCGATCTGGTGTACTGCCACGCCATGGCGCTGTTCGTCGTCCGTCACCAGCACGATCCCGATCACTGCCCGGCGACCGACCCCTACATGGGCGCGACGCTCCTCAACTATCTCAGCCGGCCGAACGTGCGGCAGCACGGCGTCGCGATTCATGGCGAGGCGGTCGTCAAGGGCGAGCACACGCTCTACATGATCGTCGAGTCGGACGACGCGGAGCGGGTGCGCGGGTTCATGGCGCCGTTCGCGCGCGCGGGGACCGTCGACGTCTATCCGGCGTCGACGTGCGCCCGGATCGTCGCGAGCGGCGGCTGTGCGGCGCCGATGCCCGTCGTCGACGACGTCGTGCCCGCGCTCGATCCCGAGGACGCGTGTCAGCACGCGATCGACTCGGGCCTCGTCGTGCATCGCGCGCATCCGCTGAATTGCGAGACGTCGGTCGCGGCGCTGATCGGCGGCGTCGTCATGCCGAACGCGCACTTCTACGTCCGCAATCACTTCCAGATCCCGAACCTCGATCCGACGACCTGGCGGCTGCGCGTGCGCGGGCTCGTCGATCGGCCGCTCGAGCTGAGCTTGCGCGAGCTCACCACGATGCCGTCGCGGACGACGGTCGTGACCCTGGAATGCGCCGGCAACGGCCGATCGGGGCTCGAGCCGCGCGTGCCCGGCGAGCAATGGGAGCTCGGCGCGGTGAGCACGGCCGAATGGACGGGCGTTCCGCTCGTCGAGGTCCTCGATCGCGCCGGGATCCGCGCCGGCGCGCGCGAGGTCGTGTTCCGCGGCGCCGATGGCGGTACGCTGCCCGGCCGAGACGACGCGGTCCAGTTCGAGCGCAGCCTCACCCTCGACGACGCGCGCGAGTTCGAGCCGCTCCTCGCCTATGCGATGAACGGCGAGGCGCTCCCGATCCAGCACGGCTGCCCGCTGCGTCTCATCGTCCCGAGCTGGTACGGGGTCGCCGCGGTCAAATGGTTGACCGACATCGAGATTATCGACCGGCCCTTCACCGGCCACTATCAGAGCGAGACGTATTTCTTCGAGTGGCAGCGCGACGGCACGGTGGTCCGCGAGCCGGTCGCGCTGCAGCGCGTGCGCGCGCTCATCACCGAGCCGAAAGCCGACGCGGAGATCGCCGCCGGCGAGCTGGCGATTCGCGGTGTTGCGTGGTCCGGCGCGGCGCCGATCGCGCGCGTCGAGGTGAGCGTCGACGGCGATCCGTGGCAGCCCACGCGCATGGTCGGCGAGCGCAGCCGGCGGCGCTGGCAATGGTGGGAGCTGATCGCGCGCCTCGATCGGCCTGGCGCCACCACGATCCGCGCGCGTGCGACCGACCTCGCGGGTCGCGCGCAGCCGCTCGAGCCCGAGTGGAATCGCCTCGGCTACGGGAACAACGCCGTCCAGGGGATTTCCGTCCGCATCCGGTAAAAAAGTACTGGCGAAGATCGCGCCGGTTCGCTACGAACACGCCTCGCGATGACCGTGGTTCGCCTCGATGCCGAGCGGATGTCCGAGTCGCGCGCGCCGGCACCATCCACCGACGCGCCAGCGATCGTCGGCACCGCAGCCCCGGCGACACCCGCCCTCGACGTGCCGGAGCTGTATCTCAATCGCGAGCTGACCTGGCTCGCGTTCAACCGCCGCGTGCTGCACGAGGCGCAGGACTCCCGCACGCCGGTGCTCGAACGGCTCAAATTCCTCGCCATCACCGCCGCCAACCTCGACGAGTTCTTCATGAAGCGCATCGGCGGCTTGAAGCAGCAAGTCGCCGCCGGCTTCCGCGAGTGCACCGTCGACGGCCGTATGCCGGAGCAGCAGATCACGGCGTGCTGCGCCGAGATCCGCGTGCAGGAGCAGCTGCAACGGGCGCTCGCGGTCGAGCTGCTCGCCGAGCTCGCGAGCCACGACATCCGCGTCACGGCGTACGAACGGCTCTCGGCGGCGGAGCAGGCCGCGCTGCGCGATCATTACATGCGCAACGTGTTCCCCCTCGTCACCCCGCTCGCCATGGATCCGGCGCATCCGTTCCCGTTCATCTCCAACTTGTCGCTCAACCTGCTGGTCACGGTCCGCTACCCGAAGGATTCCGACCAGATGCTGGCGCGGGTGAAGGTCCCCGTCGGCGCCGGCATCCCGCGGTTCTTCCCGACCGCCGACGGCACCGAGCTCGTGCCGCTCGAGGACATCGTCTCCCACAACCTCGATCTGCTCTTTCCGGCGATGGAGATCGACGCCTGCGAGAGCTTCCGCGTGACCCGCAACGCCAACACCGAGCGCGACGAGGAGGAGGCCGACGATCTGCTCGCCATGATCGAGTCGGAGCTCCGCGACCGGCGTCTCGCGCCGACGGTGCGCCTCGAGGTGAGCGCCGGCATGACCGCCGCGCACCGCGGCATGCTCGCGTCGGAGTTCGGCCTCGACGAGCGCGTCGACACGTTCAAGGTGGACGGGATGATGGCGCTCCGCGACCTCGCGGAGCTCGCCGTGCTCCCGGAGCCGGCGCTGCGCGATCCGCCGCACCACCCGGTCGATCATCCACGCCTGCTCGACGTGCGTCGCAGCGTGTTCCACATCGTCCGCGATGCGGGCGCGATCCTGCTGCAGCATCCGTACGAGTCGTTCGCGACGTCGGTCGAGCGCGTGCTGCGCGAGGCGAGCCAGGACCCGAAGGTGCGCGCGATCAAGATGACGCTCTACCGCACCTCGGCCGACTCGAAGCTGCTCGATTATCTCTGCGACGCCGCGCGCGCCGGCAAGCAGGTCGCGGTCGTCGTCGAGCTGAAGGCGCGCTTCGACGAGGCGGCGAACATCGCGTTCGCGAGCCGGCTCGAGGACTTCGGCATCCACGTCACGTACGGGGTCGTCGGCCTGAAGACGCACTGCAAGGTGCTGCTCGTCGTGCGCCAGGACTACGACGGGCTCCGCCGCTACGCGCACATCGGCACCGGCAACTACCATCCCGGCACCGCGCGCATCTACAGCGACCTCGGGCTCCTCACCTGCGATCCGCTCATCGGCCAGGACCTGACCGAGCTCTTCAACTATCTGACGACCGGCTACCGTCCGAAGCGCGCGTACCAGAAGCTCCTCCCCGCGCCGACGCACTTGAAGAAGGCGCTCCTCGCCCGCATCGAGCGCGAGATCGCCGCGCACGCGCGCGACGGCAAGGGCCACATCCAATTCAAGATGAACGCGCTCGAGGACGTCGACCTAGTGCGCGCGCTCTACCTGGCGGCGCGCGCCGGCCTCCGCATCGACCTCATCGTGCGGGACACGTGCCGGCTCCGCCCGGGTGTGCCCGAGCTTTCCGAGACCGTGCGCGTCATCAGCATCATCGGCCGCTTCCTCGAGCACTCCCGCATCTACTACTTCCGCAACGGCGGCGACGAGGAGTACCTGATCGGCTCCGCGGACTGCATGAAGCGCAACCTCGAGAGCCGCGTCGAGATCGTGGTTCCGGTCGACGACGCGGCGCTGCGCGAGGAGCTGCGGGCGATGTTGGACGCGCAGCTCGCGCCCGGACGCGGCTCGTGGGCGATGGAAGCGGACGGGAGCTACGTCCCGCGCTGGACCGCCGACGACGGCGCGTCGAGCCAGCAGGTGCTCATCGAGCTCGCGGCCAAGCGGCAGAAGGAAGGGTCGCGCCGTCGCCGCCGCCGTCCGCGGGTCTTCGCCCGTCGCACGACGCGCTGACGCCGATCGATACGAGCCCGTTGTCGTCGACGCCGTAGGGGGAGGTGCGCATCTCGCATTTGTGGCCTCCCAACTCACCTGTCGTGGGTGGGCGTCCTCCCGTCGATGGCGATGGCGTCGCCCTCGCATCGGCGTACGCTGGAGGTATGCGCGAGAACGAATCCGGCAAGCGTGATCGCGACCCGACGGCGTTCACGCGGACGATACGCGTCTTACGACACCGCGCGCTGCGGTGGTTTCAGCGGCCGATCCGCGACGCCGTCCGCGACCGCCTTGCGGCGCCGGTGCATCGCTCCGAGTCAGGCGACAACTGACGCGCGTCGCGGAAGGGCACGTCGATGGGACGTGCCGAGTGCCGCGAGCGTCCGAGGCGCTCACAGAAACTTCACCAGCGCGTCGGTCGTCTCTTTGGCGCGTTCTTCCAGCACCCAGTGGCCCGTGTCTTTCAGGACGACGGCCGTCACATCGCTCGCGACGAGCTTCGCTTGGCGGCCAAGCACGTCGCCCGATGCCTTGTCGCCGGCGATCGTCAGCACGGGCATCGCCAGCTGGGTGCGCGCGAACTCGGCGAACTCTTTGGCGGTCGTAGGCCAGGTGGCAAAGTACGCCCAGCCCGCTCGCATGCGCCCCGGTCGGGAATACGCGGCGACGTACGCCGTGCGATCGGCGTCGGGAAGCGAGCGCGTCTTGTCCGCGGCGAGATCGTTCCAGAAGTAGGCGAAATACGTTCCCTCGCGTCCGCGGACCAGCGCTTCAGGTGTCGGACCGTGGAAACGGAAGTGCCACGTGTTGGGATCGTCGTACACCGCCTCCCATCCCGCGACGCCCGGCAAGAAGGCGTCCATCAGCACGAGCTTCTCGGTCTCCGTGGGAAACTGCGCGGCGTAGGCGTAGGCGACCATCAAGCCGATGTCGTGGCCGACGACGCGCGCCTTCTCGACGCCGAGCGAGCGCGCGAGCGCGTGGATGCGGCGGGCGGCCGTCTTCATCTCGAGGCCGTCCGCCGGAATCGCCGAGTCGCCGATGCCCGGCAGATCAGGGGCGATCACCCGGAAGCGCTCGGCGAGCAGCGGAATGATCGGTCGCCACATGCGCGACGTCTGCGTGTAGCCGTGCAGCAGAACCACGGTCGGGCCTGCGCCGGCAGTCAGGTAGTGGAGTCGAACGCCCTCGACGTCGGCGTCGCGGGCGACGATCGTGCGCGCGGATGCGTGCGTCATCGTGCCCCCGGACGCGGGAGCGATCGTCGCCGACGCGGACAGCAGGAGCACGAGAGTCGTCACGCGGATACGGCGTGCCGCGCCGCTGACGTCGCGCATCGAGTCGCGCGTGGTTTCGGTCGCCTTCTTCGCCATGAGGCTCCTTTCCGTAGCGGGGGCTCCGGCGATGGCGCGTGCCATCAGCGCCGCCGCGGCCCTCGACGCTTGGCCGACTGCCATCGTTGACGCAAGCACGGCAGACGTACGCTCGGGTAGATTCAATGCGAGTCCGCGGGTATGCCTCCGAGGCATGAAGCTCACCGGCGCGCCGATCGCCTCCGGGCTCGCGATGGGTACGCTGGCGCTGGTCGGCGACATCCTCGAGTGTCGCGGTCCCTCGCGTCGCGGCGACGGCACCGATCCGGAGCGCGAGTGGGCGCGGATCGAGGCGGCGTTCCTCCGCGCCCGCACCGATCTCGAGGACGCTGCGCGTCGGCTCGAGACCGAGGTGGGGGCCGGGATCGCCGACGTCTTCCGCGCGCACGGACTGATGCTCGACGGCGTGCTCACCTCGGGCGAGCTGCAGACGGAGCTCCGCACCTCCGATCTGGACGCCGTCGGCGCGGTGCGGCGCGTGTTTCGCCGACTCGCGGACAAGTTCGGATCGCTCGCCAACGCCACGTTGCAGGAGCGGGGTGACGACGTCGCCGATCTCGGCCGACGCGTCCTCCGCCATCTCGAAGGCGACGACCCGTACGCCCTCGTGCGGGTGCCGGAGGGCGCGGTCGTCGCGACGCGGCGGGTGCTGCCGTCGGACGTGATCGCGCTCGCCGAGCGCGGAGTGAGCGGGATTCTCGTCGACGCGCTCGGCGAAGCCTCGCACGCGGCGCTGCTCGTACGCGAGAAGAGCATACCGACGGTCTCCGTCGCCGGAATCTTCGACCGCGTCCGCGACGGCGACGAGGTGCTCGTCGACGGTTACCGCGGCGAGGTGATCGTCGCTCCGGACGACCTGACGCGTGCCGAGTTCCGCGGGCGCACCCTCGAATATCGCACGACGCTCTCGCGCTGCCGCGGCGAGTGCCGCGAGCCGGCGCGCACCCTCGACGGCACGTTGATCGGCGTCGAGGCGAACCTCGGAACCCGCCGGGACGTCGAGCTCGCCGTCGACAACGGCGCCGACGGCGTCGGACTCTTTCGCATCGAGCAGCTGTACCTCGGCCGCGAGCTCCCGCCGACGGTGGACGAGCTGCTCGCCGAGCTGCAAGCGACGACCTCGGCGCTGCGCGAGAAGCCGGTGACGATCCGTCTCCTCGACGTCGGCGGCGACAAGCCGCTCACGTTCCTGCGGTTGCCCGCAGCGACGAACCCGTCGCTCGGCGTGCGCGGCATCCGACTGCTGCTGCAGCACCCGCTGCTCTTCCGCACGCAGCTGGGCGCGCTGATCCGCTTGGCGCAGACGCAAACCGTCCGTGTGCTCGTGCCGATGGTCACGCTCGAGGACGACATCGCCGCCGCGCGCCGGGCGTTCGACGAGACGTGCGCCGCGCTCGGCGCGGCGAGGCGGCCGCTGTTCGGCGCCATGATCGAGACGCCCGCGGCGGCGCTCGCGGTGCCGGCGATCGCCCGGCACGTCGACTTCCTCTGCGTCGGGACGAACGACTTGACGCAATACACGTTCGCGGCCGGGCGCGACGATCCGAACGTCAACCAATACTTCCAGGACGCGCACGCGGCGCTCTTGCGGCTGCTCGCGATCGTCGTCGGCGACGCGGGCGATCTGCCGCTCACGCTCTGCGGCGAGCTTGCCGGCCGCGCGGAGCTGCTGCCGCGGCTGCTCGCGATGGGCTTCCGCTCGTTGAGCGTCGCGCCGCCGCTCATCCCCGGCTTGAAGGATCAGATACGCAGTCTGCGCCTCGACGGCGACGGCCGGCGCGCGCAGCCGTGACACGCGAGGGAACGGCGATGGGCACGATCACGACCGTCGCCGCCATGCAGCGGCGGGAATGAGGCGCTAACGGCCGGCGATGTGATGGCGCACGAGCGGTCGGTCGCCGCCGCGATGGAAGCGCGCGGCCGCGTCGAGCGCGACGCGGTCGCCGGCGGTCACCCGCTCGTGCTGGCGGAGGTGCTCGAGCCACGACTCGACGACGAAGGTCTCGACCCAGCGCGCCGGATCGGCGGCGTCCTGGTAGACGTTCCAGCGGATCGCGCCGTCGCGCCGGCGTATCGCCTCGAGATACCGAACCGTGCGGAGGAACGCATCCTCGTCCGCGGGATCGATCTGGTACTCGAGCGTGACCAGGACCGGACCTTCGTCGCCGTCGAGCTCGCACACGATCTGCGGCAACGTCCAGCGCGGGTCGGAGCTGAGATCGAGATTCGAGATGCCGTGGAGCTCGAACCCGCGGGTCAGCGCCGCGGCGCCGACGAGCGTCGCGGCGCCGGCCACGAGCGCGACCGGGATGCTCGCGTGCTCGGCGACGACACCCCAGAGGAGGCTGCCGACGGCCAATCCGCCTTGGACCGCGAGCATCCCGACGGCGAGCGCGCGTGACCGGACCCAGGCGGGGACCGCGTTCTGCGCCGCGACGTTGAGCGTCGACATCGCGGTGATCCACGCCACGCCGCCGACGAAGAGCGCCGCGCCGGCGACGACAGGCACGCGCGCCGCCGCCACCGACGCGGAGGCCGCGGCGAACCCGACCGTCGCCGTCGCGACCAGGTGGTCGCTCGTGAGGCGATCGCGCAGTCGTGGCAAGACGAGCGCGCCGATGATCGCGCCGCTGCCGAGACATCCGAGCAGCAGACCGTAGCCGGTCGCCGAGAGGCCGAGAGTGTGGCGTGCGTAGAGCGGCAGGAGCGCCCAGAGCGCGGCCGCGGGCACGACGAAGCTCGCGGTCCGGATGAGCACGGAGCGAAACGGCGCGGCGTGGCGAATGTAGCGCACGCCGGCACGCATGGCCCCCGGCACGTCCTCCGGCGGCAACCGCGATGCCGTCGCCGCCTCACGCCGCCAGCGCACCAGCACGGCGACGACGCCGAGAAACGACGCGGCGTTCAGCAGAAACACCCAGCCGGCGCCCATCGCTGCGACGAGGACGCCGCCGAGGGCCGGCCCCACCGCGCGCGCGACGTTGATGGAGACGCCCGAGAGCGCGACCGCGCCCGCGAGCTCGTGTCGCGGCACGAGCTCGAAGGTGATCGCTTGCCATGCCGGCGAGTTGAGCGCGTTGCCGAGGCCGATGAGGAACGTGATCGCGAGCAGGATCCAAGGGCCGACGAGCCCGAGCACCGTCACGACGCCGAGCGCGGTCGCGGCAACGAGCATCCAGACTTGCGTCGCGATCAGGAGCTTGCGGCGGTCGACGATGTCCGCCAGCGCTCCCGCCGGGAGCGCGAGCAGGAAGAAGGGCAGGGTCGTCGCCGTTTGCATCAGCGACACCATGAGCGGCGACGGCGCGAGGCTCGTCATGAGCCACACCGCGCTCGTGTCGTGCATCCAGGTGCCGATATTCGACGCGCACGACGCGAGCCACAGCGCGCGGAAGACCGGGTGGTGCAGCGGCGTCCAAGCGGAGACGCGCGCGCCGGGGGTGTCGGTCGCGCGCGGTGTCGGGATCGCAGTCGTCAGCTGGCGCGCTCGCTCGCCAACGCGCGGGCCAGGACTGCGGTGTCGGTGAACGCGCGCATGCGGCGCAGGCTCCCGTCGCTCACGGTCCAGACGTGGGCGAACGGCACGTCGACGGGTACGGAACCCTTGCGGGTCTTCCCCTTTATGCGTCCGATCGCGACGACGGTATCGCCCGCGGCGACGAACTCGTCGGCGAGAAAGCGCACGTCGAGGGCGCCGTAAAAGCTCGTGAGGAACCGCTCGAGGATGTCTTCGAGACCTGCGAAGTGTCCGGCTCCCACGGGCATGCCTTCGGGCAAGTCGTAGACGACGTGCGGCGCTTGGATCGCCCATAGCCGCTCGCGATGTCCCGGGGCGGTCGATTCGTAGAACACGCGGACGAGCTTTTCGTTTTCGTCGACCATTCCTCTCTCCTCTAGGCGGTTTCGGCCGCTCGCCGACGAGACGCTACTCCAAGCGGCGCCGTCGAGCCAACGTGCTGCACGGACCAGCCGTCGTGTATGGTGAGCCATGAGCGCCGCGCTACCCGCGCCGTGTGACGCCGGGACGGTCTCGACCGCCCGCGGCACGACGGTCGCGCATCCGTCGGCAACGCTCGTCGCGACGATCCTCGGCTCGAGCGTCGCGTTCATCGACGGCTCGGTCGTCAACGTCGCCTTGCCGACGCTCGAGCGTGCGTTCGCGGGCTCGCTCGCAGACGCGCAGTGGATCGTCAACGCGTATCTCTTGCCGCTCGGGGCGCTGGTGCTGCTCGGAGGCGCGAGCGGCGATCGCTTCGGGCGCCGCCGCATGTTTCTGCTCGGCCTCGTGGCGTTCACCGTCGCGTCGATCATCTGCGCCGTGGCGCCGAGTCTGCCGATGTTCGTCGCCGCGCGTGCGCTGCAGGGGACGGGCGCGGCGTTGCTCGTGCCGAACAGCCTCGCCCTGCTCGGCACCTTCTCCGGCGAGGCGCGCGGCCGCGCGATCGGGACGTGGGCGGCCGCCGGTGCGATCGCCGGCGCGCTCGGTCCGGTCGTCGGCGGCTGGCTCGTGGACCACGTCGGCTGGCGCGCGATCTTCCTCCTCAACGTGCCGATCGCCGCGGCGGCGGTGTGGCTCGCGGTCACCTACGTCGCGGAGAGCCGCGACGACACGGTCGTGGCCGTGCTCGACTGGCCCGGGGCGGCGCTCGCGACGGGCGGGCTCGCGGCCGTCACCTGGGGCCTGACCGCGCTCCCCGCGCGCGGCGGCGGCGACGCCTGGGTCACCGGCGCGGTCGCCGCCGGCTTGCTCGCGCTCGCGGCGTTCGCCGGCGTCGAATGGCGGCGCGGCGACGAGGCCATGATGCCGCTGACGCTCTTCGCGCGTCGGACGTTCCTCGGCGTGACGCTCCTCACGCTGTTTCTCTATGCGGCGCTCGCGGCGATTCTCGTGCTGTTGCCGTTCGTGCTGATGCGCGTCGGGCGCTATCGAGCGACGGCCGCCGGCGCCGCGGTCTTGCCGTTACCGCTCGCCGTCGGGCTCGCGTCGCGCGCCGTCGGCCGGTGGTCGGAGCGAGTGGGGCCGCGGTGGCTGTTGACCGGCGGACCGGTGATCGTCGCGCTCGGCTTCGCCCTCGCGCTGCGCGTCCGGGCCGACGAGGTCGCCTACTGGCGGACGGTCTTTCCGGCGCTGCTCGGCATCTCGTGCGGCATGGCGATCACCGTCGCGCCGCTCACCGCGACCGTCATGGCGGCGGTCGACCCGGACCACGCTGGCGCCGCGTCCGGCATCAACAACGCGGTGGCACGGATCGGCGGGCTCGTCGCCACGGCGTCGATCGGCTTGTTGCTGCGCGGCAACACGAGTGCGGACATCATCAGCGGGTTCCGCGCGGCCGCGCTCGTCGGCGCGATCCTGGCGATCCTCGCTGCCGCGAGTGCATTCATCGGCGTCGCCCCCGCGTTGCACGCGGATCGGACGTCGTGAACGCCGCGGGCGCGGCCGTCCCGAACCCGGGCCTCGGGTCGGGACGTTCCTAGGTTCCGTAGCGCTAGGGCGCGGCGAGCTCCTGCGACTCGACGATGAACAGCAGCAACCCTTCTCGCTGAAGAGACCGCCGTGCGTCGTGGGCGCCGCGTGTCACGGCGACTGCGAGGTCGCGCGCAGGCGCTGCTCTCCCTCGGCGAGCGCGTTGCGCGCCGGCTCGACGTCGGGTTGCGCCGGACGGCATCGCGCCATTCGA
>WNFQ01019573.1_pt1 | contig 13320 bp, 14 predicted proteins | sample 5400171 | NCBI WGS metagenome assembly WNFQ01 (sample SAMN13153356, study PRJNA577476) | soil metagenome | isolation source: 20 cm soil under Madrone tree | place: USA:California | collected 2016-06-14
GAGGCTGGCCTGGTGGGATTCGCTTTCACCAACTCCCCGGCCGCGATTCCGCCCTGGGGCGGCAAGAAGGCGCTTTTCGGCACCAACCCGGTGGCCGCGGTTTTTCCTCGAAAAGAGCAAAACCCGATCGTTGTCGATCTGGCGCTGACCACCGTGGTCCGCGGCCGGATCATGATGTCGATGCGCCAGGGCGAGAAGATTCCCGAGGGCTGGGCGCTCGACCGCAACGGCAAGCCGACCACCGATCCCAAAGAGGCGATCGAGCACGGCAGCCTGTTTCCGATCGGCGGCGCGAAGGGCGCGATGCTCGCGCTGATGTTCGAGCTGATCTGCGCCTCGCTCACCGGCGCGGCGATCGGAGCCGAGGCCGATTCGTTTTTCTCCGAGCAGGGCAACCGCCCGCGCATCGGCCAGTCTTTCATCGTCATCGATCCGTCGGCGCTGGCCGGGACCGAGAAATTCTCTGAACGAGTGGAGACCATTATCGCGGCGATGCTTGCCGACCCCGAGGTGCGGCTGCCGGGCGCGCGGCGCTTCGCGTGTGAGAAGACCGCGCGCTCCGGCGGCATAGAGGTCCCCGACGAGCTGCTCGCCCAGATCGGGAAGCTATGCTTGATGCAGTCGTGAAGCGGTGCCGGCCGGCAGACGAAAAAGCAATCTGAGCGAACCCCTGCTCGACGCGTTCTGCGACGCGCTCTGGCTGGAAGACGGGCTCGCGAAGAACAGCATCGTCTCCTATCGAGCCGATCTGGAGCAGCTGGCTGCATTCCTGGATGACAATTTACTGAAGGCAGGGGAAGCGGAGCTGTACGCCTTCCTCGCCTCGCGCAAGGGCCGTGCCACGAGCGCCGCGCGCCGGGTATCGAGCCTGAAGCGCTTCTACCGGTACTGCCTGCGCGAGCGGCGCATCGCCGCCGACCCGACCCTCAAGCTCGATCCCCCGAAGCGGCCGCCGCGCTTTCCGAAAACCCTGTCGGAGGCGGACGTGGAGGCGCTGCTTGCGGCGCCGGACACTGGCACTGCCCTCGGCGTGCGCGACCGCGCCATGCTCGAGACGCTTTATGCCACCGGCTTACGGGTGTCCGAGCTGGTCGCGTTGAAGGTCTTCGAGGCCAATCTCGAGGCCGGCGTGGTGCGCGTGCTCGGCAAGGGCTCGAAGGAGCGCCTGGTCCCGCTTGGCGAGGAGGCGGTGCACTGGCTGCAAAAGTACCTGAAGGAAGGACGCGGCGCTCTGCTGAAAACAAAAAATTCAGATGCCCTTTTCGTTACGGCGCGCAGCGCCGGCATGACGCGCCAGGCCTTCTGGCATCTCGTGCGCCGCTACGGCGCACGCGCAATTCCGAGCAAGCGGCTCTCGCCGCACGTGCTGCGCCACGCGTTCGCCACGCACCTCATCAACCACGGCGCCGACCTGCGCGTGGTCCAGATGCTGCTCGGCCATGCCGATATCTCGACCACGCAGATCTATACGCACGTGGCGCGCGAGCGTCTCAAGGCATTGCACGCCAAGCACCACCCGAGGGGATGACTAGCGCTTGCCGCGCTCGATCGATACGCCGACGAAGCGGGCGTTGGCCAGGATGCCGAGCTTCGCTGCGCTCACCTTGACCCAGGGAGCGCGGAAATCTCCCATCACCCTGTCGCTCTCGAACACCTGCGTGCCGGGGAGCCCGATCTCCAGGTCGATGGACACCGTTTGCGGGATGTGGCGCTCGCGCTTGTGAATGCCGATGAGCGCCTCGACGCGCAGGTCGCGGATCAGGATGGCGTCCATGGTGGGTCCGATTCTATAGAATCGCCCGCATGCAGAGCGCACTGACGGTGCTCGCCGCGTACTGTCTGGGGTCGGTTTCGTTCGCGATCGTGGTGAGCCGCCTGATGCAGCTGCCCGATCCGCGGACCTATGGCTCCGGGAACCCGGGAACGACCAACGTCCTGCGCACCGGAAAGCGAGCCGCGGCCGCTCTCACGCTCGCCGGCGACGCGGGGAAAGGCTGGCTCGCGGTCTGGCTCGCCCAGCTTTATGCGCCGGAAGCCGCGGCGCTCGCCGGGCTCGCGGTATTTCTGGGTCATCTTTTCCCGCTGTTTCACCGCTTCAAGGGCGGCAAGGGCGTCGCGACAGCGGCGGGCGTGCTGTTCGGCCTCGATGTCTGGCTCGGCCTGGGCAGCCTCGCCACCTGGGTCGTGATCGCCGTGTTCTTCCGTTATGCCTCGCTCGCCTCGCTGGTGGCCGCGCTGTTCGCACCCTTCTTCGCCTGGTATATCAGCTTGAGCTACGACGTGCTGCTCGTGGTTGCGGGCATTGCCGCGCTTCTCATCTGGCGGCACAAGGGAAACATCGGCCGGCTCTTCGCCGGCACCGAATCGCAGATCGGCGCGAAAAAAGCTAGCTGATCGTCTCGAGTTCCCAGCGCGGCCTGACGCCGAAGGCGTGCTCTGCGCCGTCTTGCCCCTCGCGCAGGCGCACGGCGGCGGCAAAGGCGATCATCGCGCCGTTGTCGGTGCACAACTCGGGTTGCGGATAAAACACGTCGAAGCCGCGCTGTTCCGCCTCTTTCCCAAGCGCCGAGCGCAGCTGGCGGTTCGCGCCCACGCCGCCGGCGACGACCAGGCGCGTCAGAGCGCTCAGCTCCATCGCGCGCACGCATTTCGCCACCAGCACCTCCACGACTGCATCGACGAAAGCGCGCGCGATGTCGGCATGGGCCGCCGGTGCGGCCTGCTTGACGAGCATCAGGACCGCCGTCTTGAGGCCCGAGAAGCTGAACTCCAGATCGCCGCTGCCGATCATCGGCCGCGGCAGCCGGTAGCGGCCGGGCGTACCCGACTGGGCGAGCTGCGATAACGCCGGCCCGCCGGGATAGCCCAGCCCGAGAAGCTTCGCGGTCTTGTCGAAAGCCTCGCCTGCCGCGTCGTCCTGCGTCTCGCCCAGCAGGTCGTAGCGACCAATGCCCTCGACGCGCATCAGCTGCGTATGGCCGCCGGAGACGAGAAGCGCGACAAAAGGAAATTGGGGCGCCGGCTCCGAGAGCAGCGGCGAGAGCAGATGGCCTTCGAGGTGATGGATGCCGAGGGCCGGGATGCGCAGCGAAAGCGCAAGCGCATGCGCGAACGACGCGCCCACCAGCAGCGCGCCGGCGAGGCCCGGGCCCTCGGTATAGCCGATGCCCGTCAGGTCCGCCGTGCGCCGCCCCGCGCGCGCGAGCACCTCGCGGGTGAGCGGCACGAGCCGCCGGATGTGGTCGCGCGAGGCGAGCTCGGGCACCACTCCGCCGTAGGCGTCGTGCATGCTGACTTGGGAATGCACCGCGTGGGCGAGCAGCCCGTCGCCATAAACCGCAACGCCGGTTTCATCGCAGGAGGTCTCGATGCCGAGGATCAGCATTGGCCGATTCTGCTACAATTCAGCCCCTTTTCGAGCCCGAGGGCTGGATGCCGACAGTACGCGTCAAGGAAAACGAGCCGTTCGAGGTGGCCATGCGTCGCTTCAAGCGCACCGTGGAGAAGACCGGCCTGCTCACCGAGCTGCGCGCCCGCGAGTACTACGAAAAGCCGACCGCCGAGCGCAAACGCAAGCTCGCCGCCGCCGTAAAGCGCCACCACAAGCGTCTGCGCAGCCAGATGCTGCCGCAGAAGCTTTACTAGTATCCTACTTAAGCAGCAAATCACCGAAGACATGAAAGCGGCGATGCGCGCCAGGGACGCGGCGCGCCTGTCGGCCATCCGCCTGCTGCTCGCCGCGCTGAAGCAAAGGGAAGTCGACGAGCGGATCGAGCTCTCCGATGCCGATGTCCTGTCGGTGATCGAGAAGATGATCAAGCAGCGCCGCGAGTCGATCGCGCAGTTCGAAAAGGCGGCGCGCGACGACCTCGTCGCGGCCGAGAAATTCGAGATCGAGGTGCTCTCCGCTTATCTGCCCCGGCAGATGAGCGACGCGGAGGTCGGTGAGGCGGTCGCCGCCGCGGTGGCGGAATCGGGCGCCTCGGGCATGACCGGCCGCGCCGACATGGGCAAGGTCTCGAATCTGGTCAAAAGCAGGCTTTCGGGCTGAAGTTTTAGGTCAAAATCGGGGTCGTGATCCCCGACTCGTTCAAGCAGGACCTCCTCAACCGGGTCGACATCGTGGATGTAGTGTCGCGCTACGTCCAGCTCAAGAAGGGCGGCGCCAACTACCTCGGGCTGTGCCCGTTCCACGGCGAGAAGACGCCTTCCTTCACCGTCAGTCCCGCCAAGCAGTTCTACCACTGCTTCGGCTGCGCCGCGCACGGCAACGCGATCGGCTTCCTGATGGCCTATGCGGGGCTGGGTTACGTCGACGCAGTGAAGGATCTCGCCGCAGCGGTCGGCATGCAGGTGCCCGAGACGCGCGCACCCGGCCCGGAGGAAGCCGCCCGCAAGGAGCGCGAGCCCGACCTCTACGCAGTGATGGAAGCGGCGATGGATTTCTACCGCGCCGAACTGAAGAAATCCCCCCATGCCATCGAGTACCTGAAACGCCGCGGCTTGACCGGTGAAATCGCAGCGCGATTCAGGATCGGCTACGCGCCCGACGACTGGCAGGGCCTGAAAGCGGTCTTTGCGCAGTACGAGGACAAAGCGCTGGTCGAGTGCGGCCTGGTGATCGAGAACGAAGGCAAGCGCTACGACCGCTTTCGCGACCGCGTCATGTTCCCGATCTTGAGCGCGCGCGGCGCCGTGATCGGCTTCGGCGGACGCGTGATTGCGGACGGCGAGCCCAAATACCTGAACTCCCCGGAAACCCCGCTCTTCGAGAAGGGCCGCGAAGTCTATGGCCTGGTGCAGGCGCGCGATTCGATTCGCTCGACGGGCCGCGTGGTGGTGGTCGAGGGTTACATGGACGTGGTCGCGCTAGCGCAGTTCGGCATCGGCTACGCGGTGGCCACGCTCGGCACCGCCACGACACCGGTGCATGTATCCAAGCTGCTGAGGCTCGCCGACGAGCTGGTGTTCTGCTTCGACGGCGACGCGGCTGGCCGCAAGGCGGCATGGCGCGCTCTGGAGGTCAGCCTGCCTCTGGCACCCGACCACAAGCCCATCCGGTTTTTGTTCCTGCCCGAGGGCGAGGACCCGGATAGCTACGTTCGCCGGCATGGAAAGGAGGCATTCGAGAACCTGATAGGAGAGGCGCCGACGCTCTCGCAGTTTCTCCTTGGAGAGCTGCGCTCGCAATCAGACCTCGACACCGCGGAGGGCAGGGCGCGCTTCATCAGTTCAGCGAAGCCGCACATTCAAAAGCTTTCGGCCCCGGTATTGCGTATCCAGGTGATCAATGCGGTTGCGGAACTCGGCCGGATTTCGGAGCACGAGGTAAGGGGATTGATGGAGGTGCCGGAGACGTCGCGCTTTAGGCGCGCGGCACCCGCTCGGCCAGTTACGATCAGCAACAGTTCGCCGGAATGGAGCCTCCTATACTCGCTGTTGATCGACTTGCCGATGGTCGTTCATATAGAGCCGGCACTTCTGAGGTCGGGTCAGCCAGAGACGCAAGCGCTGTTGACGATCCGCGACCTGTGTGGCTCGACTGAGGACGAACTATCGGTTGGCCTGCTTTTTGACCGCCTGCAAGGCAACCCCTCGCTCGACCTGGTGCTTCAGGCCAATAGATATGGGAGTGATCTGGGATTCAATGAGGAAGATGCAAAAACCGAGATCCGCAGCGCGTTGACTAAGCTCGATGTGTTTCGAAGAGCGATGGAACTCGATGCAATCCGCGGCAAAGGCTTGCAGTCCAGGGACGATCAAATCGTGTTCCAGAAAAAACTGATGGATTACAAACGGCTTCAAGGCGCCCTGCGCCCGGATATCCGAGACCAGCCATAAGGCCCCGAAATTCAGCCGGGCGGCCCTAAAAACTGGGGTTGAAAAGGCAGGACCCTGCTACCATTTAGGGTTTTCGCGTGTTTTCTAGAACTAATCCGATAGATCGTTGTATTGCGGGGTAAGGATGGTCCAGCACAAGCGCAAGCCCAAGGTGAGGAAAGTCCGCGCGGCCAAGAAGAAAGCCAAGAAGGTCCTGAGGACGCTGAAGCGCGTTTCGGCGGCGAAGTCGCGCGCCGTCAGGAAGCAGCTGCGCGCCAGGCTGCCCGTCCGGGCGCACAAGGCGCCTGCGCCGAAGGCGGCGCTGGCGCGCAAGGCGCTCGCCCCGAAACCCGACGACAAGAGCGCCAAGGCAAAAACGCCGATCAAGAGCGCCAAGCAGGCGCTCGAGCTGCTGGAGGCGAAGGTCAACGAGGTCAAGGCGAAGGGCAAGGGCGGCCGCGGCGGCCGCCGCGGCCGCAAGGACGAATGGCTGATCCCGGCCGAGATGCCGAAAGAGGACGCCGAGACCCGGCGCACGCGCCTCAAGAACCTGATCAAGCTCGGCAAGGAGCGCGGCTTCCTCACGTACTCGGAGATCAACGACCACCTGCCCGACGACCTGGTCGACGCCGAGCAGATCGAAGCCATCATTTCGACCTTCGGCGACATGGGCATCCAGGTCTACGACCAGGCGCCCGACCAGGAAACGCTGCTCATCGCCTCCGACGCCACGCCCGTCGCGCAGACCGACGAGGACGTGGAGGAGCAGGCGGAGGCCGCGCTCTCCACGGTGGATTCCGAGTTCGGCCGCACCACCGACCCGGTGCGCATGTACATGCGCGAGATGGGCTCGGTCGAGCTGCTCACGCGCGAGGGCGAGATCGAGATCGCCAAGCGCATCGAGGAAGGCCTGCGCCACATGATCCAGGCCCGACAAGGTCGAAAAGGACGAGTCGCGCGTCGACGAAGTGGTCGACGGCCTGATCGATCCGAACGCCAAGGACGACTTCGATCCGAAGAAGGCAGAGTCGCCCGAGGACGAGGAGGCGCAGATCGAGGAGGAAGAGGGCGAATCCGAGGAAGACGAGGGCGCCGCGCAGTCCGCGAGCCTGCTGAAGCTGCGTGGCGAGGCGCTCGAGAAGTTCGCGCGCATCCGCCGCCTCTACGACAAGATGGCGAAGGCGCTGGACAACAAGGGCTCGAAGGACAAGGACTACCTGCGCGCGCGCGACCAGATCTCCAACGAGCTGATGGGGATCCGCTTCACCGCGCGCACCGTCGAGCGGCTTTCCGACAGCGTGAGGAGCCTGGTCGACGAGATCCGCCGGCACGAGCGCCAGATCCACGACATCTGCGTCGAGAAGGCACAGATGCCGCGCCAGCACTTCATCAAGATCTTCCCCGGCACCGAGGGCTCGCGGCGCTGGCTGACCAACGACATCAGCGCGGCGCAGCCGTGGAGCGAGGCGCTGCGCCGCCTCGAGCCGTCGATCCTCGAGCTGCTCGGCAAGATCCAGGCGGTGCAGCAGAAGATCGGCATCCAGATCCGCGATCTGAAGGAGATCAACAAGCAGATGTCGACCGGCGAAGCGAAGGCGCGCCGCGCCAAGCGCGAGATGACCGAGGCCAACCTGCGGCTGGTGATCTCGATCGCCAAGAAGTACACCAACCGCGGGCTGCAGTTCCTCGACCTGATCCAGGAAGGCAACATCGGCCTGATGAAGGCGGTCGACAAGTTCGAATACCGCCGCGGCTACAAGTTCTCGACCTACGCCACGTGGTGGATCCGGCAGGCGATCACGCGCTCGATCGCCGACCAGGCGCGCACCATCCGCATCCCGGTGCACATGATCGAGACCATCAACAAGATGAACCGCATCAGCCGCCAGATCCTGCAGGAGACCGGCCAGGAGCCGGACCCGGCGACGCTCGCCGCGCGCATGGAGATGCCCGAGGAGAAGATCCGCAAGATCCTCAAGATCTCCAAGGAGCCGATCTCGATGGAGACGCCGATCGGCGACGACGACGACTCGCACCTCGGCGATTTCATCGAGGACCAGTCGACGCTCGCGCCCTCCGACGCGGCGACCTTCGCCAGCCTGCGCGACGTGACGAAAGAAGTGCTCGACACGCTCACGCCGCGCGAGGCCAAGGTGCTGCGCATGCGCTTCGGCATCGAGATGTCCACCGACCACACGCTGGAGGAGGTCGGCAAGCAGTTCGACGTCACGCGCGAGCGCATACGGCAGATCGAGGCCAAGGCGCTGAGGAAGCTGCGGCACCCCTCGCGCTCCGAGAGGCTGAAGAGCTTTCTAGACCAGGAAGGCTGATCGAACGAGGAAAAGAGAAAGGGCCGCGCAAGCGGCCCTTTTCATTTGCAGTAAGCTCTGGCGACGGGCCGGTAGCTCAGTCGGTCAGAGCAGGGGACTCATAATCCCTTGGTCGTTGGTTCGAATCCAACCCGGCCCACCCGAACGCCCTGCGACGCACCTTTTCGGCGATCGGATTACTACCAGGGGCTTCAGCTGTTCTGCTAGAGCTTCAGCTTGCCAAGCAGTGTGCGAATAAGGTCTTGCCCGGAAATTGAAGACGAGTCGTAGGCGACGAGATCCGTTATGGAAAAATTGTGGATCGCTTCAGCGATGCCGGGACGCTTGACGTGGAGGGTGATCACGGGAGCTAGCGCGGTTATGCCATCCCATCTGATGTCGCTAGGCGAGATTGCCCCGCCCAGTGCTGCCGCGCTCTTGCAGAGGTCTGCTTCTAACCTCTTGGAGCAAATGACGGCCAGTCCTCGGAGAGGTAGAGTTTTCCAGTGCACTTGTAAATCTAGGCGTATGAGGGCTGGGATCCCACTGGAAGATGATACACCAACGAGGACTTGCGCCCACCGAGTCAATCCAACGCGGAAGTGGTAATGCGCGTCGCCTTGCGCTCGAGCAGCCGCGCGAAGTTCTCCAGCGACAGCAGGTGCAGGTAAACGCGCGCCAGCAGCCCTTTGCGCATCAGGTTCTTGAGCTGCGCGGCATTCAGGTCTTCCAGGTTTTTCTCGTTCACCCGGTGCATGCCGGTGAGGTGCATCGCGCCGCCGCCCTTCTCCTTGTTGAGCGTTGCCTGCATGGTGAAGGGCTCGAGCAGCCCGTAGTCGCCGAGAATGGCGCACATCTCCCGGCTGCGCTCGAGATCGGCCTCGTATTCCGAGAGCAGCCGCTCGATCTCGCTCCATTTCGCGCTCGGCTGGCCCTGCGCATCGAACATCGGCTCGCCCTGCTCTTCGATGAATGCCTTCTCGATGCAGATCAGCCGGTCCTTCTGCTCCACCTGGTTGAGCGTCACCTTCGCCATGCAGAACGGGTAGCGGCGCGCATAGGCCGGGACGTAGACGCCGCGCGCCCAGGCCGCGTTTGCGACGAACAGATTCTCGCCTGCCGCGATCCCGAGCACGGCGACTGGCGCGAAGCTCTTGCCCTCGTCGCCGCTGGTGAAGACGATCGGATACTCGCGCGCGGCGAACTGGAATTCCGTGTGGCTGATGGGGATGGCGTTGCCGCGGCGCGCGAACTCGGGAACTTCGCCGGGCGCGAGCAGGCGCACCTTCTGGGTCTTCAGGAACGGAACGATTTCCCGGTAACCGAACGGCGGCGCTATCTGCATTGCGCCATCATAAGTCTGTCGGCGGGACGGCGCTTGCGGTAAAATCCGCGGCCTCCGACGGGGTGGTAGCTCAGCTGGGAGAGCGTCGCGTTCGCAATGCGAAGGTCGGGAGTTCGATCCTCCTCCACTCCACCAAATCCTCCCAATCAAGATCCGGGCTAACGGTGCGCCGGTCGCACGTCCATTTCGCTCAATGTCACGAAGCGAAAGCCCCGCGCCAGCAGCGACTTCAGGCCGCTGGACAGACCATCGGCGGTTTCGGAAGCGGGCTTGTTCATATGGGCGACGATGATGTCGCCGGACCTGACCGCATTCAGGCGCGCCACGATCGCTTCGCGTTTGAGCGTGGCGCCAGCGTCGGCGTTGACTGAGAAGCCTGCCACCTTGTAGCCCATCGCCACGATGACCCGCAACGCTTGGGGATCGTACTCGGCGGTAGCGCCGCGGTACCAGCGCGGCGCATGGCCAGTCATCGCCTCCACCGCTGCCGCGCCGTCACGCACCTCGCTCTCCAGATGGGCGACATCGGGATTGCCGGCTATGCCGTAGACACGGTGACCCAGGCCGATCACTGCCGGCACGTGATTGGCGCCATGGTCCTCGATATCGAATAGCTCAGGGTGTGAACGCAGCATTCTCACCCCTTCGGCGTTGCGCTCGATCCATCTGCGTGTCACGAACACGGTGGTCGCAATGCGCTCCTCGGCCAGGAATTGAATCAGCTTGGCGTCATAGCCGCCGCCGCAGGCATCGAGCGTGAGCGCCGCGATTCTGCTCCCCGGTTGGGGAAGTGCCAGCAGCTGGTGGACTTCGATGGGACGAGAAGCCGCGCGGCCCGCGAGCGGCATGAGTAAAACCAGCACCAGCAGAATGGAGACCCGTCGCATAGAGACATAAACGCAAAGGGAGCGTCGGAGGTTGAATCCGATTCGAAGATAAAACTATTGTTAACACCCCCGAAAAGGAAACGCCCCGAAAGCTAGGGGCAATCGGGGCGCAGGTGCCGCTCAGACCGCAGTCAGTCGGCGCCGTTCAGATGATCGCGAGCTAGGAACGCTCGTTAAACGCCGCGGCCAATTCCGATACCTTGAACCGGCCGGTGAATCTCAGATGATCCTGGTGTCCGGTCTCGAGCCCCGACTCGATCATGCGCAGCGTGATCAGCTGGCCGAGCCATTCAATTATTTGCTCCCTGGAGTAGGAAGACAACAGCGGACGCAGGCCGTCGCGCTCGCCGATCTGCTCGAGAATGCGCCGGTACTCGACCCGCAGGCCCGAGTTCTTATCCTCTAACGCTGCCGTGCCTGCTTCGGTACGTCGAAAGGCGCGCACGCTCGTCTCCTTGTGCTGGTTCATGAGTCCGGCCATATCCTGACGTGAATGGTGCGTCAGGCGATCCGAATAGAAAAGGCCTTAGACAGCGGCCTTAAGCAATTTTACGTAGCGCTTCACGGACATTTATCCGCAAGTCCTGAACGCTCGTCCCGCTTGTCGGGCATGGCCTTACAAAGCTTGCATTCTGCGAAATAGACGAGGCGGCTGCGATTCGCTGAATGCGCGGTGGTGCGCTTCCGCGCTAGTCTTCACGACGCTGCTTCCCTCCTCCCTCCGTTGTCGAAGCGGCACAGGCCCCGGCGCCCCCAGCGACCGGGGCTTTCCCTTTGTGGTCGTGAATTTATTCACATCCGGCTCCAAATAGTCTCGATTTTGTAGAGGGTGCGCTACAGGGACGAGATGTTCCCCGACAGACCTGAAGCAATGCGAGGGATAGGCTTACCGTGCCCGTCACTGGGGGGACAAACATCAGAAGCATGACGCACGACGCGCCGGTAAATCTTCTTTTCGTCGAGGACTCGGCGGAGGATGTCCAGTTGGCGCTGCGTGCTCTCAGGCGTGACGGCGTCGAGGCGCTGTGGCGGCAAGTCGACTCGCAGAGCGCCATGAAGGTAGCTCTCTCGGAGGCCAGACCGGACGCAATCCTGTCCGATTTCTCGATGCCGGGGTTTGACGGCTTGGAGGCGCCGCGAAATCGTGCCGCAGGTTCCGTTCATTTTCCTGTCAGGGACGATCGGCGAGGAGCGCGCCATCGCGGCAATTCGAATGGGGGCCACGGATTACGTTTTGAAAAGCAGCATGCGCCGGCTTGGCACGGCGGTGAAACGCGCCCTCTCCGAAACGGACGAGCGCAACGCCTACGAAACGCGAATCCGCTATCTTGCGAATTACGACGCGCTTTCGGACTTGCCCAACCGCAGCCTGCTCGCCGACCGCGCCGCTCAGGCGATCGCTCATGCGAGACGAACGGGGCGCACCTGCGGCCTGATCGTGCTGAATGTTGATCGCTTCAAGCTGGTGAACGAAGGCTTCGGCCAGGCGGCGGGTGACGCGCTGCTTAAACTGTTGGCCGAGCGGTTGCGCGCCACGGTGCACGAGGGCGATACCCCGGCGCGCTTGGGAGCCGACAGCTTCGCGGTGTTGGCCGCGGATCTCGTACGCCCCGACGAGACGATGGCCCTGGTGCGCAAGATCCAGGAGGCGGCGTCGCTGCCGTTCGCGCTGGAAGGACGCAAGCTGCACGTCAGTCTGAGCATTGGAGCCAGCACCTTCCCGCGGGACGGTGAAGACCTCGAGGTGCTGCTGCGCAACGCCGATACCGCGATGCAGCGGGTGAAGACCGCGGGCGGGAACGGCTTCCAGTACTACGCTGCCGCCATGACGCGCGACGCGACCGAGCGAGTCGAACTCGAGAACGCGCTGCGCGTGGCGCCCGAGCGGGGCGAGCTCGGGCTGCATTACCAGCCGCAAGTCGAGATCGCCTCAGGCCGCATCTCGGGGCTCGAGGCGCTGATGCGATGGCACCATCCGGAGCGTGGCTTGATCTCGCCGGCGCAGTTCATCCCTATCGCCGAGGAGTCGGACCTGATCTGCTCGCTTGGCGAATGGGCCCTCGTTACGGCCTGCCGCCAGCTTTTCGAATGGGACGCCGGCGGGCACCCGGCACCACGTGTTGGCGTGAACGTCTCGGCCCGGCAGTTTCACAGCCCGGGTTTTGCAGACATGGTCGCACGCTCGCTGCGCGAGCGGCGGATCAACCCGTCTCGCCTGGAGCTCGAGCTCACCGAAGGCGTGCTGATCGACGACCGCGAGGAAGCGGTTGCCGTCCTCGGCGAGCTCAAGGCGCTCGGGGTGCAGATCGCGGTGGACGACTTCGGTACCGGCTACTCGAGCCTCAGCTACCTCTCGGGGCTGCCGGTCGACTGCCTGAAGATCGACCGGTCGTTCGTGGTCCAGACGACCGACGGCGGCCGCGGCGCGGCGATCGCGCAGGCGATCATCTCGCTCGGGCACTCGCTCCGCCTGCGGGTACTCGCGGAAGGCGTCGAGACGCCGGAGCAGCTCGAGTTCCTGCGCCGGCACGGCTGCAATGAATACCAGGGTTATCTGTTCTCGCGCCCGTGCACCGTCGACGCGGTGAGCGGGCTTCTGGGCAGAGGCGCCATCGCCTCGGAAGCAGCCTTGAGGACCAGGGTCGGAAAGGCCGCGAGCGGATCAGCTTTCCGCGGCAGACCGCGAGGCAGCGAAGCCGCCAAACGGCCGGTAATACCGGCGACCTATAAGGGATTCAAGCGCAACCACGATGGCTCTTGGACCTGCGTCGCCGAATCCACCATTCAGCGCCACAGCGGCCGTATTCAGGTCATGCCGGGATCCACGTTTCTGCCCGGCGTGAAGTTCATGGGCGTCGATCTGGCCGATTTGCTCGATACCCTGGCAGGGACAAAGAGCATCGAGCCTTAGGCTCGCCGGCCGTTGGGGGTTGGGCGCGCGCCAGCAGTACCATTCCCC
>WNFQ01007840.1_pt1 | contig 13315 bp, 8 predicted proteins | sample 5400171 | NCBI WGS metagenome assembly WNFQ01 (sample SAMN13153356, study PRJNA577476) | soil metagenome | isolation source: 20 cm soil under Madrone tree | place: USA:California | collected 2016-06-14
ATAGAAATTCCTCTCTGCTATATCCGTAACGATCGACTGCAGTCGCATTGACGTCGAGAATGGAAAGAGTTTCCGTGTCGAACACCCACACAGGAATGGGGTTGCTGTCGAACAGCAGCCGGTACTGCTCTTGAGCGTGAAGCAACCGCTCTTCGCTACGCTTGCGCTTTTCAATTTCTCGATAGATGGAGTACACCGTAACCGCGAACAACAGCATTGAAAGCGTATAGCCGAAACCGAGAATGGCTTGCATCTGGCGCGCCCCGCCAGTGGCTCGTTGCAATCTCGCCCGCAAAAGGCGTTCTTCCTCTGAGCGCATTTCCAGGAATACGTTTCTAATCTGCGTCATCAATTGACGCCGGTTTTCTTCAAGTGTTGTTGCCGCGCCGCTCTGCGTCCCGAGATTCGCAACGAGTGAGATTCTGGCATTCGCCAGTTCGGCCAATCGCGCCTGAGCGGCTTGTTGTTTCCGATTGTCAGCCGTGAGCGTCTTAATCTGGGCAATGTGCGATTGAAGTTCGCTGGCGTCTCGCCGGGCGGATTCAGGGTAAATGCCGCTCCGGCTCAGCAAAAAGGCGCGTTCGTCATCATTTAGTTGAATCGACGCGGCCAGCCCCACATCCAGTTGTTCCAGAACTTCCTGCGTATGTGCGACCCACTTTTGATCGGAGTCCTCCTGAAGAAATCTCTGATAAGACAGCCCTCCGATCAGCAGAAGGATGCACAGGCCAGCCCCGAATCCGACGATTAGCTTGTTTCGAAAACTCATGTAGCGCGGCCCGTCCCCTAATCATGGAGGTAAGATGGACGTTAAGATAACCGAACGGGAATATGATTCCTGTAGAATGTCTGCTTGCAGTTCTATTCTCTTCCTGACAGCAGTTGAGAAGCTGCGAATTGGCGGTTTACGCTCCTAATGAGTAAATACGTGCTCCGATTCTTAGTCGGTAGGATTGCGGGGAAATTTGAAATACGGGAGCCTGACTCCGTTGATGGAAATCTGGTCGGCGCGAATAGCGGTGGGCGCTTCGAATCCTTTTGTTCCGGCGCTGGTTACAAAATCGTCTTGATCGACACCATCGCCGCTGACGCCAAGTCCGCCGACCAGCGCACCGTTTCTGTAGAGGCCGGCGCTTCCCGGGAAAAATACAATTCCGCTCCTGTTGTCGTTAGGAGGGCCGCTCTGGAACCCTTGCGTGCAGGGATTTGCGGTGTCCATGGTGTACAGATTGAAGAAAGGCCCATCGCCGGAGCCGTCGATGCCCGGGGGGAACAGCGGCATCGCGCCAAAGCTTATGCTCCGGTTAGTGACCGCCGTGCTCATCGGTACCTGATTCAAATCTGAAGCGAGCCGCGCGCTACCGTTGAAGTACACCATGTTGCGTGCTTTGGTTGCGGCGACATCGATGCTGAAAACTGTTGCATCAGGCATGCGGCGGAGACCGATGATCGTTCCATCTAAATCCGCAACGGCGATCACCATCCTGGCGCGTGAGCCTTCGGGCAAGCGAATTGCTGCGCGCGTGAGATTGGCTTCGGCTTCAGCATTGTTGAGAATTGCGGTTACGTCCGCAACGGTCAATCCGCCCGAACCAGCTGCCGCCGCAACCAAATCTCCTTCTGCCGGCGTTCCGGTGCCGTCGGTGGCAACAACAAACCATGTCCCGCCGGTCATTGTTCCTGTGCCGCTGCCGGGCGGCGGACTGGTGTTGTCGATCGCGGGCAAGACTACGCCGCCGAGGAAAACCGCGCCGGGTGCAGGCAAGTTTGAGAAAAAATCGCCGAATCCCGTGGACGTTGCTCCCTTGAACGCTGCGTACTCGGCCACGTCGGGAGGGACTCCTGTCACTCCGATTCCTCCTACCAACACGTTCCCGCGATAAATCGGGATGCCGCCGGGATTGACGGCGTTGGGATCCGAATCGTTCAGATCTTTCTTGCCGGTGATGATCCCGAGAGGTTTTGTTCCGCTGATCGGAGTTGCGGGTTTGAAACCGTGGCCTTCGAGTTCCGCAGAAAGTGTGCAGCCTCGATTGGTATTCTCGATGCCGTACAGGTCAGCGGGAGGCTGATTTGCGACTCCGGGCGGGAGATGAATTCCGCTGATGAATCGCACGGTGCGAGATGTCAGCGGAGCCTGGTTATTGCTAAAAAAGGCGCCAGTTCGCGCCAGGGCCACTGCTACGTCGTGCGAGTCTTCCGTGGCGGAAAAATTGCCGAGTGCCGTGTTTGGCGCATTCGGCTTGCGAAATACGCCCAAAACTTTTCCTTGCCGGTCGACCACCGCAATGACCATGGTATCGGGCGCGGCCGAAAGCGCAGCGGCCGTTATGATTTGCGTGACCTCTGATGACGTGAGGGGCTGAAACGCGGGCGTGGGAGGTGGAGGCAGGATCACTCCGTTGCTTCCGCCGCCGCAGCCTGCAAGCAAAAGAGCGAGTGCACACGCAAAGCCCAGCGCAAGTGCAATACCTAAGATGAGCAATCTCTTTTGCCGGTCGAGCGCCCTGTGCGCGGCAAGCGGTTTTCGCAGTGTGCGAAGTTTAGGAACGAAACTGGCCACGTATGTTCGTAACACACACGCTGCCGGCGGCTCAATCATCAAGCGCACCGTCGCCGCCAAATGGTGAATGATTTTTTTGCGGGATGTCTTCGGTCGTTATCTACTGTTCTCACTACTTCGCGAAAATCATTGCTCGCTCCGCGCTCATGTTGTTAGCTAGCTGTGGATTTTCATTTCGTCGCGACAGAGCTTGGGCGCCATTCTCGGACATAAGGCATGCAAATAAATTCCACGCGCTTCGCGCGGCTGTCGCTTCGTCTGTGTCGCTGCTGCTCGGTTCTATTGTATTTGTGGCAAGCGTTCTCGTTTGGAGTTGTGATTGCAGGTGCGCAAGAGGCTCAGCAGTCGCGCGAGCAGGGCGGTCAAGTGCGTCTGCCGCGCCAGCAGGCTCAGACGAACGCCGCTCTTGATGGGTTGGTACGCTCCGGTACTGTTAGCGGTGGGCAACTTCCCGCGGCCGGAGCGATTCTTCAACTACAAAACTTAACTTCGGCCGAGAGCCAGGAATATTCCGCGAATGGCGAGGGCGTCTTTCGAATTTTCCCACTTGTTCCTGGCGACTACTCTCTTCGCGTTCGCGCAGAGGGATATGCTGATTTTTCGCTGGAGAAAATCTCTCTGTACGCCAATGAAGTGCTTACGCTGGAAATTTCACTTGTCGCGCAGCCGTCTGCGGAAGTGCGTTCGCGGCTTCCGCGTCTTCCTGAACTTGGCGCGCCGCTTCCCGCGGAATCCGTCGCATCGTCGGGAAGCTATGGGGAATTCCGGCATCGCCTGGATTCCGATCCCAATTACCTGCTGAATCCGGCGCCGGAAAGCCTGCCTCCGGTTGCGGATGTGTTCGCAACCGTCCCCGATCGCTGGGCGCTGCAACAGCCTGAATACAAGCGATATTCATCGTCGGGCGAATATATCTACACGCGATCCCGCTGGTACGATCCGTTCAATCGCAATCGCTTAAAAGGCGATGAACCGATCTGGCCCGCCGTTTTGGGCCAGCAAGTCTTTTTGAATTTGACTGCTACCTCCGACACTACTTTCGATGCGCGGCGCGTGCCTTCTCCCAGCGGAATGAGCGCCGCCAACCCTGGAAGTTCCACGTTTTTCGGCCACGGCGAACAGGAATTTGTCGATCAGACTCTGCGCTTCACGTTCGATTTATTTCATGGCGACACTTCGTTCAAGCCAGTGGACTGGAGAATCCGCATCACGCCGGAAATCAGTCTGAATGATTTCAACGTTCGAGAACTGGGGATTGTCGGGCCGGATGTCCGCAACGGAACCAATCGCTTCGACACGCACATCGGATTGCAGGAAGCGTTTGGCGAAGTGAAGATGCACGATCTTGGCCGTAATTTTGATTTTGTAAGCCTGCGCGCGGGTATTCAGCAATTTAACGCTGATTTCCGGGGTTTCCTGTTTGTTGATGAGCAACCGGCTGTGCGCATCTTCGGCGACTTGCACTCCGACAAGATCGAATACAACGCGGCCTATTTTCAATTTCTGGAGAAGAATACCAACAGTGGGCTGAATACCTTCGATCGCCGCCACCAGCAAGTGGTGCTTGGAAACACTTATTTACAGGATTTTTTCTTCCCTGGTTACACCGCCGAATTCGTCGCGGCTTGGAACAAAGATGACGCGACGATTCACTATGATGACAACGGATTTCTAGCGCGCCCCGCTCCGGTAGGAAATGTTGTGAACCAGAATCCCGGCGCTGGTCCCATTCCACACGCAATTCGCGTCGGTTATTTCGGATGGCTGGGCAGCGGCCATATTCGCCGCGTTAATTTAACGCACGCGTTTTATCAGGCGGTGGGTGAAGACACCTTCAATCCAATCGCCGGCCGGCGGGTCACGGTAAACGCGCAACTGGCCGCGGCGGAAATTTCTTATGATCGTGACTGGGTCCGCTATCGCGTTTCGACGTTTTATACCAGCGGCGACGCCAATCCGCGCGATGGCCGCGCGCGCGGCTTCGATTCCATACTCGATCTCGACGCGTTCGCTGGTGGTCTTTTCAGCTTTTGGAACCGCGAGGGATTTCGCCTGACCGGGTCGGGAGTGCTGCTCACTACGCCGGGCAGCTTAATACCGTCACTGCGCGCGAGCAAGGACGAGGGGCAAGCCAATTTCGTGAATCCCGGAATTGTTCTGGTCAATGCGGGTGCGGATTTTGACATCACGCCGAAGCTGAAGGGCTTCGTCAACGTGAATTTTCTGCGATTCGAACGTACCGAGCCTCTGGAATATATTCTGTTTCAAGCGCCCATTCGCCACACCATCGGCGTAGACTACGGCACCGGCGTCACCTACCGTCCGCCGCTTTCGGAAAACATTGTGCTCACGGGCGGCGCGGCGATGCTTACGCCTGGAGACGGGTTTCGCGATATTTATGGCGGCAAAACCTTGTTTTCGTTGTTCGGTTCGGTGAAATTGACGTTTTAAGTATGGTGGAACCTTGCTTGGTGCAATCGCAATCAAAGCTGGCACGTCATTCCGAACGGGGTCCGCACAGTGAGGAATCTCTCTGCCGCTCGTCCAGTACACCGGAGAGAGATTCCTGGCTTCGCTCGCAATGACGGATGTTGGGGATTTGGGTTCGTCAAAACGATGGTGGCGAGACATTTTGCGTCGAGATTGTTCATCGCCGGGTTCTTGTGTATCGCGACGCTGCTCCTCTTATTTGGTGTTCGTGGCGATGCCTTCGTCGCTCGAGAACAATCGGATAGCGTTCGCGGGCAATCGCGCGAAGCTGCGGCACAGAAATCTGCTGGATGCATGAGCTGTCACTCGCCGATGGATGAAGCGACAATGCATCCCACGAAAACAGTTCAGCTGGGATGCACGGATTGTCATGGCGGAAATGCTGAAGCCAGCGTTGCGGCGGGAGCTTCGGCAAATTCCTCTGAATACGTGGCAGCAAAACTGAAAGCGCATATTCAGCCGCGCGATGCTATTTTTCGCAATCGCGGAGCGAGAGCGCCGGATGTTTTCGCGAAGTGGCTGAAAGAGCCGGCGGAATACGTGAAATTTGTGAATCCCGGAGATTTGCGGGTCGCGGCAATTCTTATGGGGAGCGGCTCTCTACAACAACGGAGCGATTACCGGGAAGAACACGCGCTTTGGGGAAAGCTACGACCGCGACGGCAAACCGCAGCTGATCAAAACTTTCCCGCCGCCAACCAGCGAAGAATCCCGCACGAAAGGTGTTCTGCCGGAACTCACGCCGCTCTATCGCTGGGAAACTTCGCAACCGGGAAACGTGCTGCGCGTATTCGAACGGGGCGGGGGGAAAAAAGCTGAGCTGGGTAATCCATCGCGCAACGAAGATCCCGGCAAACCCGACGATAAATTGAGCGACCGCGGTTTCGGTACGGAGCTGCGCACCGACCCTGTGTTTCTCGGTCTGCAGAAAACGCGTCTGGTCGATCCAGTGATGTCGCTGCCGGGAACAAACGATCATCCGGGAGACTATCGCGCGAGCGGCTGCTCCTCGTGTCATGTGATTTATGCGAACGATCGCGACCCGGCGCACTCCGGCACTTACGCGGCCTTTGGAAATTCGGGAAATAGCGCGACAGTCGATCCCAGCATCGACAAATCACAGTCTGGCCATCCCATCCGGCATGTTTTCACGCGCTCGATTCCGTCTAGCCAGTGCATGGTCTGCCACATGCATCCCGGGACAAATATGCTCACCACTTATTTCGGCCTGACATGGTGGGACAACGAAATCGACGGCGAAAAGATGTATCCCACGAAGCAGAAAGATCCCACGGAAGAAGAACGCTATCAGACGGCGATGAAAAATCCGGAAGCCGCCGCCGCGCGCGGATTGTGGAGCGATGAAAAATTTCTGGAGCAGACTGGCAGCTCTGATTTCAACAAGCAGCTGAAAACTACGCAATTTGCCGACTTCCATGGCCACGGCTGGGTCTATCGCGGCGTATACGCGCACGATCGCAAAGGCAACTGGCTCGACAAGGACGGGAACCAAATTGCGTTTGAAGATCCGGAGCGCTTTGGCAAAGCCGCCCACCTTGCGGATATTCATCTGGAAAAAGGGATGCAGTGCAGCGATTGCCACTTCGGCCAGGACAATCACGGCAACGGAAAAGTGTACGGCGAACCGCGCGCCGCGGTTGAAATCGATTGCGTCGACTGCCACGGCACCATCGGTGCGCGAGCCAGCCTGATCACCTCAGGTCCTGCCGCGCCGCCGGGCGGACGACAACTCGAGACTCTGCGTACGCCGTGGGGATTGCGCCGCTTCGAATGGCGAGGCGACACGCTGATTCAGCGCTCATTGAGCGAACAGAATAAAGAATGGGAAGTCGTGCAGACGCGCGACACCATCACTCCTGACAACGTGCATTTCAGTGCGAAGTCTTATCGCGCGAAATTGATGGGCAAATCAGGCGAAGTGCTCGCTGCTTTTCCGAATGACGAAACGATGCTCGCGCATGCGAACAGTTCGATGACCTGTTATTCGTGCCACACGTCGTGGACACCCACGTGCTTCGGCTGTCACCTGCAAATGACTGCCAACGCCAAGCGAGACATGCTGCACAACGAAGGACTCTCGACACGGAACTACACCAGCTACAATTTTCAAGTCTTGCGAGATGACATTTACATGCTCGGTGTGGACGGCACAGTAACCGGGCACCGCATCGCGCCCGCGCGCTCGTCCTGTGCGGTTTTGGTAAGTTCGCAAAACGCGAACCGCGACTGGCTTTACTACCAGCAGCAAACCATTTCCGCGTCAGGATTGTCCGGCCAGGCCTTCAGCACTTTTGTTCCTCACACAGTGCGCGCGAAAGAAACCAAGCAGTGCAGCGATTGCCATGTCTCCGCTGCCAACGACAACAACGCCTGGATGGCCCAGCTTCTGCTGCAAGGGACGAATTTTATGAATTTCATGGGCCGTTATATTTATGTAGCGACCGGCGAGCACGGACTGGAAGCTGTTGCCGTAGCCGAGCATGACGAGCCCAATGCCATCTATGGCAGCGATCTGCAGCGCGTGGCTTATCCGGGCAATTTCAAAAAATTCGTCGCACGCGGCCGCAAAATCCAAACGGCGTTCGAGCATCCCGGAACTGTGCTCGATGTTCAGGCACGCGGAGAATATGCGTATGTCGCACAGGGCAAGAGCGGTTTTCGCGTCTTCGACATCGCAAACATTGACAACAAAGGATTTTCTGAGCGCATGACTACAGCGCCGGTTTCGCCGCTTGGACAAAAATTCTTCGTTCCGACAAAGAATGCGGTCGCGGTCGCATCGCCAACGACGCTGGGTGTCGATCCGTTGCGGGTGCAGCTTCCGGAAAACGAAGAGCAGCCTATTCCGCTGCTGTACGGTTTTCTCTATGTCGCTGACAGAGAAGAGGGACTTGTGGTCATCGGTAATGCAAATTTGAAAACGAAAAGTCCCGGGGTTGGAACGCTGCTCGATGGAAATCCTGCCAACAATTTTTTGCGACGAGCGTTGGCTTTCAATCCCGATGGCATACTCAACGGCGCGCGAAGGATCACCATCGCCGGGAGTTTCGCCTACATACTCACTGACAAAAATCTAGTGGTCGTTGATTTACAAAATCCACTTCAACCGAAAGTCACCGCGATCGTCGGGCCACCCGTACTTGATGGTCCTCGCGGCATCGCGGTGCAATTTCGTTACGCGTTTGTGGTGGACCGGTACGGCATGAAAGTTCTGAATGTCACTGACCTCGCGCATCCTGTGCCGCTGGAAAAGGGAAGAGTTGCGCTTCCGGACTCGCGCAATATCTACGTCGCACGGACCTATGCCTATATCGCGGCAGGCGCGAATGGACTGGGAATCATCGATGTCGAAAATCCCGAAGCTCCACGCCTGGATCAAGTTTTTAACGCCAACAATGCGATGCATGAAGTGAACGATGTGAAAATCGGAATGGTAGCCGGGAGCGCTTTCGCTTTCGTTGCCGATGGCTACAACGGTCTGCGCATTCTGCAGATTGTCTCGCCATGGGATGACCCCGCGCATTTTTCCGGATTCAGCCCGCGTCCCACGCCAAAATTAATTGCGACTGCAAAGACGAAAGGCCCAGCGCTCGCCATTTCAAAGGGCATCGATCGGGACCGTGCAGTGGACGAATCCGGCAAGCAGATATCCGTGTTTGGCCGGCGCGGCGCGCGGCCACTGAATCTCGCCGAGTCTCAAGCGCTTTATTTGCGGAATAGCCAGCTCTACACCGTAAATGACGAACAGCCGCGGGGCCCGGACGCCAGCAATGCGGACCGCAACGGTCGGACATTTTGGCAGCGTTGGGAGGAGCGCGCGAAAACCTGGTTAGCACCTCCACCAAACGCCCAAAAATAATTCGTTTTTTGTTCGCCCTGAACATTCGTACAGGTTTCGCCTCACGCGACGCCATAGTCAGCGATAAAGTCTTCAAATCCTTTGGTTTTAACCTTTTACCGATGAGCGGCATCTAACCAACATTCAACGATGCGTTCACGTTTCTGTGCATAGCACCCATCAAAATAATTCGTGACCGCCAGGCAGTGAACACAGGTAAGGTGTAATGAGCGGGGGCAAAGAAGCCGCAAAGCGCGGCGCGAGTCCGCAATGGCGGGCTATTAAAGAGAAAGAAAGGGGTAGTACAAATGGTGCAGCAATACCTACTGGCTAGCGATTTTGACCAGACACTGAGTTTCAACGATTCCGGCGTGGTGCTTGCCGAATTAGTCGGCGTGCAGGGCTTCAACGACAAAGTTCGCGGCCTGGCGCAAATCAACCTGGTGCAACAGGGCGGGGAGCTCTCGTACTTGATTCTGCACGATCCGGAATTTCGCCGTATTCGGCGGGAACATCTAATTGAAGCCGGCAAACTGATTCGTTTGAAGCACGATGTGAAGCTGTTTGCGAGAACGCTGGACACGCTAGCGGATGGCTACAAGTTTAATTTTCATGTGATATCGGCGGCGCCGCAGGAAATTATTCAATCGGCGCTCGAAGGCATCGTTGCGCCGGAGAATATTCACGGCACAAGGTTTTATTACGAGCCGAGCAATGGAGAAGTGAAGGCCATTGTGCGCGCATCCGCCGGCTGGGGCAAAGTCACGGTGCTGGAAGAAATTCGCGCGCAACTGGGCATCAGCCACGACCATATTGTTTACATGGGCGACGGCAGTTCCGATTTGCCGGTAATGATGCACGTCAATCAATACGACGGCTTGACCATCGCGGTCAGCGAAGCTGAATACATCACGCGTATCGCGCGCCGCACGGTGCTCAGCGATAACGCCATGAGCGTACTTGTGCCGGTGCTCGAGGAAGTGCTGCGCTGGGATTCTTCGAAGATTCGCCGCTATTTCGCCACGCAAGGATTGATGCTGCGCGAATGGGGCAAGATGCGCACCGACCATCTCACCATCGAGGAGTCGCCGGAAGTTCCTGCGGCGCCGGAGACTGCGCAAGTTCAATCGCCTGTAATTACACACTAAAACAGAGCCTTGGCTGAATCTTAACCGGGCACGGAATATTTTCGCCAAAACGAAAATAGTCGTACCCGTTGTGTTTCTGCTTGCTCCTGGCGGAGAATGAAATTGCAAACGCAGATTGCGCAGCGTTATGAAGTGTTGGGGGAGGGTTGGATGGCGAAGAAAAAGATTTTAATGCTGGCGGGCGATTACGTCGAAGACTACGAGATCATTGTGCCGTTTCACGCGTTGCAGATGGTCGGCCACACGATTCACGCCGTCTGCCCCGGAAAAAAATCCGGCGAGTTTGTGCCTACTTCGATTCACGATTTTGAAGGAGGTCAGACCTACACCGAAAAGCGCGGTCACAATTTTGCCTTGAACGCCACGTTCGATCAGGTAAAGCCAGAAGACTACGACGCGCTCATGATTCCGGGCGGACGGGCACCGGAATATATCCGCATGAACGCTCGCGTACTCGACATCGTGCGCTACTTCATGAAGGAGAATAAACCGGTCGCCGCCATCTGCCACGCACCGCAGGTGCTGGCGGCAGCGGGAGTGCTCAAAGGGCGAAAATGTAGTTCCTACCCCGCCACCAGCCCGGACGTGACTCTCGCCGGCGGCACGTACGTGGATGTTGGAATGGCGGAAGCAGTGGTGGATGGAAATCTGGTCACTGGACCGGCTTGGCCTGCGCTGCACGCCTGGCTGGCAAAATTTCTAACCGTGCTGGGCACAAAGATTGAGCCCTAGAAATTCTTGCGGCGTTTGTCTATGTAATCTTCATGTGAATTTCGGTTCCACCTTTTTCATAGTGAACTTCATCCACAAGCTGGTTGATCAGGAAGATGCCGCGCCCATGCGTCGAGAAAAGATTCTGACCCATGACCGGGTTGGGAATTGAGGAAGGATCGAATCCCGGTCCCGGATCTCGAATCACGATCAATAATCCCCGCGAATCATCGCAAGCCACGCAAACTTCCACCAGCTTGCTCGGATCATTCTTGCAGCCATGCTGTACAGCGTTGGCCAGGGCCTCGATCAGTGCTACTTCCACTTCGCGTTCCTTACCTGCTGCGCATCCCATGGACTGGACGACGCTCATCACGCCGTCAACAAACGGCGGAATCGCTTCGATTTGTCCCTCCAATGTTTTTTGCAATTTAAGGATCAAATCTTTGCTTTCGAATTCACAAGTTGGAACGGTGTCTGCCATCGGGGCCCCGTCTAACCTTTTGCCAGAGTCTTCAGTTGCTTTGCGAAACGCTCGATATCACTGGCCTGCCTATAAATCTTAACGGAAAAAATGTCGGCAGAGTGAAGTTGTTCTATTTCTGCTTTTAATTCCTGTACCCGTTCGGAGAGTTTGGCTAGCGATTCCCGAAAGTCCTTTTCGTGCTGTTGCAAAAGCGCGCGCTGCGATGCTCGGCTGCCCGCGTTGCCGGATGTAGGCGGGGTTGTTTCGGCGGCCTCCGGTGGAGACGGCATTTTACGCGACTGACCTAGCGCGTCCAACTGGACGCCACACGCGACGCTTGACAATACAATTCCTCCGAATAACAAGAATTCTCGCCGTGGCTGTTTCATAGCGTCCCTCCCATCGTTCCGGCTCTTCGTATGCGCTGCGACCAAAAAACGCTTGCTCTTAATCTGAAATCTTTCTTCCGTTTTTCTCTCGCGTCGGGCTGGCTCCTCGATCACCTGCATTAGCTGTTGCCCGTCAAACTGCGCTTCCACGCGAAGACTTGCTCCCGCAGCGTGTTCAGGCTGTTCACCATACGGTCTGCTTCTACCGTGACGAATGTGTAGCGGCCATCCTCCGCCGCACTCGAATGCGTCATGCGCGAATAAACTTCCCGCAGGTCGGGAAATTCACGCTCAGCGACCCGCTCAGCCCGCAAGCGTGCAGAGAGTAGTTTAAGAGTCTCTTCTATCGCCTCAACGAATTGTTCGAATCGCGGTTGTGCTGCGTGATCTCCAGTTTCTGGGATTCCGGCCTCCAGGGCAATCAGGGCATGCGCGAAGCGATGCGATGAGGCAAGCATGGCATTCGCCTGGGCCAGTTGTTCCGCGGAAATTCCTGGCTCGGCTGCCAATCTTTCGATGGACGTCTCAAGATTGGACCGCGCAATTCGCGAAGCCTGCCGCGTGCGTTCGCGCTCGCTTGCGAACGCCGACGCCGGATCAAGCAGCTTTCTGAAGACCGAACGAAAAGAATTCGCATAAGCATCCAACAGCGCTGCGAACAAATCCGGCAAGCGGCTTCGCTCCCACGTCGGCCATACCAGGTATGCCACTAAAGCGAGCGCTCCGCCAATGATCGTATTGATGCCACGCGCGACAATCACCTCTTTTGGAGACAGTCCGGTGATGGAAATGAGCAGCACGATCAGCGCGCTGATGGACACTCCGAAAATCCCATAATTTGCCGGACCGATCCAGCGCGTCAGAAACGTAAACACTGCAATCAGAAGAATCTCTGTCGCAGTGTGAATCGGAAGAAAATGAAAAAGCGCCGTCGCCAGCAGCAATCCCGCGAGCGTGCCAAACATCCGCAGAACACCGCGGCTGAAAGTCACCGCAAATTCCGGTTTCAACACCAGCACGATGGTCATGGGAATCCAGTAAGCGCGATAAGGATGAATCACGCGTCCAAAGGCGTCGCCGAGCGCCACGCAGATCATCATCCGCGCCGCGTGACGAAACGCGCCTGAGCGCAAGTTTAGATTCGCACGCAGCGTCGCTATCCGGCTCGTAAACCGCATCCACAGCGGTTGCGAGGCCTCTCGTTTATCGAATTCCGCTTCGCCTGCCGGAGTCGTGTTGCGCGCTAGATCCATCGCCGCACGCAGTTGCCCGCCCAGCGCATCGGCTTGAAATGTTACGTCCCGCACCACCGCATTCGAAAAACTCCGGTCTCCCCCTGCTTCCGCGCGGCCAAGCTGTTCCGCCAACGCGATTCCCAGAACCAAGCGGTCGGCCTCCATATTGCTTTCTTTCCCGGACGCCAGGCTGGTGGCAACCGCGTTCAAGAGAATTGTAGCGTTCGCGCGAAATTGGTCCAGCGTCGCTACCGCCGGATGAAGCGCATCTTCACGCGCTAAACGAGACCGCAACCGCGCCAATGTTGACAGGCTCAGCCGAATGCGCTCCGCCTGCGACAGTAACGATCGGAGACGCAAAGCGGTAAGTGCCATATCGGTGGTCAAATTCGACAGCGCGTCATGTGCCTGCGCGATTTCTTTCGTCGCGGGCGGAGCCGACGTTGCTTTGCTC
>WNFQ01015649.1_pt1 | contig 13315 bp, 16 predicted proteins | sample 5400171 | NCBI WGS metagenome assembly WNFQ01 (sample SAMN13153356, study PRJNA577476) | soil metagenome | isolation source: 20 cm soil under Madrone tree | place: USA:California | collected 2016-06-14
AGTCGCTCGTTGTCAAACAACAGGTCACCGATTTCTGGCCAGGCACAGCCCTTTGTTGCCTATGGGCAAACCAGGGAACAAGGTAAGCAAATCCCAGCGACTAATTGTTGTAGTATCGTGACTGGGAGGCTCATGATGACAATCGGATCTGACAGCGGGACTACAACATGTCCCGTCCACTAACACCCCACAGCAGTACATCGGTGCACAGGGTCTGATTCAAGGGGCCTCATTGCAAGGCCAGACATATCAGTCTGCGGAACAGTACCGTGACCGTGACTATCCGCCCCCTGGCGATCCACCTCCGCAATTCGCGTCCCAGCAAAACCGAACTCACCACCCACCCTCTCAACAGCCCTCTGTGCCACAAAATGCACCGTTCTCCACTCAGGCCCAGTATGCCCAGCACCCGCGTGGGGACCTAGATTATTCAACAGGAAACCCGCTACCGCGGCGGTCTTCGTTGCCCCAATACCCGCTGCAACAGCAGCAACCTCAAACTCAACGGTACCCGCAACAACCGGAGTCTTCGCTGGCCCAATATTCGCAGCAATTCCAGACTTCACCTCAACAATTCACGCAACAGCAGCAGTCGCTGCCTCTCCGACAGCAAACGAACTCTGTCACAACCCCCGTCAATGCCGCTTCATCCTTTGGGCCAAACATCCCTGGTGAATATTATGAGACACCTGGAGAACAGACACGTCAATCGCGTACCATGCACCGCGGTTCAAGTGAGTCTTTCAATCGCGTATGTAGCGACTATGTAGTCTGGACTATTGGCAGCGAACGCAGGTCCTCCTTGTCGTCTTCCAGGTTGTCGCAGTCCTGTGATCAGGGATGGGGCGACGCAAGAGCTTACTGAATACTGTTCAATGGAACACATGCAGTTCGTACTCGCCTTACGAGCTCTGGTCATGCTTTAGTGTTGAATGTCATCCTTTGGCTATCCAGGGAAGATCTACGGCGCGGTGCTCCCTCATGCCCGGCCTGTCATAAATGTCCCAAACGCATGAACGGCAGATACTGCGGATCCTCCTGCGAAAAGTGGGACATGGAACGGCAACAACAGCCACAGCGGCAACAGCAATACTATCCACCATCGGGGGTGATACCAACACCTGCTTCCGGAAATGTCACTTGGGGTACTGCTCCGGGCGAGTCATCTCCCACCGTCCACCGCGATGCCCATAATCAGCACCTCTTGGCACCAGGGGGTAAGTGATCAATCGGACTTATTCGTTTGTGACACTACGGGCTGACCCCTGAGCCGTCTTCTACCCTAGGACTTGTACGCTGCCCCAACTGTGGTACGACGTATTGGGCGCGGGGTAGGAGCCTGAGCCGCCCTCGACCCGGGTATGAAAGTCAAGGAAGTCCAATCGACTCATCGCCAGTGTCCTTGCCACCTTGTCCATCATGCGGCTTTGTCCAATGAATGTAGGTCCTGCGTACAGGCCGACCAGTCACTCAAATACTACAGGCAAAACGTGGGGGTTGGATTGCTTCGCCGTATCGTGGCAGTTTTCCTACTTGCTCCAACAACTACGTGAAATCCCGCTCGATGAATACGATCAGAATCCTTCCTTCTGATATTATCAAAACTTCGTCGCTTCCTCTTACACCCATATCTTCACCTGACCCTCCACCCCACCATCCCTCGTCTACAGGACCACTTGCGATGTCTGCTCACGTTGCTTAGATGCCCATCCTACACTATTTAATCTCCTGGGCTGCTCACTCTCCCTAGCGTTGTTTCCCCTCAGCATGGGCATCATAACTCGATAATAGCCCCCTCCGATTATCGCCGACTGAGTGACTTAGTCCGGTTATTCTCTTACTAGCTATCGTAACGAGGGCATCGCCCTGGTCGCGTGTGAAAGCAACCAATTACATGAGATATGCACCACAATCCTCTTACCACTATGAATTGTACAGTGTACACTAGAAATTCAGTACAATCGACCAGCCTCGTCATGATGCTTAGGCCATCGTCTTCAGCTGCGCTCGGGTTGATTTCCTCTTGCTTTTCGTCTTGTACTGAACCCTACCTGTTTGCATTTGTCATAGCCATGTATATAGAATATGATTAAGTGATATTGGTCACATGGATATCAAGAGGCTGACAAGGACGAGCAAGTCGATCACCTCGACCGTAACGCCTTCCACCCCTCCCGGCCTCATAAACACCCGAAATCTTTAGACTTCTCCATGGATCATCTCCCAGCCCAAGGTGCATCATTCGGGGTATACTTTCTCCAAAGCGATGCCGTCGTCAGCTTTCTGACTATCCGCGTTCTTAAATCCACAAGAGTTATACTTTCCAGACCCCCCAACAACAACAGCTCACCAGAGCGCGACATCCTCCTACTCAAAAACAACCTATAGCAACCTATCGTCCCGCCCTTCCTAGTGAAAGTCAGATGCCCGACGAATGGGGATATCCCTCTTCGCGCATGCCGCAAGACTCAAGTACGCCTTTCTCTCACTCGTATTGGAGGATGTATCATATTTTGACAATTGACAGACATACCAAGGAACATACAGGGCGCTGTTCCTCACCTATATGCCAGTGGGTCCGCTCCTCCCGGGGCACCTCATCTCACAGCCGCCGCTGGACCTAAGGTCCCGACTTGTCGCTATCTGAATTGCTACCGCCCAGTGACAAGGGATGAGAGGACGCATGAGCTCACCGAGTACTGCTCACTGGAGCATATGCGGTTCGTGGTTCTCGTTTGCAGGGCCTCCCTGTTCGTACTTTAGGCGTTGAACATAGACCGTCGGGTTTACCCAGCGACGCTGTACAGCGTCTTCGTTATCCCGTGTGCCCTGCGTGTATGCACTGTCCTCGCCGCTCTGACAGAGATTTCTGTGGACTTCTCTGTGAAGAGTGGGCAATGCAACGGCAGCGGCAGCAGCAGCAATTACAGTTGCAGCTTGAACGTCAGCAACTTGAACACCATCAACAGCAGCAGCAGCAGCGTCAGCACTGGCAATCGCCGACTATAAGACCATCCCCAACGGTCCCTTATCCCAATGCTGTCACTTGGAGCAACTTAGCACGTGGGCCGGTTTCTGCCAACAACGTAATACGGTATACTAGCTGGCAAGGTCGATTCCAACATTAGGCGTGTATTATGCAGACATTTGCAATATACCCTGATGATTAATACCTCGAGAACGTTCGCTGATACTCGACAAGAATTATCCCTTTACTGGAGTGTCCCCGTTTTGCCATCCCATGGCGATGCCTATACGTGTCGCCATCATTGAACACTAGTATCCGTCCTAGGGCACAGCCTCATAACCACATAGAATTATCTGACAGGGAACACACTAGGAATAACACGTGAAAAGAGGTCACAGCTTGCAATAGCCACCCCGCCAGTTGTGTTACAGCCCGCTCATACAACTCTTGGGGCTAGTAGGGCTCGTCCCAGTTACAAAAAACTGCATTGGTATATGTTGGCACGCAGGGATGATCAAATGGTGATGGGTTCCTATTTGACTACCTGTATCGCCATTGCTGATTGATGGTTGTTGGTTAGCCCCATATGATTGGTGACAAACGCGGAAAGGAACCCGTTATTTCGCGTTTGCTCCAATGAGTTTGAGGCACCCAGCTCAGATCAACATCTTCCGTGCTAATCAGTCGAGCATACTACTGTAATAGTAACATCTCACACGCCGCCGTTTTTAGCGAGAATACTACCGTTGGCCATGGCATCGAAAACATACAGTACTGTACCATTATTTCGGTTTTCAATGACGGCGCTCCGAGTCGGCCAATCATACCAAGACAAAGATAACTATCTAGTCCGTCATTCGTTGCCTGGCCGATGAAAGTCAGCCTTTTCCTTGTGGCCGAAGTTCCGGTCGACAGTTACGGTACCATCAGGACTGACGACGGGCCGAATGTTGATTCTCATTGTCATCCTCCGCCAAAGTCTCGTGTTCCGATTTGCTACTGGAAAGGCTACGGTATTCTAAAGCATGGTTTTGACATACTCAAATCTCGCCGGCGTCCTGCTACTGAAACCTTGGTGCATGGGATCAACCGTTCTAACGACTATTTCACCGCCGCGGGGTTAATCGACCACTCTTCTCTCCGGGGCGTTTGCTCGATGTTTCAATGCCTGCGTTGCCACGTAACCCCCTTCAAGTATTGTATACGAAAAACACCGCGGCACAAAGTCCACGGACCATGAACGTTCAGTAAAACACTATTCGGATGCCGTGGCTTTGCCCTCACGGTGTCAGGTGTGCCCGTTCCGAGTCAGACCAATTATCAATTATTCAATCCGGCTATGGTACACCCATCCCCTCCTCTCCTGGATCTCGTCTGTTAACAGCTTACAGTCCTTTGTGCCCTCATACCGTTTACTGTAATGGGTACAGCTCAGCACTTTTGTTCGTGCCATTGGTGGCCCCGACTCCTGGGCAATGTCATCGCCACCTGCCGGCATTCAACGTGACAACTTTTAGATCAACCACACGATGCATCTGGTGTCAGCTCGTTGCATTTTCGGATGGGCATACCCTCATGCCGTAAGCGAGTCCGTTGCCGCGGACGGCGTATTCTTCATACTCCTAACTTCCACCGCGACACGCCCGGCGGCCACAAATCTTCCCCGACAAACCTGTCTCATGGTGCGTATCCCGTTTAATATTACAATTATACATTTAATGCCAAAAAAATGATAAACCGAACGTCTTACGACGCATACGACGCATGCTACGTCATACGTCATACGGAATAACGACTGGCAACAGCTATTCAAGTTCTCGGCTAGCCTATACTGACTTCCTAATTGTGGCGATCGGGCCGCGACGGTACAAGTGGACAAGACCGAATCGCTCCAGAAAGCGTTATTACCCGAAAATGTCAAATGTCTGTTCAGGACAGAGTCGATCCACGAACGGGACCGAACATCCATGGCACGGGCAAGGAGTTGAAGACGGTCACGGTACCTCACCGTCCCATGCGCATTCGGGTTGTGTAACACTCTCGTGATATATCTGTCAGGCATACGTTACTTTACTGCTAGTGTTGACTTCTAGAACGCTTCAGGATTTGGAGGGAAATAGGCGCCATCACCGGATCACCACTTATAGGCATATCGGACAAGCGGTCCGAACATTGCCATCGTACAATGTAATCAACACATCTTTTCAGCCCGCTGCAGGCGATGAGAAGTGAGGCACTGTAATTGGCCAGCGTGCATAACAAGGTGTGTGCCATGTGCACCGCACAGCGGAATTCATGTGGGTGTACGGCGATGCCGTACCTACCGTACATGTACCGTCACTGCTGCTGGAAGCGACTTACGAAGGCTGGACACCTACGATAATTTCGGTCTTGACGGATAAAGACCGGGCGCGTAAAATTTGACTCAGGATCAGGAAGAACGCAGAGGATGACATGATACCGGTACAGTACTATGCAGAAGGAACTGCCGGAAGACGCTACTTTCAGTTCCCCATAAAGCTTATTATGCCTCGCGCTGTACATGTGTCCAGTTATCGGTCAAACACCTTCAATTTGAGGAGGGATCCGGGGCTCGTTTCTAGACAAGGTTGTTGTGTTGCCACCACGTTCGATCTCTTCAATTCGCGCCATCACCGGTTGAGATACCGCGGTCACGGTATCCCCGCCGGTGTGCATGCTAGGTTCTGACTTGTTCGTTGATCAGCAATAGGTACAGTGGGAACGGCCGAGGTGATCCATAGAGGGAAGCGATTGGTCAATTACTGTAATCACATTAATCACAACTAAAAGTACCGTGTATTGTCACCGATTTCCCCTACAGCACTTTCACTTCTCTCCCTTTACTTTCTACAATCATGGCCTCTGGCTCCAACCCTCGATGAACGCGGCAGCAGCGCGACCGGGTTCAAGACGATAATCGTGTAGACCCATCCACGCCCTTCGAAATCACGACTACAGTATAGCGAACATTCCGTAGCGGGGTATCGATAAAGCGGCCAAATTTCTTTAATTTGTTTCACTCTCCGACGAGGGTGACGACGACGAGATACGGGGCAACCTCAGACCTGTGTGGACGTGCAAATGTGATAAAAAAAAATAGCCGCGGTAGCGATCGACGACGAGGCACACACACTCGGGGAACTGTTGGAAACAAAAAGGACTCACAAGATGGGAACGACGTGGCTTCGACCAGTGTGAATGACAAATTTAGTAGTGAGCCTGAGGCTCTCCGGGTGCGTAAGGAGACACGTTTTTTCACGAGGGTTCACACGTTCACACGTTCATACCGCTACGAGCGGTCACATCGGGGTACCAATAAGTGGCTCTTGTGGTGCGTGGTCAACTTGGAAGTGCAGTTTACTCTAATCGAAGCGTCAGGTGCTCGCTTAAGGCCAGCTTTGTCATCGCCTTATGAAATCGACTCTGGTCATTGTTACTAAATGGATTGAGTCAACCTGATTACGCGTTGCCGTTCGATTACGGTAGCTCCTTACAAGCATGACAGGTTGTTATAAAGGTCCTCATGAACGTCCCAAATATCCCGTTCGATCCTCAACATCTCTCCCAACTCTCTACTCTCTCCCTCTCATCCACTCTCTACCTACTACTAGGATACAATGTCCCGCAAGAGCGTCGTAGTCGTTGGTGGTGGTGCAGCTGGCGCGACCTTCGCTCGCACACTCTCTTCCAAACTCGATCCCAACACAACGACCCTCACCCTCGTGACCGCGCGTCCCTTTGCCCTTCATCTCCCCGCCGCCGTCCGCATGACAACCACCTCCGAGGGCAAACTCGAAGATACCTCTCTCATCCCTTACGAAAGTCTCCTCGTCAAGAACAATGGCACCATCAAGGTCGGCCGCGTCTCTGCTATCGAGCAAGGCAAGGAAGGCCGTGACGGCTCCGTCGTTTTGACCACGGGAGAACGCATCCACTATGACTACCTCGTTCTTGCACCTGGTGCAGAGTGGGAGGGTCCCCTTGCCTTCCCCGACGACCGTGCTGCGGTCCTCGACCACATCAAGTCCTGGCGTCGCAGGTTTGAGAACGCCAAAGATGGAATCGTCCTCGCTGGTGGTGGTGCTGTTGGCTGTGGTACGGGTTTCTCGTTTAGCTTTTTATTTTTGAATTTGGGCTTAATGGTTGTTTTCCTTGATCAGAATATGCGGGTGAGATCAAGGACGCGTTCCCCCACAAGAAGGTTACCATTGTCCACTCGGACGCGCAGCTCCTCAACTCTACCTACCCCAACAAGTACCGCAAGATGGTCGAGAAGGACCTTGTCCAGCGCGGAGTGAACATCATCTTCAACGATTATGTCGACAACCTCGACACCACTCCCATAAAGACACGCTCCGGCCGCCATGTGGACGGCGATCTCGTTGTATGTCCTTTCGTGGCCGTGAATCAATTATAAATTCTGATGATTGGTGTAGGTGCCCACATATGGTAGCCGCCCCGGAACGGGCTTTGTCAAGTCACTCGGCTCGAGTGTGCTCAACGCGCGGGGTCAGATCAAGATTGAGAACACGTTCCCGCTCAAGTCGTATTCGAACATTTATGCGATTGGCGATGTGACAGACTGGCAGGAGCAGAAGCAGGCTGCCAAAGCACCGAAGCATGCGGACATCGCCGGTGCGAACATTCTTTCGCAGATCAGCGGTGGTGTTCCAAAGAAGGCGTACTCGGGGCAACCTGAGCTCATCATTGTCACGAATGGCAAGGTTCGTTGTTCAGTCCTTCCTTCACATCCTCACAATGTTAATCGGTTACGTCTTGCAGAAGTACGGCAGCTCGTACATGGGCTTTTTCGGGGGTATGACAATGGGCAACTGGTTCTCCAGCACGATGAAGGGCAAAGGGTTGATGGTCAGTATGACGCGAAAGTCGTATGGACTTGCCAAGTAAAATGCCGCCTCTCAGATCAAGGCTTGTTGAGGTTCTTTTGATATCCCGATATCCCGATATCTATATTGTTCATGATAATGTGTAACATGGCTGCTTATTCCCATCTCCTCCTGAGGTATCTGATATGATTAATCGCTCCATAAATAGAACAAATTTCTTGACTTGCTATGTATTTGTGTGGTTGCTTGGTATTGCACGATCGTATACCCATTCAGCTCAGTTCGACGGCACAACGATTTTTGTTTCGTAACATAGAAAGTACAACATTTGATATTCGACTTCTCTGTGGACCTCACCCAACTTGTCATGCTGGCCTGTCCGTCAGCGGCACATACTGGGAAGCGCGAGAGAAAAAGAAAGATTAGAATTCCGTGGGCTCTGGTGGCGGGCAACAAGTAAAATGACGAACCACTACACCAAATAGATCCCTCTGGGTGATGCCTCCTTGCTCGTCCTTATCGACCTGCATCAACCTCTGCGAATACGTCCCAACGGGGATGATCATCCGACCCGGACTCGCGAGCTGTTCCACAAGCGCGGGCGGTATAGACCGCGCCGCCGCGCCCACATGAATAGCGTCATACGGACCCTTCTCAGCGTACCCTACCACGCAGTAGGAAAACCAAAAACAATCGACGCTCAGACAAATACGTCCGGTACTGATCTGGGAAGAATGGACGTTACCGAGTCGCCCGTCGCCCGTAACGAGCACGATCGCCTGCTCGTCGATCGCTCTGCCAAGCCCGTCGGTGCGTATGTTTCTCTCTGCGAGCGCGGTGAGCGCCGGTATGTGCTCGATGCCGACGACGGCGCTCGTTCTGCCACCTCCACCACCTTCTTCTTCTTGCTGTTGCTGTTGCTGTTGCTGCGTGTCGCGAACGAGGTAGCAGAACACGCTTGTGAGATAGCCCGATCCGACACCGACGTCGAGTACGCGCGCGCCACCGCTGCCGGCGGGACGGTCGCGTAGATAAGGGAGGAGGAGCTCGGCCGCGTGCGCGTGCTGTATTTTTTCGTTTTGTTAGCGTAGAGAAGAACCTTTTTGTTAAAAAGAGAGGGGGGGGAGATACGTGCCATGTGCGGGGCTGATATGGTTGCTTCATGGCCGATCGATCTGCACGGTGGCATACAAGTACAGTACAGCCGGAATGTCAATGTGGATGTGTGTATTGTGAGGGGGCTACGACGCACTGTGGCGAGTCTTCGTATGCATGACGCTTGTCGACGACATAATTTGCGCGGTCGACTGCCTTCATCGCCTAGAGAGGAGGGAGAAAGTATTTAACGTGAGTCACGGACGGTCGGCGGGTTAGGCGGGGCGGGGGAAGTGCGCGCACGGCGGCGACGGTGTCCGAGTTGATTAGCCTGTTGCGTAGTAGGTTGGATATGAGTTCAGCATTGGTGGTACCAGAGCAAGACCAGGCCATGAGCAGTGCGTAGTATCCTGACCGAGTCGTCTCTCTACAGGTCTCATGACGTAACCACAACCCCACCAACATAGCCATAGTATTTTCAAATGTAGAATACAGTGACGCGCAAAATTGTATTCAGCGCTCTTTTCACTCAATCTCTGACAGCCCGAACTCGTCGCTACATTCATCAAACGACATCAAGTCGTCGAACAGCACTACTTTACTTTCTCCATCTTCCTCCCATGCGGCAGAGGGAAACCAACCGCGTGGTGCAGGTGCAGGCTCAATCTCTTGGCAGCTCCACGTACCTCCACACCAGCTCAGGTTCGCCCTTGGCCCCAGTCTCGGGTAGCCAGATATCGTCCCAGAACTCACCTGCGTCAACGTCTCCGGGAAACGACTGGCTGCGCTGTCCGTGGTATAAGAGTGCAAGCGAGCGCGGATATTGTGACGATACGAAGGGTACAAAGCCATGCACGGCTCGCGCACCCGGACTTCCGTGATGTTGGCACGACGATGCGCCAAGCATCGTAAATGTCAACGGTGCCAAGAGCATCTCCTCCAAAACCTGTAGTAAGAAAACGGAAGGCATTAGCAATTCAGCACCGATTCGGTGAAAGGAAAGAGATGAGCGAAGCGTACGGTAGTAGCAAGGCTGGAGAGTTATCAACGCTGCTGTTCCACTGCGGGCAGGCTCGGGTGCCGAGGGAAGGGTAGTTAAAATCTAAAGCAACGTACTAGGTCGTTAATGCGGCTGCCTTCCTTGAGGCATTCTGCACGCACATAGGCTTCAAGAAAAAACCATCAGATATGGAAGATGCGTACTCCGCGGCTGATCACGGAGTGATTGATGGCTGCGAGTTTTGGGGGCTCTCACTTCGTTAATGGCATCGATGCGCTGCCACTTGAGCGCGGCGTCCTCGGCGCCAAGCGAGCACCGCCAAACAGTTTGACAAGGGAGTCATTTGGTTACCGCCGCGCCCACCCCAGAGATAAATGAAGCCACCGGATAGCCAGCGGAGTCAGCGCCAAGTCATGGCTCGGGTGCCAGATCCGTCGAAGGCTTGCGTGAAGTCCGTGGCATGGCCCACTTAAGGCCGCCGGAAGCAGAGACATCCGATAAGTTGAAGCTGTGTACGGGGCCCCTGATTGCTGGTTGAGGGATTTGCGTCGACAGGCGAGGTGGCGACGGTGGCAGGGATGATCGAGATAGGAGAGTCACAGCGGGCGACAGGAACCTCGGAAGACTCGAAGCTCCTGAATAGAGAGACGTGAGAACGAAGAGAAGAATCTCGACTTGGCGCACTCGGGCCCAGCCGGGGCGGTGTATATCACGCAGCACAACAAGAGCTCTTCACCTCCACCTTCACCCCATGTCTATCTCTTCAGACGGCGGTTCGCCAGTATGGCCCCTCTTCCAAACAGTCCTCGGTGTAAGCACCCCTCGCCGCCCCCAATTGCGTTTCTCACCGTGTTCATTCCCCAGTCCATCGTCCAAGTCACGCTTGTCTGCATTTCTGGCTACGTCCTCGCGAGACGAGGCATCCTTGACAAATCAACACAGAGGGTTCGTCACATTTATATTACATCTTATCCTCCTCACCGACTCTGTATTGTTCACAGCAATTGAACGTCATAAACGTCAACTTCTTCACTCCTTGTCTACTCTTTTCCAAAGTCGCGTTCTTCCTTTCCCCAGGTCCGCCACAATAATCTTAGACTCTGCCAACGGCTCACTTTCTTTCCAGAGAAATTGCGAGAACTATGGATCATCCCCATCTTCTTCTTGTTCGTTACCGGCGTTTCGCTAGGAGTAGCCTGGCTGCTCGGTAACCTATTCCGACTGAAACCTTCACAAAGGTATCTTTGGTCCTCGTCTTTCAGACCGACTTCTCACCCTTCTCACAGAAACTTCGCAATGGCTGCTGCCACATTCATGAACTCGAATTCCCTTCCGGTCGCCCTTTTGCAATCTCTCGCCGCTACCGTCCCAGGACTCAAGTGGGGCCAAGACGACACAAAGGACGCCATGATCGGACGTGCTCTCACCTACTTACTCCTTTGTAGTACCATAGGGCAGTTTGTACGCACATCTCGTCCTGCTCCTTGTCCTGCGATTCCATTGACGAGCGCTTAGATTCGATGGAGTTATGGCGTTCACCTGCTCTCCAAGGCTGATCCTCGGGAGGAGGAAGAGAGCACACCCGAGTCTCAGGATGAAACGAGCTCCACGGGCGAAGCCAACGAGAGCGCAGAGCGGACGCGGCGCACCTTGGGGGTCTTCCCAGATAACTTTGATCCGTTGTCAGCATCGTCGCTGACCTTGAGCAAGTCCGGTCCGATCCGCAGGCATTCGGATTCGGCCCACATCTTCTATTCCTTTCCCAGTACCCCCTTCTTTCCCAGCGTCCGACTGCCTCATTCCAACGATGAAGCTACTTCCGTGTTTGGCTCGGATTCGGACTCCGATGAGGATGAGCTCCGCATGCCAGTGTGGTCTCGTCCTCCTCCCACGTTTTTGCAGCGTGTCGGACGGAAGGCACGCTCGGTATGGAAAAGGGTTACGGGCTTCTTGACGCCGCCGCTCTGGGCATCGCTCATATCGCTCGTCGTCGCGCTTTGCCAACCCTTACAACATCTTCTTGAAGTACATTTGCATCCCGTTCAAGGTGCCATTACGCAAGCAGGCAACTGCTCGATCCCCATCACCCTCGTCGTACTTGGCGCATATTTCTATCGGCCTCCAGTAAGACCCGAGACATCCCCCTCGAGTTCTCGCACCAGGCGAAGGGCCTCATTCACGAGCAGCCTGCGCGAGATCTTCCGCCTCAAGGGTCGGGAGGAGGATAGGCGGCCGGGTTCGCACCGCACGAAGAATGGTGAATCGAGGACGGTCTTTGTATCGATACTTGCCCGGATGGTTGTCGTCCCTCTCTTGTTCCTCCCATTGATGGCCATCGGTGCTCTCCAACACCATCCGCCCGTGTTTCAAGAGTAAGTTTTCGTGAAACAGCTTCGCATCCAACCCTAATCATGTGTTGGTAGTCCCATTTTTATCCTAAGCAACGTGCTTCTACTTGCATCGCCACCCGCTTTGACTCTAGCCCAGGTATTCCTTGTGCTATTCTTAGTAATTCTCAGTCGCTGAATGTGTCTTTTAGATCACACAAGCCGTATCTAGTGATGCCTTTGAGAAGCTTTTAAGTCGGACTATTTTCTGGTCTTATTGTGTTGTTGCTCCTCCGCTTATGGTTGCATACGCTCTAATAGCTATGTTAATCACGAAGCTCTGAGTTCCTTTCCTATTCTACTCACATTGGCTAACCCGGTCTGGTCGCCATATTCATGAGAAATATCAATTAACGTAGTAGATTTGTTACGACTTTCTCTATATCAAATTGGCACCATAGACTTGGTTTTTTCTGGATACGTTCCCAGTTTTGCATCTGTTGTTATTTGCGGTATCTAAAGTCCCCCTTTTTTTGGCCTTACATCTAGATTTTCCGAAATTGTAGGATTCGTAGTTTTCTTCATATTCTGTGTACCTCTCCCTCACGTGCCCAGTGTCCACGCACGATCCCGCCTTGGTGCATATCTCAACCACCCCTCAAGCTCAAGTTTCCTCCTACGTCGCCTACACGACGCATATAATCCTCCAGCTCTGTCATCGGCGGAGAGCTACGCGTGTGCCAACAGACGAGCAGCGTAAGTAACGCGAGCGATAGCAGCACACAGGCATGTGCACGTAGTTGTCCCGCCCCCCTTCGCTCGCGCTTGAGAAACAGAGTGCATTGATGGCGATTGTGAAGGAGTGAGGATTGTGGGCGCGTGAGGAAACATGCGAGAGCGTGAGGTTGCCGTGCTCAGGCTGTTGTCCCCCGGGAGCGGACGCTGAGATATCGACTCTGCAGAAGTATCAAGTTTTTTTGGCATCAGTATCTACTAGTATATTTCCCCCGAACTTTCGGGGATTCCTTGGTTAGTACAGAGTAAGAAATATAAAGAT
>WNFQ01002780.1_pt1 | contig 13314 bp, 16 predicted proteins | sample 5400171 | NCBI WGS metagenome assembly WNFQ01 (sample SAMN13153356, study PRJNA577476) | soil metagenome | isolation source: 20 cm soil under Madrone tree | place: USA:California | collected 2016-06-14
GAAACGGATCGAGTATGACGTCAGAGCCAATTGGAAGCTAATCTTTCAAAACTATTCGGAGTGTTATCACTGTCTGGGCGTGCACCCGGAGCTTTCGAAAATTTCACCGTACGACTCCGCAGAGAATGATCTGACCGAAGGGCCGTTTTTAGGTGGATTCATGCGGATCGCGAGCGATAAAAGCCTGACGATGAGCGGCAACGCGTGCGCGTTGCCGGTTGGCAATTTCGGCAACGAAGATTTCCGGTTCGTTTTCTATTACTCCATTTTTCCAAACATGCTGCTGAGTCTGCATCCGGATTACGCAATGGTGCATCAACTTGAACCGCAGTCGCCGGAACGAACACTGATCTTCTGCGATTGGTTCTTTAATCCGGAAGCGGCCGGGGTCACCGACCCCGGCTACAAATTTGATCCGGATGATGCCGTTGAGTTCTGGGACATGGTAAACAAGCAAGACTGGCACGTGTGCGAATTGAGCCAGCGAGGCATTGCCTCGCGCGCGTATGATCCCGGTCCGTACTCGGCACGTGAGAGTATCCCGGCAGCGTGGGACGACTATTATCTGCGACAGATCCGCTGACCACCTCAGCACTCGATGGGCGCTTCTTTCCTTCACAATTGGCGCGTTGATTCGCCTCTTCCTTCCCAAGGGAGAGGGTTCGGTGAGGGTTTTTCGGCTTTGACTTCTGCAATCGTTGAGAACTCCTCACCTTAATCCTCTCCCCTTGCGCCAAGAGGAGAGGTGGGAAGAAGCGCGAAGAATTCTATTGGAACTCTTATTGATAAACTCGCTCGAGCAGCACAACACTAGCGTGGTTACAGGTTGGCAAGAATTTTTGTGGCCATCGATTTTTCCGAATCGAGAACCGCGTCTGCGGGAAGACCGTGAATTCCAATCGTGATCAGGATATCGCCCTTGAGAACATGCAACATTGCCATGCCGGTCTCGTTAGGACAGAAGATGGCTTTATCACCAAGACCGTCGATACGGGTCGATTTGCTGCCATCGGCGGGTAGCACGGAAAACATTGTCTGAGTAAGATGCGGCGGGGCGTCTCGCCCCGCATAGAGAACGTCGAACATCAGCGCCTTATCGCCTTCGATCGCATGATAAGTCCACTCCGAATCGTAGTAGCCACCTTTGCCGTTCTGGTTGCGGCCTTTGGCGTCTTTGACCGGCACGCGCAGAATTTTCTCGGCATCGGACTTGGTAACGACTTTTGGAACGTCGATTTTGTCGCCAGCCATTGCGGAGCGCACGCCGGCGCAAATGATGATCAAAATAGCGAAGCCAACCATTGTTCTTCTCATAAAATCCTCTCCGTGAAGTTCGAGGCAAAGCATGACGGGTCGCGGCGTCACATCAATCTTCAATTATGCATGGTCGAAGAATCGCGCTTTGTGATCAGGAATCTAACATCTAGTATCCAGCATCAGGAGCCATGCCGCCGCCGCTGACGTACGCCAGTTATCTGGATCTGGAGAAGCTGCTTTCGCTTCAGAAACCACGCTCCAGTCCGCCGGAGCACGATGAGACGCTGTTTATTATCATTCATCAAACGTACGAACTTTGGTTCAAGCAGCTGCTGCATGAGTTCGAAAAAATAAAGCGCGACTTCTCCGCGGGCGATCTGTTTGGCGCGGTGCACACCTTCAAGCGGGTGCGCACAATCATGAAGGTGCTGGTGGCGCAGGTGGACATTCTTGAAACAATGACCCCATCGTCGTTCTCAAGTTTTCGCGACCGGCTCGAGACCGCGTCGGGATTTCAATCTGTGCAGTTTCGGGAAATCGAATTCGCGCTTGGATACAAACGGCAATCCACAGTTGCGTATCTAAAGCCGGATTTCCCTGGGTACAATCGGCTGCAAAAGTTATTTCACGAGCGCAGCGTGGTTGATCATTTCTATGATTTTCTTGCCTCACGCGGAGCACAGATCCCCGACGATTTGATAAATCGCGATGTCACACAATCAAATGGACCCGACGAGCGTGTGCAGAAGGAAATTCTTCGCCTCTACAAGCGGTCACCAGAATGCTCGATCTTGTTCGAGTTAATGACCGATTTTGACGAGGGATTACAGGAATGGCGTTACCGGCACATCAAGCTGGTTGAGCGAACCATCGGCGCGAAAAAAGGCACCGGCGGTTCTCCAGGTGTGCCGTTTCTGAAAGAATCGTTATTTAAGCCAGTATTCCATGATTTGTGGGCGATCCGGCACGAGCTTTGATTAGCCACAGATGAACACGAATTTTCACGGATTAAGACAAACAAATCTGGAACCTAAGAGGCCTTCCGCATCTGTGTTTCATCTGTGTTTCATCTGTGTTAATCCGTGGCCAAAATCAGTCGGCGATCGAGGCATCACGCCGTTAAGCGGAGAAATTCGCGCGCGGCACCTGCGAGCAGTTGTGCCTTCTGTTCTGCAGAGATTTCCGCCGATTCAATCAGATGCCCCGGTCTCGCTTCACCCAACGCAAACGGATAATCGGAGCCCAACGCGACGCGTTCGGTGCCAAAAAGCTTAACCAGGAACCTGAGCGCATCGCGGTCGTGCACGAGTGAATCGACGTAGAACCGCGCCGGGGTGCTGTCATTGGCAAGGTAAGTTCTCGGATTGGTGTGGTTATCTGTTCCGACCAAATCCGGTCGCACACGAAAGGCGTGCTCGATGCGTCCAATCGTGAACGGAAATGTGCCGCCGCCATGGGCAAACGCGACACGCAGCTTCGGAAAACGCTCGAACACGCCGCCGAAAATCATGGAACAAATCGCCAGAGACGTTTCAGCCGGCATGCCCACCAGCCACGGCAGCCAGTATTTTGGCATCCGCTCTTTGCCCATCATGTCCCACGGATGGACGAAAATTGCAGCGCGCAAGTCCTCTGCTGTTTTCCAAACGGCGTCCAGCGCGCGGTGATCGAGGTTGCGACAATCGGGCCCGTGGCAATGATCGTTCGAATCGACATGAGTCCCAATCTCGATTCCGCGCAGCCCAAGATCGCGAATGCAACGCGTCAATTCTTTCGCTGCAAGATCGGCATCCTGCAAAGGAACGGTACCAAGCCCGACAAAGCGCGAAGGATATCGTCGTACGATTTCGGCGATGTGGTCGTTCAGTAGTCGGCAAAGATCAAGCGCATCGCGCGGTTTTGCCCAGTAACTGAACATCACTGGGACAGTGGATAATACCTGCATCGAAACACCGCTGTTATCCATGTCTTCGATGCGCCGTTCGGGGTTCCACACGCGATCGGTTATCTCGCGAAATACACGGTCGCCGATCATCATGCGGGCCGAGCACGGGTCTGAGTGTTCCAGCCTGACGAATCCGCCGTAGCCGTATTTTTGGTCAAGGTCAGGCCAGTCCCGCGGCAGAACGTGGGTGTGGAGGTCGATCTTCATGATGTTGTAGCGTCCGCTGTCTCAGCGGACTTTATGCGCTGAGGACAGCGCACACTACAGCGATTTCATCGGCTGGGGCTTCTCGACTTTCGTTCCGCATTTCTTGCAAGTGCGGCGTGCGTCGTCGTTCCAGAAATCGAGCATCGCCTGGCTGAAATGCTCAACGATGTCCGCGCAATCAAAATGGATGTCTTCCACCAGTGCCCCGCAATTTTCGCAGTAGAAAATCACGTGTTCTTTTTCTCCGGGTGGGCGGCGTCGCTCGACCACGACACCGATCGTGTCCGGCGGCCGCTGCGGCGAATGCGGCACATTTGGCGGGATAAAGAAGGTTTCGCCTTCTCTGACAATATGGTCCACGATCCGGTCACCTTCGCGGGTGCGCACCTTGATATCCCCTTTCAGCTGGTAGAAGTACTCCTCCGAATCGACTAGATGAAAATCGTTCCGCGCATTCGGCCCCTTGATGACCATCACAAAAAAATCCCGCCCATCGTAAAGGTATCGGTTGCTTACCGGAGGTTTGAACTTGTCGGCGTTCTCCTCGATCCAGTTTTTCAGATTAATTGGCGGTTGCACGGTAGTCATAACGTCAGCGTATTCTGCCCATCTGAAGCGTCAAACCCCTCTAGCGCCGATACGGAAGACTGGGCTGGGCAAGCGCCGATTAGCTATCTGGATGCCGTAGACTTTAGCGTCGGGATTCCCTGCGCAACCATGAACTTTCCGATCTCGTCCGCAATGGATTTGGCAACTTTCTTCGCTTCCCTTTCAGGCTCTCTCTTGCTCATTACGAACTTGGCCGCGGCAACGTAGGGATTTTTCGCGACGACCGCTCCGGGAAGATGTCCGCTTGCGCCTTGACTATCGAACGTAAGAAACGGGGTGTTCATGTCCGCGCCAGTAAACACCCGTGCCCGCAGCTCGAGGTGACTCTCTCCCGCGCCAAAACCAACGCCCGCTTGCAAGGCGCGATTACCCGTATCGACTTCAACGAATTCACCGGTAATAATCCAAGATCTTGGTGAGGTGCGCGCGCCATCACCGTTGGCAGCGGGCGCAATAGACTTGCTCAAATCTTCGATAAGCACGTTCTGCAAAACTCCGGGCACTTTTGCCAGGGTGTCCTCTTGTTGCTGTTCACGATGACGACCGATCACGGTGTTGCCCTCGCCGCCGCGCAAGCTGCCGAGCAAGTGCGGGCGTCCCGCACCGGCGGAGTCGTCCGACTGTGACGCTGCAGCACGAATGGAAAAACTCTTCACATAAATCACCTTGGGCTGGTGGACGGAACGCATCGCCGACGAATTGGTTTTTTCATCGGTGACCTTCGCCGGTGTCAGCGCCGCAAGCACAAGGCCGGGCACAATAGCTATAAAAGGAATGGGCATCATGGGACTTTGAGCCCACCAAAGTTGTCAATCGCGGTCAAGTTTGATTTCCGCTAAAGGTTCTGGATTTCAGCCGGATGAAGATTTGACTGGGACAGAAAATGCTGGGAGGCGCGTTACGAGTGTGAGAACGAAACGGCCATGAGGCTGGTCAAAATCGACATTTAGAGTTGAATGCCTCGACGAATCCCGCATAAATATCCGCTTCCAGTGAATCCCCGCTGTTTGTTGCAAGCCATAGGTGCAAGCCTTGTCGCTCTGATCCTCTTCAGTTGCGAGGAGTATCCCTATCCCTCTTATCCGCCCGGCGTCTATCCTCACGCCGCTACGTCCGGCGCCTATCCTCGACCCGCTCCAGCGGGTTGGTGGAATGATGACGACGCCTCCGGTTCGGCCAAGATCGTTGTGCATATCGGCGAACAAAAGGCTTACTTTTACAAGGGCAAACGCGTGGTCGGTGAAACGACTGTTTCCACCGGTAAGCCTGGTTTTTCCACTCCGCCGGGCCATTACACTGTGCTTTCAAAAGACGCCGGCCACGTCTCGACCGTGTTTGGCGATTATGTGGATGATTATGGCAACGTTGTTAGATCAAATGTTGACTCACGGAAAGATTCCCGTCCGAAGGGGAGCCATTTCGATGGCGCGCGAATGCCGTATGCGATGTTCTTTAGAGGGGGATACGCGATGCACCAGGGCTATGTTCCACCCTTTGCCGCGTCGCACGGTTGCATTCGTTTGCCGGGACAAATGGCCGTAAGATTTTTTGAAAATGCTCCTGTTGGCACCCCGGTCACAGTAACAGAGTAAGGGCGCTGGATTCAAATCGGGCCAGCCAATGTATGGCCGCCAAGCGAATCCCGTTGAAATATAAGATCATTGCTTACATCGTGACATGGTTGGTCGCGCTGTTCGCGACCAATCCCAACGGCAGGTATTGGCCCTTGGTTTACATGTTCCCAATTGGCCTCGCTGCTTTCGCTAATCAGCATTCGGGCGGGCGGGGCCTGTTCGCGGCCTGCATCGGAATTTATCTTGCTCAAGCGTACTTTTATTTCCGCTCGCGCAAAGTTTGGTCGACGCTCCTTCTCTTCGGTGGCCAGGTCGCTTTGCTCATCTGTAATGTGTCTGGATGCAGAGCGATGCTCAATACGCATTAGAAACGGGCGAATATTGCTGCATAGATCGCAGCTTTCTTTTCCTGCCCAACATTTGGACGGTCCGCACATTGGGGAAAATGCTCCGATCTGAGAGCCGTGCTAAAATATCGAGACATGCGCAAAAGCGTTATCCCAGAGGAAAGAGTCTCCGGTATCGGCTTAACCAGGGAGGAGACGACCCGCTACTCGCGTCATCTTATAATGCCCGAAGTCACAGCCGATGGACAACGACGGCTAAAAGCAGCCCGCGTTTTGTGCATCGGCGCGGGAGGCCTTGGGTCTCCGGCCGCGCTTTATCTTGCGGCAGCCGGTGTTGGCACGATTGGAATTGTCGATTTCGATGATGTCGATCTTTCGAATCTGCAGCGGCAAATTCTTCACGGAACAAAGGACGTTGGCCGCAGCAAACTGGAATCGGCGCGAGATCGGCTGCGCGACATCAATCCGGATATCGACATCGAATTACATCAATGCCGATTCTCCAGCGAAAATGCATCGGAAATTGTCTCTGAATACGACGTTGTCGTCGATGGATCAGATAATTTCGCCACGCGTTATCTGTCGAACGACGTGTGCGTTTTCGAGAAAAAGCCAAATGTGTACGGTTCGGTATTCCGTTTCGAAGGACAGACGACCGTGTTCGCGCCCCATCTGGGCGGGCCATGTTATCGTTGTCTTTTTCCGGAGCCGCCTCCGCCAGAATCAGTTCCGAACTGCGCGCAAGCAGGAGTACTCGGCGTTTTGCCGGGAATCATCGGGCTATTGCAGGCGATCGAGGCGATCAAACTCATTGTGGGCATCGGCCAGCCCCTGATTGGGCGCCTGCTTCACTTTGACGCGCTCAACGTTAAGTTTCGTGAACTTAATCTGCGGCGCGACCCGCAATGTCCAGTTTGCGGTGACAATCCGACAATCTTTTCGCCGATTGACTACGACCAATTTTGCGGCGCGCGAGATGAGGAGACGGTCCCTGCAATCTCCGTCAATGAGCTAAAGCGAAAAATGGACGCGCGCGAAGCAATCGAGTTGGTCGATGTGCGGGAACCATTTGAATACGAAATCGCACGAATCGATGGCGCGCAGTTGATTCCACTGGGAGAAATCGCCAACCGCGCGGACGAATTACAACGCGGGCAGCAGATCGTTGTCCATTGCCACAGTGGCACGCGCAGCGCACAGGCGGTGCGACTTCTGCAGCAACGCGGTTTCAGCAACGTTTACAATCTCGAAGGCGGAATCGATGCGTGGTCGGAGCAGATCGATCCCAGCGTGCCGAAGTATTGAGCCGAATTCTGGATTAACACCGTGGCTTTAGCCCGATGGCTAAACGCGCCCGTCAAACCGAACCGTATTGACGGGCTGAAGCTACGGTATTAATGCGACTGCGTTAGTACCTCAGCGAGTTGTTCGGCGCTTGGAACATCATTCCACTGCGCTAACAGTTTCCCGTCTCGCGCGAACACAAGAACGCGAAAGCTCGCCGACTGGGCGGGCTCGTTAAGTTGCGATGACGCGCTTCCATCGAAGTCAATTACGGTGAAGATATCTGTGCGCGCGTCGCGCGTGATTTTTTTCGCGTCATACCGGGTTTGGAGCCGTTTCGCCTCTTCATTGACGCGCCGTTTCGCCAGCGCCGTTATCAGCTTGCGACCGATTGCAGTGGGCTTCCTGGTGAAATGAATAATCGTAATCATTCTGTAATCCGGATTACCCAGACAATAATCGGGCACACGGTCACCCACCGCGCGCGCCTTTTCCCGATCAGCGGCTGCGACCAGCACCAAGAGAGTCACGCGTCCATCAGCGGTGGAAACTTTGTTGCCATCCATATCGACAAAACTGAGCGAATAGGTCGCTCCACTTGAAAGTTCCGCGCGCAGATGTGCAGCTGGAAGAAACAACGCAATCTCTGCAAACAAAAAGAATTGAAGTGCGCGCCGCTTCACAACTGAGCAAATTGATGGCGATGTTATGCGCTGACAACCTCTGGCCTGCCCCGCGTAAATCAGTGTCTCCATTCTGCGGACTGGCGCGTCTCAGCTGTGTGTCGTTGTCGATCCTCTTTGTCTGCAATCTCACAGGATGCGATCGAATGGGGTCTTCGCGACACGCGCAGTTGATGCAGGACGCGGACAACAAATCAGCCCAGGGAGATTTTGAGCGTGCGATCAACTTGTACGAAGCCGCACTCGATGATTCCGAAAGCACTCGGAACGCTGAAGTTCACTACAAACTGGCTGTTCTTTACGACGACAAACTGAACGATCCCGTCAGTGCACTGCATCATTTCAAACGCTATCTGGCGTTAAGCCCAAACGGTACGCACGCGAACGAGGTCAAAAATTCCATAAAACATGACGAAGTCGCCGCGCTAACCGCGTTGTCTGGCGATTCCGTCATCGCGCGGTCGGAGGTAGCCAGGCTGCAGAACGAAAATCTGAATCTGCGCAAAGAACTCGAAACGCGTGCCGCTTCACGAATCGCTCCGGAGAAATCGAAGGCAAATGGTGCCAGCTCAAAGAAAAATACATCGAAGAAGGCAGATCGAACGTATGTTGTGCGGCCGGGTGACACTCTCTTCTCGATCTCACGAAAATTTTATAAGTCATCGAAACACTGGAAACAGATTCTCGAGGCGAACAAAAAAAATATCCGCGACGCGAAGAAGCTTACAGTTGGCGAGACGTTGCTCATTCCGTAGGAGTGTTTCGCAGGATAGAACATCTCAACGAACTGCAGAGATCGGTGCGGCGAGAAAGGAAGGCGATGCGAGGACGCATCGCACTCCGAAAGCACTTCGTGCAAAATTTATCGGGCCTGCTGCTCTGTTTCGCGACAGCTTTAGGAGTGCGCGCGCGTCCTCGCGCCGCTTTCATCCTCAGCCGATTCAACTAATTCCCAGCAATTCGCGTTGCCAGGGAACCAGCAACGATATTGCTCGCGTGCCGTCGGCCGCGACGGCCTCGAGGGTGCCACGCGGCGCGACGAATGATGGTTCTAACCCAAGCTTGTCAGCTGATTTATCGCGTCGCCGCCGAAGCTCCTCTGTGCACCGCACCGTCTCAGCAGTTGGTCGAGTTCCAAACCGCCGACGCAGTATCGGCCACTCCGATTCCGGTGTCGCCAGTCCGATTCGGGCCGCCTCCCGAAACGCCTGCCGGCGGCGTGGTGAAAAGTGTTTGTAATCAGCTACGTCACCTGAAGCGAAACTGATTGCAGCATGCAAAAGCTTTTCGTTTTGCAAAATGTGAAATGGCGGGCGATCTGCCATTTCCGCTTCTCTTTCGCGCCATTGCCAAAGCGCGCGGAGCACTGCGGCAGCAAGCCCTTTGAGCGAGCCTGATCCGCCCACGCGCCAAGATTCATCATTTTTTCGGACACGCGCCATAGCCGCCTGCTCAATGGCGCGTTGGCATGATTGCCGCAGCCAATCGCCACGTTGATAACTATCCAACTCGGCTTCCAGCTTTTCTGCAAGTGGCAATAGATAACGCGCATCATTGATTGCGTATTCCGCCATTCGCGCCGGCAAAGGTCGTTTTGCCCAATCAGCTTTCTGCGAACCCTTTGGTAGTTCCAAGCCAAAGTACCGCTTGACCAGCGCAGCCAGACTGAATTCACGAATTCCGAGGAGACGAGCCGCGATCAACGTGTCGAAGATTTTATGCGCGACGAAATTCAAGCCGCGCCGCAGCATTCGCAGATCGTAATCAGACCCGTGCAAGACAATCTCCCGGGATTCAAGCGCCCGGCGCAGTGGCTCCAGATCGAGACCGGCCAGCGGATCGACAATGACGTCGTGCTGTAGCCGGGATTGGTGAGCCCGGCTGTGAGACGTAGTTCCCAAACCCGAACCGGCATCAACGATGCCGGCAACAGTCGGCACACTGATCTGAAGCAGACAAAGTTTCTCCCGATAGGAATGGAGACTGTCTGCCTCGATGTCGATCCCGACACGATCTGCTGCCTCAATCCTCTTGAGCAGCTCAGACAAGTCGGTATCGGTCGCAATAAGAGGCGATGGCGATGCAGAATGCCGAATGCCGAAACCCGAAGGAATGACGAAATCCGAATGATGATGAGCTCGCTTTAAGAACTGCTTCGTCATTTGGTCATTCGAGGTTCCTTCGTCATTCGTCATTCTTGCCGGGTGAGATCACCTCAACCCACTCAAGAGCAGTTCCGCGTTGGTCTTTGTCGCGAGCAGATTATCAATCAGTTTTTCCATTGCCTCCAGAGGCGGAAGCGCTGCCATGGTTTTGCGCAACATCAGCACGCGTTCCCATTCATCGGGATGATAGAGCAACTCCTCGCGCCTCGTGGCTGAAAGCAGCGGATGGATCGCGGGATAAAGTCGCTTCTCCTGCAGTCCGCGATCCAGATGCAGCTCCATGTTGCCTGTGCCCTTGAATTCTTCGAAGATCAGTTCGTCCATTCGGCTGCCGGTTTCAGTCAAAGCAGTCGCCAGTACCGTCAGGCTGCCGCCTTCCTCCGCATTTCGCGCCGAGCCGAAAAATTTCTTCGGCTTAATAAGCGCCTTCGCTTCGACGCCCCCGGACATAATCCGTCCCCTCCCCGGCTCCAGATTATTGTATCCGCGCGAAAGACGCGTGAGGCTGTCGAGCAGGATCACCACATCGTGTTTCATCTCGACAAGACGTTTGGCGCGCTCCAACACCATTTCAGCCACCTGCACGTGTCGCTGCACGCTTTCGTCAAAATTCGAATGGTAAATCTGGCAATCGACTTCTCGCTCCAAATCCGTGACTTCTTCCGGGCGCTCGTCGACCAAGAGCAGGATGAGCACAACGTCCGGGTGATTAACTCGAATCGCTTTTGCGATTTCCTTTAGCAGGATCGTCTTGCCCACTCGTGGCGGCGCGACAATGAGACCGCGTTGCCCGCGTCCAAGCGGCGTCAGCAAATCCACTGCGCGCGCACAGATGGAGTCGGTCTTGGGATTTTCCAGAATAATCCTGCCCTGTGGAAACTGCGGGGTTAACTTGTCGAAGTGCGTTGGTTGCGTCCATTCCTGGGCCGGTTGGCCCTCAATGCTCGTCACCTCGTTTAGGGAAAGGAACTTCTCACGCTGCCCTGGCAATCGAACAGTCCCAGCAATCTTTTGCCCGGGTCGCAACTGATATTGTTCATTGAGGGCGCGCGGAACGGATACGTCCTCAGGAAGAGGCAAAAAATTCAACTTCGGCCAGCGCAACATCGCAAAGGAATCGCTGACCTGATCCAGAAAGCCCTCCGCAGTGACAGTTGCGCCGCCGCCTAATGAAGCGCGAACAATATCGAGGATGTGTTGATGGCGAGAGCGCGCGGGATGCAAATACAAATCCAAATCACGCGCCAATGCTTTCAGTTTTTTTTCCGGAAAGGCTTGCAGCTCATTTATATCAAATGAGCGCGCTGTAACCGGGGGCGTCGACCCCGGTGCGTGAGCAATGTCCTCTGAAGATGCCAATGCCTCTACTTTTTCGTCCATGTTTGCCGTTGCCAAAGCGCAACAAGAAAACGCGCTTGCACCATTAGCACCGCACGACTGCCGTCATTCCATATCACGTGATCCGCTCGGGCAATTTTTTCCTCAAGTGGCATTTGTGACTTAATCATCTGTTCGGCTTCAAGTTGTTTGAGCGACATTCGCTGGGTCAGCCGTGCTAACTGCACCTTGTACGAACAGGCCACCACAACCACCAGATCGCACAATGTTTCACCGCCGGTTTCATAAAGAAGTGGAATATCAGCAAAGAAAAATTCGGGAGAGTTGCGATGCCTTTTCGCTTCAGTCCTCCATTGGCGGCGAATCCGCGGATGGAGAATCCGTTCAAGCGCGCGTTTCCTGGTCGCGTCGCTGAATATTATCGCTCGAAGTTTCTCTCGATTCAAGTCGCCGCCTCGTGAAAAGACGCCGCTGCCAAATTCGGTACGAAGTTTTTGTTTGATTTCCGGAAGCTCGACAACCGCGTGCGCTGCCTCATCGGCATTGAAAAATCTCGCGCCCGGCAGGATTTCGCGAAGACAGTCAGAGAAGCTGCTTTTACCTGTGGAAATTCCGCCGGTGATTCCGATGGCAGGCATGAACTAGACCTCAGCAGGAGACCGAAAAACGTGTACTCACCGGCAGCAGAGTGTAGCGAAGACAGGCAGCTTTGCGATGTCCGAAATGCGCGTATCATGCAGACCTTATGACGGAGCAGGTTTTAGGAGGAAAAATCGGCTTGGTATTTGGGGTGGCGAACAAGCGCAGCATTGCATGGGCGATCGCCAAGGCGTGGGCCGCCGCTGGTGCGCGCCTGATTTTTAATTATCAAGGCGAACGGTTGAAAGAAAACGTGGAGGAATTGATCGGCGAATTTGGGGAGAAAACTCCGTTGTTTCCCTGCGACGTTTCCAGCGACGATGAAATCAAAGCTTTTTTCGAAAGCGTACGAAACGAAACTGATCACGTCGATTTGATGCTTCACTCGCTGGCTTACGCTCCGCGCGAGGCGCTTGAAGGCGATTTTGTGAGCACAACGCGCGAAGCGTTCCGCGTCGCGCACGATATCAGCGCTTACTCGCTGGTGGCGCTCGCCCGCGAAGCGGCGCCGTTGATGACCAATGGCGGGAGCATCGTGGCGATGACCTATTACGGCTCGCAAAAGGTCGTGCCGCACTACAATGTGATGGGGGTGGCCAAGGCAAGCCTCGAGGCTAGTGCCCGTTATCTTGCCTATGAGTGGGTTTACGTCGATGTTAAAGCACTATCAAGAACGCGCGCCGTTGAAACGCAGTTGCGATCCCGATGAACTGGGTGCTACCGGAGTTTTTCTTGCAAGCGAAGCAGCAGCGGCAATCACTGGCCAGGTCATTTATGTCGATGGCGGCTACCAAATCATGGGCATGTGATTAGCTCTTCCTCTTAGTCTTACTCTTACTCCCAATGATTGCGCGGATTTGGCACGGGTGGACAAAAAAAGCCGATGCAAAGGCGTATGAAGATATGCTGCGGAATGAAATCTTTCCGAGCATCGCCGCGCAAAACATCAAAGGCTACCGCGGCAGTGAATTATTCATCAACGAAAGTGCCGACGAAGTGGAGTTCGTTACGTTGTTGAGATTTGATTCAATGGACGCGGTTAAGGAATTCGCCGGCACGGACGAAGGTAAGCCGGTGATTTTTCCGAAAGCGGAAGCCTTGCTGACGCGAATGGACGACCGCTCACAACATTATCGCATCGCGATCGGAAGCGAATTGTAGGGCAGGCGCATTGCCTGCCTTCGCTTTGGTTGGCAACCCCGAAAGCGTTCGGGGTTGCCCTACAACTGACGTGCGCAACCGTTAGACCGATGGAGCTTGCTTCGG
>WNFQ01004974.1_pt1 | contig 13314 bp, 11 predicted proteins | sample 5400171 | NCBI WGS metagenome assembly WNFQ01 (sample SAMN13153356, study PRJNA577476) | soil metagenome | isolation source: 20 cm soil under Madrone tree | place: USA:California | collected 2016-06-14
TTTTTAATCGCGCGATCATTCCTTTCACTCTGCCAATCGGAAAAGAACATGACTTCAGAGGCGTGGTTGATGTAGTTCACATGAAGGCCTACACGTTTGATGAAAACGGCAAGGCCAAAGAGATCGATATTCCTACGGAAGGCCGTGACGTAGTCGACAAGACTCGTGAACGCGTGATTGAACTGGTAGCCGAATCGGACGACGCGCTAATGGAAAAGTATTTCGACCAGGGCACGCTCGACGACGCGGATGTGATCCCAAACATTGGTAAGGCAATCGCCGCCAGCAAGCTGTGCCCGGTTTACTCAGTTTCGACCACCACGCTGGTGGGCCTGGCGACTTTGCTCGATCACATAGTCGAGTTCGCTCCGGATCCCGCTCATCACGAGGCCGAGCATGGCAAGGACGAGAAAGGCGAAGATATTTCGCGAAAGTACTCGAGCAGCGAGCCCTTCTCGGCTTACGTTTTCCGCACCATTGCAGATCCATTTGCCGGTCGCATCAACGTGATGAAGATTTTTAGCGGCAAGGTCGGGACCGACGCGACCGTATATAACTCAACCCGCGGCGCCTCTGAACGTCTGGGCGCGCTGCATACTACCCAGGGCAAGCAACTCGACAAGGTTTCCGAGGCCAACGCCGGAGACATCATTGCCTGCGTCAAGTTGAAAGAAACCCAAACGGGCGACACGCTCTGCGACAAAGCCAAACCAATCATTTACGATCCGGTGCAATATCCGGAAGCTGCGATTGCCTTCGCGATTGAACCCAAGTCACGTCAGGACGAAGAGAAGATCAGCGTGGCGATTCACAAGATCCTGGAAGAAGATCCAGCGCTCACTTTTACGCGCGACGCGCAGACGAAAGAGTTTTTGCTCGCCGGCTCAGGCCAGGTCCACGTCGAAACGATCGTCGAGAAACTAAAGAAACGCTACAACGTCGAGGTGATGCTGCATCCGCCGAAGGTGCCTTACAAGGAAACGATCACCCAGCGCGCCGAAGTGCAGGGCCGCCACAAGAAACAGACCGGCGGTCGCGGGCAGTTTGGCGATTGCAAGGTGATTTTTGAACCGATGCCGCGCGGCGGGGGGTTTGTTTACGAAGACAAGATTTTCGGCGGCTCAGTGCCGCAACAATTTCGGCCGGCAATTGAAAAAGGAATCATCGAAGCTGCCTCGCACGGCGCCATCGCCGGTTATCCGCTGGTCGATTTCAAAGTGCAGCTGATTGACGGTTCGTATCACAACGTCGATTCTGACGAGCACAGTTTTCGCGCCGCGGGCCGCAAAGCTTTTCGCAACGCGATGGAAAAGGTAAAGCCGGCGCTGCTGGAACCGATCATGGACGTCGAGATCGACGCGCCCCAGGAATGCAGCGGCGACATCATGGGCGACCTCAACTCGCGGCGCGGCCGCGTGCAGGGCATGGACACGCGCGGCAAGCAACAGGTGGTAAAGGCGCAAGTGCCGATGGCCGAGATGCTCAACTATCAGTCGACACTAAACTCGATCACCGCGGCGCGTGGCAGTTTCCACATGCAGTTTTCACACTACGATCCGGTGCCGAGCCAGATTGCTCAGAAGATTATCCAGCAGGCGAAGGATGAAGGCAGGATTAGGGTGGCGGAAGAAGATTAGTTTGTTGGGTCGAATTAAGGTCCCTGCCACTTCCACGGCGCAGGCAAGATGGAAAGTCGCAGTCACGTGCCAGCTTCTGCCAATTTGACCATGCTCGCGGGCCACAACCGCCCTTGTATTGATTGCGGCGCCCAGGATGCATCAGGTGAACAATGTATAAATCATCAACACGAACGGAAGAGCCGACCGCTTCCTTAAGTTGCGCTGATTGGACGGTATCAAGAAGCACATCGCACACCAAGTCACGAGCTTGAACGCCGAGACATGCAATGGCCCGAAGATTGGGAGTTTGCTCTGGATCAATTACCCATTCTAAAACTTTCTTCATGTATTCTCTCACCGGTTGTCCTCTAGGTGGTGAGTCTCCGCGGGCACCATACTTGAGTAAACCAACGAATGCACTTCCGTACAGTTTTCTACAATCAATCTGGCGAGCGAGCCAGTGAAGATTTCGATTCGTTTCATTACCATCACGTTGCGGCGACCCATTCTTATCGAATCGCCAATCCCAGGCGCAAAATGGATCGGGATGCGGCCTGAGACCGCGTTGGGGATCGCCATCACGTCGTTGCTCAATGGGCTCCAAGTTGGACGCATCTTGTGCAAGAAGGAAAAGTTCGGCTGTTTTCCAATAGCCATACTTCCAAGTCGGTTCGGGTACACAATTCTCGTCAACAAGAGACTCCGTACCGTAAAGTTTCGTCTCGTTCGGGAGCACTTCGTATATGTTCTTGAAAGTGCGTGGCAGAGATTTGTTCTTTGGGAAGCCTCGAATCCAATCTGGAAGTCCAGGAGTTGTGTCCATCAATTTGATCAAGCGGCTTTCTTCACTGGCCGTACACTGCGTTCAATTTTCGTTAGCAGGGTCTGTTTAGCGAGTTTCAGGTCGTAGTGACTCTGAAGGTTCATCCAGAACTCCGGGGTCATATTGAAATAAACTGCGAGTCGCAACGCGGTATCGGGCGTGATCGCGCGCTTCCCTTGAACGATATCGTTAACTCGCCGAACGGGCACACAGAGATCTCGAGCTAACCTGCTCTGGCTGATTCCGAGAGGCTTAACGAACTCCATCAACAGGATTTCGCCCGGTGTGATCGGTGTAAGCTTACGCGCCATGTTTCACCTCAATGGTAGTCAACTATCTCTACATCTTCAGCATTTCCTTCAACCCAACGGAAACAAATGCGAAACTGATCGTTAATGCGAATGCTATGCTGACCGGCACGGTCCCCTTTCAGCAATTCCAGATGATTCCCCGGCGGGTTTCGCAAGTCTTGTAGCGTGTGCGCTGAATGAATCATTTCTAGCTTTCGCCGAGCCGCCCGACTAATTCCGCGAAACCTCTTCGATGGTTGATCGGTAAAAAGCTTTTCGGTTTCCGCGCATCGAAAGCTTGCAATCATAATAATATTCAGCTTGTATGCGTCCTATCACGAAGTCTAGCAGTTCAACGAAAACTGTCAATGACGGAAAAATGGCAAAGGCAATGCGTTAACGCGCAGGGAGAGAGATACACAACACGGAGGACGTTTTGTGATATAGCGGTCCAGGCCCTCTCCCCAACCCTCTCCCAGAAGGAGAGGGAGTTAAGACGCGGACGTGATCGGCAATCTGATCTCAACTATCAAACCTCCGTCTTTCGCGTTCGCGGCTTTGATCGTTCCGTGGTGCAGATGCACTGCGCGCGCAGCGATGGACAGGCCCAGGCCCGTTCCGCCAGTCTGGCGATCGCGATCGTCTTCGACCCGATAGAAGGGCCGAAAAATTTCCTGAATGGATTCGTCCGGTACTCCCTGGCCGTGATCGCGCACACTAATCACCGCAAATCGATCTGGGTTCACGGATTCGCGAATCAACGAAATCTCAACCTGGGTGCCCTCCGCTGTGTAACGCACGGCGTTGCGGACGACGTTCTCGATCGCGCTTCTGACCAGCTCAAACACGCCAGTCATGGCCAGCGACTCGCTTACGATAACCGCAACTGATCGATTTCGCCCGCGCGCTTCAAAGTCTGCGTCTTCGGCAACGCCTTTAACTAACGCCGTCAGATCGATGTCTGAGTTGTCCAACTGATCGGTCCCTGTCTCAACGCGCGACAGCGCGAGTAGGATCGGTCCCTGTCTCAACGCGCGACAGCGCGAGTAGTTGTCCGATCATTTCGTTAAGCCGTTCAGCCTCTTTGGCGATCCGATCCAAAGCCGAGGTGGCCAAGGGCCCAGCTGAACGGCGGGCCAGCCCCAGCGCGACTCCCTGACGCGCCAACGGTGAACGCAGTTCGTGAGAGATATCTCCCAAGAGTCTTCGCTGCGCCCCGACCAGGGATTCGATGCGTCCGGCCATCACATTGAAGTCACGACCCAGATTCCCAATTTCGTCGCGCCGCTTTAGCAGTTTTTTATCCACCCGCGCTTCAAGATTACCGGCCGACAACTCATGCGTTGCGCCGCGCAGTTGGACAATCGGAGTCGACAGGTAGCTGGCAAGCCAGAAGCAGAACAACCCGCCGACCAGGAGGACCGGCAAGAAACTTCGCGCGATCATCCGCAGACCAAAGGCAAGCGATCCAGGTTCTCCGAGCCGTGGAGGCGGGCCAGGAAAATCCGGCTTTGGCAGCACGCCTGCCAGAACATAAGTAGCACCTTGCCGTCCGCGGATCAGGTGAGCAGCAATCGGACGCGGCTGCTGCGGCAGAAAATAGAATACGTAAGGGGAGTCTTCCGTAACGCGGCTGATCGCGTTCAAAACACCTTCGGGAACCGCTCGACCTGAGACTTCATTCCCAAGATTGTCGAAGAGCACGGCGTTGATGTTCGACGCATGCTCAACCCGTTCCAGATATGAAGCCAACGCCGTCTTGCCGTCTCTTTCAAAAACTTCCGCCGCTGATTCCGCATAGACACCGAACATCTGGGCCATCAGACCTTGACGGGGGAATTGCGAACGTCGCTCAGTGACGATACCGGTCACGAACGAAGCAATGTTGACCACCACCATCACTAATCCGAACCATATGAATATTTTTAGAAAGAGACTGCGCATGAAACTTTTCAATCTTCGGGTAGCGTCTTAACTTGCAGCCATGACGATGATGCAGTCAGTACCGGGAGCGGTAGCGACCGGGTCTCAATTCAAGGGACAGTCGAGTTTGCCCAGCACTAACCCGGTCGCTACCGCTCCCGGTACTGACCTCACTCGACCGAGCGGCGACTGCGTTTTGAGTGAACTTAGCGCATAAAAACTAATCAACCTTTGGCTCGGGCGAAGCGTAAATGTAGCCGACGCTGCGCACCGTCTTGATGCGCTCTACGCCGTTGACCGTGTGTCCCAACTTCTTGCGGAGGTTACTGACGTGCGTATCGATGCTTCTATCGAACGGTGAAAGCTCGCGATGCAGTACGTCCTTGACCAGTTCTTCTCGCTCCAAAATGCGACCGGGCGCCTGCAAGAGTCTTTCCAGCAGCGAATATTCAACCGCCGTAAGCTCGATCGGTTGGCCCTCACGACGCACAGCGCGCGTACGCTTGTCCATTTCGATGTCGCCAACGATGACGACTTCGAGCACCGGCTGTTGATCGGGCTCAGCTTGAGTGCGCCGCAGGACTGCATTGATCCGCGCCACCAATTCCATCGGATTGAACGGCTTGGGCAGGTAATCGTCGGCGCCCATCTGCAGACCAACGATCCGGTTTACATCATCGCCGCGGGCCGTCAACATCACGACCGGCAAAGATGAATGGGCGCGAATCTGGCGCAGAACCTCAAACCCATTCAATCCCGGTAACATGTAATCCAACACCACCAGCGCGTGATCGCCGGACAGCGATCGGGTCACGCCTTCGGGCCCCTGATGTACAGCCTCGACTTTGTAGCCTTCCGGTTCCAGGTACTCCGCGACCAACTCGCAGAGTTCAATGTCATCGTCGACTACGAGTATTTGCTGCATAGCCTGTCTCGCTTCTGATTCTGGCCCCGGCGTTTTCACCAGACCATCTTAATTGCGATCTCCTTTTTGTAAAGCTCACCATTCCCAGAAGCCTGCAACTTTGCAATAGTTTGCAATCGCTTGACGAACTCTTCACGTCCTGGTGCATCTATTGACGTCTAAGATGCGTAACCACAGAAAGCCGTATTACGAGCGGTTGTTTAGCAAGGAAATAGTTCAAAGGAGAAAGAAATGAAACTCAACTGGAAGAAGAAGAGCGTGGTTTTTGCGGTTGCCGGCTCGCTCTTGTTGATAGTCGCCGCGGTGGCGTTTTCACACGGGCACTTGGGAAGACATCAAGGCCCGCGTGACGGCGGCTTTCGCGGTGGGCCGGGGCCGCGAGAGGGTTTGGGACCACTGCGCGATCTCAATCTAACCGACGATCAGAAGGCACAGATCAAGAAGATTACCGACAGTTTTGAAGAGAGCAACAAAGCGCTTTTCGATCAGCTGCATGTCTTGCACGAAAGCGAACCCGATCCGGTGAGCGGGACCTTCGACGAAGCCGCAGTGCGCGCGGCGGCCGAGGCACGGGCCAGGGTCCAGGTGGAACTCGAGGTTTCGCACGCGAAGATGATGTCGCAAATTGCGAGTGTGTTGACGGCTGAGCAGAAGGCCCAACTTGCCGCCAAGCGCCAACAGTTTGAGCGTCACGGCCCACCACCGCCGCGGGGTGACGAACAATAGTAGCGCAGTTGATCTGCGGCGCAGGTGATCCACTTGCGCGACGCCGGCATCGACTGAAAGGAGCGCGAGCTGTGGGGGCGCTCCTTCCGTCGGGCCGGTTTTCTTATTTCACTTCCCCGATTTCGCCTTGACAAAACTTCACATTTGATTAACCCACTCTTTGCGTCGCATAGCGCAGCCGCAGCGTCTTACTAACCAATTCGGGATTCATATTTGATAAACACCCGAAGTTCCTTCGAGAAGTGCCGGTGCTGTGGCGCCGGCACTTCAGGGCAGTGACTTCGAAAAGCTCTAAGACTGAGTCGCTGCGTTCTGCGCCAGGATAAGACGGAGGTTCTTATGAAAAATTTTGCTCTCCTACTTTTGTTCCTAATCCTATTGCTGATCAGCTATGCGCCAGTGTTCGCGCAAAACGAGAAGAAGCCGGAGTTCTTTGCCGGCTATTCATTTGAAAGCGTCAATACGGGAATTAGCAGCAGTGACTTTACCGCGACGACGACCAGTCTTGATAATCGCTTCAAAACTAACGGACTCAATTTGTCGGCAGCGGATTATTTCACCAAGCGCCTGGGCGTAGTGGCTGACTTCTCTGCCAACTTCAACACTCGCAGCGACACATTTGGCAGTACTGCCAGCCAGTCGAAATTTTCACTCTACAACATAACCGGTGGGCCGCAGTTGCGATTTCCGAGCAGCAGCAAGTTCACGCCGTTCGCCCACGTGCTCGCGGGCGTAGCGCGGCGAAATCTGACGGAAACATTTACGGGCGGCGCTATCAACTTTACTGACCACAACACCAGTTTCACGATGAATCTCGGCGGCGGAGTTGACTACAAGTTGAACGGCCGCTTCTCCTGGCGCATCGCGCAGTTCGACTACAATCCGATCTTCCTTCGCGACCGCACCTTCAACTCAGTGACTTTTCCGAGTCGCACTCTAAACGGTTTTCGATTTTCGACCGGAATCGTCATTAAGTAATCCGTCGTGTCGGCCTGGGTAGCGCAGACCGCGCAGGCTGGCAGGCTGCGCTACCTCAAATTGACCATGCAACTCCAAAGGAGACCAATGATGAAGGCACCCAAATTACTCTTCCTGGCGCTGATAATCATCGCCGCCAGTGCCGGGCTTGCCATCGCGCAGGCCACGATCAACGTTAAGCCGGGAAGCCCTCGCCAGGCGGCCAACATGGCTGACGAGCAGGACAACGAAATTATCGATGAAATCTTCTCGCCGATCACTCAACGGCTGAATCTGACGGCCAGCCAAAAGTTTCGGATTACCAACATCGCCACCGCCACAATGCTTCAGGCCGAGCCGCTGTTTCAGCAGCTTGACGAATTAGATGACCGGCTTTCGGAAGCGGCCTTCGAGGGCCGGCTGCAGGAATCAGCGATTAGAGAGGTTTCCGAGAAACAAGCGGCCCTCCTGAGCCAAATTATCTCGATGAAGGCACGCGCAAAGATGAGCTTCTACCGGGTTCTCACAGCTGAGCAGAGGGCCGTAGTTGTCGATCAGTTTCGCTCACATGCCGCTGAAGGCAATCTGGGCTCAATTAGCAATTAGTGTGATCACAACCCGAAGGAGTTGAGATGACGGACTGGATCGTTTGGACGGAGGCGCTGATGCGATTCTTAGCGATAACGGGCAGAGCTCTGCTCAAAGCTATGCAGATCCCGTTGTCATAATCAATCAACCACGCGCTGGTTTTCTAAAGCGAAAAGAGGTGACCAGGTGTTTGATAAGAAAACAATCCTGCTGGCCTATCACGAGCGGAAAGTTCGCAACGTTCTGAGGCACAAACTAAAACCAAACTACGATCTGCTCTTTGCGGAAGACGGTGTGCAGGCTGTTCGTGTCTATGAGAGTCATGCGGAACGCATTGCGACCATAGTTATCGAACTGCGTCTGCCAAAGCTCAACGGGCGCGCGGTCACTCAATGGGTGCATCACATACTTCCCGATCTTCCCGTTATCATCTCGGGCAGCGTAATTGATCCCGACCTCAAAGAGCTTCTGGCAAACCCGTCCGTCCGTTTCATTCAAAAACCACTGCGCCTGTCCGAACTCACGCAACTCCTACATGAAACTGTCGGCAGACGAGCGCCGCCGGAATCATCCAGCTGATCGATGTCGGCTCGAACCCGCATCTTGATCGAGTCGGCAAAGAGCGTATTATGCAGAGAGCCTCGCTGGTAAGTGATGTTCAGCAGACGAACCTTGACGATAAAACTCACTGCACTGACAATCTTTGCTCTGGCGCTAGTTCTCTCCCCAAGCTGTCATTCCGCGAATACTCAACCCAGGCTCCTCATTTATACGCCGCATGGCCAGGACATGCTGCGCGATTTTGTAACGCGCTACAAACAGGTCCATCCGGAAGTTGACGTCCAGTTTCTTGATATGGGATCGCGCGAAGTGCTCGAGCGGCTGCGCGCCGAGCGCAATCGTCCGCAAGCGGATCTCTGGTGGGGCGCGGCCCACACCACATTTCAGACAGCCGCTGATGAAAATCTGCTGGCGCCTTATCGCCCTTCGTGGGCCGAGAAGGTTCCGGACTTCGCCCACGACCCGCAGGATCGCTGGTACGGCACCTACGAAACTCCGGAAGTAATCGTTTACAACAGCGAAGCCGTGCGTGCTGAGGACGCGCCAAAAGATTGGGACGACGTACTGGATCCGAAATGGAAAGACAAAGTCTTGATTCGTAATCCGAACCCTTCGGATTCAATGCGGGCGATCTTTGGCGCAATGATCTGGAGGTTTTACAAGGACACGAACTCGCCAGAAAAAGGTTTTGAGTGGCTCAGAAAGCTGGATGCCAACGTTCACGAATATACTGCTGATGGAACTTTGCTGATGCAGAAATTGGTGCGACAGGAAGGCGTCATTAGTCTCTGGGACTTGCCCGACGTCCGTTTGTATCAGGAGCAAAAGAAACTTCCCGTTGCCTACAACATTCCGGCAAGCGGCACGCCTGTAGTGATCGACGCGATCGCTCTTGTGCGCGGCGCGCCCAACGAGGCGGAAGCAAAACGCTTCTATGAATTCGTCACCACGCCTGAGAGTCTGATTCACTCGGGGCGTAACTACTATCGCCTGCCCGTCCGCAAAGACATCGATCGAACCCAATTACCCGATTGGATGAATGCGCCCTTCACGCGCATGCCATTGGATTGGGAGTTGCTGCGCAAGCAGGGGAATGAATGGTTGCGCTACTGGGACACGGAGATTCGCGGGCGCGGGAAGTAGAGGTTGGGCAACGGAGCGGACATCCGGTCCGCTGAGCGCGCAGCGCGAACCACTTCCAAAGTAATTCTTGCGCAAGATCTGAGCGTGCTTCGCCCACTGGCGGACAGTGATGTCCGCGCTCCCTCTGGGGTCTCATGTAACCGAAATCCAACCCACCGCGTCTTAATTCAAGGAGGCAGAATACCGCCCACTTATCAACGAAAGCTAAGGAATCATTCTGAATGGGACGTTTGTTATTGATTCTCGCCTTCTGTGCCGGTGTCGCGCTCGGGCAGCAGAGTACGGGCACACTGAAGGGCCAGGTCTCGGACGAGTTCGGCGGCGTCATCGTCGGCGCTACCGTCGTCGCTGTTAACCCCAGCGGTGCAGAGAAGACTGTCACTACCAACGGCGAAGGCAATTTTGTCTTTAACGGCCTCGCCCCCGGCAAGTACACGATCAGAGTAACGGCCATTGGCTTCGCAAATTTCGAGAACGCAGATGTCGAAGCAATTGCCGGACGCACTCAACAGCTCCCTATCACTTTGAAGGTGACCATCGAACAACAGAAGGTGACGGTCGCTGCGGATACAGCGGGTGTGAACACTGAGCCTGAGAACAACGTCGGCGCCACAATACTTAAAGGCGCCGACCTGGAATCGCTTCCCGATGATCCGGACGACCTGGCCGCGGCGCTGCAGGCCCTCGCGGGACCGGGCGCGGGACCAAACGGCGGACAAATCTACATCGATGGATTCAGCGGCGGGCGCTTGCCGCCACTCTCGACCATTCGCGAGATTCGCATCAATTCGAATCCGTACTCGGCAGAGTATGACCGGCCCGGTTTCGGCCGCATCGAAATCCTGACTAAGCCCGGAACGGATCGGTTTCGCGGCGAGACCTTCTTCAACTTCAACAATCAGGCCCTGAATTCGCGTAATCCATTTCAGCCGACTCGCGCGCCTTACCTGTCGCGACGATATGGCGGACAACTCAGTGGTCCGATTTCAAAGAAGAAGGCCTCTTTCTTTTTCGATTTCGAAAAACGCGACATCAATGACGAAGGGATAGTAAACGCGACGATTCTCGATCCGAGCTTTAACATCGTGACCCTGAGCGACTCGGTGCCGCTGCCCAACCGGCGCACTGAATTCAGCCCGCGCCTCGATTACCAGATTAATCCGAGCAACACTCTGGTGCTGCGTTACGAATACGAACACTCGAGGAATACCGCCGGGGTGGGCGGGTTTTCCCTGAGTTCGAGAAAGTACAACACCTTCAGCACCCAGCAAACGGTGCGACTGACCGAAACTGCTGTCCTCAACAAGACTACGGTCAACGAAACGCGCTTTCAGTTCAATCATCAAATATCCGGCGATACCGCCGATAATTCGATACCCACCATTCAAGTTCAGGACGCTTTTACCGGCGGCGGATCGCAAATCGGCCTGTCGTCGAATCAACAGAACCGTTTTGAGTTAACCAACAATACTTCGATTGCCAGAGGGCTGCACACGATAAGATTCGGGGCGCGCTTACGCAGCACCCACATTACCAACATCTCGCCGCAAAACTTCGGCGGCACCTGGACTTTCGCCGGCAGTCGCCAGATTGGAAATCCAAATGCGCTGACCAGCATCCAGGTTTATCAAATTACCTTGCAGGATTTGAATGCCGGATTGTCACCGGCGGCGATTCGGGCCGCGGGCGGAGGTGCGACGCAGTTCACAATCGCGGCCGGTAAGCCAAAGGCCACCGTAAGCCAGATCGATTTTGGCGGGTTTGCGCAGGACGACTGGAAGTTTCGGCCAAACCTGATGTTGAGTTTTGGTTTGCGTTATGAGAACCAGAGCAATATCAGCAGCAATTTGAACTTTGCGCCGCGCTTCGGTTTTGCCTGGCAGCCCGGAACATCCAGCCGGCAACATCCCGCGAAGACTACTATTCGGGGCGGCTTCGGCGTTTTCTATGATCGCGTCAGCGAGAATCTGACGTTAACGGCTAATCGCCTCAACGGGACCAACCAGCAACAATTCATCGTTACCGATCCGGCAGTGTTGAATTCGTTTCCTAACATACCGACGATTAGTACGCTGACGGCTTTTCGGACTCCGTTGACGATCTATCAACTGGCTCAGGATCTTCAAGCGCCGTATACAATGCAGTCGGCCATCAGCGTCGAAAGAGCTCTGCCGCATAACTTCACCACCAGTATTACCTTCAGTCATTCTCGGACCCTGCACTTGTTGCGCGCGCGAGCGATTAATGCGCCGCTGCCTGTCAGCGGCGTACGCCCGCTCGGTAGTGTCAACAATTTTTTTGAGTACGATTCGACGGGCCGCTTTGATCAGAACCAATTGATCTTTACGATGAACAGCCGTCTGAGCCGGAACGCGAGCTTCAATATCAACTATACGTACAGCAGGACCAACAGCGACAGCGAAGGCGTCGGGACTTTTGCCGCGAATCCATTTGATTTCAGCACCGAGTACGGACGCTCTTCCGGCGACATCCGGCATCGCTTCACTCTGTTCGGTAACTATCGAGCGCCGTGGGGAATCAGTCTGAGTCCTTTCCTGATCATTGCTTCGGGCGCGCCTTTTAATATAACCATCGGGCGCGACTTGAACGGCGACACGCTCTTCACCGAGCGGCCCGCATTCGCCAGCGATCTAACGAAGCCAGGAGTGATCGTTACTAAGTTCGGTACGTTTGATCCCAATCCCGGGCCCGGCTCACAAATAATTCCGCGCAATTTTGGTAATGGGCCAGGATCGCTGATTGCCAATCTTCGGGTCAGCAAGACCTTTGGGTTTGGTGGAGAAAGAAAGGCTGCGGCCACATCGCAAACGCCAGGGGCGGGCAATCGCGGTGGCGAGCGCGGCGGAGGCGGCTTTAGTGGATTGGGCGGTGGGCGCGGAGGTGGCGGCGGACCACGCGGCGGTGGCGGTGCTGGCGGCGGCGGTGCCGGCGGTGGCCGAGGCGGTGGAGGAAGTGAAGCGGCGAAACGCTATGGCCTGACGCTTTCGCTAAACTTTCAAAACATCTTGAATCACGCTAACCTCGGCCGGCCGGTTGGCAATCTCAGCTCATCGCTATTTGGGATATCGACCTCGAGCGCGGGAGGATTTGGCGGATTTGGAGGCGGCCGTGGCGGGGGTGGCTCGTCTCCTTACAATCGCCTGATTGAAGCGCAAATTCGGTTTAGTTTCTAGCAAAACAGTAAAGTGAGCCATCATGTGTTCACGCCAATCTGCGCCGGTCGAGTCCACAGTCCTGGGCCGAGTCTCAGAACCCGGATTGCTGATTCCAAAAAGGACTATTGACCTGGAAGCCTCAGATTTGCGAGAATCAAAAGCAGTCTCAAGGTGGCCAAGCCATTCGAGACAGCTGCTCGGGACGAATTTAAGATCGTCCACCTCCATTGCGACACACCAGGTCGTGAAATAAAATAATCCCCCGACGAGTCAACTGCGCTCAGAAGAACGTAGACAAACAGTCTCATAAGGAGCCGACTGCCCAGGCCCGTGCTTCAGCGCCCCAATTTTCGCTGGAGCTGGAGAATCCGAAACATGGAACAATCCTCTTCACAACCACCGGGATTTAACCCCGACAAGAACGGTGCGCCTCGCGGACGTAACGGCCACTCGGCAACAAACGACGTGAAAAACTCATCGAGCCAGCAAATGGTTGCTGACCAACTGATGGCTGCGTTGGCCAGTGGCAATCTCGAGCATCTGGCAGATGCACGGCAGGCCTTTCTCAATGAGGGCCATCCGA
>WNFQ01009353.1_pt1 | contig 13314 bp, 18 predicted proteins | sample 5400171 | NCBI WGS metagenome assembly WNFQ01 (sample SAMN13153356, study PRJNA577476) | soil metagenome | isolation source: 20 cm soil under Madrone tree | place: USA:California | collected 2016-06-14
CTTCGCTGGCATCCCGGGCAATTCGGAGAGTGGGAAAGTTCCGTTGTCCCCATTCTGAGCCTTGAGATTGGAGGGACATCTTTGAAAAGCCTTGGCACCGATACGGCCGAGCCCGCGAGGCCCCTCATCGAAACGCAGCCTAGTTGTACCGATGAACGACGAAAGCCGTTTGTTGTGCGGGAAAGCGAAGTGGAACGTGCCCAAGAGATCGCGGATGAGTTCTACCCGCAGAACAGGAAGCTTCTAGAGGAGCAAAGCGGCGCGATCATTCAATCCCCTGGGAATGCAGAGCTGTGCGCGCGGATCTGTGAACTAGCACGATTACTCGGCTACAACGCGGCTAAGACAAAGATGCTGGTGGGGCAATGGCGGCTAGATCTCGTGGGACTCGAGAGGAAGCTGCAACACGACCTCGATGAGGGACCGCAAATTCCTTCTCTCGGGAAACGCGGTAAGCGCTTAGGGCGCCAGCATTGAAATGAACGATCCATCTTTCAAGGAAGTGTGGTCAAACTTCCCACAATGCCGTTTCGGGATAACTTCCGTGTAGCCGACCATTCGTCCAGAATCTCTTGTTTCGCTTGCAACACCCCCTCTTGTGGACGCTCATGTGGTTGAGCGACATGTCGGAAATACCGACTTGCCCGGCTATCACGAACCGTTCAGAAGAGCCCGGACTCCCGATCAAATGAGACGCAGCTCGGGTAGCAGAGGTGATCGTGGAACCAGAATCATTGTGCTAAACCGACGCGGCGCAATAAATCCTGGAACCGCGGATCGCTGCGCAGCGGGTCGAAGCCCGGTTCGACCTTGAGGTTGGTCAGAAAACCGAAGTGCTCGGAGTATGCCTTTTCCAAGTCGGCTAGGGCCTCCTCCTTGTCACCCACACCTAGGTGGGCCCACAGCATAATTACGGTTTCCAGTTTTTCCAGCTCTCGTCGAGCCCGCTCCGACTGACCCGCTCGGCCATAACTATAAGTTAGCACCGACCAATACCAGGGTCCTTCACCATAAAGACGGCGACTTACCTCTGCCCCGGCCAGCGCTTGGGAGAGCGTCCCTTTTTCTACATAGGCATAGATTATGAGCACGCCCGCCCGGCCGAAATTCGGATCCTTCTGAAGCACGCTGCGAAACTGCTCGATGGCACGGTCATATTGACGGGAAAAGTAGAGAATCGCCCCGTTGTCGGCGGCAATGATGAGCGATAGCGGATCCAGTTGGCGGGCTCGTTCGCTCTCATGTAACGCTTCGTCGAAGCGCCCCAGCCACATCAAATGCTCGGCATACCAATGGTGGGCGGTGGGATAATCAGGGTTCAATTCGATAGCCCGCCGGTATTCTTTTTCTGAGGTTTGCCAGTCCCAATCTTGGTTCTGGACAATCAAAGCCAGCGCGGTGTGTGCCTCCGCCGAGCCCTGGTCAAGCTCCAACGCACGTAACGCGGCCGCGCGCGCTTGGGGCATGTACAGAGTTGAGGAGGCAGAAGAATAAGCAGTCAGCAGGGTATAGGAATTCGCTAGGCCAGCATAGGCTAGGGCGTAGTTGGGGTCTATTGTTGTGGCTTGGTGAAAACACTCTATCGCCCGCTGAAATCCCGACACGGTCCTTTTGTTCCAGAAATACATGCCCTTGAGATACAGGTCGCGGGCCTCGGCGGATTTGGGGGATAACACAGGTCGGCTGTTAGACCTCCTGGATTCGCGGTCGTTAGAGGGGTGGATTTCGCCAGCGACCTTACTTTGCGGCTGCGGGCGGCTTCGAAAGCGAGACCATGCGAAGTAGGCACCAGGAACCGCGATCAGTACAAAGGCAACGCCGAGAAGGATCCTCCATGCGAGCTTGACGGCCCCGTCCACAGTGGCCGCCGATTCGGCGGAGCGATCAGCGACAAGGGAGACGTCCACATTGGCCGTTGCCGAGACTTGCTCCACCGGAGCAATGAACCGATAGCCCATGCGAGGAACCGTTTCGATGTACCGTGAGTTTTCCGGAGAGTCGCCCAGCGCCGCGCGAAGCTTCTTAATCGCGCTGTTCAGGCTATGTTCAAAATCCACGAAGGTGTCGGAAGACCACAGCCTTCGTCGCATCTCTTCGCGGGTAATCACCTCGCCGGGCTTCTCTAGCAAGATGGAAAGGATGCAAAAAGGCTGGCCAGGCAACCGGATGCGGACTCCGTGCTTGCGCAATTCCCGCGCGGCGAGGTTTACTTGGAAAACGCCAAAGCGGAGGACACTACCAGGAGAGAGAGACTTCATTTCTGCCACAGTTCATTGCTCCAAGGATTGAGCCCTTTCTTCGAGCGACGCTCACCTGGGTACGTAACTGCAATCCTATCTGAGGCTTGGCTGGTCACCAAGAGATAATGTCGCGTGCATTGCGATCTCATCACTACTCTCATAGATTGTGAGAAATTCTGTCCCTTTCGTCTTTTGAGAACAGAGAGAGCTAGCCCGCGCCACTGGGGGCTACGAGGGGTGTTTCGATGCGGACTTTCGCCCAGCAGTCCAGCTTTATGCGTTGCTTGTCTCAGTTTTTTGTTAGGAGCTTTCGACTCCCGCACCAATACAAGCGCAACGTCCTCAGCGGGGTTTTCCTGACTGTCGCCACGCTGATCGCAATTGTCGGGGTTAGTGGAAAGCAGTTTTCGTTCATCCCCAACGGAACCTTTTTCGCGAATCCCGGTGGCGCGTCTGAGACCTATAGCACCACCAGCGGTGGAATCGACCTGACGGGACCATTCTTCCAAAGCATGGGCACGAACGGGCGCTCGTGCGCTACATGCCACCAACCCAGCGATGCCATGTCCGTTGCAGCCGCCAATGTCCAGCAGCGGTTCTCGCTGACCCAAGGCCAGGATCCGATTTTCCGCACCGTCGACGGTTCCAATTGCAACCACAGCATTGATGTCTCGACGCTTGCCGGAAGATCTGCTGCCTATAGCCTGCTGCGGACGCGCGGTTTGATCCGTATCGCCATCGCTGTCCCCGCAAGCGCGGACTATCAGGTCGTCAGTGTGAACAATCCCTATGGCTGCAACGAATCCGATGTAATCTCGATGTACCGACGGCCTCTGCCCTCTACCAACCTTCGGTTCTTGAGCGCGGTAATGTTTGACGGCCGGGAGTCGACCCCCGCTACGGGCACAACCAAAATCCTGTACTCGAACTATCCAACTTCCCTCCTCAATGATCTTGCGCACCAGTCGGTGGATGCCACCATCAACCACGCGCAGGGGGACGGGACCAGGCCAACCCCCGCGGAGCAGCAGCAGATCGTGAATTTTGAGATGGCCCTCTCCACGGCGCAAACCATTGGCAACTACGTCGGCCGATTGGACGCGCACGGCGCGAATGGCGGACCCGTAGCTCTCACCACTCAGCCGTTCTTTCTCAGTATCAACTCCAGCGTCAACCCTTTGGTCCCCACGCTTGAAACTCCGGGTGGGCTCGTGACGCCTGGCGATCACGGGTTTACTCCTGCGATCTTCAACCCCTTTGACGCCTGGGCGACTCAGCCTTCCACTTCCCCGCGGGCAGCGGTTGCGCGTGGCCAAGCCATTTTCAATTCCAGGCCCATCAACATCACGGGTGTAGCCGGAATCAACGACGTAGCGTCTGCTGGCGGTTTGGTTAAGGACGGAATTCCCTCGCTTCAGGGAACTTGCGGTACCTGCCACGATACGCCAAATGTGGGCAATCATTCTTTCCCGACGCCCTTGAACATCGGGACCGGTGACCCCAGCCCTTCCAACTCGTCCGTTAATTTGGGAGGCCTTGATGTCAGCTATTTGCCCAGCATCACGGTATGCCAATTGGATCTAACCACTAATCCGCCGACGCCGACGAGCAACTGCAAGACCACAACGGATCTCGGCCAAGCTTTGATCGATGGCAGATTCGACCACGTTGGCAAAATCAAGGGACCGATTCTGCGCGGTCTTTCAGCCCGCGCCCCGTATTTCCATAACGGATCCGCTCAGACTCTGTTGGATGCCGTGCAGTTTTACGAGGGCCGCTTTGGCCTTGTTCTCACGCCTCAGGAGGAATCGGACCTGGTCGCGTTCTTGAGCGTTCTCTAGCGCTCATCCACTCCGGACGGAGAAGTCTCGTTCTGCGAATTGGTCCCAAACAATTGCTGAATTCCGGGCGGATGACGGGCAACCCTGAAGTTATCGGTCAGACTCCAGTTGGGTTTGCCGATCATCGGGAGTTTTCTGTGAGTGGCTCAAATCTAACGCTGTTATGGCCACTTCTGAGAGAAGCGCATCATACCGAATTTATCCAGGACGAAAGCGATACGGTCCGAGTCTTGTCATCAAGACCACCGCCAGTAAGGTAGCCACAAAGAAGCCCACCAGGGCTGAACCATAGGAACCGGAGCGATCGGGAGCTCTGGTTCTCTTGCTACGAATGGACATTCCCGTACTTCGTTGTGGGAGCAGCTGTAGCTGGTTTAGCCGCCGCCGCGGGCCGCGGCACAAACTTTGGCGTAGCCTTACTCGTCGTACCAGTGATGTATTTCGTCTACTAATCGTGTGCTTTAGAGTTGATGTTCAAGAATCCCTCAAGTCATACTTAGAAACGGAGGAGTGGGTGAGCGGTGGAAACCGGCGGTCTTGAAAGCGTACCTTACTATTTGACAGCCCGTAGTCGAGGGCGAGTCGCAGAGGTCAGAGAAAGGCCCAACCTAGAAATAGGTCTCTACTTGTTCATGGCAATTACAACGTTGGAATCGGCACTGAGGGTTGGTCCTTAAATCGATTCAGCGCCACAATCTTGAGTCTTGGATAGTTCGTTTTCAGCCAGACGTCAGGTTGGTTGCAACTCCCAGTAGATTTCGGGCACAACTCCATGACCTTCTCGATTCGGCCAGTTTATCAATCACGGCATCAATACCAATGGTGGAGGGCAGGGATCTCCCTAACAATTCGCCGTACGTAGTAAAGGTGACTATCGGCACGGTCGGCATCAGGCGCTTCAGGATAGGAGCCGCTTCCATCCCGTTCATCCCTGGCATCGCCAAGTCCAATAGAATGAAGTCAGGTTTTAGTGTTGTTGCCTTCTCGATTGCATCTGCCCCATCAGCAGCTTCGCCACACACAGAAAATTCTCAGTACCTCGCAAGTCCAGTGCGAATCGCGCCCCGTACGGCGGGATAGTCATCAACAATTAGGACCGTAGGCATATTGCGCCGCCCAGATGAGCAGGAGCGCAGCAAGTGGCATTATCCGCCGTCAGAATTGCGATCTATTCTTGGAAGGCCATCACAATCGAGCGGCTTGCGCTAATCTCTTGCAGCCTTTTGTGCCATGTGGAGTAAGAATTTTTGATCGTTAGGCTTCATTTTCGCAAGTAGCCTGCGGAGTTTGGAGAGGTAATCGGCTTCTGCGCCTCTGCTTCCGAATTCGTCATCCTTTGGAGGTTTCATCTTGCTCAATCCTGCTGGAACTTCACCTGCATGAAACAAGCGGTACATCGGTATCTCTAACGCACGCGCCATCTTTTCGAGGGTCTCGACAGCCGGAACTGTGTGCCCGTTTTCAACCCGCGAGATGTAGCACCGGAGCAAGCCTGTCCGTTTTTCAATGTCGCCTTGCGACAGTTGTTTTGATTCGCGCAACTCTTTCAAACGATTCCCAATCACCATGATGGTCTCCGGGCAAGAATGTTACCTCAGAATCGCAAAGCTGGTCCAAGATTCAAGGTATCCGGGTATGATTCTTTCAAGGTCGAACAGTCACCACGAAGTCACAAGAAACCTACTTGGTGAGGAGACGCCATTGGGATCCTCGGATACCTTGACTCCCACACGACGAGCCAGATACCCGTTCGTCGCAACAGTCAAAGCAACGGACCTGGTTTCCGGAATGCAACTTGTTGGCCTGACGACGGATTTAAGTGAAGGCGGGTGTCGTATGTCGACGCGAAAGGGGCCGTTCTCAGTAGGCACGCAGATTCTGTTGAAGATCACGAAGAATGGCGTTGCGCTCGTAACGAACGCTACTGTGGTTTACAACCTGAAGGACCAATTCATGGGAATTTGTTTCGAGGAGATGCCGCCCGATCAAGCGGCTATCCTTGCAGATTGGATAAAAGTTGCAACCGCACCGTCAACTCCCGCCTGACTGCTCCTTAACCACATCGTGCGGACTCTTGTCTTCGCGGAGCGCCACAGACTTGGAATGCCGGAGCCTGTCTCCTTCGGTCCATTCCAGGAATGTTGGGCATGAATTGGGAGAAATACTTGGTGCAGTCATCGGGATAATTCTCTCAGATGTATTTCTTGTCTTCTTCATCAAAGTGACCACATTCGCGTGAAGGGTCAGATTCGATGTTGTCTCGGTCGATTGGGCTCGACCCTGCGCGGGGAGACTGTGACAGCTTCGCCAACTTCTTCGATCCGGATGGCAACAGCTGGGTGCACAGGAACGGGGCTACCGCAATTTGTGACGTGTGGAAGCTTGGTGATGTCGACCATGCACGACGCTGGAGGAACACCGAGGAGGAGTCGCGGCGGATACGCTTTTCTCGGCCCTATCTTCGCGCTCGGTGCCTCTTCGGCGGACGTGGTCAAATCGATGCCAGTCAAAACTGAGGCAGTTGCCGAGAAGGGAAGAGTCGCACGCACTCGTAAGTGCGATAATGCAGCCTAACGACCTGCGGACGGTTTCGCCGCTAAGCAAATGCAGCGGCGGCCGTGCTTTACTCAAGATGAGGTAGACAAACATCACAGGAGTTATCTCGTCTCGGTCTGGAATCCTCTGATGGCAGGACCTTACACCCCTACAACCATCGATGAATATCTGCGTAAGCGACTCATGCCGGTGGAAGGCGCCATTCCGCATCTACAAGGAATCGAGATGTATGGTAGTTCTATTCCTGTCGGAGCCGTCGGCGGCGACCTGTTTGAATACATAAACTTTCAGCAGCGTTACGACATTGATGCAAGGATTCAACGAGCTCTGAAACGATCGAAGGAGTACCTCGAGCCGCGTCCGACAGATGCAGCGCCACACAATTCGGTCGATGACCATGTCGAATGGCTGAAATCAAGGCCGGGCTATACACCTGAAATGGAAACCGAATATCGAGACGCACGAAGTTCGGAGCAGGTGCGGGTCGCCGAAGACCTGCGCGAGCTTTACAGCACAGCGGGCGTCCTCGTGGTGGACGCTCAAGGACACGGAATCATTTCAGCCAAAATCGCATCCACGGTTCACGACACGTTTCATGCCCTTATGCTTTCCGAACTCGATCACCGGGGAAAAACGACTGCGGAGTTGTTCCAGAGGATCAACTTACGATTGGCCCTATCAGTCACCGCTCGTAATGCTCTCGGCAGAAGCGAGAAAGAGAGCGCGCAGGAAATTGCGACCATGCTTTACGGTGAAGTCCGCCCTTATGGCCATTTTCGATTCGTCAATTTTGGACATCCACCACCCCTGGTCTTCTCTGCCGAATACCGCAAGTTCATGGACATTGGTAAAAGCGGGATGGTGCAATTTCTGCCCCTCGGATTGCAGATCGCCGAAGATGATCCCGATCGTAACAGGTACTTCTCCTTAGAGCCGCGACAGCGGCGGGCAAACTCCTCGGATGTGGCAGAGCTAACGCTGTTGAGTCCCGGGGACATTCTCTTCCTTTACACCGACGGGGTTTATGACGGAAGTGACAAGGAGGAACGACAGCAGCTTGAAAACGTCATGCGCGACCACCACGTGCTGTCGGCAAAAGACATCTGCAATGCATTGCTCGAATACGCTGTAAAAAAAGATGATCATCTGCGCCAGATTAACGAACAAGATCGCATTGATGATAAGACGGTGTTCATTATCAGGCGGAACTGAAGAATGAAGGACAATCGAATTCATCCAAGCGGGCAAACAGCGCAGCTTCTGGTAAATCGTCTATTTCTCGGACCGCGCGGACGGCGACCGGACAGAAAGGAAATCGAGAGCGATGGGGCTCGAACTCGAAGCTACCTGCGTCAAAGGCAAGCGGACATCCTCGCCGTCAACGCGATGAGGTCCCGAGAAGGATCGGAGGATGGTTTACGTCGAGAGTATATCGAGGAGCCTGTGGGGTAAACTACGCGAAACCGGAAATATCTAATGAGGTCGAAAGAATAGGTCTCATCATGGCTAGGCGAGATCATTTGTTGAGAGGCTTATGCGAATACAATCTGAGTGTCAAGTTCATAGCTCGTATCGGTATTATTCATTTCGATGTTCCTTGTACAGGGTTCGCGATTTCCACCAATTCTTGACACTGAACCACAAGGTGACGAATCCGAGCGAGATAAAGCTCGCACCGCCAATCATCTTCGCAGCTTGCATAGGATCTGACGTTGAAAGCCCTTCGTACAACAGCGCTGCGCCTACAACGAGAAAAAGGAATGCAAGAAAGGGGGCGATCGTGTCCAGCAATGTGTCGTCCCGTCCGGGCAAAGGCGCCCGATAGCTAATTGTCTGCCGCGGTCTGAGCGACAAGAACCGTAGAAGTCACTTCGCGCAGCACCGGCCGTGTGTACGGTTTTTTCATCTCTGCCCCACAGCAGCACCGGGGATTTGACTTTCCCTCGGATGAACCTGTGATCACTCTGACCTCACAGCCACAGCTACGGTTTTGACACCTAAAAATCTGATTGTCAGTCATTCGCATTTGCTGACCCCAAAAGAACTGAGGGACTCTGTGGATCGTCCCTCTATCTGCCTGAATCTTAGGAGGCAACACAGATCGTGTGGATTTCTTTTTAGTTTTGCTTCGTATAACAAGCACGGTTCAAGCGAGGCTCGGTTGAACAGCAGAGCCGAGACTGACGTGCGAGTGGTAACAATTAGGTTCCTTCAAAATGAGAGGTTCATTGCAGGCTGAGGCCACAGATTGTAATCTGAGGCACTAGTAAGAGGAAAGAACGCATGAACGACGGCAAGTTTGAAGTTCGCTGCGATGCAATGCCCAACGGCCATCTCCAGGTTGGAACGCAAGCACTCTCCGTAGGGGTGAGTCAGGTGATCAAGAGAGACACCACCGAGGAAATGTGGCAATCCGTTCTCGTTATTTGCGAAGAGAACGAAGATGGGGTATTAACCACAAAGATTATCGTCTGCCATCCAGATTGGGAACAAAACCTACAAATAGCATCCATCCGCTCACGCGGACCAAAGCACGGCAAGCCAGCTACTGCTCTAGAAATCGATCTCAAGTCCGCTCACGTCTGATCAGTCCTTCTTACGCTTGCTATAGCAAGCGGCTCCTCGCGAAGTAACTAATCGTCCCTCCAGCCGCCCGCATTCCGTGCTTCCATTGCCAGCGACTGGGTATTTAATCCCAGATTTCATCTTTAGGAGATAAGAAATGAACTCTAAGAAAGTGTCTAGCTTTATTCTCGGTCTGTGCACGACAGCCGTTGCATCCTCGTTGTTGCTGACATCTTCCGCGAAACGTCACCAAACGACCGCCACCTCCGTCCAGTCTCAAATAGCTGACGGAAGCGGCCCGGTACCTCCGCCCGTTCAATCTGAAAACATGTTGCTTGCGGATGGTTCAGGACCTGTACCGCCACCGGTTGAATCCGAAAACGTGTTGCTTGCGGATGGCTCAGGCCCCGTACCACCGCCGGTTCAATCTGAAAACGTGTTACTCGCGGATGGTTCAGGACCTGTACCGCCACCGGTTGAATCCGAAAACGTGTTGCTCGCGGATGGTTCAGGACCTGTACCGCCACCGGTTGAATCCGAAAACGTGCTGCTCGCGGATGGTTCAGGCCCCGTACCACCGCCGGTTGAATCCGAAAACGTGCTGCTCGCGGATGGTTCAGGCCCCGTACCACCGCCGGTTGATTCCGAAAACGTGTTGCTTGCGGATGGCTCAGGCCCCGTACCACCGCCGGTTAAAACCAAACTATCACTCAACCTACTTGCGGCTTGAGTTGACATAGTTGCGATGAAGGGGAAGGCGCAGCAAGGCCTCCCCTTCATTTTTTGTGGTAATCTCCTGCTCGGTTAATTATTCGCCGCCGATGGAAACGCAAATAATTTGGTGGACGGGCACCGCGCTCGTGGCCGTTGTCCTCATGCGCGGCGCGCTGGTGGGCAATCTCAAGAAGTACCCCCTCTTTTATTTCTACATCGGCTGCGTCCTGCTCAAGGAAGTCGTTGGCCTGTTGTCTTACCGATTTGCACCCAATCTTTACAAGCCGTTATATTGGCCGGCCGAGCTCGCGACGATTGTCGCCAGCTACGCAGTAATCGTCGAAATTTTCAGAAAGTCCCTCAGGCATAACCCAGGGATCGCGCGTAAGGCACAAACTCTGTTGCTTGGCGCGTTTGCCCTCGCTGTTAGCTATGCAGCTACAGACCTTCTGCACGGTCGCTTCGCCACTGCAACTCGCGCCATTGCCGAGGTTGGGCGGGATCTTCGGTATATCGAAGGCGCTCTGCTTCTTTTGCTTTTGTGGTTGTTTGTGCGGTACCGAATCTTGCTGGGTCCTAACTTGCTGGGCCTGATTATTGGTTACTCGTTTTGGGTGGGTCTCAATGTAGTGAATTTGGCTCTGTTGTTCCTTCCGGACAAGGAATTTCTGGCTCTCCCACGGAGGCTGGTGCCGATAACCTACGTAGCGACCTTAACGATTTGGTGCGTTGCGCTTTGGTCTTCTCGACCTGAACCGGTACAGCCCGAGGAGGGTGCAATCGAACGAGATTATGACCTTCTTGCAGCGAAGACTCGATCCATCTTGGCTCGTACTTCCGATCGGTTTGTGAGAGCGATGAGGCCGTGACCGTACTCGTTCTGATGACGGTACTCGGCACGCTAATTGTGGTCTTCGCGATCCGTCTGCTCGTGCAGTCGGGAAACAGGAGACGGAAACCATCTGTGACAGCAGACGAGTATGCCAACGCACGTCAAGCGCTCGACTCGGTTTTCATCGAAACGGCGATCATAAAGAGAATCTTCTCGGTCGAAGATATAGAATTCATCGAACGTTCCGCTACGCCTGTTGTTAAATGTTCATTTCTTAAGGAGCGTAAGACGCTCGCGCTGCACTGGTTTCGGAAGACCCGAAAGCGAGTTGCGCAACTTATGGATCTTCATCTGCGGTTAGCGAGCTATACGTATGATCCGAATCCGGGGTTTGAGCTAAGGCTAACCGCCAAGTATTTCACGTTCGTGGTTGTTTCAAATATTGTTTTGCTGCTGCTGTGGCTGCTCGGGCCCTTTAAGGCGACTCGCACTCTTTCTTATGCGATTCGTACGGCTGGAAGCTTTTGCAGTACGTTTAGTTTCAGGCTTGAGCGAGTAAACCCTACGCGCCTCAGTTCCGGCCGCGAATCTTTGGTACACTAACGGGCCTGTTGTACGGACTTAATCAGATTTCGCGGCCAACAGGCAAGACCGCCTCGCCGGGAGAGCGACTCAAGCACGTCCGTGCGCAACTCGGAATAACCACGCGTGAGGTTGCACTTTTTAGCAAACTGATTGCGGAAGCTGAGGGCAACAACGAATTCTTGATTTCCGGCCCATGGCTGACCCAGATCGAGAATGAGAAAACATCTCTACCTAGTATTTACAAGCTCTTCACTCTGGCCAGCATCTACGGATTGAGCTATGCAAGGATGCTCGCCCTATACGGTGTGGACTTAGCAAAAATCAAGATGTTTCATGCTCGAATTCCCATTGCGAAGACTCACCTTGCGCAAAAGGAAGCGGACGAACATGCAGCCAGTGCTCTGGAGCTTCCCGTGCGCTTCGATCCGGGTTTGAATTTGAGCAAAACCAATCTACTATCGCGCATGATCGAAACCTGGGGCACGGTGCCCCTCGAACTTATTCAACATCTTGACCTACGGCATCGTCTGTATGGTCTCATCGGATTCAGTGATTACACGCTGTATCCACTATTGAGACCGGGCTCATTTGTTGAAATCGATCCGGAAGTTAAGAATGTAACCCAGCGTTCAACGCGGTCCGAGTTTGACCGCCCGATTTATTTTGTTGACCTTCGAAACGAATATGCTTGCTCGTGGTGCGAGGTGATGGAAGATGAGCTGCTCCTGCTTGCTCATCCTCTCTCGCCTGTCAAAAGCCGTTCGGTTGCATTTCCAAAGGACGCTGAAATCATTGGCCAAGTAACGGGGGTGGCGATGCGGATTGGGATTTCTCTTTCTGAGACGGTCGAGAAGATTTCAGGAACGCCATGGCAATCTTGATGTTCGACCGGAACAGATCGACGGCCATTTCATCGCAGTCGGATGGTACGGCGGTGTTATACGCCTGCAACTTTTCCGACGCACTCAACACATTTTGGTAATCCTTGTGCGATGACCGAATGAAGCGATCGATTTGCGTAACGAGCAGCTCTAACGGCGACAAGACAAGAGAATAGAACAGTTCTTGGTGGCAGGCGGTCAGTGCCTCGATGGCGGCCGACTCCGAAAAAGAAGCCGCTAGGCCGTGATGGTGATACTCCCCTGTGCTGAAGTCCCTCAACGAGGACAGGTACAGGAGCTTGGCGAAATCATTCCCCATCTGCGCCAAGGTGCGAATTTTCAGGTCTTCCTTGGCCGCCTCGCTGTCCATTCGCTTCGGCTGAGATTTCATGTGCGCGAATGATACGTCAGAAAGCGCCCTATCTGAAAGAACGAACTTGTCGGAAGCTCACAACCTTCGTCAACGAGTGCCGCTGCTGTGATCGTGCTTAGATCTTGAACGGCCCAATAATTCTCGCGAGCAGTTCCATACTCAATCGATAGAAGGTATCTTGCATAGCAAACCGCTGCACTATATTCGCTCGTTTGTAGTGTTCCGACTGCGCCGCGTAGTGCTCGAAAACGGATTCAATCTTGAGCGGCATTTCGAGATAAACATCATTTTGTTCCACGAGGGCCCCTCCCGGTTAAGCACGGTCCAGGGGCTGCGGTGGGAAGGTTCGTGCGGCCTGTCTGGATTTCCAGCCAAACGGTACCTAAGGCGACCATTCACAGACCCGCGTCCGAGAACCCACGCGCCTTCTCTATTCTTTGCTACCACTCAAGTCCGCGAACCATTTTCGTAAAACGGCGAACTGGTCTTCCTCGACGTTGGTGAAGATGACACCCATGCCTGCGTTTGGGAAGACAAATACCACTCTTCCGACGGCAGTGAATGAGGCGCTTGCATGATGAGCTGTAACCCGAATCTCAGTACCTTCCGGCAAGGGATTCACCATATCGAGGAAGCATCCTCCCATACTCAAGTCACCGCTTCTACCGCCCAGCCTGGTATTCGAAGCGATGTCGGTTATTTCGGTGTCCGCGACGAATGGATAGCG
>WNFQ01002493.1_pt1 | contig 13313 bp, 25 predicted proteins | sample 5400171 | NCBI WGS metagenome assembly WNFQ01 (sample SAMN13153356, study PRJNA577476) | soil metagenome | isolation source: 20 cm soil under Madrone tree | place: USA:California | collected 2016-06-14
ACGCAGCGTCATTAAACCGGCTCCATGGTGATCTCGAAAAGGGCCAAGTGGATGAGGTTGGCGCGTTCCGTCCCGGCCCTTCGCGGGGATAGGCCCCCTCTCACCTCTCCTCGTCCGGATGCACCCAGACGCAAGACGCATGATCTCGCGCCGGTTACGGCTGAATATGAAAGAGAGGCCGCCAACTGAGGCGTTGAATGCACCTTACACCACAAAAGAGAAAGCTAAAATAACCGCCGGGGCGGTGGCTTCTTTGGTAATAGTGGGCTGGCTTGTCGCGCTGGCCGTCGCATTTCTATCGGCCCGATAACGCAGAGGCCGCCAACTGAAGGCGGCCTTACTCGGCCCGGCCTAGTTCGCTTTTGAGCCAGCCCGCTTTGTTCTCGGTTTCATTGGTCCTCTGCCAGCGCCTTGTACACCAGTTCGCACTTAGGACATTCAAGCGTGCGCAAATCGGGACCAGTAAAGCTGGGCTCGACACCGACCAGCATCAAGCGAATCTCGCACTTGGGGCAGCGAGACCGCTCGATCATGCGAGGGGAATGAGATTCCGGCATGTGATGCACTCCCTTGGATCAGGCGGGAGCGCAACACTCTCAGTCACCGATAACAGCCGGAGGCGGGGCGGTGATCAGATATCCTACACCCGGCAACATGTCCGGGAGGTGACGTAAAAGTGTAATCTAGGACACGATTTCAATCGGCCAAATTGAAACCAGGCCACTGCGAAATTCAAATTAGGCCACTGATGGCCGTCGATCGCTCGGAAGCTAAAACGGTCCGTGCATGCCATAGCCAGCCGAAAGAGCCACCTGAATCAAGGCCGGCTTGTAGAGCCGCGGCCGAAGGCGAAGGGGAAATAAACGAGAGAGGGGGCAATGGGCAAAATGCTCCACCTACTGCTCGATTGGGAATACCCCCATTGGATGATGATGGCCGGAGCTATCCTTGTGGCGCTCGGGTTTATGGGTTTTGCATTCCATCAAAACAGCGGGCCGGTCAACGACGAGCCGGCCCGGGGCCGGGAATCCACCCCAACCGAACGGCTAAGGGCTATGCAGGAATCCGCATCCGCATCGGCTGACGGGCAGCGGAAGGCGAAGGGGAAATGACCGAAGCTGGCCGCTTCTCTACTAGACCATGGACTCCAGCGGATGACGAAACTCTGCGGTCATTGGCGCTCAAAGGAGCGGACGCGCGAGTCATAGGAAAGCAGCTAAATCGAACTGGGGTTGCCGTACGATCTCGCGCCAGTAGGCTGAAGATCCCGCTCAAGAAAACCGCACGGAAGCGCTACCAGAACGGTAGACCCTCGACGGCATGACTGGAAAATAACCGGCGGTCTGGGGCGGAAATTCGACGATCCAATCCCGTTGCCGCTGTCGCGCACCGGACAGACGGCACAAAAACAAATGGTATAGGATTGCTTTGCTGGGGGTAGGCGCGTTCTGGAGTAGCCCACCATGCGATCGCAAGTCCTAGAGATTTCAGTCGCGTTCGAAGCCGAACTTGCCGAGCGATACCTGCACCTAAAACAGCTCAGGAGAATGCTCAAGCAAGCGGAGATGTTGCGAGCGCGGCCACGGCGTAAAGCGAGACGCAAGCATTTAGGTGCCATTATTAAACTGCAGCGCGAATGGTCACCGACTCGCTGAGGGCCGCTTCGGATCAGACGATCGATGTATCCGGAAATCGTCGAGCTTTCCGCCGGCTCTAAGCTGTTGCAGTAAGCCAGCGGGGCTGCCCTAGCTTAATTTGCAGACAACCGGGGCGGCGGCCTTCGGTCGATTTAAGCGGCAACAAACAACATCAGCGTCGCGCCGATCAAAACCAGAAATCCGGTGAAGGCCGATGCAACGCATACCTTTTCAAATGTCTCCATGATTATTTTCCCCAATCTACGCCGGGCAAAATTTGATCTCTGTTAGGCCAGATTTGCCGCGCGTCGCGCTCGGCATCGCTGCGGTTCCAGAATTAACCCGCAGCGCCGGCATTCAGTCAACGCGCGTTGTGTGGTCACGATATTGTCGAACTTGCGTGCAGAGCTGGCGGAATTGCCCTTTTTGCCGGGAGCCCTGCAAGCCATGGATCGAGATCCTCGCGTAAAAGAATTGATGAATCTTAGGTTTGCGATGGCGAACTTTGCCCTGCAACTCGACGCCTTCGAAGCACGCCTCAAGGGCCGATCGCCAAAAACAACGCTCAAAGCTTTTCATCCCGCACCGCCTGATATTAGTGTTGCAAACAAAATCGTTGCGGCGATGAAAGAGCGGCCCCGAAATCGGGATAGCTCGCTCCACCTCCCCAAAGTCAATCCACTATCTTTCGTCGGGAGCGATTGACACAACCGGCGCTGGAAAATCGGACGGAATTACCGATGAATGGTTGCGGACGATCGCGGACTTCACGCGCGTGGTCGAGCAGCACTCCGGCGGCACGATCTAAGGGCCAAGCCTAGCGGCGCTCTCGTCGCCGAGGCCTACGCAGCGAGACTCTTAGCTTAAAGGCTCTTGCGATCGTCGCACCACATGAGCGGCCGAGTCGTTTAGCGATTTCGGCAGTAGGATACTTTTGAGCTAGGGTTTTTAGCTTAACGTCGTCCTTGTCAGTCCAGGGTTTGCCTGGCATGTCCGTTTCCCTATTGCCACCTTCACACCTGTTCTGGGCTTTGCGGTTTTTAAGGCGCAGAAGGGCTTCAGTTCCAGCTTCTACGGCCTTCCCCTTAGAAGGAAATGATTCCACGGACTGCTCTACCCAAAGCGGCTCATCATCCTCGTAAATCTCCCACTTGTAGGGCGTGGGAGGGCGAGGATCGCGGCGCTTAACTTCAAGTCGATACGCCATGCAACAATACGCGCTGCTGAATGATTTTCTAGACCGATACCATACCACGGCGACCTACGCGCTGGACCGTGGCAAATAACAAGCCCCGTCCAGAGCTGGAGGCGATAACTGGACGGGGCTCTCGATATACCGCGCCATTGCCGATCGACGCGTCAGTTAAGCTAGCTCCTTTGGCGTCAGAAATTCAGTTCGCCACCCGACTCTCTCACGGGCTTTTTACGCGGAACTGAATTAAAGCCCGCCCACGCGGCCCGGCCCCATCGGGCTCGCGCGAGTGTATAGCGGGGAAATCGATCGGCTCTTTCTCGCGCCCCCGCCTTTCTAGCCTATCGTGACCCTCCCCCCCCGATGATCCCGTTAGGGGAGCGCCTGCAATGTGGGAAATAGCGCGCGCCAAAGAGACTCCTTGATCCGCTTTGACAATGGCAGACTTCCGATGGCGCGAGAGCCCGAGTCCTTTGAGCGAGTATTGGAGTGGACCGAAGGGGAAATGAACGATGCGCTGGAGCCCAATGCCCAGCAGCAATGGCTTTGGTTCGGGGCGGTGCTACTGGCTATGACCATCATCACGTACATCGCGACGAGTTTTCCGAGGTAGCTTGCGCTAAGTTGCTGTGTCCGCGCCGCAACATCTGTTTGGTTTCTTTGATGGAACAGCATTTTTGATTCGCGCCCTGGGTTCGCTAGTGCAAGTCTGTAAAGACCGGGGCTAGGTACATTCATACACAATCGATTTTTGAATCCCCGGCGTGGCGCCGCAGAGCGCGAATGCTCTGCGGCTTTCTGCAATCAGCCTCTAGAGGTTGGGGTGCCCGTGAGGCAAAAGGGTAAATTGACGATGAGGTCACTGCTCATTCTCGTTGCTATCTGCTTTTCGGCAACCGCATTCGCTCAGAGTGCGCCGCCCAAGGTCGGTAACAAGCCGCTCGTTCAGGTAAAGCCAAAAGACCCGACGGGCTGCAAACTCGTTGGAACGGTCCGGGGCACAAAGCTATGGGCTGGTGACTGCGTAGGGTCAGAGCTTAGGGGCTCGACAACCACGACGGAAACTCAAGCCTTGCCTGAGCAAGCGACCGGAGCAATCACGCCCGATCAGAAAGAGTGATGCCCGCAAACCCATTGCGCAGCTTCCGCTAATATATTCGGGCGAGAGTCGGTTGCCGAACAAACTTTCCCTAAATCGCGGGTGTAAGCCTTTATACAAGGCACGGTGCCCGACCGTGCCTTCCTCAGTATGTGCGGAAAGCCCGCCGCTCCAGCCCAGGCGGGGCTTTTCGTGACGTTCTGAATGCCTATGTCCGGCGTATGCGTAACGTTGCTTTCGAACCGTGCATTACCGACGCGCGGGTTCCCGCCGGCCCCGCAGATGCGACCTGTGTTGGAGAGAACCATGGCGCAAACAACCACTTCCTATTATTTGGAGCGGCGATACGCGGCTCTCGAAAGCGAAATTGCGGATGCTTTGCGTCAGAGTCCGACTGACGATCTGGCGATCGCTGATCTAAAGTACCGCAAGCTGATAATCGCCGATGAGCCAACATAATCGTCGCTTGGTCGAGCGTTTCAGTAAGCTTATTGCTCAATAGGGCGAGGGCCAAGGCAGCACTTTTCACGGCTCAATCGCCCACAGCAAAGCTGCTCTTCGGTTTGTGGTTCACCCTGCGGGAGAGAATGCCTGCTCGAAGGTTTGCGCTGGCGGCAAACTCACTTGGTAGGCCGCCGACGATGGCCGAGTCCAATACCGAGTTTCGACGCCTTCTGCCGCAGCGAACCTTCGGATCGCTTCATCGCTTTAACAATTTTACTTAAGGGTGTTCTCGCCTTCGAGTGAGCACGCAGCTCTTTAACGTCGGCCTTTGTATATTCGACACGCCTCTTCGCGGTTTTCTTTGCAGCTTTCTTCGTGGCTTTCTTAGCCATTTCAAACTCCTGTTTTGGAATTTGTCCGCCACACGGTGATGTGACAATCCACACCCATCATATCCATTCGGCCAACGTTCTAAGGTGTGCCGCATATCGAGACAATGCACAGCAATGTCGGGCGGGCTGTTGCGCGCGCCTCGTTTTCCCAATGCGCCGCCTTTATTTCCCAATCGGCGAGAATTCACTCTTCCGGTCGGCATATCGTCACCTAATCGTTTTTCATCTCGGCGAGAATTTCGCATCGCATCGCCCGCGCCCTATGCCACTGTTCTAATTGCCACGAATTGCCGCGCAGATAATCGGGCGGGTCCGCGCTGTCGGTATGGAGCGGCGACGTTTCCCAGGGCTTGATGCCAAGCAGGCGATTAAGTTCGCGACTCATGTTGATGTATTTATCGCAATCCGTGCAATGCCGGCCTACCGACGTGGAGCAGCAAACATCTTTGCTAATGCAATCCCAATATCTGCCCTGCAATTTGAGGGCATCAGCATAAATCGCCCGCGCCTCGTCGGTGACGCGCGAGCGAGCTGCCCGCTTGATCCGTGTCCTATTGGTCGGCATCAGGTGGCCCCATATCGTGCAGGCGGCCGGCCAACCGGCTTGACCGCCTCCACATCCAGGCCCAGCCGCGCCAGCGTTCTGACGACAAATGACCGGGCGGCCAATTCGTGCTTCAAGCCGGGATGCTCACGCAGGCTGCCTTTCGTTCGAACGATATCGCCGTCACGGTCGATCTGCTCGCGCAACGACTCAGCCCGGTCCAATTGCTGACAGGCCGCCGTCAACATTTCGATGCCGCCGGAATCTTCAATTCCATATTCAGCCACGACCGAACGCCAGAGCGCAGCACCGTGCTTGCCGAGCGTACGAGCCGGCTTCGTGCCAGTCTGCACGGGTACGACGCTCAATTTTGCCGCCATAAAATTCCTCGTCTAAATGTTTTTCTTAGTTTCGTTTGCGTTGTTGGACCGGAGCGGTTAAAGGCGGGCGTCGGGAAGGGCTTTTAACCCCCTAGCCCTATTGAAATCGGCAACCGCGGCATCGGCGCTGGCCCAGAATGCTTTAAGGAATGCAGCGCGGGACTCGGGCATCTTCACCGGGGGGGAAATTTTGCTGGCACAGTTGATCGAGCACCTTGCGCACTACCTCATCAAGCTGGTCCCTGTTGACCTCCGCACGGCTTCCGGCAGGGCAATCCTTGTGACGGTCAAGCTGCTGAGCGATCAAACTCTTGCCAAGTTGGCCGCCATCCCTTTCGGCCCAAGCCTTCAGTAGTTCCGTCTGAAACCGCGCTTTTTCCGCAGCGAGCATGTTCGGTGTTGCGGCGCTCGGCTGTGCCAAACGTGGCGGTGATCGGCGGCCTACGGCTGGGGCTGGCAGGGCTGGAGCCGGCCGGACAGGTGAAGCTGGAGGAGGTAACTTTGGCTTTGGATTTTTCGCCGCATGATCCCTGAGCGCCATCGACTTTTCGATTAGCGAGATTGACTCGCTCAGCAACACCTTCTCCCTCTTCCTCTCAGTCTCAATGTGCGCTTTCGCCTTTAGATATTCCGCTTCAGGGAGACCAATTGGTGTTTTGACAAATTCTAAGATTCTGCCCTCAGGGTCATGCTTGGTGACCACAACGTGCTCAGCCGCATTTGGATTCATAGGTCACCCCTCGGCGCATTTGTGTCCACGAGGCGAATCAACGTTTCTCACGTGCCCGGTTGAAATCGATCACGACGTCGTCAAGGTTAGATCGAGGCGCGGGCATCCTGGCGCGCTCGGCTTCCATCTCAACCATCGAGTCGGCGCTCAGTTGCTCCAGCAATTCCCTCGAAGCTGTGCCACTCGCGCGCGCCTCAAGGAATTTCCTGAGCGCGGGCGGCGCATCGTAAATTGCGTGTCCGCCGTTTTTCATCAGTATCGTCTTCATTTTTGCCTCTCTCTAAATGAGGGGACGAGTCGCCCCGTCCCCTCAGAGTATTTCCGCCCCAGCGATGGCGCGGTGGTTTGCGCGATGAGCGTCACGCAAAATTCTCATATCGAATAGGCCGCCCGCCGAATCGCGCGAGCCTCGGCGATGCGCTGTTCACGCGTCATCGGGACAGAATTAGATGCCGCCTTGCTGCCGGATGCCGCCCCGACAACGAGGCATGACGAATTTGCCGGCACGGCACAACAACTCCACTCGGTCAGAATGTGGCCGTCCAGGAAATCGATTCCCATGGGTCGCTGCGGATCGCTCGTGAATTTAAAGGTTCCGGGCACGAAGCCCACGCTGGCACCGCGAAGCACCCCGGCCGCGATCATCCCTCGCACCTGATCGGACACAGCCGATATGCCGGAGGCCGGGAACATCGCGTTTGCCATCAATGCCGATCCGCTCGCCCATGGCATCGAGGACTGCCCCACGGGCAAGGTACCGCTATCGTGGCAAAACAGAACCGGCCCGTTCTTCGCAAAATTCTGCAACCTCCAGCCAGCAACCTTGATGACGTCATACATCAGGTCCGGCGACTCGTTGCTAATTTGGAACGTCCAAACCAATGCGCTGGTGTCCATCGCGCGCAACGTAAGGGACTTCGCCGACGCGCCGACCGCCGAGCCTTGTGATAACGGTTTTACCTCGGCCGCTTCGAAAAGTTTCTTTTCCGGGAGGCTCCCGACATACGAACGTATTTGCGCGGCGTGCTGCGCCGACCAAAGAATGCGAGTACCCCCGGCAATGCCCTTCAACCGCGTTTGAATTGCCTCCCGGCGCATGATATCGAGGGTGGAATCAGTCATTAGATCGCGCCTTCTCAATCTCGGCGCGCGTAGCGATGCCATCGGCGATCAAGCGCTCAACTGCCCAGCTCACCTCATCATCAACGCGGCCGAGGTCCAAAAGAGCGACACTGTCTGTCGATAGGAATCCCGCACCTCCGGCTGCGGTGATTTTTTCCCTCAGCGTTTCGCGCTTCCTGTTGGTTGCCTGAAGTTCGAGCGCTCGCATCACGCGGCGCTTCTCAATTTCCGCAATCTGATCGAAGTGAGCGGCCCAGATTTCGGTGGCACGTTCGGTGGCGAGCTGATGCTCGCGGGATCGGCCGATTTTCAAAGCGCGGTCGATTGTGTCCCGCTCGGCGTGCAACGCGGAGAGCTGCGAAATCGGTTTCTCACGTGAGGCCACGAATGGAGCGCCATCGAGTAGAGCTTCGGCCTGTGCTTGATTGGTACTAACGTCGATCCGCGTAGCGGCTGTCTTCTCAAGAGCGATAATCTCCTCGGTAATGACCTCGCGCCGCACCTGCAATTCTTGAAGGCGGCGGCGGAGTACAGCGAGCACGTCACCACCATCAATGGGAGCGAGCTTAAGTTTTCTGGCAATCATGTTCATGCGCTCTCTTCTATGCAATGACGGCGAGCGACAGAACCAATTTGTCGCTTTAGTTTTCTCTGCAGTCTGCGGGCTATCGTTTTGACCTGCTTAGGGCTGGCGCCCGGCCCCGCGATATCCCGCGCCACAATGCCAACAGCGTCGCGCCGACGAGCTGCGGGGAATTCCTTGACCCGTCGAAGAGACTCACGGTCATCGATAGCGTGGCGGCCGAGTTTCACGCCGCCTCGAATGACTGACGCCGCAAACCGAAACCGGTTCTCGCCGCTACCCTCGGCAAGCAAATCTAACGCTGCGCTGACTTCGGCGCCGACGTCGCCCGCGTCGCGTTGCGCCTTCAAGATGGCGTTGTAAACGGCCTCGGCGGCAGCTTGGCGCGGATCGGCGGCCATTCAGCGCTCAGTCATTTATCGGCCGCGACCGCCAGCGAGCCCCGCCGCTGCAGATCAGTGAGGGCGGCAATGAATTGACCGTATTCCTTGAGGAATTGCTCACGCGACATCCCCAGCGCTTCCCGAACGTCATCTAGCGGCGCCTCAAGTGCCTTCATCGCCGCAACGAATAGAAACGCCGGCTTGCCCTCCACCGCCTTTGCCAGCGCCGCCGCGATTGGCTCATGGGGAAAGGTCGGCTTGTTTCGACTCCCCGGCTTTCGACCCGCACCAGGACGCGAACCGCCGCGTTTTGATTGTTTTGATATTTTCGAAGTCTCCCTTTGAAATTTCAAAAGGTTCAAGTTTCTAGAAGTGGCCGATTTCATTAGGTTTCTCTCGCATCTTGATTGAATTTGAATTTGTTTCATACGGGGGCTAAAAAATCTGTCCGTGATAATGCCTGCGGTTCCGGGGCGGGTCGGCTGGAGCGCAAGAGACCCCCTTACCCCTCCTAACAGTCCTAACTCGCTAACAGTCGGCATCGGTTTGTTCTCCTGAACAATTGCGATTGCGCTCGTCATATTCGATGATCCACGCATCGATGCATTCGCGATGCAGGCGCGCCACTGCTATTCCGCGCGCCACCTCCAAGGTCTCGCCGTGCTTGTGGCACTGCCAGCACTTGTGCCGTCTGCTGAGGATTTCCTCCCTGCGATCTGACAGACGCGTAACATCCGTAACATCCGTAATGTCGGCACCAGCTATTGCGGGCGCGTCATCTGTCGTCGTGACACTTGTTACGCTTGTTACGCTTGTGGCGGATTGGGAGTGCAAATAGCGCTTCCATGCCTGCGTCAGATCAGCACTTGTGTAGCCCCGTGCTTGCCGACTGCCGAACCAAAGCACCTTGGCGACGACATCGTATTGCTTAAGCTTGGTGGCCAAGCCCCTCGGATTGAGGGGTTTTCCCTTCAAATCTCCCCACGGAGATTCTTCAAGCTCGACTAGACGCTCCAGTATGGTGGCCGTCTGCATCTGGTCGTGACCTTCGAATATCTTCTCAAGATCAGCGAGCAACCGAATACCCAGGCTGGGCTCCCGATCACGAGATGCCGTCACAAGTGTAACGGCGGCGTCACGCGCCTTTGCCGGCCACGTCCCGCCGATTGCGTCCGCGATGGCAACCAACGGTTCCCACACATCGGCATCACGATCTTGAATTCCTGGCGGAAGGTCCGGCCAAACGACTCCATCCGGCCATACTGACTTTGACCAAACCTCAATCAGGGTTCGGACTCGATCCGTATCTCCGTCATGGGTCCGGCGCCGGTATGGCTCGACGACTTCACCAGCGGCCCGCCGCTGCATTCTGACGATGATGGATCGAGACATGATCGTATCCGGCAGCCACCCAAGACCGGCCAAGGCCACCGGAGCGAAAGCTGATATTTCCTCGGTCTCAATGATCTTGCCTCTGACAACGCAGCGGCCGGCGACGGCCCCGCGACGATGTCCGGCATTAAGCAAGCCACGGATTTCCTCGTTCTCTTTCGCCTTGGGGCCAAACACGGTGTCGATCTCGTCGAAAAGTATCGTCGTGTCGCCGGAACCAACCTTTCGGAAGAGATACGCCGGCGAGACGTTCACCGCCGATACCGGATTTGGAACCAACCGTTCCGTGATTTCCAACGCGCGGGTCTTCCCCGATGCCGGCTCCGGCGAGAGGAAGGCAATGCGTGGCGTGGTCTCGAAATGGTTGACCACGTGCGTGTGCAAAATCCAGAGCACATGCGCTGTCCGGCAGTGAACCGATGGGTAGGAAATGAACCGGGTGAGTAGCCGCTCGGTCTCGTCGGCCGTTCTTGCCCCGGCTTCAGCATCAGCTCGTTCGATCTGTGCGTCGAGCATGGCATTAATGTTCATTGCTCGCCCCCCAGAAAGATCGACGCGATGTAGACCGGCAATTGCTCTATCGCGGCAAGATCATTCGCCGCATGCTTTGGCGTGATCCATCCGTTTTTCAGAGAGATGCCGATTTCGTCGATTTCGAATTGAACAAGGCGAAGGCCAGCACTCATAGATCGAGCCCGAGCCAATACCCATTCCCTGTCATCGTTGATGGCACCCTGCTGTTTTGTCACCAGAGTCGCAGATGCGGTCATTGCGCGACCCTCCCGAAAACTATGGGTGCCAACATTTCCGCAACGTCGCCGCTGACTGCGTAGCGGCGGGTAAGGCGCGCTACTTGCAGCCCGCGAATTAAATGGCTATTGTCGGAAGTGATCGAAGCGCCAGCCAGATCAGTTACCGGAGCCCCGCACGCCGCCAGCGTTGCGGGGATTTCCATATGGGGCATGGATCAGGCGGCCTCCACGACGGCCAGCTCGCGCGACCTGCGCCAATCTGCGGCCGATTCTTCACTGATGATGCGGCGGCAGCCGACTTGCATGTACCGGGGACCGATACCCTGGTTCCACAACTTGTAGAGCATCGCCCTAGAAATGCCGTGCGCGGCTGTAAATTGATCGACGGTGTAAGCCTTGGTTACCATGTGGTCTCCTCTGCCGGCGGAGACATGGTGACCATGTGTGTTGTCTCCCGTACCCGGTGGAGACACAGATGGACGCGCTTATTCTACAAAAATAGTGGGCGCTATTTGCCGGGGGATTTTTGCGGTGGCCTTGCCACCCGCTTGCTTGCGTTCTTAATGGCAAAGCTCAAATGGCCGGCCCAAGTTTTCGCCAAGAGCGGGTTGGCATCAAGTAACTTTTTGCCCTGTCGATGCAGCCGATCAGCGATGTCGAAGGACTCAATCTCAATGTGATCGCCACCAGCCAAGTTGGTCAACACACGCCAAGGGCGGTTCCTGCGAAAGATTGGTTCAAGAACCTTTTTCAGGCCTTGGCCGCTGTTAGCCGATATTGCCTTTCTAACCTCAACGGCAAGCCATACGTATAAGCAACGATCCTGATCTAATTTGGGGCGCCCCGGCTCCTTGCGTTGGGGAAGCCTTTTCGCGGCCCCGAATTCAGCGTCCTGCTCCAAGAACTTCATAAGACCGATGCGGCATCGCGCGATGATTGCGTTGCGGGTGGTGTCGTCGGGCGCATACTTGGTTGCGCTATCCGCAAATTTCTTTTCCAGCTCGCGCCAATAGTCGATGCTGAAAAAGATGTGCTTGGCTCGCCGGCCGCTCATCGAATCGACTCCACCTTTGAGGGCCTCACACCGAAACGGGGTGCATTCCTGCGCACTTCGCCGGCAATATACGCGTCCTTCAGGTGCCCATAGTGTTTTTCAACCATGCGCGTGGTCGAGTGGCCCAGGCTTTTAGCGACGACCAATAGCGGCATCCCGTTCATCACGGACAGCGAGGCCCATGTGTGTCGGAGACCATGAAATGTCACCGCTGGCTTGATCTTGGCGCGGGCTACCGCAGCGCGCATTGGGCGCAACTGTGCCGAAGGTCTCCACTCCCTGCCGAACATAAGTTGATCGCCCGTGCGCCCAGCCGTAAGCCTGCGAAAAAGAGTAGCCCCCTCGTCGGTCAATATCACATGCCGGGGCTTGCCTGATTTGGATTGCCGAATGGCAACCGTGTTCGAATCGGGGTTGAAGTCTTCCACCCTAAGGGAGGCGAGTTCGCCGTAACGTGCGCCGGTTTGCAGCGCCGCCTCGACGAGCGGGCGGAAATCTTCATCGCTCGCGTTCATCAGTCGCTTTGCTTCTGCGATGGATAGATATCGCAGGCGCGATGCTTCTACATCCTCGAAGGGTTTCACGCGCCGCCATCCGGCATCAGAGGAAACTAGCCCCTCGCGCCATGCCTGATTAAGAGCGCCCTTCAAGATTGTCAGGATTCGGTTTGCGGTGGCCTGCCGGCGACGATTGTTATCGGCCGTGTCGGCGACTTGCCGATGGCGCTGCTTCGCGCCCTTCTTGGTCCGCAGGCGAGGGGCCTGCTTTGCCAAGTCGGATAGCCAGCGACGGAGCTGTTGCGTGGTGAGTGCCTCCACCTCAACGTCGCCAAGCTTCGGGCGAATGAAGGCATCAGCCTTGTAGCGAGCATCGCCCGCCGTCTTTCGGTTCGCCTCAAGGAATTCCAGATAGGCATCCATTGCCGCAGAGACGGTCAGGGGCCCGGTCTTGCCAGCAGCGGTATGGACACGCGCTTTCATTCGATCACGCGCCAGCGCCTGCGCCTGCCAGAAATCGAGCACCGCCACGCCATCGGGGTCGGTCACGTCGTCGGCAATCGCGATCTTCTGAATCTGATAATTCTGATCGCCAACGTAATGGCGCGCCACCCACGTCCCGCCCGTGCCGCCGGTCAGACGCCTATAGCCGAGATGGAGCCCGCGCTCGATTTGCCGATAGTAAGGCTTGCGACGAGGCTTCAGTTTCCGGCGCGCGTCCCTGCTGTCCAGCGTGGCGTCCTTCATTCGGCGAGCCATCTCGGAAACCCCTGTGTTTTGAGTGTGTCCAACTAGTGTCCAATATACTAGGGTAAACAGCCAAAGACAACGATTGACAAGAAAACACACAAAACCAACAATAAATTGGGGTTCGCGCAACACGGGTGTACAGCCATATACGCTATAGCGGCCCTCTCAAGGCTGAAACAGGGGTTCGATTCCCCTAGGGAGCGCCAGCCAAGGATAGCGGATGCTATTCTGGCCCGGATATTTTGGGAATTTTTCATCCCTTTCGCGTTGCCTGACCGGCCGCTCCCGAGATTTCGGCTCGCTACCCCTGCGGCTGCCGGGATGGAACTGGAACCAGGTTCGCGGGTTATGTCCGGTTAGGC
>WNFQ01002497.1_pt1 | contig 13307 bp, 9 predicted proteins | sample 5400171 | NCBI WGS metagenome assembly WNFQ01 (sample SAMN13153356, study PRJNA577476) | soil metagenome | isolation source: 20 cm soil under Madrone tree | place: USA:California | collected 2016-06-14
TCGGGCGGCCTGGTCGGCGAGCGCGAGATGGGCACCTACGAGCAGATGCTGGCGCTGCCCACCACCCCGCTCGAGATCGTGCTCGGGAAGCTCGTCCCCTACGTCGTCGTCTGCTACGGACTGCTCGTCTTCGCCGTCCTCTCGAGCGGGCTCGTCTTCGGCGTCTGGCCGCAGGGGAGCTGGCTCGCGCTGTTCGCCATCACGCTGCCCTTCGTGCTCGCCTCGCTCGCGATCGGCGTCCTCGTCTCCGTGCTCGCCCAGACCACGGCGCAGTCGGTGTTCATCACGGTCTTCTTCATCATGCCGTCGTTCGTGCTCTCGGGCGTGATGTACCCCTACCAGTTCATGCCGCGCGGAGTACGCGAGGTGGGCGGGCTCTTCCCGCTCCGCTGGTACCAGATCGCGCTCCGGCGGATCGTCGAGCGCGGCGCGGGGTTCGCGGAGGTGCTGGGCCCGGCGCTGGCGCTCGCCGGGCTGTTCGCGCTGCTGCTGCTGGTGGTCCGCTGGCGGATGAAGCCGCGCCTCGGATAGCTGCCAGCGCAGGAGCGTGACCCGAGACGGCGGTCCGCGGGAGCGGGGGCGCCGTCTCCGCTTCGATTCGGCGCCGCCGAGCAATGGGCGTGATCTACCGTCTCATTCGGACGCCTCATAGGCGCTGCGACGACGCCCCCGCTCCCGCGACGCACGTCGCGCCGGATCGCGCGCAACGGCCCCCGGCACCGAGCGGCGTTACGCGCGCCCGACGCCGAGCGCCTGCAGCCGCCGCAGGTTGAACGCGGCGCACACGAGGTGCCACTCGCCGCGCACCTTCGCGAGCCCCCGCAATGCCGCGGCGGAAGCCCATCGCCTGCGTGATCTCGGCGGGCCGCCCGCGCGCGGAACCCGCGGTCTGTGACGGCGTAGCACGGGAGCGGGGGCGCCGTCGGAGCGCCTATGAGGCGCCGCACGGGTCGGTTGCTCCCGAACCCGTGTCCCACGGCGCCGAATCGAAGCGGAGACGGTGCCCCCGCTCCCGTGCACGGCAGTCTCGGGTCGCGCTCCTGCGGAGCCCCGGACACCGTCAACCCCCGCCGCCGGAAGGCTCGCGCAGGTAGACCGTGTAGCCCACCTCGCCCTGCCAGAGGTCGCCGGCAAAGGCGGGGTCGAGGTGCGTGTAGAAGTCGCGCTGGAGAAACCACGACGACCAGCGCGCCGCCGCGCGATAGCCAGCCGTGCCCGCCTCGAGCCGCTCGAGCTCGCGTGCTGCGGGGCTCGCCGGGCGATCGCGGTGGATCTCGATCGCCTTCCACTCCGGCAGCACGAAGACCTCGGGCTGCCCGTCGAGCCAGTGCCCGTCGTCGACCTGCACGCTCCGGAGACCGGCACGGGCGAGGGGCCCGGCCAGCCGGAAGTAGTCGAGGGTGCGCATCACGTGGGGAACGGCGACGGGTCGCTCCCTCGCCGCGGGCCTCGCCTCTTTGATCCACCGGGCCAGCTCGCGGCGCTGGTCGAACGAGAAGCGGGCCACCTGCGTTGCGGTGAAGACCAGCGAGTATGCCCAGACCGCGGCCAGCATCGCCACCCGCGCTCGTCGCCAGCGCGAGAAGTCCGCGACCGCCCGGGCGGCCAGGACGACGAGCCCCGGGAAGAGCGGGAGCAGGTAGCGGGGGAAGACGAGCGGGTAGCGGGCGACCACGAGGAAGTAGGAGACGAGGGACGCGAGCAGGAGGCGATCGGCCCGCTCGTGGCGCCAGAGCGCCACGCCGATCCCGGCGAGCGCCAGCGCGTAGAGCGGCCAGCCGAGCGTGAAGGGAAACGACGCGACCAGCTCGTAGCAGTAGGGGCGGCCGTACCAGCCGAGCGTCGGCGTGAGGTAGTTGTTGCCGAAGCCCCAGGGCATCGCCCGCGTCAGGACGTATTGGAGGCGGAGCGCGGCCCGCACCTGATCCAGGTGGAGGAGGCAGGGCGGGCAGGCCGCGAGGAAGGTCGCGCCGAAGGCGGCGAGGCTGACGAGCCCGAGCGCAAGGCACGGCCGTGGTGATCGCGCGCGGATGGCGCCTTCGAGGATCGCCCAGCCGACCGGCACGAGCAGCGCCAGGCCGTTGTACTTGGTCGCGAGGCCGAGACCGGCAGCCATGCCGGCGGCGGCGGCGAGCGTCGGGCGCGGCTCCCCGGCGAGGGCGTGCGCGGCGAGGAGCGTGAGTGCGGCGAAGGCGGTGAGGGTGACGTCAGTCGCCGCGATGTGGACGTGCAGGGCGTGTAGAGGGGCGACCGCCATGAGCGCGGTGGCCGCGAGCCCGACCCGGCGCGAGTACATGCGGTTGGCGAGGACGCCGACGACGCCGACGGTCAAGACGCCCGCCGCCGCCGACACGATGCGTGCCATCAAGATCGCGCCTGGAGGGTACCGCCCCGGAGCGGGCAGGACGCCCAGCGCGTGGGCGATGGCCGTCGCGGCGCCGGCGAGGTAGCCGTAGAGCGTCGGGTAGAGGAAATCGTGCAGATCGAACGAGGCCCAGGAGAGTGGCACGAAGGCCGCAGCGCGGCCACTGAAGATGAGCTCGTCGGGAAAGAACTCACCGTTAGCCAGTCCCCAGGAGAGGCGCCAGAAGCGGAGCCCGACCGCGGCGAGAAGGGTCATGGCCGCCAGGAGCGCGGCGATCCCGCGCCTTTGGCGTGCCGTCCACCCCGGGTGACCGGGCTCGGCCTCTGGCACGCCCTCCATGGCCGAGCCGGTCGCCATCTCACCGTGCCAGGTCATGGCGCACGACGCCTCAGCCCGCCGCTCCGACCCGGACCGGGACGCTGAGCGGCGCCACGCCGCAGCGCGCGAGCGGGCCGTCGCGCACCTGTACCAGCTCGAGCTCGAGCGTGAACTCGCGCTCCGTCCGGCCGTCGCCCACGATGAAAGGCGCCTTCAGCGAGACGGGCACGGTCACGGAGCCGCCCGGCGGTACGTCGCGCGGGAGCGGCAGGGTCTGCGGGCTCATTGCCGGACCCCGGGGCCCGTTCAGCGCGACGCGCAGGCGCACCAGATGCCGCGGGTAGTAGCCGGCGGCGGGCCACGGCGCGCTGCCGTCGTTCGCGACCTCCACGTGGACGAGGGCGGCGGAGAGCGGCGGCCAGGGGTTCGGGGGCGCGACGCGGAGGCGGATGGCGCCCGGGCAGCGTGCGCCGAGCGGCGCGAGCGGCGTGCCCTCCAGCGTCTCCCGCGTGCTGAGGAGCCGGGCCCGCCGGTCGTCGCGCACCGGGAGCGTGACGCGCAGGAGGAGGTCGGGACCCCATTCGCCAGTCCGCTCGAGCCCGGCTGGAAGCTGCCCGCCCCAACGCTGCAGCACAGGGTCGGGGAGCTGGTCGCGGTGCACGAGGATCCAACCCACGTCGACGGTGTCGACCAGCTTCTGCAGAGCCGATGCGTCGGGTAGCCCGCTCGCGATCGCATGCACGTGGGCGGCAGTGCCGGGGAAGTACCCGCTGTAGCCCTCGACGAGAGGGAGCCAGTGATAGGTGCTGAAGTACATGCGGCGCGCCGCCACGGCGAAGTCACCGGGCGGCTCCTCCAGGAGCACGCGCCCGGCGCCGTGCCGGCCGAGCCACCGATAGACGGGGGGAACGGCGTCCCCGGTCAGCTCGGCGTGGAGCGGGATCGCCGGCAGCGGACTGAACGTCCAGAGCGCGGCGGCGGCCGAGGCGGCCGCGGTGGGCCAGGCGACCCACGGCCGCGCGCGAGCGAGGATGCGCCCCAGGCCGATCCCCGCGAGCAGCGCGAAGCCGAACTGCGCGGCCAGCACGAAGCGGCTGGGCTGTCGGACGCTGGCGAACCCAGGCACCCAGTGGACGAGGAGCGTGTACGGCGACCACAGCGTATGCCCGTGGATGAGGATCTTCGGCCCGAAGGCCGCCACGGTGCCGATGACCGCGGTGACGGCGCCGACGAGGCGCGGATGACGCAGGCGGCGCCAGGGCGGCAGGACGGCGAAGAGCGCGAGCGCGTAGCCGACGCTTCCGACGCCTTGCTCCTGCAGGTAGCGCCAGACTGGGAGCGAGGCAAAGTAGGGGACGAGGCCGATGGACTTCGCGCCCTCCTCCCCGTAGCTCGGGATGAGGCCGCGGCGGTGCAGCTCGAAGTGTGGAAGACTCATCACGGCCATCATCGTGACCACGAAGCCTCCGGCGAGCCCGAGGCCGACGAGGCGCCGGTGATCGAGCCGTCCCCGCCAGCGGCAGAGGGCGATCGCCAGGTACGGACCGTAGGCGAGGACGGAGACGTAGGCCAGGTAGGTCGAGCTGAGCGTCTGAAGCAGCAGCGCGCCGGCCAGGAGCGCCGCGTCGCGTGCCCGCGCCGAGGCGAGCCAGCGCTCGGTGAGCAGCATCGCGAGCGGCAGGTAGTACACGCCGAACACCTGGACGTGGGTGAGCGGTTGGTAGCGATAGGGGTAGAAGGCGTAGAAGAAGCCCGCCACGGCCGCCGCGGGCCCTCCGGTCCAGCGCCGCGCGAGCGCGTACATGGAGAGCGCGCAGAGCGGATAAGAGACGAAGATGAGCACGTTGACGGCGAGGATCGGGTTGCCGGTCGCCCAGTAGGTGGGCGCGAAGAGCGGCACGTAGCCGAGGAGGTGCTCGGAGTAGGCGAGCGCGAGCGTCGAGGGGTAGAAGATGTTGGCGTGAAACAGCCGCCAGGGCGCCGCCGCGAGCGCGTGTGTGTCCCAAGCCATTGCCCAGATGTTCAGGTAGACGTCGGCCACCGAGGGCGGGAAGCTCGCGCCGAAGTACGCGGTGTGCGTCTGCCAGGCGGTCGGCAGCGGCCAGAGCCACCACACCGTGAGCGCGGTGTACGCGGCGAGCGCGAGGGCGATCTCGGAGGCGGGAGGCGGGAGGGGCTGCCGCTCGGGCCCCCGTTCCATCGCCGAGCCTTTACCAGGCAAGGGGCTCGGAGGCCAAGCCGCGTGACGTGACGCCGTGCGGCTGACGCTCCTGCTCGCCGGCGCGACCCTCGCCGTGGCGCTCGTGGGCGCCGAGCTCGCCCTCCGCCTGGCGCACCCGCTGTGGGCGATTCCCTATCCGCCCGTCTGCTATCGCCCGGATCTCTTCCAGCGCTGGGACCCGTACGGCTTCCGGCTGTGGCCGTCGCGTACGATGCAGGCTCGGTATCCCGGGCCTGACGGGCGGCTCGTCACCATCGTGTCCAACCGCGACGGCTTCCCCAGCCGCCGGGAGCTGCACGAAGCCGACGGACGGCGGCGCGTGGTCGTGCTGGGCGACTCGATGGTGTTCGGCGTGGGCGTCGAGGAGGCGGAGCGGTGCACCGAAGTGCTGGAGGCGCTCGAGCCCGGATGGCGGGTCGACAACCTCGGCATGGTGGGCTACGGGCCGGACCTCATGCTGCGCTCGACGCGGTTGGGCTCGACCCGCCGCCCGACGTCGTCGTGCTCGTGATCTTCAGCCACGACGTCTACCGGGTGGTGCCCGAGGCGACGGGGGTGGGCTTCCCGCTCGCGCGCTTCGTGCTCCGCTCCGGCCGTCTCACGACGGTGCCGTACCCCGAGCGGCCCGTGTGGCAACGGCTCTTCCTGGTGCAGGGGCTCCGCTACGTTCAGTGGCGCTACACGAGCGCGACGTTTCCCCTGAACGAGGCGATCCTCGACCGCGTGGTCGAGCTCGGCGCGCAGCACCGCTTCACGCCCGCCATCGTCTTCGCCCCGGGGCCGCGCGACTGGTCGGACGACCGGCGGCGGCGGCGCTGGCTCGGGGCGTACGCGGAGCACCGCCACGTGCCGTTCCTCGACCTGACGGAGCCGGTGCAGGCGGCCGGTGCCGAGGCTCTCTACCTCCGCAACGATGCCCACTGGAATCCGGAGGGCCATCGGCTCGTGGCCCGCGAGCTGCAGCGCTTCCTCCGCGGACTCTAGGAGTCCGTCCGGGTAATGGTGGTGAGCGAGGCGAACGAGCCGGGGAGCGAGCACGCCGCTCGCAGCCCCCGGATCGTTCGCCGCAGCCGCCACCATTACCCGGACGGCCTCCTAGGAATCGCATCCCTCCGCCGGCTCCCCGCGGCGCGGCCACGGGCGTGGCAGCGCGGGCGCACGGCCGAGGTCGTAGAGTCGCATGACGCCGAAGTCATGGAGATGCGTGTCGGGCCACGTCGCGCCGGCGCAGAGCCCGGCGACGGGCAGCTTCGGCGTCGCCGGATGGTCGCAGTGGACGAGAACCCAGCGGACCGCCGTCAGCTGCCGGAGCTGCGCGAGCGCCTCGGGGTCGGGCAGGCGATTTGCGAGCGGCATCGTGCGGGTCATGAGCGGCGGCGAGTAGCCGCTGCGGCCGTTCAGCAGCGGGAGCCAGTGATACGTGCTGAAGAACATCCGCTCGGCGTCGCGCCAGTTGTCGACCAGCAGGTGCGCCGGTAGCTCGAGGAGCGGGTCGCCGGCGCCGCAGCGCGCGAGGAAGGCGTAGGCGGGCGGGAGCGACGCGCCGACCGGCATGCGCCGAAGCAACGTCGGTGCCCGCCACGACGCCGCGAGCGCGAACGCGAGCGTGGCGACCGTGACCGGCACGCCGAGGCGTGGCCGCTGCATCAGCCTGGCGGTACCGCAGCCCGCAAGGATCGCGACCGCGAGGTAGACGAGCACGGCGGCGCGGTGGGGCTCGCGCGCCGTGCGGAAGCCCGGAAGGATCGCGACACAGAGGCGGTAGATGCCGAGCCCGCCGGGTTTGGGACCGAGCGAAAGCAAGGCGCCGAAGAGGCCGATACCCAGCACCATCGCGAGCCGTGTGCGCTCGGCGCGGCCGCCGAGCGCGAGCGCAATCGTCCCGAGGATCGCGAGGAGCCACGCCGCGGGCGGAACCTGCACGTGGGGATCAGGTACGAGCCGAAGAGATAGCAGCGCAGCGCGGGCATGCTCGACAGGACGAGGTGGGCGGTGTTGTCGGGCAGCTCGCCGCCCGCCTCGAGCAGCGCGTAGGGGACCGCGAAGGGGAGCACGGCGAGCGCGGCCGCCGCAGTCGCGCCGCCGAGCCACGCCGCATCGCGTCCCACCCGCCGGAGCGGCCGTGCGGTGCTCCAGCGAGCCGCGAGCGCCAGCGTCCCGCCGATTCCCCAGACACCGAGCGCGAAGTACGCGAGGTACTGCCCGCTCAGGAGCTGCATCACGAACGCCACTGCAGCGAGCGCAACCCACGCGCCCCCGCCCGTCGCCCCGAACCGTTCGAGGCCGAGCAGGATGAGCGGGTAGTAGAAGGTGCCGAGCCGCTGGAGGTGAAAGAGCCCCCCCTGGTGGAACGGCGACACCGCGAACAGCAGGCCCGCGACGAGCCCTCCCAGGAGCGAGCCGGTCCAGCGCGTCACCAGGTACGCGGTCGCCCAGACATTGAGCGCGATGCAGAGGAGCAGCGCGCTCTGGTGCGCGGCAACCGGGCCGGCGAGCAGCCGGCCCGGGGCTCCCAGGAGCGCGGTCGCGACGATGTGCTCGGAGCGGGCGAGGGCGTGTGGAGCCGGGTAGAAGATGTTCGCCTCGAAGAGGTGGAGCGGCTGCGTGACGAGCGCGTGCAGCACCCAGTTGACGACCCACACGGTGGTGAGGACATCGGCGCCGATGTTGGCCGCCCACCAGTTGCCGGGGTCCTTCGGGTTGATCAGGCGCGCACCGTCGACGACGTGGTCGCGCCAATGGAGCGCCACGGGCCACGTGCTGGCGATCGCGGCCGCGGCCGCCACCAACGGGACGACGAAGTGAAAGCGCCGAGGCAGGGGATGGATCATCGGACCGGGAGGATGCGATCCGCTGGTGCCGCAGCCGTCGGAGTGGACTTCGGCACCAGCGCGAGCGCCGCCAGCGCCCGCGCGATCGCGTCGGCCGCCAGCGCGTGTCCCGCGGGCGCCCAGTGGACGTCCCACTCGTAGAGGCCCGACGTCCCGGTCTCGCGAAAGTGGGCGCGGAAGACGTCGAGCAGCGCGATCGTCGGGATACCCCGGCGCGCGAGGAAGCTCGTGATGAGCCGGTTCGGCTTGTCGATGTCCCACCGGTACTCGCGCAGCGCGGGGTTCGCGAGGAGCGTCCACTGCCAGCGTCGGTCCGAGACCTCCTCCTTGGCGTTGATGACCACCACCGCGAAGCGGCTGCCGCGCGCCTCGACGTCCTGGCGGACGCGGAGGACCAGGCCGCGCGTGATGCGCCAGGCGACGCGCCAGCTCTCCGGATAATCGGCGAGATAGACCTCGGTCGGCAGCGTGCCGCCCGGGAAGGGCGTCGGCGGCGGGGCCGCCTGCGCGCCGCCCGGCATGCCCGGGACGTGGAATGCCGGCAGGAGCCGGTAGAGCGTCGAGTGGCGCGTGAGCCAGCGCTGCAGGCGAACGAGGGTGCGCCGCACCGGGGGCTCCTCGGGTAGAGGAAGATTCTCGGGCACGAGCCGGCCGTCCTTCAGCGTGAAGTGCGGCTTCTCGGGATAGGGGAAATGGGTGCCGCGCATGAGGGCGTAGTGATTCTCGAGGATATCGTTGCTGGTGTCGAAGACGAGCAGGACCAAGTCGGGGCGGTACTTCCACCCCTCGCTCTCCCAGAAGAGCAGCTCGCTGTCGGTGCCGTAGCCGGAGACGCCCGCGTTGAGGACCTCGACCCCGTCGCCGAGGCGCCGCTCGAGAAGCTTCGGAAACGTCTCGTCCTGCTCAACCTGCACGCCCTCGGTGAAGGAGTCGCCGAGGACGAGGATGCGGAACTTGCCCTGGCGCTCGTACGGGACGTCGCGGTCGCGGAGCCCGTGCCCGTTGATGCGCGTGTACGCGCGCCACTCGATCTTGCCGCGGAGGCAGCGTTGCGCCCAGCCCCGTGCGTCCGGCGTGTGCGTCCAGCCGACCCACCGATTCGGTTCCCAGAACATCCCGGGATTGTCGCGGCACTGCAGACGGTCCACGATCCGGCTCCCGCCCTCGGCCAGCAGCAGGCCGACGATCAGGCCGAAGAGCACGAGCAGCGCGCGCATGGGGATACCGGGTCGGGGCTTCTCTCATCCGCCAGCCGACGAGGTCAAGGATGGACCGGACTCTTGCACCCGTACCCCAGGCGAGCGACTTTGCGCCCCATGGGTGCGCCGGCGGCAGTGGAGGAGACGAGGCTCCTCTCGGTCGGGCACGGCCTCTCGAGGGGGCGTTGACCAGGGTCGTTGGCCGGCTCGCCCTGGTGCTGCTCGGTGTCGCGGCGGGGCTCGCGACTGCGGAGACCGCGCTCCGTCTCTTCCCGGTTGGGCACGCCGCCCAGGAGCTCCGCGGCCTGCACGAGCTCCGCCCCGACCGCCCGTGGCTGTACGGGCTTCGTCCAGGCGCGGAGGGATCGGCCGCGAACGGCGTCCGCTACGTGGTGAATGCCGACGGCTTCCGCGACCGCCGCTACGCTCGCCCGAAGCCGCCGCGCACGTTCCGCATCGTCGTCCTCGGTGACTCGATCGCGTTCGGCTACCAGGTGCCGGTCGAGGACACCTTCCCGAAGCGGCTCGAGGCCCGGCTCGCGGCGCTCGGGGCGGGGTCGCGCATCGAGGTCCTGAACCTCGCCGTGAGCGGCTACAACCCCTACACCGAGGCCGCGCTCTTCGCCGACGTCGGCGTCGGCTACCAGCCCGATCTCGTGCTGGTGCAGTTCTGCGTCAACGATCTGAACGACCCGACGCTGCACTTCGACGCGCAGACCATCCAGCGGCTCGAGACGATCCCCGACGCCGCCTTCCCCGATCCGGCCCATCGCGCCCCGCCGCCTGCTCCTTCGCTCCTGCCACGCGCCTGCGCCCGCTCGCGCCTCTGCAGCCTCGTCGTCGAGCGCCTCGCGCCGGCACGTCCCGACCCCGCGCGGCTCGCGGCCGCGCTCGCCACCCACGACCACCCTTCGGACGCCGAGCTCGCCTGGGTCCGCGCCCGCTACGGTGAGATCGCGGCCACGGCCGCGGCGGCGGGGGCGCGCTTTGCGCTCGTGGTCTTCCCCTACTCGACCCAGGTCGACGGTAAGGTCGGAGACCACCTCGAACGGCGCCTCGTCGCGCTCGGCGACGAGGCCGGCTGGGTCACGATCGATCTCCTTCCCGCCTTCCGCGAGGCGACTGCGCGTGGCGAGGGAGCGCTCTTCATCGACCTCTGGCATCTCACCGCCGCGGGCCATCGCGTGGCCGCGGAGGCGCTGCTCGCTCAGCTCGCGTGCCGCGGGCTGCTGCCGCTCCCGGCCGGCACCGGCTGCCCCACACCGTCCTCGACCGGCGCGCCGGCGGCCGCGAGCCGCGCACGCACCTCGTCCGGCCCGAGCCCGGTCGCCCCGACGTTCACCAGGTAGGGCAGTACCGGCCGCTTGTACGCCGCCATCTGCGCGATCTTCCGGAAGAAGACCGCGAGCCCGACGTCGTGGTGCGGGTCCGGACCCATGAGCTGGACGAGCCAGCCGCCGGTGCTGGCGTTGGCGAAGCCGAAGAAAGAGTCGAGCGAGCGCGGGACGGTGAAGTCCAGGCGCGTCCGGTCGTCGGTCACGAGCGCGCTCTCGCCCGCGAAGGCGGCGACCGCGTCGCCGGCGAGCACGAAGTGTGAGAGGAACGCGAATGCGTCGGGCACGCCGATCGCCGCCAGGTCCGCCTGCACTCCCGGCTCTTCGAAGCGGCGCATGAGGAGCGCGAGGTCCGGTCCGTGCGGCGCCATGCTCCCGTTGATCACCCAGGAGTAACGAAGCGGCCCGTGCCACACGCTCACGTGCGGGAAGACGCTCGCCAGCGTCCGCACGAGCGCGCGCAGGTCGGGCTCGGGCGTCATCACCACGTTCACCCAGATGCTGAAGATGCCGTCCGGTCGGAGGTGATCGCGCGCCAGCTCGTAGAACTCGCGCGTGTAGAGGTTCACGACCCCGGCGGTGTGCAGCTCGGGCGGGTCGAGCCGGATGACGTCATAGGCGTCGTGCGAGGCGAGCAGGAAGTTCCGCCCGTCGGCGATCGTGAGGTGCACGTGCGGGTCGGCGAGAACGTCGCGGTTGGTGGCGCGGAAGAGCGGCGCGGCGTCGACGACGCCCGGGCTCAGCTCGACCGCGTCGATCCGCTCGACCGGGTGCGTGGTCGCCGCCGCGAGCGAGTTCCCGACCCCGAAGCAGATGCTGAGCACGCGCCGCGGGGCCGGGTGGAGCAGGAGCGGGATGTGTGCGTACATCTTGTCATCGCGCACGGTCATCGTGCCGGCGGTGCCGCGGCCGTCGCTGAAGCGGATCATGCGGTCGCCGCGCGCGTCCTGGGTGACCATCACGGTGTCCGTGACCTCCTCGCGATAGAAGAGGAGCGGGCCGAAGCGCCGGACGAAGCTCTGCTCGAAGAGCGAGGGCGGGACGAGCGCGAGCGTCAGGGCGGCCGCCATGGCCGCCAGCGCCCCGGCAACCGCCCCCGCGCCGCGGGGCGCCGCCGCGAGCGCAAGGCCCGCGCCGACGACGAGGTTCACGAGCACGAGCGCGACGAAGGCGCCCCGCATGCCGAGCGCGGGCAAGAGGACGAACCCCACCCCGACCGCCCCCGCGATGGCGCCGAGGGTGTTCGCCGCGTACGCGGCGCCGATGCGCGCCCCGACGGCATCGAGCCGGTCGACGACCAGGCGGACGACGAGCGGGAAGGTCGCGCCGAAGAGGAGCGTCGTCGCGAGGAGCGCCGCCCCGGCCTCGCCGAAGATGAGGCAGACGACGCGCGGCCACGAACCGAGCCCACCCATCGCTGCCGCGGCCGCCGGGACGAGCCGGTCGAAGCGGGCGAAGAGCGCCAGGCCGCCGACGACGCTCAGCCCGATCAGGATCTCGATCAGCCCGAGCGCAAGGAGCGGCCGGACGACGCGGTCCGCCGGCCGCGCCGCGGCCGCGCTCCCGAGCGCGAGCCCGAGGAGGAAGGTCGCCAGCATGGCGCTGTAGGCGTAGGTCGAGTTGTGCGTGAACTGCTCGAGCGCACGCGTCCACAGCACCTCGTAGCCGAGCGCCGTGAAGCCCGAGAGGGCGAACGCGAGGCACACGAGGCGGACGCGGGCCGTCACGGGCGCGGACGCGGAAGCCCGGCGGGGCGGGGCGGGCGCTGCGCCGGCCCGCCAGCCGAGGCAGAGCGCGACCAGCCCGACGGCGAGGTTGAGGCCGGCGGCGACCGCACTCGTCCGCCACAGGCCGAGGCCCGGGATGAGCGCAAAGCCGGCGGCGATGGTGCCGAGGACGGCGCCGAGCGTGTTCATCGCGTAGAGCCCGCCGGCCCCGCGCCCCACCGCGTCGCGGTCCGCGATGGTGGCGCGGCCGAGGAGCGGCAGCGTCGCGCCCATGAGCGTGCACGGCACGAGCAGCACCACGAAGGCGAGCACGAAGCGCCCGCCCGTGAAGGCGAGCGGGCTCGCGCCAAGCCGGTCGTGGACCCACACGTACGCCGGCCCGAGATGGAAGAGGATCGCTGCGGTCCCCAGCGCGGTCGCCGCGATGCCGAGCTCGACCAGCCCGTAGGCGAGCAGCGGGCTCTTCACTCGGTCCGCCACCCACCCGCCGATCGCGGCACCGAGCGCCAGGCCCGACATGAACGCGCAGAGGACGGTCGTGACCGCATACACGGTGACCGAGAGCGTGAGGCTCAAGAGCCGCATCCAGACCACCTCGTAGACGAGCCCCGAGGCGCCGGAGGCGAAGAAGAGCGCCAGGAGGAGGGCGGAGCGGATCTGCGGCGCCGTGGCGGGCGGGGCGGCGGTATCGGGCGGAGGCTTGTACGGCACCGGTCGCGACACGCGGGAGCCCGGAGCCTACCCCCGCGCCAGCGGCACGTTGACGTTGTACTGATACGGTCCGCGGCCGACGGAGAGGAGGACGCTACGCGCGCCGCGCAGCTCGATCATCTTCCGCCGGAGCTCGGCCACGGAGTGGAGCGGCGTGCCGCCGAGGCCGAGGAGCCGGTCCCCACGCTGCACGCCGATGCGCGCCGCCGGGCTGCCGGAGCGTACGCGGCTCACGACCAGGCCGTCCTCGGCGCCCGCGGCCGCGACGCCGAGGAGCTGCCAGGCGAGCTCGTCGGCGCGTGCGGCGGGGAAGGTGGCGGCGGCCAGGCTGACGTCCTCGTCGCGGCCGTCACGCCGGAGCGTCAGCGTGATCCGGTCGCCTTCGGCGTGGTCCTCGATGCGCTGCTCGAACTCCTCTCGCGAGGCCACCTCGCGCCCGTCCACCTTGGTGATCGCGTCGCCGCGCACGACGCCGGCGGCCTCGGCGGGGCTCTTGGGATCGACCTGGGCCACCACCACGCCGCGGCGGACGCCGAAGTGCTGCGCCAGCTCCGGGGTCAGGTCCTGGACGACGAGCCCGATCCAGGCGTGCCGCACCTCG
>WNFQ01008550.1_pt1 | contig 13303 bp, 10 predicted proteins | sample 5400171 | NCBI WGS metagenome assembly WNFQ01 (sample SAMN13153356, study PRJNA577476) | soil metagenome | isolation source: 20 cm soil under Madrone tree | place: USA:California | collected 2016-06-14
ACGCAAGATCTGCGCAACGTCATCGCCAACGGCAAAGGCCACATGCCCAAATTTGACGGCAAACTGACAGCGGAAGAGATTGACACGCTGGTCCGGCAAATCCAGGCGCTGCACAGAAAATAAATCGCCTATTGCACCGGCTTCTTCTGGCGATGGCAGAGGACCTGACTGCACACTCGCGAGCGGTTCGTGTCCTGAACTTCCGTTCCAGGGAGTTTCGGCGGTGCGGCCTAGCTTCCAGCAAATGTGAGCTCGGATAACCAGCGCTGCTCAGCAATCCCTCTTTCGCCTATACTCTCCTCATGGCATCTTCCGCGACACCTCCCGCCAGCGCTTCCGAACCGCGCCCGGCTCCCACCACTCGTCTCGGCAACTTCTGGCAACGCGTCAGCGAAGGCCGCCGCATCGACGACCTTTGGTCGCAATTCGCCGCCGACGCCCGCTCCAGCTATGGCTTCTATGGCAAGGACGTCGACTGGGACGAAGTCAACCAACTCTCTCGGTGGAAGCGCCCCTTCCGCGTTGCCAAGCAACTTTTCTGGGCCATGATGAACAAGCTCACTCCTGCCCGCCGCGTTCTGTTCCTCGCCGCCGTGGGCCTGCTTTTCATTTCTGGATTCCACTGGGAGGTCAGTCACAACAACACCGTCGAAATCAAATACGAATTTTTCGCCGCGCTTCTCTTCCTCCTTCTTCTCTCCCTCGAACTCGCCGACAAGATCACGATGAAGCGCGATCTTGAAATCGCCCGCGAAATCCAGGCCTGGCTCGTTCCCTCCACTCCGCCAATGATTCCCAACGCGGAGGTCGCCTTCTACACCCGCGCACAAAATTCCGTCGCCGGCGATTATTACGACGCCTTCTATCCCACCGACGACGCTGCCGCTGGCGGCCAGCTGATGCTCGTCATGGCCGATGTCGCAGGCAAAAGTGTCCCCGCCGCTCTCCTCATGGCCACACTCCAAGCCAGCCTGCGCACCATCGCCTCCGAAGGCCTCCCTCTCAGCGAGCTTGCCATCCGCCTCAATCATTACGCCTGCGCCCACAGCCTCGTCCCCCTCGGCATCACGCCTGAAGCCACATTTCCGTCCGCCGAAGTCACTCTCCAAGCCGGCGACACGTTGGTCCTCTTCACCGACGGAGTAGTCGAAGCTTTCAACTCCGCCAGCGAAGAATTTTCCGACAACCGCTGGCTCAACATCATCCGCGGCCTTCCCAATCTCAACGCCCAGCAAACTCTCCAATTCCTAATGAAAAGCGTCGAGGATTTTGTCGGCGCCACCCGTCAATCCGATGACATCACCTGCCTCGTTCTCCGCTGCATCTAATCACTCTTCACATTATTTCTTTCTGGTTTTATTTCCTCTCTTCCCTGCGGTCCTCCGCGTCAAATCTGGCTATCTTTCTCTCTACTTCGTTACTTCTTTGCTTCGTCGCTTCCGGCTTTCTGTCGCATAATCATTCCGTGAACTCCCGGGAACTCGCCAACTCGGTGTGCGACAAGCTTCAGCGTCACGGCCACCAGGCTTTCCTCGTCGGCGGCTGCGTGCGCGACATCCTGCTTCGGCGAGATCCCGCTGATTATGACGTCGCCACAAACGCCACTCCTGCCGAAGTCTTGCAACTTTTCCCTCAAGGCCTCGATGTCGGCGCGCAATTCGGTGTCGTCCTCGTCCGCCACGATTCCCTCAAGGTGGAAGTCGCCACCTTCCGCTCCGATGTCGGCTATTCCGACGGCCGCCATCCCGACCAGGTCGTCTATTCCCAAACGCCTGAAGAAGACGTGCAGCGCCGCGATTTCACTATCAACGGCCTGCTGATGCGCCACGATACCGGCGAAGTCCTCGACTTCGTCGGCGGCCGGGCCGATCTTGCCGCCGGAATCATCCGCGCCATCGGCGACCCATCCCGCCGTTTCGCCGAAGACAAACTCCGCATGCTGCGCGCCGTCCGCTTCGCTGCGCGTTTCGGCTACACCATCGAACCTGCAACTTTCGCCGCCATCCGCACTCACGCGAGCGAAATCAACATCGTTTCCGCGGAACGCATCCGCGAAGAGCTCACCAAGCTCCTCACCGAGGGCGCTGCCCGCCGTGGCTTCGAACTCCTCGACGAACTCGGCCTCCTCTCCCAACTGCTCCCCGAGATCGCCGCTATGAAAGGCGTCCCGCAACCTCCGCAATTCCATCCCGAAGGCGACGTCTGGGTTCACACCCTCCTGATGCTCGAGGGTCTACCAGCCGGAGCCTCACCCACACTTGCCTGGGGCGTCCTGCTGCACGATATCGGCAAGCCCCCCACCTTTCGCTCTTCCTCCGAAACTGGCGACCGCATTCGCTTCGACGGCCACGTCGACGTCGGCGTCCGCATGACCGATGACCTCTGCCGCCGTCTGCGATCCTCAAACGACGACACCGAACAGATCAAGGCCCTTGTCGCCAATCACATGAAATTCAAAGACGTCGCCCAGATGCGCAAATCCACCCTCAAACGCTTTGTCCGCCTCCCCCGGTTCGAGGAGCACCTCGAACTTCACCGCCTCGATTGCCAGTCCAGCCACGGCAAACTCGACGCCTACGACGCCGTTCGCGCTTTCCTGGCCCAGACCCCGCCCGCCCAAGTTCGTCCCCCCCGATTACTTTCGGGTGACGACCTCAAAGATTTAGGCTATACACCAGGGCCAGAATTTCAGAAGATTCTGTCCACCCTCGAAGATGCCCAACTCGAGGAGGCCATCCAGACCCGGGACCAAGCCCTCGAATTTGTTCGGAGACACTATCCTCTCCGTCAAGTCGGCCGATAAAACGCCTTAAGATAGGTTTTTGGGCTTAATCGTAAGCTGCTTTATATCATTACTTTGAGGGAATGTTGCAGACTGAGACGACCTATGCTAGGATTTGAGTGTTGCTGACTAATATTTTCTGCTGAAGGCTCTTGCATTGTCGGGCACCTTTTCCCGACCTTTTGCATCTAATCCTTCCAAAGCGGTTCTTTCTCCCGCTTCGCGTTAGGGGAAAACATGGCTGATAAAAAACATTTCGTTCCAGATACTCTCGCAATCCTGCCCGTCCGGGATACCGTTCTCTTCCCGGGAGCGGTTTTGCCTCTCACCGTAGGCCGTGAGAGCTCGCTCGCCCTCGTAAACTCGCTCTCGGGCGACGATAAGCTTTTGGGCGTTGTTGCCCAATTGGATCCGCGGATCGAAGATCCTGCTGCAGCGGACCTCCACAAAGTAGGCACCCTTGCCAAGGTCCACAAAACCGTAAAGATGCCCAACGGCAACGTGGTTGTGTTCCTGGAAGGCCTGCAGCGCATTCGCATCAACGAACTGTTGAGCCTCCGTCCGTTCCTCCGCGCCGCGGTGGCTTCCGAGCCCGATTTCACCGGTGAAAAAGACGCCGAACTTGAGGCCCTGCAACGCAACTCGCAAGACCTCTTCCGCGATGTTGTGAGTCACTCGCCGCAACTTTCCGACGATCTGCAAAACGCGGCAATGAACATCGATGATCCCGGCCGTCTCGCGGACTTCATCGCCGGAACACTGCCGAGCCTTTCGACCTTGCTCCGTCAGGAGCTGATCGAAACCTCCAACGTTCGCAAACGCCTCGAAATGCTCATTCGCGAACTCTCCAAGGAACTCGAAGTTTTGGAGCTTCGCAGCAAGATCAACGAGCAGGTTCAGGAGCAGGTCAGCCAGAACCAGCGCGAGTACCTGCTGCGCGAGCAGATGAAGGCCATTCAGAAGGAACTCGGCGAAATCGACGATGCGCAAGCTGAAATTGACGAACTGCGCAAGAAAGTCGACGAAGCCGGCATGACCGCGGAAGCCAAGAAGGAATGCGACCGCGAACTGAAGCGCCTCGCCAAAATGACTCCGGCCTCGGCCGAGTACATGGTGTCGCGCACCTATCTCGAATGGATGACCTCGCTGCCTTGGTCGAAATCCTCCGGCAGCGCGGACATCGACATTCCGAAGGCCCAGGACATCCTCAACGAAGATCATTACGATCTTCAAAAGGTGAAGGAGCGCATCCTCGATTACCTGGCGGTCAAGAAACTACAGCCCGGTATGAAAGGACCCATTCTCTGCTTTGTTGGGCCTCCAGGCGTGGGCAAAACCTCGCTCGGCAAATCCATCGCCCGTGCGCTCGGCCGCAAATTCGTGCGCATCGCCCTCGGCGGCATGCACGATGAAGCCGAAATCCGCGGACACCGCCGGACGTACATCGGCGCTCTGCCCGGTCAGATCATTCAGGGCTTGAAACGCGGCGAAACCAACGACCCGGTCATGATGCTCGACGAAGTCGACAAGCTCGGCCGCGATTTCCGCGGCGACCCGTCCTCCGCGTTGATGGAAGTCCTCGACCCGGAGCAGAATTCCACCTTCCGCGATCACTATCTCGATGTGCCGTTCGACCTCTCGAAGGTCACCTTCATCGCCACGGCCAACTGGATGGATCCCATCCCGGAGCCCTTGCGCGACCGTATGGAGATCATCGAACTCCCCGGCTACACCGGTGAGGAGAAGATCCACATCGCGCGCAAATACCTGATCCCCAAGCAGGCCGCCGAACACGGCATCAAGGAAGGCGACCAGCTGGAGTTCACCGAAGAAGGGCTGCGCGAAATCATCCACAGCTTCACGCGGGAAGCAGGCGTGCGTAATCTCGAGCGCGAGATTGCCACCATCGTCCGCAAGCAGGCGCGCCGTCTGGCCGAAGGCAAGATGGAGAAAATGATCGTCACTCCAGAAGTCGTGCGCGAATTCCTCGGCGTGCCGAAGTTCCGCACCGAACGGGAAATCGACGAACGCGTCAAGAAACCCGGCGTCGCGGTTGGTCTCGTCTGGACTCCCGTTGGCGGCGACATCGTCTTCATCGAAGCGAGCCGTATGCGTGGTGGCAAGCAGTTCACCATGACCGGTCATCTCGGCGAAGTCATGCAGGAATCGATGACCGCTGCGCTAACCTGGACCCGTGCCAACGCCGAACGCTACGGCATCGATCCGGACTTCTTCCGCAAGCAGGACATTCATATTCACGTGCCGTCCGGCGCGGTCCCGAAAGACGGGCCATCCGCTGGCGCCGCGATGGTCACTTCCCTCGTCAGCTTGCTGACGAATCGCCCCGTGAAAAACCGCCTGGCGATGACTGGCGAAATGACCCTCTCCGGCGTGGTGCTGCCCATCGGCGGCGTGAAGGAGAAAGTCCTCGGTGCCAAGCGCGCGGGAGTCACCCACGTGCTGCTGCCGGCGGACAACGAACCGAACGCAGTCGCGGATCTTCCGCCGGATATTCTCGGCGACCTGAAGATCACCTACGTCCGGACGCTCGATGAGGTCCTCGAGCACGCGCTCGAAAAGGACCCCATCGCCCCGGTAGTCCCGGAGCCGGAACCAGCACAATCCGCGGTCGGCGATTCACCCAGCGCCGTCCACTAAAGCAATGTAGCGCTGGCTTCGTTGCCAGCGCTCTTGTAGAACCGGCAACAAACTCAAACGCAAAGGCCCGGCCAAATGTGCCGGGCCTTTCTCTTTCCTCGCATTCCCATCTCAGTACAGGATGAGAACTCTCCAACTGCTGCTAGTATGGAAACTTCCCATGCCGTCAAACCCGAAATCCAAATCTCCTGCCAACGACTTGGCCGCCATTCTCCCCCAGCGCCTCAGCGAAGCCCTCATCCGCGAACGCACCATCCCCCGCTTCGTCGATTCCTACGTCGTCGAACACGGCCGCCACAGCCTGCAAGTGCACGCTGTCCTCTACCGCGATCTTCAGAATCTTCTCCAACGCGAAGCCCTGCTCACCGTCACTGCCCGCGCGCTGGAAATTGTCACCAGGGGAATGCACGCGGAAGACGATCGCAAAGCCAAACCGATGACCCGTCAGGAAGCCTCCGCGTTTCGCCAGAGATTTCTCGCCGGCCTCACGCGCCATCAGCGCTGGAACGTCAGCGACGCCCTCGATTTTCAGTCGGATCTTAAGATGTACGAGGATCTGATCGCCCGCGCTGCAAGCTCGCGCCGCCCGCGCAAGCCCTTCGAAGCCGCCAATCATCCCTTCGTGGATCGCTGCGGCTTCGTTCTCGATTCATCCTTCCTCGAAAAAGCTCGCCTCGCCGCCAGCCGCACCCTCAAGGATTTGGAAACCCTCTCCGCGCCAATACCTCCGTCACTCCCTGCATCACCTCGTTGGCGTCATACCTCATGCACACGATCGCGTTGGCCCCATGCTGCGCCGCGTGCTGCAGCAATATCTCGTAAGCCTCTTCTCTTGCCTTTTCGCAAAGCTCGGTCAGTATCGAAATATTTCCGCCGATAATCGTCTGAATTCCCGCCGCCAGATTTCCCAGCACGCTCCGCGAACGCACGGTAATCCCCCGCACGATCCCGAAATTCCTAACCACCCGGTAGCCCGGCAGTTCATTCGCTGACGTCACCATCGAACTATCCACTCTACCTGTCATGTTCGTCTCCTTGGTGTCCCGCTGTTTACCGGTCCGATTCTACCCTTCCACAAGCCGCTGCCGTCAGCCTTTCGGTTTGTTATGCTCACCTTGCGTGGAAACTCTCTTCGAATTTCTGGCGGTTCTCCAGATCGCGGCGGGCCTCTTCCTGCTTTGGCAGGGTATCCAGTGGCTTGCCTACGTGCGCGGACGCTTGCGCACCGACCCCGGATTTTATGCTCCCCGCACCGCCGTCCTCTGCCCTTGCCGCGGCATGGAACCCGGCCTCGAGCGCAATCTCGTCTCCCTCTGCGAATTCAGGCATCAGAATTTCGAAGTCTTTTTCATCCTCGCTTCCGAAAACGATCCCGCTTACAGCCTCGTCAAACGCGTCGCTGCCTCCTCCCACGTGAAAGCCCATGTTATCGTTGCGGGAAAACCCACAAGCTCCAGTGAAAAGGTTAACAATCTCCGCGTTTGCATCGAACAACTCCCGCCCGACTTTGAAGTCCTTGTCTTCGCCGATTCCGATGGTCGCCCGGGCAAAACTTGGCTGCACCACATTGTCGCCCCGCTCGCCGACTCCCGCATCGGTGCCACCACCACCATGCGCTGGTTCATTCCCAACAACAATGCTTTCCCCAACGCCCTTCTCGCCGCCTGGAATGCTTCCGTGGTCACCATGCTTGGTGGTCACGCGAAAAACTTCTGCTGGGGCGGCGGCACGGCCATTCGCCGCGATTTCTTCGAGCAGATGGACATGCCCGAGGTCTGGCAAAACTCTTTCAGTGACGACTTCTCTCTCACAATCGCCATCGAAAGAACCGGCCGCCGGATCGTTTTTCTTCCCGAATGCATTACTCCGTCCTACGTTCAGACCGACTTCTCAAGCCTTCTCGAATTCACCAACCGCCAGATTAAAATCACGCGCATTTATCGCCCCAAAATGTGGGTCTCCGCCTTCGCAACGCATTTTCTCTTTTGTTTCACTCTTCTCCTGGGCCTCGATGTCGCGTTCAACCTCGCCATCGAATCCCGGCCGTCATCTCAGGTCATCACTCTCTTCGTATTTCCCCTTCTTCTCGCGGCCGTTCGAGGCGCCCTGCGCGTGATTGGCGTTACGGAGGCAGTTCCGTCCTCCCGCGATGAAATCATGGCGCAATCCTGGATTTATATTTTGGTCACATTGCTCGTTCCATTCTTGTACTTACTCAATTTCTCCGCCTCATTGTTCGGTCGCCGCATTACATGGCGCGGCATTCAATACGAAATTGTCTCTCCCAATCAGACCCGCGTCCTTACTCCATGACCTGTGGAAATCTCCGCCCCCGGAAAAAATTTCGAGGCTAGGGCAATTTCTACCCGCAATCTACATACTTTACCTGAGTCGGCTCCCTCTAAGTCATTGACAACTCAACCCCTGTCAAAACTTACAGTCCGGCAAGCGGGTTGCATTGCTGTACTTTGGTCAGGTGTAACTTTCGCAAGTTATTGACAGGGATCCTTTACTTTACCCCAGAGGGTTTCTGAGGGATTTTTCCCTCTGGAGTACATGGGCCTGATCCAGTCCTACTCCTTGTCGCTTGCTCGGTCATTCCGGCCGACCTCAATCGGAGGTCATTGAGGGTCAAAATCCAACAAGATGGCTTCGGTCCCCCCGCGAGGCACATTCAGAGGAGTGCACGTGAAGTTGATCCGCAGAAGTCTAGCGACACATTCGCTGCCCCAACCAAAGTACTCTGCACCAACCAGCGTCTATCTGTTTTATGAAAAAAGTACCGGCACGGCTCATTTCCATGTTGAAGCCGGGCCCAGCGGGGAACTCCCCGTGGACCACGCCGCCGGCTTGCTCGCCATGCATTGCTTGGTGCGCGGCCAATCCCCCAAGGATTATCTCGTCATGGTTCCGGCCGCTCCCAATGCTTTGAACGGCCTGGCCGAAAAGGCTCAGAAGCTTCTGGAAGCCGGCCACAGCGCCAAGAACGCTGTGCGCCTCACCCGCCGGGAAGAAGAAGTCCTCGACGGCATCCTTCGCAGCCTCGCCAACAAGGAAATCGCGAACGAATTGAATCTTTCCGAGCGCACCGTGAAATTTCATGTCTCTTCCCTGCTCGCCAAATTCAAGGTCCGCGGTCGCCTCGAACTCATGCGAGAGGCTTCGCGTCATTCCTTGAACTCCATTCCGCCAGCCGTCGGTGGTTCGGCTCCGCAGCTCGGTCCCTATCAAGATCAAGAGCGCCGAGAGGGCTATCGCAGGCCGGCGAATCAGGGCAAGGTGCTTCCGCTCGCTCGCCATCGCATGATGGCGTAGCCACCGTCGTTTGCACTTCGTTCTCGTAAGAAAAGGCCCGTTCCGGATCAACCGGAACGGGCCTTTTCTTTTCTCAGCTCTTTGTAGAGGCCGATCTTTAGATCGGCCTCTGTTCCTGCGTTTTCTGACTACTTCTTCGCGGCGCTGTAAAGCTCCGCCGCCTTGTCCCAATTCACCACGTTCCACCACGCATCAATATAATCCCCGCGTACATTCTGATACTTCAGGTAGTACGCGTGTTCCCACACGTCAATGCCGATCACCGCTTTGCCCCCCGCGATGTATTGCGTGTCCTGGTTCGCTGTCGAATCGATCGCCAGTTTCCCATCCTTCACCAACAACCACGCCCACCCGGATCCAAACCGGCCCAGGCCCGCGGCCTTGAACTTTTCTTTGAATCCCGCAAAGGAACCAAAGCTCGAATTAATTGCCGCGGCCAGATCACCCTTCGGTTCGCCTCCGCCGCCCTTTTTCATCAATAGCCAAAAGAGCGAGTGGTTCCAGTGGCCGCCGCCATTGTTGCGCACCGCCGTGCGGATATTTTCCGGCACGCTATCCAGGTTTTTCATAATGTCGTCAATCGACTTCGACTGCAGATCCGGATGCCCTTCCAGGGCCTTGTTCAGATTTGTCACGTAAGCGCCATGATGCTTGTCGTGATGGATTTCCATTGTTCGAGCATCAATATACGGTTCAAGTGCGTCGTTCGGGTACGGCAAGGGGGGCACGGTAAAGGCCACTGGTTTGTCCTCCAAATTGAGATGTGATTCGAAATCTGTTCCGGGTTCAGCGTGAAGCAAACTTGAAGCGGCGTTGCCTGCTCCAAATAAGCCAGCGCCAAGAATGCCACTGGTTGAAAGAAATTTACGGCGATCCATGGAAGTCCTCTGCTTCGGTGGGCGCGTGGGCTTCCGCGCGAGATTATATCTCCTCAGCAGCGCCTGCTCAACCACGTCAGACAAAACGCGGCCGCCCGGGCGGCTGGGCAGTTATTGGATGCGCGAAAGCGCCCATCGGGCAGATTCCGCGATGCTGATTTCCTGGGATTCCGAAAGTCTCTGCAGCAGTTCCAGGATGCGTGCATGTTGGGCTGTGCCCGGCCGTGCCTTGCTGTTTCCCAGCGCAATGCATGCGTTCCTCACCAATCCGCTCCACTTCGTCCGCTTCATCGCGCTGCCGCGAAACTTTTCTCGAAATTCCTCCTCGCTCATTACCGCCAGCCACTCCAAACGCGGTTGCAATAGCGATTCCTCCTGGCGAATATTCGCTCCTTCTGGGGGTCGGAGCTTTAGCTCCGACATTGAGGCCACTGCAAGATTGGGCTTTAGCCCCTGAGGACTCCGCTCCGTTCCAACTTCAGCGTTTGCCCAGCTTCGCGGTTCAAAATCGGAAATCGTCGTCACCGGCGCTTCCCGGTTGTACGGGCACACTTCCTGGCAAATGTCGCACCCATAAACTTTGTTTCCGATCGCCTCGCGAAACTCTTCCGGCACGCCCCCTCGCAGCTCGATCGTCAGATAAGAAATGCATCGCCGCGCATCCAGCACGTAAGGCTCAACGAAGGCCCCGGTCGGGCAAGCGTCCAGGCACTGCCGGCAGTTACCGCAGAGGTCCGCGGGCGGCATTTCGTATGGGGCCAGCGAAGCAGAAAGCTCAAGCGTGGTAAAAATCACTCCCAGAAAAAACCACGAGCCCATGTTCTCGTTCAGCAACAGTGTGTTTTTCCCCAGCCACCCAAGTCCCGCGTATTTCGCGAACAAGCGCTCCGCGACGGGGCCCGTGTCGGCATACGCTCTGGATTCGTGCGGCTCCGGAAACCGTTCCCCCAGTGCCGCCGAGAGCGCATTCAGCCGCTCCCACAAAACCTCATGATAGTCGCGCCCCCACGCGTAACGCGAAATCCAGCCGCGCGCCTCACCTCCTCCGTCGCAAGCAGCGGCCTCAATTGAATAAGGATGCGCGGTGTTGTAGTTCAGCCCGCACACGATCACGCTGCGTGCCCCCGCAAGCACCCGAGCCGGATCACGCCGCCTTGGATCGGCCAGGTATCCCATCGCACCGCCGTACCCGCGCTCCAGCCATTCGTTAAACGCGGCATGTTCCGGAAATCGCTCCAGTGGCGCCACGCCGCACAGCGAAAAGCCAAGCGCCGAAGCGCGCTCCGCAATCCACGTCGTATCTCCCACAGAATTCATGTTTTGATTGTGCCGCAGGAAAGACAAAGTAGCGAGGCTGGCTTCAACCACGAAGGAGAACGCGATTCCCTCAGGAACTCATCCGCGGGAGGGCAACATTTCGTTAACACTCTTCATCCAATTACTGATGATATACTCGCGCCCGTTATAACCGGGAGCTCCCCGCCAAAACAATACTCCCGGCTCCCCAACTGATTTATGCTGGCTAAAGCTTGGATTCCCTGAATCCACTGTATCCAAAAGCCAGCAAATCTCGTCAATACTGTACGGACTTTTATGTCAAAGTCCGCTGCACAGTTATGACAAAGGACCGCTAACTTGCCGACTGATCAAAATGTTCGCGCATCCGCAGGCCCGGAACATCTGTCTACTGTTCCTCCCCGGCACAAAGGTGTCAGTGCCCTCGTCTGGATTATTGTCCTCCTGGTCTTCGCGGGCGGATTTTACCTCGTCATGCGCAAGCGCGACGCATCCGCGGCAGCCGCAAAATCCCCAAGAGGTGGAGGCGGCCCCGTCACTCTCGTCACCGCAACCGCAAGGCAGGGCGACATCGGTGTCTACCTCGATTCCATCGGCACCGTCACGCCCGTTTACACCGCTTCGATCACCAGCCAGGTGAATGGCATCGTCACCGATGTCCACTACAAAGAGGGGCAACTCGTCCGCAAGGGCGATCCCCTGATTGACATTGATGCGCGTCCCTACCAGGCTTCCCTTCTCCAGGCACAAGGCACGCTCGAACGCGACACCAATCTTCTCGCTCAGTCACAGATGGATCTTCTGCGTTATCACGAAGCCTGGGATCGCAAGGCCATTCCCAAACAAACCCTCGATGATCAGGAAAAGATCGTCCTCCAGCAGCAGGGCACGCTCAAATTCGATGAAGGCGTCGTACGCTTCGATCAGATCCAAGTGGACTATTGCCACATCGTCGCGCCAATCACCGGCAGAGTCGGATTGCGCCTCGTCGATCCTGGCAACGTCGTGCAGTCCTCCGGAAATCTCGCGCTCGCCGTTGTCACGCAAATCCAGCCCATCACCATAATCTTCACCGTTCCCGAAGACAATCTCGGCCAGGTCCAGCAGCGTCTGCGCAAAAACGCGAAACTCACGGTGGATGCCTTCGATCGTTCGGCACTCAAGCAAATTGCCAAAGGCACCCTGCTCACCCTCGACAATCAGATTGATACCACCACGGGCACCGTAAAAGCTCGCGCCTCCTTCGACAACAAAGACGCCGGACTCTTCCCCAACGAGTTCGTCAACGTGCGTCTGCTCGTGGACACCCATCACGGCGCCACGCTGATTCCCTCCTCCACGATTCAGCATAACGGCCAGACCGCCTTCGTCTATGTTCTTCAGGACAACGTCGCCCACATGCGCGTCATTCAACCAGTCGTAACCGACGGGGGAACCACCGAAGTCACCGGCCTCGCTCCCGGCGACGTGCTCGCCAGCAGCAGTTTTGACAAGTTGCAGGACAACGCCAAAGTTGTTGTTTCCTCCAAACCCATTCCGGGAAACAACGCCGGGAGCGCTGCTCCTTGAGTCCGTCAGCCCCTTTCATCCTCAGGCCTGTCGCAACCGCGCTGCTGATGGCCGCGATTCTCCTCGTTGGCATCGTCTGCTACACCCAATTGCCGGTTTCCGCCCTGCCGCAAGTCGACTATCCCACCATTCAAGTGCTCACTTTTTACCCAGGTGCCAGTCCATACGTCGTCGCAACCACGGTCACTGCCCCACTCGAACGCCAGTTCGGACAGTTGCAAGGCCTCAGCCAGATGACTTCCAGCAGCTCTGGCGGCACCTCCGTCATCGTCCTGCAATTTAACTTGAACCTGAACATCGACATCGCGGAAGAGGAAGTCCAATCCGCAATCAACGCCTCGCAAAGTTTTCTCCCCGCCAATCTCCCTGCGCCTCCCATCTACAGCAAAACAAATCCCGCCGATGCCCCTGTGCTCACTTTGGCTGTCACCTCAAGTTCCATCCCACTCTCGCAAGTGGAAGACCTGGTGGACACGCGCCTCGCCCCCAAAATTTCCCAGCTTAGCGGCGTCGGCCTGGTCAGCATCAGCGGCGGCCAGAAACCCGCCGTTCGCATCCAAGCCAATCCCGCCGCGCTCTCTTCCTACGGTATCAATCTCGAAGACTTGCGCACCGCCGTCACCCAATCCAGCGTGAATGCCGCCAAAGGAAATTTCGATGGCAACCGGCAGGACTACCAGATTGACGCCAACGATCAGCTCGTTACCAGCAATGACTATCGCAACGTTGTCGTCGCCTTCCGCAATGGCGCGCCAGTGATGCTCACCGATGTAGCGAAAATCATCGACGGCGTGGAAAACACCAG
>WNFQ01002499.1_pt1 | contig 13298 bp, 7 predicted proteins | sample 5400171 | NCBI WGS metagenome assembly WNFQ01 (sample SAMN13153356, study PRJNA577476) | soil metagenome | isolation source: 20 cm soil under Madrone tree | place: USA:California | collected 2016-06-14
GGCGCCTAAAGCGCCCAGCGAGACAAGGCAGCGGCGTCGCTCGGAGTTCGAAGGAGGCCCACCGGGCGGATAGGAAAAGATTGTTTAGAGCGAAAAGCGTGTATAGTTGTCTAACCATTATGAAACGTTTAGCGCTGTTCTTACTAGTCGCGGCGACCGCGGGTTGGTCTTTTTGCAACGCCGAAGACGGGTCTGTGCAAGGAGAAAGCAAGGACTACGCTTCCCCCCGGGCGGTCGTTGAACCGAGTGTGCCGCGTCCCGCAGTCCAACCAAGCCATCTGGCTCGCAAGTATCGCGTCTGGCATTTCTCGAAGGACTGGCGCAGTAGATATTACACACACGCGAACAGGATCCCTTGGTGGCCAAGTGCCCCGGGCGGTTAGGCTGGGATGTAGAGAGCGCGTAATACTACGCGCTTCGAGCTAAAACGTAATCTCGAATTTCCCGCCACCCCACCACTCATTTCGGTCGGTCCCCACCGTCGGCCTTGAAATGTGATAGGCGTAATCTCCGAACGGAACCAGGAACAAGTCAGCGTCGGGAGGCGCCCATTGACTACTGGAGAATCCTCCCAAATGGGCCAAATGAATCGGTACTTCTGCCCCGACTTGTACGTGATTCCAGCCTGTTAACGGATGCCCGCCATAAGGGTTTGCCCCACCGGGTTCGGTCCGATCACGAAAGCTTACAGAGAGAATTGCGTGAGGATTAAAATCCACCCATTTCGCGAGCGGGACATGCCCATTTAATCTTCCTTCCAGGTAGCCTCCCAGAGCATCATTCCGCTGGTTGAACGGGCGCGGGTTTGACGGGCTACGGAAACCCAGCGGCTCGAAGTGAGGGAACGGATGGAGTCCAAAGCCGTCAACGAACACAGGCTTATAAAAGAAAGTGCCGTCGTGAGTCGGCTCTGCGCCCCAGCTATAGATTGTCTGATAATAGGTGAGCTGCGGCGTGATGTATTTGGAGAGCTTCGTTGTGCTTAATCGGACGTAAAGCCGGTCGAATGTTTCCTCCTCAACCGTGGGATCTGAGGGGGGAAACTTACTCGTACCTAACCTGCGAAAGCGCCTGTCCGTGTCGGGAACATTCCAAATAAAGGGCCCTAAGCCCTCAAACCTTTCTGGCAGCAAGTCCACCTCAGAAGTGGTAGCGTTACGATTAATAAAAAAGGCGATATTGCCTATCGTTACATCAATTGGGCCCACGGAGAATTTGTAAGACAAAAAGACGTCTAATTCATCAAACCGATTTTGAACCGTAGTTGGGAAGCGCAGGTATGGTACGAACTCGATTCTGCGTGTCCTGGGATTAAAAAACGTAGCGTTCGCGCCAGTGCCAGGTGTTCCACCCCCCCCTCCTTCGCCTATTGACCAACTGTCAACGGACGCGTTCCCAAATTGGTGAACTCCAAAGAGGCCAAGCGTGAAATTCCATTTGGTTACTTGCGCATCGAAAAAGCCAGCCCCGCCGGCGCCTGGCGTTAGATTGGTGCCGCGAAAGTTATATTCCGATGTGTATCCAGCGTCGACGAACCAAGTCCAAAAGACTGGCTGCTCCTGCTCGACCACGTTCTTGGGCTGCTTGTACTCGCCGCCCAACGTAAGGTGACCGTCAGCGTCCGGTGCGATGTTCAGCAGAGCGCCGGTTGCGGGGAATAGATTTTGAGGCGTTGGGTCCACGCCTTGCGCGTACGACATCTGCGTTGCGCCGAAAAGCGTGACGGCGATCCAGAATGAGTTTTTTATAAAATTCTTCAGCATCTGTTTCTCCTTGTTTATTTCTTCAGTGGGCTAAGGGTGGCCGCAATCTACAAGTCGTAAACGAATTGGCGGATTGAAGGCAAGCCACTTTTTTAAAATTTTTCTGTTCCGGTTACTGCGAATAAGAGGATGGCTTTTCAACCGCTTGGAATTCTTGCGGCTCCGATTTGGCTTTGTGCGCTTTATGCGCGACCGGTGGTGGCGGCGGAGGTTCTTGCTCAGCGCAGGCAGCGATAAAGATCGCCGTAGGAAGCAGGATGAGGATCAGTTTTTTCATAGCGTTTGGGTTTGGGTTTTTAGGGGTATTTTGGTGACGGACGAGTTAGAGGAATTCCGGCCGGCGGTGGAGCGGGAGGTGTCGGACTTCCGCCCATTTGGAAAGTCGGCTCAAAGCCTAACGTGCGTGGTTCCTGTGCAGGCGCGCTTTCGATGCCCCGTCTGCCCACGAGTACGGCATAAGAGGCAAGGCCTCGCGCAGCGGCCATGTGAATAAATGCCTCTACTGTTCCGGTATAACTGGCGCGGAATTTCACGCCCGATTCGTCGCCACCTGGTTCAACTCCTGCACGTCTTCCTTCGCGTATCCGCTCCCGGACTGCCCGTCGCGGGGCACGGCGATCGTCGAGGATCAGTTGGCCGTCTTCGTCGTACACGTACAGATCGAGATCCACGGCAGAACTGTCGCCCCCGACAAGAATGAGGTAATCAAGTCCCTTGGTAACTGGGATCATTACTTTCACCACGAAGCCAGCCGTGCCGACTCCGCTGGTATTGGTGGGCGACATGGCGAACCCGCGCTGGGTGTAACGGACAGCCATGTTATAACACGCGTCCTCGGCTTTGGCCGGGTCCGCGTGAACGAGCGGCGCAAACGCGAGGATCGCAATGCAACCGCCGGAGATTAGGAGGATTTGAAGTTTCATAGGTGTTGGGTTTGAACTTTGTTGATCAGGATGTCGTGCCCATCGCAGCTTTTACCACGTCGGTGGCGAGCTTGTTCAATTGCTCCACGTCTTCCTTTGAAATAGCGCCGTCGCGGGGCACGTTCAGGATTTTCTCAATCTGCGGCAAAACATCGCGCAGTTTCGCGACTAACGGCGAACTTTGGAGATTAGCGGGCAAAGAGCCGATCTTTTCATTGAGCGCTTTCGCTAGAAGAGGTTCGCGCAGCAGGTTCGACGTTTCCGCCGAATAGTTGTCGTCCACGACCGTAGTGGTGTAGCGCGCGCCTTGCATCCAGCCGGTCACAATCAGAAGCGTGCCGTGGGTGGCGTGTTCGGGCTCATCGATTTTCTTCATGATGTCCTGCTGGAAAAAGCCCAGTTCCATGAACACTTTGAGCCACTCGCCTTTGTTCGCGGCGGCGCGCACGGCCCGGGCGCGTCCCAAATCCGCATCGGAGACGCCGAGTTTTTTGGCCAGCTTCTCGATGTCCGACGCGCACTTGTTGAGCAGTTCGGCGTCCTTGGCTTTAATCGCCATCACGCCATCGGCGATTCGCACTCCTAGAATCATCGGGACGGCGACATCCTTGTCGGTGAACTTGTCCGGATCGATATCGACGGCGACTTTGCGAAAGACTTGTGGCCAGTCGACTTTGGTTTTCGTTAAGACTTGATCGAGCGCGATGAATTTATCGTAAGGCGTCGGCATTCCCACGCCGGCGTCTTTCGCCTTGGTGGGATCGAAAGGCGCTTTTTCTGCACTCTCGCCCTTTTGTGCCGGCTCCGTCTGCCCCTTCTGGCTCTTTGTAGGCTGTTGTTGGTTTGGCTGCGCTGAACACACGGCGCACGAAAACGCGCACAGCAGGAACACGACGAACAACGAACCGGCAAACCTGCGGAAATGTAAGGTTGAGGTCATATAAATCTTGTCGTGTAACAAATTTGTGCACAACGATGCAAGCCCTTTTTTTCAAAAAGTGAGGTTTTCTTAGCCCTTTGAAAATCCTTTGGAAGATCCAATCGGCGGACAAACTGTGCTCCCAGGGGAAAGGCGAAGCGCGCGACGATTCCAGCAAACACAGCGTGTGCCTATTACGGTTGCTTGGGAGCGGGCGAGCCAGTGGCGGGGAGAAGATCCAACTCTGGGAACTTTCTCGCATCGCTGTCAGTCAGCACAACTGCAATTGCTTATCAGCGTGAAGAAAGTCACGGCGATCAAGCCAATTGTTTTCTTTCGGGCGAGAAGAAATCGAGAATTGTGCTCGACTCAGCACGCGTTGCGCATAAATATAGAGGCCAATTTTATGCCGTTGCGGCGCGTTTGGAGCGACAAAGAAAAAAGAAGAGGCAGATCGCGGTTTCATCCGGTCTGCGTCGTGCGATTGTGCGCAATAATCATGCTGGCGATTTGTTGGGCCGGATGTGAGGAGCGTTCGCAGCAACTCGAGGAACGCGTCACACAATTGGAAAAGGAATTGAACCGGACGCAGGACGAATTGCGCAGCACAAAGCAGGCGCTGGAAGCAAGCAATGCAGAACTGACCCGGCTGAAGGCTGCCGCCAGCAGCGCGTCCGCGCCCGTCGCGCCGTCACCCGGCGTTGCAGAAGCGAAACCGAGCGCGCCAGTTGCACAAAATCAATCAGCTCCGGCGCAGCGGCCTGCGACTAGTTCGCTGCCAGCCGATCGTTCGGTCACAATTCAATGGCCGGGCAGCAGCGGCCCATCGGCTTTGCCTAATCAACCGGCTAACCAAAACCCTCCGGCACCGGCTCCCGGCAATGCCGCTGCAAATGCCGCGGTAATCGTTCCGCAAAGATCCGGCGCCACTGGAGCTGGAGGCGCGGGCAACAGAACAGTGGTGATTCAGTGGCCTAACAACAACGCGGCGGCGCCTTCGGCAAATCAACCGAGCGCGCCTTCTGGCGCGGCGAATCCGCCCGCCCGCCCCGTCCAGCAACCAGCTCCGAACAACGCGACCGGTCGCTCAGACCGCACCGTGATCATTCAATGGCCCGGCAGCGGGCAATCCCCGGGTCCGTGAAACTAGCGAATCAATGACCGGCTTGCTGAGGATTATCGATGCTTCCGGCGAGAGGGAAGCGGAGTTGTCACGCGGCCGAATGACGCTGGGGACGTCGCGGGCCGATCCACTGTTTGTAAAGGGCGCGGGCAATTACCCATCGCTGTTATCGTTGAGCTGGGAGCCGCGGCGGGCGACGTGGATGCTGAATTGTCCGCTGCCGCTGGTTGCTCCCGTGACCGTGAACCGCCGTGCGGTTGCGCCTGGCGAACAGATTCCGCTAACCAATCTCGATGTCATCGAATTGCCGGGCGCGTTCTTGCAGTTTCAGCGAATGCTGGCGCCGCCGGTGCGAGCGGGGCAGCCAACCGACCAGATCTCGCTCGATAGTCAGCCACTCGTGATCGGCCGCGGCGACCCACACGGCACCGTGGACGCCGCGCGCGTCGATCTCGACCCGGAAGAGATCGCGATCTCGCGCGTTCATGCCATGGTCGAACGCGATGGCGACAATTATTTTCTCACCGATCGCAGCCGGCTCGGCACCGAACTGAACGGTGTCGCGTTCACGCGCGAACGTCTGGTTTTCGGTGATCGGATGCGGATTTCCGGTTACATCTTCGAGTTTACAGGCGATGCGTTGCGTCTGATTCACCCGGAGAGCTCGGGAACAGTGTCAGCAGAAGAGTTGACCGTGATCGCCGGTGGCCGCCGCATTTTGGATAAGGTCTCTTTAAATATCTCTGCTGGCGAATTTCTTGGAGTGCTAGGCGGATCAGGACACGGAAAGACGACGTTGCTGAATGCTCTTTGCGGCATCAATCCGCCGACGTCCGGCGAAGTGCGGCTCGGTGGCGTGCTGCTGGCCGATCGCGCACGGCTGCGCGAAATCGGAATCGGCTACGTTCCGCAGGACGACATCGTTCATCGCGAATTGACCGTCAACGAAGCGATCACCTTTAGCGCGAGGTTGAGGTTGAGGTTGCCGGGGCATCAAATCGACGCACTTGTTTCGCGCATTACGACACGCCTGGGCCTCGCGCCGCATGCGCATCAACGTGTAGCCGATCTTTCGGGTGGGCAGCGCAAGCGCGTCAGCATCGCCATAGAATTATTGGCCAAGCCGAGCATCCTGTTTCTGGACGAACCCTCTTCCGGTCTCGATCCGGCTAATGAAGAAGCGCTGATGACGCTGTTGCAATCGCTCACGCTGACGAAACTCACTGTGGTTTGCACCACGCACGTTCTCCAGAAAGCTTATCTGTTTGATCGCGTCCTTGTGGTGCAATCGGGCAAATTGATTTTTGCCGGCAACAGCGACGAAGCGCGGCGGCATTTTCTGTTGCAATCCAGCGGCGAAGATCATGGATCGCTGCAACACTCGCCTCTGGAGCGGATTTACGGGCTATTGGCGAATTCGTCGAGGTCGGCCAGCGATTGGGAAATTTCGTTCCGGGGTTCGCCGTTTGCCGCGCGTGCTGTTCCGCCATTGCCAAGCGCGCAGCCGATACACACGTCGCGGGAATCGTCGGATAAGCTGAAGGTGAATCAGTTCACAACGTTTTTGCTGCTCGCCGCGCGTCAGTGGAAAATCATTCGCTCGGATTTTTTAAACATCGCGTTTTTATTAGTGCAGCCGCTGCTGATCGGGTTCCTGATTGGCTGGGTGGCGGACAAAGCGGCTTTGCGAATGTTTCTCTGCATCGTCGCCACGATGTGGTTCGGTTGCAGCAACGGTGCGCAACAAATCGTAGGTGAACTGCCGATCTTCCGGCGTGAACGCGTGTCCGGGCAAGGACTAAACGCTTATGTGTTGAGCAAGCTCGGGTTTCTCTCGACGGTTACGCTTGCCCAGGCGATTTTGCTTTTGTTTGTCACGCTCGTTTTCACAACCATTTTTCATCCGGAAGAGGTCGATGCTCAGAACATCCGAAAGGAATTCGCCGATCGGCTTGCGCCGATGGAGCTCTTAACAGGCGAATCCAACGCAGAGAGCGATTTTAGCGCCGTGGGTGCGAACGAGCCTGGGGCAAACGTACCATCGACATCGCAGCCGGAACAAGCTGAAAAACCGCCCTGGCATCCGAACCCGCTGGTGATCGGTTCACTCATGAAGCTGGCTGAATTTTTTCAAATATCACAAAACGTTTTGGACTCGGGACCGCGCGTTGTCACCGATTCGAATGGGACACCGCGTCTTGATCCGCAAGGCCGGCAGATGATTATTCCCGGAAACAGCATCCTGAACGTGCTACTGGTCGCGTTAGGCCTGCGCTTCTTTGCCGTCGCACTGGCGGCCCTGACCGGGGTGAGCATTGGCCTGACTATTTCGTCGATGGTGACGAATACGACCCAGGCCGTGCTCTGGGTTCCCCTTGTTCTGATTCCGCAGATCTTGTTCGGGGGCGTGGTCGTGACGGTGCCGGACATGAGCAAGTCCGTCCGCACTTTCAGTCACATCATGCCCAGCTTCGCTGCGCAACGCATTATGGACACGGCGGCATTATACGGCCTAACCACTCCATTTCTCACCAACCGAACGAAGACGCCGGTGTTTCTAACTTCCCGCGGCGAAAAAGAGACTATTGAATGGAAGGAGGGCAATGAGTCTCTTTCCCATAGCTATGATAAGTTGTCGCCGGTGAACATGTCGTGGCAAAACATAGCGGTGGTTCCTGGCTGGTTAGGTCAGCATAAACAGGCCGAGGCCCCTGGCTCCGATTGGTCCCATAAGGAATACCGCGACACCGTTGAGAGCAGGCACGACGTCCGTTTTTCAAAGGGGACGCCCTTTTGGTCGTTGCAAGCGGTTCAGTTCGCGACCGGGATACTGGTTTTTTGGAACGTGGCATGTTACGGCACGATTTTGTTTGGCTTGGTCCGCAAACAAACCGGGAAATGATCGGCATGGCCGCATTCGCCTGCCTGAGAAATCGGCCGACTAACTTCATTTGAATATGCTCACAGCACCGACAGGCACAGTCACACTTCTCTTTACCGACATTCAAGGTTCGACCCAACTGTTGCGGCGGTTGGGCGATCGGTATCCAGGAATTCTTGCCGAACACCACACCATTCTGCGCGCGACGCTGGCAAAGCACGGTGGCTATGAAGTCAGTACCGATGGAGACGCATTTTTTGTTACCTTCAGCCGCGCGACCGATGGCATTGCTGCGGCCGCGTGCGCGCAACGGGAATTCGCGCAACACAGTTGGCCGGAGAACGCCTCGTTGTCAGTCCGAATGTCTCTGCACACTGGCGAACCGGGTTGCTCGGGAAAAGATTACACCGGATTGGACATTCACAGGGCTGCGAGGATCCGCGACGCCGCACACGGCGGCCAGGTCCTTATTTCAGCAGCCACAAAAATTCTCACCGGCAATCGAGTTCCCGGAGAAATCACGTTCCGCGATTTGGGCAAGCATCGCCTGAAAGATCTGGAACACCCGGAACACATTTTCCAACTAGTCATATCAGGCTTGAGATCGGACTTTCCGCCGATTCGCAGCCTCAACAATTGCCCGAACAATTTGCCGGCCCAAATCGCGCCGCTCATCGGCCGCGCAGAACAATTGGCCGAAGTTTGCGAATTGCTGCGTCGCCCGGATGTAAGGCTCGCCATCCTGACCGGCCCCGGGGGCGTCGGCAAGACATTGCTCGCGTTTCAGGCCGCGACCACGCTGTTGGCCGATTTTTCCGACGGCGCCTTTATTGTCGATCTCGCAGACGTTGTCGATCCGGAGCTGGTTCCGAGCAAGATTGCAAGCGTCCTCGGTGTGACAGAAGCCGGGCAGCAATCGACTCTCTTGCGTCTGACGCAGCATCTGCGCGAAAAACGGCTTCTTCTCTTGCTGGATAACATCGAGCAGGTCGCAAAGGCGGCGAAAACATTTTCGGCCATTCTGGCAGCTGCGCCGCTCGTGAAAATATTGGCGACAAGCCGTTCCCCACTCTATCTGCGCAGCGAGTACATCTATTCTGTTCCACCTCTCGATGTTCCCCGCCTCGATACCGGCCCCACCACGGGTAAGTTGTTAGGCTCTTCTGCTGTGCGTCTTTTCATCGAACGTGCCGAAGCGGTTCGTGGTGACTTCGTTATCAACGATCAAAATCTCACAGCAGTAGGGCAAATTTGTTCGTTGCTTGATGGTCTTCCGCTGGCGATTGAGCTGGCTGCCGCTCGCATGAAACTGCTCTCGCCCGAAGCGCTGCTGAAGCGACTGGCCTCCACAGATGGTCACGTTTCATTGCATCTGCTGAGCGGCGGCGCGCACGATCTTCCAACTCGCCAACAAACTGTGCGGGACGCGATTTCATGGAGCTATAACCTGCTCGATGACGATTGTAAGAAAATCTTCTGCTGGCTCGCTGTATTTGCGGGTGGATGCACAATCTCGACCGCCGAAGAAGTTTGTAGTGAGGAGGGTGATTTCGAGACTGAAGTAGTCGATGCCATCGGTGCCCTCATCGATAACAATTTGTTGCGGCATGGCGTCCCTGCCGAGGGCGAGCCAAGAATCAGTATGTTGCAAACCATCCGTGAATTTGGGCTCGAACACTTGCAAAAATCGCCTGCCGACGCGAAAGCCCGTCGCGCACACGCCAAATATTTTGCCTCCTTCGCTGAGGACGCCGAGGCAAACCGCCGCGGGCCAGAATACGCGATCTGGGCAAAGCGGGTCGCAACGGAGCACGATAATTTTCGTACCGCGCTGAACTGGTCGTTTGAAAACGCGCCAGACCTGGCGATCCGAATCACGGCTGCTGTTGGCGAATTTTGGTTTCGCCAGGGCCACTGGGCTGAGTTGCGAACGGCCTGTGAGAAAGTTGCCACAGCAAAATGGATTGATCTGTTGCCGCTTCAAGCGCGATGCGCACGATTCGCCGGCCAATGCGCCAGAGTCACGGGCGACCCAGAACGCGCGAAAGAAATGTTCGAGAAGAGCCTTGCCATGAGCGAACAATGCGAGGCCAGTGTCCAATTGGTTGAGGCGTTAAACGAGTTGGGCGGCATCCGTCTTAACAACGAAGGCCGTAACCCGGATGCACAGGCGCTGTTCGAGCGCGCCTATGATCTTTCGCTCAAATTGAATGATCAAGATCGCCTCGCCGAAACTTTGTTTCAGCTGGGCGATCTCGCACTGGCAGAGTGCGATTTCGACCGGGCCGCCGAAAAATTCGGGGAAGCTGCCGCCATCTGTCGAAAACGCGACTATCAAGCGGGCATCGCACAATGCACGAGTTATCTCGCGGCGGTGGCGATCTCAACGGGCGAATACGATCGGGCCAGCTCGCTGTTGCAGCGATCTCTGGAAATTCACGACAAGGCTGGAGAAAAACATAATACGGCTTGGGATCGCTTTAAACTCGGTCAGGTCGCTGAGGGTCACGGACAATACACCCAGGCGCGAATCGAATTTGAGGAGTCTCAAAAGGCCTTTCAACAAATGAACACAGCCGTGGGTGAAGCCTGGTGTTTGTATGAACTGGGCAAAATCGCGCTCGACACGGAGGAATTCGCCGAGGCCAGCGGTTTTTTCGAGAAATCGCTCTTGATCTTTCGGACCCTCGGGAAAGCCAACGCCTGGGTCACCCTGCAACTCGGAAGCACCGCGATCTGCGAAGGCAGATTTCGGTCGGCAAAAAAACTTTTCCAGAAAAGCCTCGACATCTTTCGTCAGTCGGGAAGCAAAGACGGAATCGCGCTGACTTTATGCGAAGCCGCCCATTTGGACAGGCTTCAAGGCGAATACGAAACTGCCGAGTCTGCGCTTACTGAAACGATGGACCTTGTCAGTCAAATGGAATCCAAACGTTATGCCATCGCTGGATTGCAAGAGGCTTTCCAACTTGCCAGCGCCCGAGCCCGGCACGAATGCGCGGCCAGGCTGCTCGGCAAACTTGAAACTTTCCGCCAAGAAATCGGAGCGCCACTGCCGCCTCGTTGCCGAACCGAATTCGACCGCGCGATTGCCAGTTGCCGGGAGGCATTGGGAGAAGACGCATTCGCGACCTTGCGAGAAGAAGGACGCCTAGCTTCGCTCGACCGGCTCTACAGCTAAGACCTTCGAAGCCGACGCGGCCGCGCGTCCTTGCAGGCGGAAGGCGATTCCCAAACCGTATCGGAAATTTTTTGGGCGTTGTCGATGATGGCCATGTCAATCGCGTTTTTCTAAGGTCGGTGCGGAAATAGCTTGGTCCGTCGCGCCATAGTAAACATGGCAGTTCTAGTGGCAGCTGAACCCCTCCTCTCCGCAGAGGAAAAAGCAACCGAGAAAGTGCGCTTCGGCAACTTCGAGGTCGTGAACGACTCCGAGGACCGGCCGGTATTGTTAGGCAAAGGCACATTTGGGCGAACGTATCAGGCGCGCCATTGTTTCCTGGACATTATCGTAGCGCTCAAAATTATCACCGAGCGCTACGTGGCCGACGCCGCGGTGCGCCAACGTTTCCTCACAGAAGCGCGCGCCGTAGCGAAGCTATCGCATCCCCACATCGCGCGACTGTACGACTTTGGCGAGATGGATGGGGTGTTGCATTACGCGATGGAATACTGCGGCGGCGGCAGCCTGGCTGATTACGTAGCGAACAAAGGGCCGCTGCCGTTACGACAAACGATCGAGATCGCCCAACAAATATCCGGCGCGCTCAAGTGCGCGCACACAGCCGGGTTCATCCACCGGGATCTCAAGCCCTCCAACATCATGTTGACCACGCCCGATGGGCCGCCGTTTGCGAAGTTGATCGATTTCGGTTTGGTGCAACCGAGCGTTCCCGGCGCGACGCGTTCTTTTGCTGACGATCAATCCGCGGACGGCGCCCGGTTTCTGGGTACACCGCTGTTCGCCAGCCCCGAACAACTTCGGGAGGAACCGATGGATGTGCGCACCGACTTGTTCTCGTTAGGCATGACTCTTTGGTTTCTAACCGAGGGACGCGCACCGGAAGGCGGATCATCAGCGGAGATTGCGGCCAGCCGGCTGAACCGGGAGAGTTACGCCGCGCGATTGCCGGCGACTCTGCCGCTGCCCTTCCGGGAAGTGCTTGGCCGGTTGCTGGAGAAAGACCGCAAGAATCGGTTCGCGACCGCGGCCGAGATGTTCGCGGCGCTCAATGCATGCGCGGCCGCGCTCGGATTTCGCCGGGCGAGAGATTACACGGACCCGGCGGCCGCGATCGAATGGGAGGACACCGAAACGCCGGACAAAGAGCCCCTGGATTCAACGAAGGTCGAGGCGGCCGAGATTGAAGAGGTTAATGCACCTTTAACTTCGCAATTCAATATTGTTACCCGAATCAACGAAGATTTTACCGGTTTGAATTACGTCGGCGAGGCGATCGGCGCAAAAGGAGCGATGTCGATCCTGCATGTGTTGCATCCGATGCTCTTGGAAGATGAATCCGCCTTCAAGAGCTTTCGGTTGCACATTGCCCAATTGATGCGGGTCGACGTGGTAGAAATCATGCGTCCGAAGGCGATCAAACGCTATGCGGATTACACTGCGGTGATTTCCGATAAACCGGGCAGCACCGATCTGCTGAGCGTTCTGCGTACTGAAGGCACCGTGCGGCTGATTGATGCCGCGCCGTTACTGGAAAAAATCGCGGATGCCTGCGACCAGCTCTGCGCTGCCGGACTGCCGGGCGCGCAGCTCGCGCCTGGGCGCATTTTTGTGGAATCGGCTAACGACGGCCTGAGCAAAGCGCAGGTGCGGCTTTGCCCTCGATATCTCGCCGTGAGTGAAGCGCCCGAATTGGCGCGGATGAACGAGCCGGAAGACGTCAGCTCAACCATGACGACGGATATGCTAGGCGATCCGGGGCGGGCGGATAACATGGGCGAGCATTTTGCTTCGCTTTTGTACCGCGTTGTCGCCGGTAGGAACTGTCCGATCGCCGCTTCACTGGCTGGTCAGGGATACGTGGCGGTCCCTGGTTTGTCCGAACAATCGAATCGGATTTTGTCGATGGTCATTGCGCGGCAGGTCGAAGATTCATCGTGCGGCAAAGTGTTGCGCGAAATTCTGAACGCGGAAGGCATTGTTCCTCGTGTGCCCGGGCACTCTTCTGAAGGATTTACCCAGCGTCCTGGCAGCTCGACTGTCTCGCCGCTCGCCACGCCGCCTAGTGCTGCAGTCGATCGCACTCCTTCCACGCCGCGGCCATGGAAACCGCCGACCGTGTCAACGCCGACGCCGACGCCAGTTGTTGCAAAATCTGTCCCACCGCCGGTTCCAGTCACACTTCTCCCGACGCCGGTCGTGGCGATGCCGCCATCGTCGCCTCCAACGCAGGTGCCAGCGGCTTCGCCTAAGGAGCCAGCGCCTGTGGTGTCTGAAGTGAAAGTCGAGTCAAGGCGCGTGATTGAGACCCCTGCGCCTGTAGTGCCTGAGGCCAAGGTTGAGTCGAAGCGGGCAATTGAGCCGCCACCGCCCGCTCCGGAAATTGTGTCTAAACCGCCAGCTCTGCCAAAGGACGTTCAGGCGACGCCGATACAGGAAGAAAAGCAGAAAACAGTTCGCGAACCGGAAAAGCCTGCTGCTGTCGTGTCTCCAAAGGTCGCCGAGACG
>WNFQ01010424.1_pt1 | contig 13296 bp, 11 predicted proteins | sample 5400171 | NCBI WGS metagenome assembly WNFQ01 (sample SAMN13153356, study PRJNA577476) | soil metagenome | isolation source: 20 cm soil under Madrone tree | place: USA:California | collected 2016-06-14
CAGGATTCTCCTGGCTACGCAATCGGATGGCGATAATCCGCCGAATAGCGTCCCGTGGCATGGTGCTCCAATTGCCGCTCGATATCCGCAAGCATGCCGCTTGCGCCAAACCGGAATAACTCCGACTTCAGCCAGGAATCGCCGAGTTCTTCCTTCATCAGAGCAAGCCAGTCGAGCGATTGCTTCGCCGTGCGAATGCCGCCCGCTGGCTTGAAGCCCACCGCCATTCCGGTTTCCTGCGCGTACTCGCGAATGGCCCGCGTCATGACCAGGCTCACGGGAAGCGTCGCGTTGACGGCTTCTTTGCCTGTCGATGTCTTGATGAAGTCCGCTCCGGCCATCATTGCCACCATGCTGGCACGCGCCACGTTGCGCAGTGTCAGCAAATCACCGGTGCCAAGGATCACCTTCAGATGCGCAGGCCCGCAAGCATTTTTGAACGAGGCAATCTCATCGTAGAGTGCTTGCCATTTACCGCCGAAGACGTGCGCGCGTGTGATGACTACGTCGATTTCGTCGGCGCCCGCTTCCACCGAGCGCCGAATTTCCGCCACGCGTTCCTCGAAGGGAGAAAGGCCGGCTGGGAATCCCGTGGAGACCGCGGCAACATGAATGCCGCTGCCCTCGATGGCGCGCCGGGCGGTTTCGACAAAGGTGTGATAAACGCACACGGCAGCGACCTTGATATTGAGACTCTCGATGCCAAGCTTCTGCTGGAGTTCGTGCTGAATAGGTTGCCGCGCCTTCGCGCACAAGCGGCGAACACGCTCGTCTGTGTCGTCGCCGGAGAGTGTCGTCAGATCCATGCACGTGATGGCTCGCAGGAGCCAAGCCGCCTGCCATTCCTTCTTTACCGTTCGCCGGGTGCCGATAGTTTGCGCGCGGCGCTCGACAGCACTGGTGTTCACGCGCACCGCGTTCACCCAATCCAAATTCAGCGGGACGCCGCGGTTGGGCTGGAGGTCGCGCCCTGCGTAATTGGCGATGGCGGTATCGGAAGGCGAAATCGGGACTCGCGGTGCCTGGCGCTCCAGGCTGGAGGAGTTGTCGATCCGCAGGTTGTCGCGCAAAGTCATGGAATTTTTCAATGCCTACAGCGGAGCAATCGGGAAACCTCTATCTTAGCACTTTGACAAAGCCGGTTTATAGGCGCGCGCCGCGATTCCGCCACTCCTTCTCGAATTCCGCACGGCTGCAGAAGGACTTTTGAGTCCCTACCTTGGTTGTGGAAAGAGCAGCGTACAGATTTGCGCGCGGCAAAGCCTCCTCCTCCGGCAATCCATCGCTCAGAAAAACCGCGAAGCTGCCGATGAAGGCATCGCCCGCACCGGTGGTGTCTACGGCCTGGACCTTGAAAGCGGGAATCAGCTCCATCCGTTCCGGTCCCGCCGCCAAAGAGCCGCGCTCGCCGAGAGTAATGACCACCCGCCGCATTCCCTGGCGCAGCAGAAACTCCGCACACTTTTTTGCATCATCGATCGAATGCACCGGCATTCCCGTGATCGTTTCGGCTTCGCTTTCATTGGGAATGAAATAGTCCGCGGCGCCAACTCCCTTGAAGTCAATTGTCTGTGCCGGAGCGGGATTCACGATGCAGCGGATGGCATTGGCTTTAGCGAACTTCACGGTGTGATAGACGGTGCGCAACGGAATCTCAAACTGCATGATGATGGTGTCTGCCTTGCGGAGCAGTGGCGCGGCGGCATCCACATCTTCCGGCGAAAGCGTGTCGTTTGCGCCCTTCACGACGATGATGCGATTTTCGCCGTTCGGATCCACAAAGATCGGAGCAACCCCGCTGGAGACTCCATCGGCGATGCGCACGTACGTCGCGTCAATCCCCTGCGATTCAAAGTTTTTGATCGTGGCGGGGCCGAATAGATCGCTCCCTACTTTTGCCACCATACCCACGTCCGCTCCGCAGAGGCGCGCCGCAACCGCCTGGTTGGCGCCTTTGCCGCCGAAGCCGAGATCGAACTTCTTACCGAAGATCGTTTCCCCCGGCCCCGGGAATACATCGTTGAACGTGGTAAGGTCCACGTTGGCGCTACCTACAACCGCAATAAAGGATTGCTTGGACACCATTTCGCCTCTGGTGATTCTGCGCGCGGATTATATAAGAACCCAGCCTGGGAACCGCATAAACTCTCGATAGTGAAACTGTCTGTCTCGTCTTGGCCCTTAGGAAGATACCGCTGCAAGATTCTCCGGGATGCTCTTGACAGGCTCCCTTGCGGTGAGTACAAGCAGCGACAGTCACAGTATGCAGAAACAGCGTCAGGCCCGGCATTTTTGAACCCGCAGAAAAACGACGAATCGGTTGACCTCCAAAGGAGCCGCAAATTTATGTATGTTCCTCACACTTTCGGCATGGCTCTTCTAATGATATTCACCAGCGCGATCTGCTGGGGTTCCTGGGCGAACACCTATAAAGGCGTGAAGAACTACCGTTTCGAATTGTTTTATTGGGACTACGCCCTCGGTATTTTCCTGATCGCCGTCGCGCTGGCGTTTACGATGGGCAATACTTCGAGTGATGCTTCGAGTTTTCTGAACAACATCCGCACGGCGGATCGTTCGAATTTCATTTATACGCTTGCCGGCGGCGCGGTTTTCAACCTTGCGAATCTCCTCCTTGTCGCTGCAATCGACATGGCCGGTCTGGCGATTGCTTTTCCGGTTTCGATAGGAATTGCGATGGTTGTCGGCGTGGTTTCAAGCTATGTGCTGCAACCGAAGGGGAATGCGGCCTTGCTCGCAACTGGCGTCGCTTGCGCCGTTATCGCGGTGATCCTCGATGGCAAGGCTTACGGAAGCCTTACGAGAGCCAGCCGGTCCGTTTCCCGGAAGAGCATCATGATCTGCGTCATTTCCGGAATCCTGATGGGCCTCTGGGCCCCGTTCGTCACTCACGCGATGACCCAGGGAAACACCCTGGGTCCCTACAGCATTGGCGTTTTCTTTACGCTCGGGGCGCTGCTCTCCTGCCTTCTCTGGAATGTCTATTTCATGAAGAATCCTCTCGTGGGAGAACCCGTGAATTTCGGCGAATTTTTTCACGGTCCTGCCTCCGGCCACCTGCTTGGCCTGATGGGTGGCGTCATCTGGGGTACCGGCACGGTCTTCAATCTTGTCGCGGCGAATTTCACCGGAGTGGCAATTTCCTATGCGATCGGCCAGTCCGCCCCTATGGTTGCGGCCTTGTGGGGTGTTTTCGCTTGGAAAGAATTCGCGGGCTCCAATCGTCAGGCCAAGACGTTTCTCGGCCTCATGTTCTTGTTCTATATTCTCGCGATTATTCTAATAGCCAAGGCCAATACGGCGGGCTGATTGGGGAATGCCGATTGCTGTCCGAATGGAAATCGGAAGCTTCTAGTTGCTTCTACGCTGCGAAAACGTTGCGCACCATGAACCATAAATTTGCAGGGCGCTCCGCCAGCCGGCGCACGAACCACGGATACCAATAGCTACCGTAAGCGACGAGTACGATGGAAGTGCAGCCCTCGCTGGCGAGACGCTCCTGCTCCGCGCGCTGTATGCCGTAAAGCATTTGTACTTCAAAATCCTTCTTACCGAAGCCTTCCGCGGATGCAAAATCGGCCAGCCCCCGCATCAGCGCCACGTCATGCGTGCCGAAAGCGGCACGCACGATGTGATTCTCCTTCTTGGCCCGCAGCATCTGCTTCCCAAGCTCGAAATAGTTTTCGTCGACATCCTGCTTGCGGGCAAACGCGATTTCGGGCGGCTCGTTGTATGCCCCTTTGACCAATCGAATCGAGGGCCGCAGCGGCAGAAGTTTCGCCAGGTCATCCTCTGTTCGATGAAGATAAGCCTGCAGGCATATACCAACATTGGGATGCGTCTTCAGCGCGCGGCGATAGAGATCCAGTGTCGCGTCCACATAGTTGCTCGCCTCCATGTCCACCCAGACGATAGAGTCCTTTTGTGCACGCTCAATAATGGCCTTTAAATGTTCGAAGCAAAGTTCCGGCGAGAGATCCAAACCGAGTTGCGTCAGTTTGACCGAAATTTCCGCTTGAAGACCGCGTTCTCTGATGCGCTCCAGAACCTCGAGATAGTGTTCCGTAACCTGCTGCGCCTCGGAGCGGTCCTTGATGTTTTCGCCCAGGTGTGTGAAGACCGTTCCGATCTTCTTTCCAAGCAGAATCTGCGCCGCGCCAAGCGCATCATCGAGCGTCTCGCCGGGCATGAATCGGGATACCGTGCGCCTTACAAACGGGTAATGCGTCGCCCGATGGCGCAACCACCGATTTTGAGACGCTGCAAGCAGCATCGATCGCATCAGACTCATGAGTGCCTTGCCTCTTTACTCGGTAACGCAAGCGCTTGCGGCTACCGCCCGCTCACCATTCTAAACCGCATTGTAATGCGAGTTAATTCTCTATTTTCCGTTGAATGCTGAGCGATCCCGCTAGCGCGGCCGCGAAAAAGAAGATGCGGGCAAGTCGAGGGCTTCCTTCGCAACTGCTACGCTGGAACGGCCGACCGCAGCAGCCTTGTGGCCGAGGCGCGCTTCACTCTCCGCTCGAGCTTGCGCGATGGTGGCGAGTTCAGCGCCAGGAGAAGAGTTCACCATCGCTTCTGCGCGAAGAAGAGAGGCGAAAACAAGACGTTCCGGTTGGCGTTGCCGCCGCAGGAACTGACCGTAATTAAACCAGTCGCCTCCAGCGCTGACTGGGTCGGAGAGCGAGGCATCAATGGCCAGCGCCCGCTGATACGCCGCCGCCGCTGCCACGATGCTCTCTCGTTTTTCGTGCAAGTCGGCCAAGTGAACGAGGGCGAGGCTTTCCAGCGCCTTGTCATTCGCTTGTTCCGCGAATTGGATTGAGGCATCCTCGTCCTGATGATTGGCGGCAACGTCTGCGTCCGCAACTTTGATCAGAGCGGCGATTACGCTAGCGGTCTCGCTGCGGTGTTCGCCTCGATGAGAAGCCACGATCCGCAAATAGGCTCGATAGTGCCGCGCCGCGGCCTGCCCTTCGCCGCGCCTGTCGAGCGCCTGCGCAAGATAAAGTTGCGCATTTGCTTGACCGGAATCGATCTCGATGGCGCGCTGCCAGCTATCAATGGCCGCCTCGCCGTGCCCCTGGCGTTGCGCCAAGAGCCCGAGGTTCACCAGCGCATCAATGTTCCGTGGCCAACGGCCAAGGATCTTTTGGTATTGGGCGTAGGCGTCTGCTTCTCGTCCCGCTTCAATCAAGCCTCGGGCGTACGCTTCTTGCAGCGGAAAATTTTCCGGGCTGATCGAAGCTGCTCGCTGGAGCGCCGCAACCGAGGCATCGCGCTTTCCCGCCAGCGTCTCCGCACGCGCCAGCCGCATCTGTACGGAACTGTCATCGGGATTCAGCTTTGCCGCGCGCTCGAGAGCCGGAAGACTGTCCGCCGCACTCGACCAGTAGAAATGCAGTTGATCCATTGCCGCCCACGCGAGAAGCAGAGCGACAGTGGCGATTCGAATCCCTCTTGCCGCAGGCGAGGAACTGGTCAGCCAGTGCGCCGCGGATTGAAACGCGCCTCGCTCTTGCGCTTCCGAGCCCCGGGTTCTTTCTTTCGTATTGAGCAAAAATGCCGCAACGCGCGAATCGCGCAGTTTCCAGAGTGCCCCGTCGAGAATAAAGTGATGGATGTTCACAAGCGCGGTAAATGTCAGGAAGCTGGTGGCGAAATCTGCGTGAAAGATGCGGCTCGCGATCCACGGCCCGGGAATAAATAGCGCGATTCCCCCCGCAATCAGGGTCAACAGGTACCGTGAAAACCTCCACTTGACATCGCCTCGCTGGTGCGCTTCGCGCTCCTGGTAATAGCTCGTGATCCATAGATACTGCGCCGAATGAAGCACGGCCAGGATGCCGCTGCTGTAGCGTGTTTGCGGCACTTCATGCCCGCTAAAGAGTTCGATCATCGCGGGGAGCAGGAACCACAGGAACTGTGTGACGGCCAGCGTCAGCGGCGCGAGGATCGCCCGCAGGCTGCTGCGCCGCGCCATGGAAACCAGTGCCCAGCCACTCGCTCCCACGAAAAACACTGCAAGCACGGCCCGCGCGGGAAGAGTGACTCTTGCCGGCAGGCTGAGCGAAAGAATCAGCGCGTCGCTGGAGGGTCCCGTATGAAAGCTCAGCATCAACAGGAGAAACGACGCAATGAACGACAAATAGATTGGCCGGTGTAGTGCCAGGGGCTCCAGCAGATGTACAGCGTGAAAATCCAGGGAAGCAACGGATACCAGACGTGCGCGATGACTCCGGCCAGCGCCAGCAACAGCGCGATATGCAAAGTGAAAATGCGGTATTTCTCAAACTCCGTGCGCGTGTGGTACGCGCGGTAGACCGTGGCCATGAAATGCGGGTAATTGCAGAGCAGCGCCAAAAAATAAAACGCCACGGCCCATGCCCGGGCGTACGTGGTTGTCGCATAGAAAGCCAGCAAGAGAAGAGGGGCTGACCAAGCTCCGCAGCCGACCAAGAGATCAATCCAGGGGTGATAAATCCAGGGACTCTGTCCCGAGAACGATGCCGGTGCGGACCGCAGCGGCGTGGTTGTGAGTGTTGATCCCATCTTATTGAAGCGTAGCGCAGGGAAACTGTTCTTGTGTGAAAGCCGCGCGAGTCAAATGTGGAATCGGTTACTTGCGTTTTCGTTCGAAGATCAGGAAACGGCGAGCGCGCGGAGAAGCACACCAGCCAGCGAGCCACCGATGAGCGGTCCGATCACGGGAATCGGCGCATAACCCCAATCGGAGCCGCCTTTCCCTGCGATTGGAAGAATCGCGTGCGCGATGCGCGGTCCGAGGTCTCGTGCCGGGTTGATCGCATATCCTGTTGAGCCCCCCAGAGACAGGCCGATGCCCCAGACAAGGCTCCCGGCGAGATACGGCCCGAGTCCCGCAGCGGGTCCCGCCGCGGAGACGCTCTTTGAAAAAATCGCGCCAATGACGAAAACAAGCACGAAAGTTGCAATGATTTCGCTCAGCAAATTTGCAACGGTATTGCGGATCGCCGGCGCCGTACAAAAGCACCCCAGCTTCGCAGCAGCGTCCGGCGTCTCCTTCCAGTGCGGAAAGTAGTGCAACCACACGAGCGCGGCCCCCACGATTGCCCCGAGCATTTGTGCTGCAAGGTAGGGAGCGAATTTGGCGAAATTACCCTCACGCACCGCTAAGCCAATCGTCACCGCGGGATTCAAATGTGCATCGTTGCTACCGCAGGCAATGGCCGTGAAGACGCCCGCCATCACTGCGAACGCCCACCCGGCGGTGATCACCATCCAGCCGCTGCCCTCGGCTTTCGAACGTTTGAGCAGCACCGCGGCGACAACTCCATCGCCTAGTAGGACAAGAATCATCGTGCCGAGAAATTCACCGGCCAGCGGTGATGTCATGGCTGAGAGCCTCCCTCAGGATTCCATCCAGTCAAACGATCGCGTGACCGCTTTCTTCCACTGCCTGTACAGTTGCTCGCGCTCCGGTTCGGCGAGGTGCGGCTTCCAGGTGCGGTCGACCGCCCAGTTGGCGCGCAACTCTTCCAGGCCGGAAAAGAATTTTGCTGCCAGACCGGCGGCATAGGCTGCGCCGAGCGCCGTCGTCTCTTGAATCACCGGGCGCACCACCTCGCGGTTCAATATATCCGCCTGAAACTGCATCAACAACTCGTTTGCCACCATGCCGCCGTCCACGCGAAGGTTCGCGAGGCCGATATGCGAATCTTTCTCCATCGCTTCGACCACTTCTCGCGTCTGAAATGCCGTGGCTTCCAGAACCGCGCGCGCGATGTGTCCTTTACTCGCGTAGCGCGTCAGGCCGGCGATGACCCCGCGCGCATTTCCCTTCCAATACGGAGCATATAGCCCGGAAAATGCGGGAACGAAATAAACGCCGCCATTGTCGTTGACCGTTCGCGCCAGTGGCTCTACATCCGAGCTTTTCTCAATCATCCCAAGATTGTCGCGGAGCCACTGCACCAGCGCTCCGGTAATGGCGACGCTCCCTTCTAAGGCGTAATGCGCCGCCCCGCTGCCAAACTTGTAGGCAACCGTGGTGAGCAAGCCGAAGTTCGAAGGCACCGGCCGCTCGCCCGTGTTCATCAGCAGAAAGCAGCCTGTGCCATAGGTGTTTTTGACTTCACCCGGGTGAAAGCACGCCTGTCCCACCAGCGCCGCCTGTTGATCGCCAAGGATTCCGGTGACGGGAACGCCGGCGATCACGGCGAGAGTTGATTCGCCGTAGAATTCGCTGCTCGAGCGCACTTCGGGCAGCACCGTGCGCGGAATTGCAAACGCGTCGAGCAACTTTTCGTCCCAATCCAGTGTTATTAGATTCAGGAGCTGCGTGCGGCTCGCGTTGGTGACGTCCGTTACATGAACGCCTCCTTGAGGTCCGCCGGTCAGGTTCCAAAGGAGAAAGGTGTCGATATTTCCAAACAGCAACTCGCCCGCTGCGGCTTTCTCTCGGGCACCCGGAATATTTTCAAGCAGCCAGCGCAGTTTCAGACTGCTGAAGTACGTGCTCAGCGGCAATCCGGTCTGCTGCCGGAAGCGATCTTGGCCGCCCTCCCTGGCGAAGCGCGCGACATCTTCCGCAACTCGCGTGTCCTGCCAAACAATCGCATTCGCAACCGGCTTGCCGGTCTTGCGCTCCCAAAGGACGGTCGTCTCCCGCTGATTGGTGATGCCGATTGCGGACAGATCCGAAGCGCGTAACCCGCGCTGCTCGAGCGCGTCTGCAATTACTTCTTCCGTGCGGCGTAGGATTTCCAACGGATCGTGCTCCACCCAACCCGGTTTTGAAAAAATCTGTTCGTGCTCTTTTTGCGCCACGGCGGCGACACGCGCGGACTGGTCAAACACCATGAATCGCGTGCTCGTAGTGCCCTGATCGATCGCCCCAATGTAGTTTTTCACCGCGAAGGTCCTTTTTGTTGACGCTGCAGCATACTACGCCACTGCCACTCCTTCTTCATGCAAAAGGCCGCCCATCCCCACGTGGGGAAACGCTCCGCTCGCTCTTGAGAGGAAGACCGGCCGCGCGTGTACTACTTTTCGGACCGGCCGTGCATCTAATCGTATGGAGATAGGTAAAAGGAGTTATTTCGATGATGAAGAAAGCAAATCCAAGCCGTCTTGCCCTGATGATTGGGGCACTCACCTTGGTATCTGGGTTTTTTGTCGCAAATGCAGTCGCCGCGGAGCCAGGGACCGTCACCATGACGATAACTGCCGTCGGCAAGAAAAACACCAGCCCGCCAATCGTTACCAAAGACAACGTCCAGCTTTTTCTGAACAAGGAGCGCACCCAGGTTGCTGATTGGAAGCACGGCGAAAGGCTATATCTTGCCGTGCTGATTGATGATTCGCTAGACAGCGACATCGCAAACCAGTGGAGCGATCTGAAGGCGTTTTTCGCCAGCCAGCCTGACACTACTTATATTTCTGTAGCCTACGCCCGCAATGGCACCGCCATGCTCGCCCAGGATTTCACCAACAACCATGAACTTGCGGCCAAGGCTTTGCGCCTCCCCATCGGCGGTGGGAGTGCGTTCTCGAGTCCCTATCTGGCGCTTCTGGATCTGATGAAGCGGTTGCCTTCTTCCGCGGACAGGCGTTCCATACTCTTGATCTCTTCCGGGATCGACTATTTTCGCGGAGATTTTGGGACCAGGAGCCCGGATCTGGATTCAACCATCAGTCGCGCGCAAAAACAGAATATCAACATTTGGACGATCTATGCTCCAGACGCGGGGCACAGGGCGCGCGGGTTCTTCCTCACCTTCAGGGCGCAGGCGAATCTTAGCCAGCTCTCGGATGAAACGGGCGCCGAATCCTTTTATCTCGGCACCGCCGCGCCCGTCACCCTCAAGCCATATTTTGATGAACTCTCCACGCACCTCAGCAACCAGTACCTCTTGACGTTCAAGGCCAGCGAAGGAGGAGCAAAGGGACGTTTCGAGCGCCTCCGGGTGGTTGCAACTGAACTGCCCTCCGTTGAATTCTTGGCCGCTCCGCAAGCTTTTCTGCCCGCGGTGAAGTGAGCAGGGAAATCGGTTTGTTTGAAAACGTAAGGGCGCGGATCATTTGGTCCGCGCACTTTCTTTGAGGTTAGACAACGGTCTCAAGCGGTTTTGCACGGCCGAATTGATTTTGAACTTTTCTGAAGGAAAGTAATCCTCAGTCGTCCGAGCCGCTGAGCACTGCCGCTCGCGTGGAATCGCGGATCACCAGTTCCGGATTCATCTTGTGCCGCGAAATATTCCAATCGCGCTTTTCCAGCCCGGCGTTGACGCCTTCCATCACGATATTCACCGCCAGGTTTCCCATCGCTTCCAGCGGCTGCCTCACCGTCGTCAAAGACGGTGCCGACAGCGAGGACAGCGGCACGTCGTCGAAACCCACTACTGAGCAATTCTCCGGCACTTTCACGCCTGCTTTGGTCAGCGCCCGGATCGCGCCCAGCGCCGTCAGGTCGTCGAAGGCCATCAACGCGGTGAACCGTTTCTTTCGCTGCAGCAATTCTTCCGTGAACCGGTAGCCGCCTTCGAATCCCGAGTTGGGGTCGAAAGAATCCGGCAGTTGCAGAACGAGCGCAGGATCGATGTCCAGTCCGGCCGAGTGCGCGAATTTCTGAATCCCTTTCCACCGCGGCGCGCTGTCGATCAGCATTTTCGGGCCGCGGATAAACGCGATCTTGTGGTGCCCCAGCTGGTGGAGATGTTCGAGCGCCAGCCGCCCTCCCGCTTCGTTGTCCACCATCACCGAGCTGACCGAGTTCCCGGGCATCTCCCAGCCGATGGTCGCCGCGGTAATGTTTCTCTTGCTGAGGTCCGCGAGCAGTTGGATGTCCACGAACAGCCAGTTGGCTACGACGATCAATGCCTCGACATGATGTTCCAGCAGCATTTCAAGGTACCGTTCGAACCGGTTTCTCTGGTTGTGGGCGTCGGCGAAGATCTGGACGTACGATGATTGGTAGAGCGCGTTCTCAATGCCTCGCAAGACCGGGGTGCAAAATGGATCGGTAATGTCGAAGAACATCACTCCGACACTATGGCTCCGTTTGCTGCGAAGAAATCGCGCCATCGCGTTCGGCCGGTAGCCAAGTTTCTTCGCCACTTCTTCGATGCGCTTTTTCGTGGCGGGTGCGATGTAGCGCGCCAGCGGCGCATTGTTCAGCACGATCGAAACCGTGGCGGGAGAGAAGCCGCTGGACTTCGCGACATCCCTCATGGTGATGGTCTGGTCTCTTCCGCTTTGCCGCTTCACGCCCACGCCTCCGGACGGACTATCATCCAGTGTTTGCGGCTCGAATTGCAATGGCGGGGCCTTCACGCGTTTGCGCGCGCTCTATTCGGCGGGCGCTTCAAAGGACACGGTCTTTCGGAAACCGGATGTCTTCCATGCCCCGTAAATCAGCCCCGCAGCCACCCACACGGCGCCAAGCTTTTTTGCCGGCATACTGAGCTGCAGGAAGATGTAGCCGCAAATTCCAAAGCCGAGCAGCGGCCAAAGCACGGGCCACACCGTTTTCCGCTCCGCGCGTAGAAAGTAACGCACAAAAGCCGCTGCATTTACGCCCATGAAGGCGATGAACGCTCCGAAATTAAGCATCTCCGCCCCGCGCTCATAGGAGAGAAAAAACGAACCCGCCAGCGCAATCGCGCCGATCAAGATCACGTTGTTTGCGGGAATCTGCCGCTTCGCTTCGATCTTGCCGAAAAATCCCTTGGGGAGAGCGTCGTTGCGGCCCATGCCGTAAAGCAGCCGCGCCGCCGCCAACTGCGCGCCCATCCCGGATCCAATATTGGCGATCAGGATTGTGAAGTTCAGCAACTGGAACAAGAAAAAGCCACCGGCCTGCTTTGCGACCAGCGGAAACGCCGATTCCACCTGTTCCGCGGGAAACGGCTTCGAGCCCCACACCAGTTGCGCCGCGTACACTTCCAGCGAAGACAAAACCCCCGTCACCACGCACACCAGCACGGTGGCCAGCAGGACGTTTCTCCGCGGGTTCTCCACTTCCTCCGAGAATGTCGAAATGGCATCGAAGCCGATGTACGTCAGTACAGCGATGGATGTGCCGTGAAAAATGGAATTCAGGTTAAACGTGGCCGGATCGTAAAACGGCCGCGAAAAGAACCCCGCCCCATATTCGTGCAAGCCCAGCAAAAACCGGATCACAAATCCGAAAAACACGATCACTACGATGGTCATCCCGGCGGCCAGCACGTCGTTGATTCGCGCCGAGGTCTTCACCCCTCGAAGGTTGAGCGCCGTAAACGCCGTTGCGTAGAAAATCGCGAGCGCCCAATACGGCATTCCAGGCAAAATGTTCTGCGTCAGTTTGCTGCATAGAATCGTGCAGATCAGCGGGTTGAGGATGTAGTCCATTACCATCGCCCAGCCCGTCAGGTATCCGAGCCCGGAGTGGATTTCCTGGCCGACGTAGGTGTATGCGGACCCCGCGCTCGGATACACGCGCGCCAGCATCCCGTAACTGATCGCCGTGAACAGCATCGCCACCATCGCGATCAGAATTGTGGTCACCACGTGACCGCGCGCCGCGTTATTCACCACCCCGTAGATCCCCATCGGAGCGATCGGCTGGATGATCACGATGCCGATGATGATCAAGTTCCATAACGTCAGTGAACGCTTAAGCCGTGGCCCGGAACTCGCAGTGGTTTCGTCGCTCAAGCCCGGAATTACTTTTTGAAGTCGCCGCATCAACCCCTTCCGCATTGCGAAGTCGCCCGCTGCGGACGCCGCTCGCCACACCCCTGCTGGTCCATATTCAATCGTTTCAATGCTGACAGTGTGCGCAATCTTGCTCTCCCACGCAACTGCAAAACCTTTCTCCTCGCCCGCGCATCTCCGTCGTGGTTCTGCGGACGCATTTTGCCCTGCACTTTCGTACAGGCCTGGTATCCCACAGGACGGTATCTCTTGCCTCACTGGTCCCTGGAATCCCCTCCCCTGCAACAGAGTTGCCCTGTGAGTAGTCTAATTAAGTAGGAGCCCGGCCAGGAGAATAAAGATAAATTCGGGAAAACCCATGGGCACTTCTTCTCTCACGAACGGCCGCAGTAACACCACGATCTTCCTGGCGCATGTTGGTGTTTTTCTTTTTGTGGTCTTCGCTGCTTACTGGCTCCGTCGCATTGCTCTTCAGCCCGACGCCATTCTCCAGGGCTACCTGCAGATCGTCAGCGGCCTTCTCGCCTTTGTTTTCGCCGCCGTAACCCTTGTCCGGTTCCAGGGAACTCAGGATCGCATTACGCTGATTCTCGG
>WNFQ01002501.1_pt1 | contig 13292 bp, 10 predicted proteins | sample 5400171 | NCBI WGS metagenome assembly WNFQ01 (sample SAMN13153356, study PRJNA577476) | soil metagenome | isolation source: 20 cm soil under Madrone tree | place: USA:California | collected 2016-06-14
GTTCGGGCAAACTGTAATTTTTGCTGAGCTGAATCATTGATTGTTCATTCTAAACCTGGAGGGACGGGCGCTGTCCCGCCCCTGAAATAGTGGGACGCCACGGCGTGCGTCCCTCCAAAATAGAACCTCGTTTGCTCATCGCATGCCGCTGAAAAATCTCCCGAAAATTCGGCGGATCCCGCGCCGCGGCCGGTCCGCTTGCACCGCTTGCGCGTATTTGATCAGTCCGATGGCGGTGGAGAATTGCGGGTTCTCGAACGCGGAAGTGAGTCCCGACATGGTTTGCGCGTGCGCCACGTGCGCCGGCATTTCGAAGACCTCTCCCGCCAGATGATCGATGCCGTTAAGAAGACTGCATCCGCCGGTGATGAAAATGCCCGCGCCGAGGTAATTGATGAACGATTCCTCCTCGAGTTTGCGTTTGAGGAGTTCCAAGGTTTCACGCAGACGCAAATGAATAATCGTGTTGAGCGTTTCGCGTTCGACTTCTTTGCCGGCGAAACCGGAATCGTCTTTCAACAGGATCGTTTCGCCCGGCAAACAATTACCGAGAACGACGCTTCCCTCCTCGATCTTTAATTTTTCGGCGCGGGTCATGGGAATGCGCAGCCCCATCGAGATGTCGTTGGTAATGTGATCGCCGCCCACGGCGAAGACGCCGCTCTGCTTCACCGCTCCATCGACATAAAGAATGTAATCGGTCGTGCCTCCGCCAATATCGATGACAAGGGCGCCGAGATTTTTTTGGTGCTGGGTGAGCACAACCTGCGCGGAAGCAAGCGCGCTGAAGACCACGTCCTCGACATCGAGCGGCAGCTCTTTCACGCACCGGATGGTGTTTTGAATGCGGGTGCGCACTCCGTGGATGATGTGAAAATCGGCTTCCAGTTTTTCGCCGAGCATCCCGATCGGATTGAGAACGCCATCCTGTCCATCGACATGGTAATGCTGGATGATTGAATGGAGGAAGGCATTTTGTGCGGGGATGCTTACTTCGCGCGCGCTGATTTTTACATCCTCGACGTCCTGCTCATCGATCTCATCATGGTCTTCCGGACGTGTCACGCAGCCGCGGTTATTGAAACTTTGAATGTGCGCCCCGGCCACGCAGACGTAAACGCTCCGAATCATGACGTCGCTTTTTTGTTCTGCATCGACCACGGCTTCGTGCACGCATTTCATCGCTGTCTCAAAATCGACGATCTCGCCTTTGCGCACGCCACGCGAAGGCGCCTGGCCGACACCAAAGAGCTTAATCGTGCCATCGGTCCGGCTTTCGCCGACGACCACGCAAATTTTCGACGTGCCAATTTCGAGACCGACCATCAAATCACTGGTCGCCATGTTGGTTAGTCCTTCCTCCGCTGTTCGACCGGAATGGCGCGTCGCACCGGAACCGGTTTTGGATTCGCATGTGCTTTCGCCGAAGAGGGCGCACTCTTTGCCGTCGACTGCACCGGCATCGCCTTGAAAATGCGCGGCGCCGCATCGGGGTCGATCGTGTCATTGATGATCGTGGCGGCCGATTTGGTAAAGGTCACCGGAATGTTCCGTTGCACGAGCAAGGTCACGGTCGCGAGTTCTCGCTTCGAATCATCCGAGTAAACCAGAAACTGCTCCAATCGCTGCAACTGCGCCTCGAGATTCTCAAAGCCGAAGGTGACGCGCGTATGATTTTTGTCCGTCACGAGCAGGCAGTAACCTTTGGAAACATCGATCTCGCGAATCTGGAAACGCGTCTGCATAAAGCTGCGCGTGCTCAGGCGCAGAAGTTCCAGCGCCGCTTTTGCTTCGAACGATTCGACGACTTTGCCGGCCTCGAGCGGCTCGCTCGCGCATCCGGTAATGAGCGGCAGTCCCAGATATTCCGGCAGCAATTTCTTTTCTTTCATCAAAACTCCGCGCGCGTCCACCAGAAAAGCGGCGCCGGAGGCAAACGGATCGACAATTTGTTTTTCATCCGTGATCCAGGCCACCGGCTTTCGCTCGATCACATGAATATCTATTTCGCCCGGCAATTTGCGCATCACTTGCACCTCATCGACTTGCGGAAGCTGCTGGAGCTGATCGTGTACGCGGGCCAGGTTCACGCGAAAAATATTTTCGCCCTCACGCACATCGGCCACTTTCAAAATCTGCTCCCGTTGCAGGGTGCCATCTGTCTGCACTTCGATCGTGCTCACTTGGTAATCCGGATTCTCAAAGAACAAACGCTCCGCTCCCCACCGCACGCCAATATAGAGGCCGATGCACAGCACGCATGCCAGCACGACTTTGGAAACGACCACCAGCACGCGCCGATTCCGGTGCTGCGTCGCTTTGCGCGAGCGGACCTTCACATCGAGCAAATGTTGCTGGCGTCGCTGCCGCCAATTCGAGACGCGCCGATTGCGGGCGCGAGGGGGTTCCGGGTGGCGTCTCATTTTGCACTCCTCCCCATCCGCGCACGTGAGAGTTCGATGATGCGCACGCAAAGATCGACATAATTGATTCCCGCGGCCCCGGCCGCTTCGGGTAGCAGACTCGCTTCGGTCATCCCGGGAATCGTGTTTACTTCCAACACGAACGGCTCACCGGTTTCGGACAAAATCACATCGACGCGCGAATAAACTTGCAAACCGAGCGCGCGATGCGCGCGCAAAGCGAGCTCCTGAATGGCGCACGTTTGCTCGTCTGGAATTTTCGCCGGACAAACGTGCTGCGCGCCGCCGCCGGCTTGCGGATTCAGAAAGGGGTACTTGTTCGAGAAATCGTAGAAACCGCCCTTCGGAATGATCTCGAGAATGGGCAATGCTTGATTACCTAGAATGCCGATGGTCAGCTCGCGGCCCGAAATAAATTTCTCGATCAACAGTTCCCAATCGTATTCCGCTGCCTTGACAACCGCGTTTTCGATCTCGTCGGACGCCTTGACAATATAAACACCGACGGTCGATCCTTGTCGCGGCGCTTTGACCACAAACGGCGGTTCCATGCGTGGATGCCGGTAAACTTGCAACGTCTCCCACTCCGGCGTGTTCACACCGTGCTCGCGGAATTTTTCTTTGGAGCGAATCTTGTCGAAAGCAAGCCGGCTTTCTTCAACGCCGTCACCGGTGTAGGGGACGCGGCGATCTTCGAGAATTTTTTGCACCTGCCCGTCTTCGCCGAAGGTCCCGTGCAGCGCGACGAAGGCAAGATCGACATCCTCCGGGAGCTTGAAATTTTTATCCTGGACATCGATATCCACGACCTCGGCGCCTAACGAGCGCAGTGCTTTTGAGACACCGCGACCAGTCGCGAGCGAAACTTCGCGTTCCAACCCCGGCCCGCCCATGAGCACGGCAATTTTCTGGCCGGAAATTTCCGACGTCATGACATCGCCCTCCAGTGTTGCGCGTCCTCAATCATGCCGGTTCTCCCACGATTTTAACTTCCGTCTCCAGCTCGATCCCACGCTTTGCGCGCGCGGTCGCCTTGATCTTGTCGATCAACTCAAGCATTTCCGATGCGGTCGCGCCGCCGTCGTTGACGATGAAATTGCCGTGCACTTCGGAGACGCGCGCATTTCCCACGCGCGAATGTTTCAACCCCAGCTCATCGATAAGTTTCCCCGCCGGACAAGGGCCTGGATTTTTGAAAATGCAGCCCGCGCTTTTGGCCATCGGCTGCGAAGAGCGTCGCTTTTCCTGAGACGCTTCCAGTTTGCGAACGATCTCCTCGGCCGGCGCCGCCTGGCCGCGAAAAACCGCGCGGACCGCGTAGTTTTGTTCCAAGATCGGCACGTTGCGATAGTGCACTTCCAGTTCGTCGCGGTTTTTCGTGTGCGCTTCGCCGTTGGCATCAAGATAACGAAGACGCACCACGTTTTCAAAAGTTTGCGCGCCCATCGCGCCCGCGTTCATGCGCAACGCGCCGCCAATCGCGCCGGGAATTCCTTCCATCCATTCGAGGCCAGTCAAGCCGGCCGCTTTTCCGGCGTATGCGAGTTCTTTTAGTTTTGCGCCGACGCCCGCGGTGATTTCGGTTCCGTTGATCTCGATCCGGTCGAAATCGCCGCCGCACGGATGAACTACCACCCCGCGGATGCCACCGTCGCGCACGAGCAAGTTTGATCCGCGGCCGATGACGAAAAGCGAAAGAGTTTCGTGCCGGCAAAAGCGAATCAATTCTGCGAAGGCGGTTTCATTGCGCGGTTCAACCCAAAACTGCGCGGGACCGCCGACGCGCAAAGTGGTGTGTTTAGAGAGCGGCTCGTATAGGCGAACATCGCCCTCTTCCCCGACGATCGCTTTCAACTTTTCTGCAATCACGAGATCTGCGGCCAGGATCGACAATTGCTCGTGAATGTTGCCCGCGCCAAGGCTCAACACGAGGTCGCCGGAGTTCAGCATGTTTCCGACATTTCGATGCATCCATTCCAAACGCGGCTGGTAACTCACGCCCCCATGACCGTGCGCCACAATTTCATCCGCGATGGTTTGACCGCTGATTTCGGGAATCGGCGCCTCACTTGCCGCGTAAATATCCGTTACCACGACGCGGTCAGCATCATCGAACGCGCTTCCGAATTCTTTGCACAGCGCTTTCGTTCGTGAAAAACGATGTGGCTGAAACATGGTCAGCACACGCTTGCGCCTGGTTGATTTCGCCGTCCTAAGCGTGGCACGAATTTCCGTGGGATGATGCGCGTAATCATCGACCAGGAGAAAACGATCGCTCGCGTATTTGATTTCAAAACGACGACGCGCGTGCTCGAACTTGCGCAGCGAGGCGGCAATTTTTTCAAAGGCAATCCCGAGTTCGGTGGCGAGCGCGATCACGCCGATGGCATTGTGGACGTTGTGCTGGCCGGGAACATTCAGCACCGCTTCGCCAAGTTGTTTGCCTTGACGATAAACGCGAAAAACGGACGCGAAATCGCGCAACTCAACATCGGCGCCGCGATAGTCCGCTTTTTCAGAAAAACCATAAGAGATAGCGGCTTTTCGCTCGGCGCATAATTTCGCAGTGTTCGCGTCATCGGCGCTGTAAAAAACAGTTGCGCTCGTTTGCGCGATGAGCTGAGCAAAAACTTTTTCGATGGCCGCAAGATCGGCATAAAAATCGAGATGCTCTTCTTCAATGTTCAAAATGAGGGTGAGTTCGGGATGAAAATACTGGAGCGTCCCATCGCTTTCGTCGCCTTCCGCGACAAAATATTCGCCGCGCGGGTCCCAGTGCGCGTTGGTCCCAAGAATCGGGATTTCCGCGCCGACGTAATGTGACGGATGCAGTCCACCTTCGCGCAGAACGTGCGCGGCCATTGCCGAGGTCGTCGTTTTTCCGTGCATTCCAGCGATGACGATGCCGCGCTTGCCGCGCATGATGGCAGCGAGCGCCTCGGCCCGGCGCACGACCGGCTTTCCAGAGTCGCGTGCGCTTAGCAGGATCGGATTGTCGATCTTAATGGCGGAAGAAAAGATGACGAGCTCGGCGTCACTCGCATCCTCCGCGCGATGTTCTTCACGAAAACGCAGACCGAGACGCTGCAATCGATCCGTCTCCAGGGTGCTGACTTTATCCGAACCGCTAACCTCGTGCCCGAGCTCGAGCAAAAGCGCGGCGATCCCGCTCATTCCGCTCCCAGCCACGCCGATCAGATGAATCTTGTGGTGCTCACTTATGAGCAGCTTCGTCAGGTCTATTTCAGAGGCGCGCGTCATGAGTGCTATATTTTTCCATGGTTGCAACCACCAGCCCAGCGGCGTTTTCCGGCGCCAGGCGCGAGCAGTTTTCGGACATGCACCGAAGCTTCTGCGCGTCGCCGATCAATTCCTTGATTTTGCCCGCCAGTAATTCGCCGGAAAGCTCTGATTCCTTCAGGAGAATCGCGGCCTCAGCGCGTGCAAAGATTTCCGCGTTGCGCGATTGATGATCATCGGCCGCATAAGGAAAGGGAATTAAGATGCCCGGCAGCGAAAAAGCCGCGAACTCAGCCAGACTGGCCGCGCCCGCGCGCGCCACAATAAGATCGGCGGCACTATAAACTTCCTCCATCCGATGGTGGAAAGCGGCGACAAAAGCCGGAATATTTTCGCGGCGATAATTATCCGCAACCAGACGCTCATCGCGCCCACCGGAGAGATGGATGACCTGGAGAGGGACATCTTGCAATGAGGGCAGCGATTTGATGATGGCCTGGTTGATCCCACTCGCGCCCTGGCTTCCGCCCATCACGAGCAGCGTCGTGAGGTCTTCGCGCAGGCCCAGTCTTTGACGCGCAACCTGTCGATCCAAGCGTTTGAGCTCGGTGCGAATGGGCGTGCCGGTGACTTCAGTGCGCGCTTTTGGAAAAAAGGGCGCGCATTCCTTGAATCCGAGCAGGACGGCGCGCACCATCCGCGCGGTCAGCCGGTTGGCTTTTCCGGGAACGGCGTTCGATTCGTGAATAAAAGTGGAAACGCCGCGCATGCGTCCGGCGAGGATGGGCGCGGTGGAGGTGAAGCCGCCCATGCCGAGAACAACTTGTGGTTTGAACTTGCGGTAGATGGATCGACAAAGCGAAAGGCTTGCGCCGAATCGCCGGATAAAACCCAGAATCGCAGGCGAGAATGGCGAAGGCAATCTGACTGTGGGCAACTTTTCGAATCGGAAACGTGCGCCTCCGGAAAGCGCGAGCGTGTCAATTTCCTTTTCCGAGATCAACAACATGACTTCGTGGCCGCGATCACGCAGCACCTCGGCCACGGCGATGCCGGGGAAAAGATGTCCGCCGGTTCCACCGCATGCGATCACTGTGTTCATGGAAATGAATTGTCGATCTTGGAGCTAAATCCGCGGTGTCATCCGAGCCGGCATCATCGTCCGTTTCTTGTGCAACGGTTCGAGAACCCCCTGGCGATAAATATTCAGGAGTAAACCAATCCCGAACAAAGACGCGGCGAGGTTCGAACCTCCGTAGCTGATAAAGGGCAGCGGCAGACCTTTGTTCGGCAAAAGCGAAGTGGTCACGCCAATGTTCACCGCCGCCTGCAAAGCCAGCAGCGAAACAACGCCGCAGCCAAGCAGCAAACCGAACCGGTCTTTGGCGTGCAGCGCGATCATCATTCCGCAAACAATGATGACCACGAACAAAAAGACCACGAGCAAGCTGACCCGTAGACCGAGCTCTTCACCGATAATCGGGAAAATGAAATCCGTGTGGGCGTAGGGCAGATAAAGCATTTTTTGCCGGCCGTTGCCGAGGCCAAGTCCTTCCATTCCGCCGCTGCCCCAGGCGATCAACGCCTGCATCTGCTGCAAGCCGGCATCTTGTTTGAAGCGTTCCGGATCGAGAAACGCGGCCAGCCGGCCCATTCGTTCTGACATTTGCGTGGCGAGAAAGAGAATGCCACCTACTCCGGCAAGCGAAACCATGCTGAGCAACATCGGATTCACTCCGGCAACGAACATCACGACAAATGCGGTCGCGCCGAGCAGGACGGTCGTTCCGAGGTCCACCTCGGTGAGAATAAGCGCGAGCAGCAAAGTGACGATCGCGAGCGGAAGAACAAAGCCGCGGAGCAGACTACTGGTTGCCTTTTCATAACGCGAAAACCAAGCGGCGAGAAAAAACACCGCAGCGATCTTCGCAATCTCAGAGGGTTGAAAACCGAACTGACCGAGGCCAACCCACCGGCGCGAACCGTTAATGCGCATTCCGAGATGCGGAACGAAGCAAAGCGCCAGCGCAATGAATGCGAGACCAAACCAAAGCCACCATGTCCGCTGCCAAAAATGGTAATCGATGAGCGCGGCGACCGTGCAGACGGCCAGCCCGACTCCGAGCCAAATCGCCTGGCGTCTGATGAAAAAGTAAACATCGCCATGACTGTCGCGCGCAAAGGCACTCGTGCTGAAAAGCATGACGATGCCGATGACGAGCATGCCGAGCACGGCCAGAAACAGGATGTAAGCGCTTTTACGATGCATTAGGTTCTCGGATTGCGGAGCGCACGCGTCTCGCGTGCTGGTTGCGGCATCTCGCCGCAATGATCTTTCCCGTTTTGCAGACTCACCTTAGAGTTCACTCGTCGGATTTTCTTGGTTTTGTTGTTTTTGGGATCAGCAGCTTTTGTCCGATTTGCAATTTGCGTGGATCTTCGATGTGGTTGAGCGCGATCAAGTCGTCATAAGAGACTTTGAATTTCTTTGCGATCATCACCGGGTTATCGCCTTTTGCGACAACGTAAACTTTTCCCGCGTCTGCGCTCTTCGCGTTCACACTTTGTTTTGACTTACCTCCGTCTTTCGCGGCCTGTTTGGCTGGCGCGGAATCCTTTTGGACAACTGGCGGCCGTGAACTGGCAGCGGCAGCTTTGATAGTCGATCCAACCCCGAAAGCTTTCGGGGCAACCGCAGCGTTCTTTGTCGATGCGGGCGCCGGAGCAATCGATCCCTGGCGCGTTTTGATCGCGTTGAAAGCGATGATTCCGGAAACGGCCACGACGTGGAGAACCAGAACAATCAGCAATGCGCGCGACAACTTCATGTTCGGTTCGGACATTTCCTCGTAGTCCGTTTGAGCGGATGCCCGCAGGGATGGGCGCCCGGCCGTGGCCCGAAGTTTTTTGCGTCGCAGCAGTCTGGGGAGTTTCATGGTTTCATTTCGGAAGAGCTTGGACGAGGGCGCGAAATTGATCGCCGCGATCGGCGTAGCTTTTGAACATGTCAAAGGAAGATGTGCCTGGTGAGAAAAGAACGACGTCGCCCGGCCTGGCGATGGCGTGCGCGCGCTCGACCGCGTCGGCGAGGGAGTTGGCGATTTCGGATTTGACCGCGCCGCTCCAGGCGCGCGCGATGCTCCCGGCCATTTCGCCAATCAAAATTGTCGATCGAACTTTTTCTTTCACAAGCGGCCGGAGCGGATCAAAGGTGAAACCTTTGTCCTTGCCGCCGGCGATGAGAACGATCGGTTTGGTTTGCGCGTGCAGTGCCTTCTCGACGGCATCGAGATTTGTCGCCTTGGAATCGTTGACGTAACCGACGCCGCCAACTTCGCGCACAAATTCGCAGCGGTGCGGGCGCGGCTCATAGGCGCAGAGCGGCGGGACCATTTGCTGAAACGACAAACCGCGCGCCAGGCCCGCGGCCAGCGTCGCCATCAAATTCTCGATGTTGTGCGAGCCGCGCAGTTTGGTCTCGGCCAGACGCAAAACGATTTGGTTTTGATAAACGATCGCTCCTTCGGCCAAACGAAAATCGGCGCGATTGGTATAAGCACTGAACGTAATTTGGCGCGGGCGAATTTTCGGCAGAGTCTCACTCGCATTGACGATCGCGACATCGTCCTTGGTTTGATTCTCAAAAATGCGCAGCTTGGCCGCGCGATAATCGGCGACGGAGCGATAACGATCGAGATGGTCGGGAGCAAAGTTGAGCCAAAGGCTAATCGATGGCCGGAAAGTTTGGATCATCTCCAGTTGAAACGAACTCACTTCGACGGCGAGCACGTCGAACGAGTTTTTCTCCCGCGCGACTTCTGAAAGCGGTTTGCCGATGTTGCCGCAAGCGATGGTCCGTTGGCCGCAGGCGTCCAGCATCTGCGCGAGCAATTCAGTGGTAGTTGTTTTGCCGTTTGTGCCGGTTACGGCGATGATCGGAAGTTCACAGGATCGCCAGCCGAGCTCGAGCTCGCCAATCATCTCGATGTTGCGCGAAGAAAAATTGCGCGGCAGCGGCGCCGCCGGATCGATCCCCGGACTCAAGACCGCCAGTTGATAAATGGTTGAGTCCTCGTCTGCCGCCGGTCCGCAAATCACGCGAATGCCTTGCGCGCGCAGATTGTCGATGGTGGACTTGAGTAAATTCTTTTCCTCGGCGTTATCGAGAACGGTGACTTGAGCGCCTTCCGCTTTGAGCAGAAGCGCAGCGGCCGTTCCGCTCAGACCTGCCCCGAGAACCGCGACCTTCTGATTTTTGTAGCGCACGTTTCTACCTCAACTTCAGCGTCGCCAGGCCGAGCAAGGCGAAGATTCCAGAGAGAATCCAGAACCGCACGATGACGGTGTTTTCTTTCCAACCGACCAGTTCGAAATGATGATGAATGGGCGACATGGCAAAGATGCGGCGGCCGGTCAGTTTGAAACTCAGCACCTGCAAAATCACCGAGACCGCTTCGATCACAAAAACTCCGCCCACCACCATCAAGAGCAGCTCCTGCTTACAACAGATCGCGACCACACCGATCATGCCGCCGATGGCGAGCGATCCGGTGTCGCCCATAAAAACTTTCGCCGGATGACAATTGAACCAAAGAAATCCAAAGCCGGCGCCAACCAGTGCCGCGCAAACAACCGTCAGCTCGCCGGTGAATGGATAAAACGGAACCTGCAAGTATTCCGCGATGCGAAAATTTCCGGCCGCATAAGAAAGCAGCGCATAGGCAAACGCTACCGTCACGGTGCATCCGATGGCGAGACCGTCCAGGCCGTCGGTCAGGTTGACCGCATTGGACGATCCAACAATGACGAGCGCAAAAAACAGAAAGGTAAACCATCCCATGTTCGTGATGACCGGCGCCTTGAAAAATGGCAGGTAAAGCGAACGCGCCTGCACCTCGAGCAGCGGACTGGTAAGAAAAACGGCGGTGACGATAACCGCGAGAATGATTTGGAACAACAGCTTGAATCGGCCACTGATGCCGGCCGATTTTTTCTTCGTAACCTTCAGGTAGTCGTCCGCAAATCCGAGCGCACCCAGATAAAGCATGCTGAACAAAGCGAGCCAGACGAAGCGATTGTCCGGACGCGCCCACAAAAAGCTGGAAAGAAAAACGGCGCCGATGATGAGCACGCCACCCATGGTCGGCGTTCCTTGCTTGCCGAAGTGCAATTCTGCCAGCCGGTGGACTTCTTCCGCCGCGCGAATCGGTTGGCCCAACTTGAGCGCCGTCAGCTTGCGGATGACGAGGTTCCCGAAGATCAGTGAAACTGCGAAAGCGGTGACCGCGGCCGCGACCGAACGGAACGTTACATAATAGAAGACGTTAAAGCCGATGAACTGATCACTGAACCGATGGAGGTAATACATCATGAGGGAGCGCCCTCCGTCGGTTGCCGCTTTGCGAATTCCTCGAGCACACGCTCGGTCCGCGCGGTCCGGCTTCCTTTGATCAGCACCAGATCACCCGGCGCCGTGATTTCGGTTAACATCTCAGCGGCTTCGCTTATCGACTCGACCGCGGCAGTTTTTTCCAAGCCGGCCTGCTGCGCGGCCTCCGCAATCGCCGCGCCCATGTCGCCAATCGCAATCAGTTGATCAACGCCAAGCTCGGCCGCTGTTTCGCCAACTTCGCGATGACCGCGCGCAGATTCTTTACCCAGCTCACGCATTTCCCCGAGCACGGCGATCCGTTTTCCATCGGCATCCAACTCCACTAGCGTGCGCAGCGCCGCTTTCATCGAATCGGGATTCGCGTTGTAGCTGTCATCGATGAATTGCACGCCGTTAATTTGTCTGATCTGCAAACGCGCCTTGGCCAGCGGCGCGGCGACGAGACCGGCAGCGGCTTCCTCGAGGGAAAGACCGAAGAGGCGACCGGCAGCGACGGCCAGCATGGCGTTTTGCACCATGTGCAAACCCGGTACGGGCAATTGCGCGCGGCAGCGATGCGCGCCCTCGAGAATGGTAAAATCCGATCCATGCGCGCTCTGGGTAATTTCGCCGGCGCGAATTGTTCCCGCAGTTGTCCCAGCAAAAATGACTTTGGCGTGCGTGCGCGCCGCGATGTTTTTACTAAACGGATCATCCGCATTCAAAATAATCGAGCCTTGTGGCCCGATGGCTTCCGCAAGCGCGCCTTTCTCGGCCGCGATCGCTTCGCGCGAACCCATGAACTCGATGTGCGCAATACCGATGTTTGTGATGAGCGCCGCATCCGGCGCGGCGATTTTCGCGAGCGCGGCAACTTCACCGGGATGATTCATGCCAATCTCCCAAACCGCGACCTCATCTTGCGACGTTGCCTCCAGCATGGTGCGCGGAAGGCCGACGTGATTGTTGAAGTTGCCTTGAGTTTTGGTCACCCGGAAACGGCGACCGAGGACCGCTGCTGCAAAATCTTTCGTGCTCGTCTTGCCATTGCTTCCGGTGATCGCCAGGACTCGAAGCGGAAGCGATTTCCGGTAGTTCGCGGCAACGGTTTGGTAGGCTTGCAAAGTGTCTTCGACGCGAATGACCGTGAAGTTGTCTGGAACCTTTCCCTTCCAGCCAAGATCGACAATCGCGCCCACGGCGCCGGTTTTCACAGCGGCTTCGACGAATTTGTGTCCATCGAAATTTTCCCCGCGCAAGGCGACGAACAATTCGCCGTGTTTTAACGTGCGCGAATCGGTGCTGATCTTGTCGATGGAAACATTTCCATCTCCGCCTGAGACGGAAGCGCTCGCAAACTCAGCAATTTGAAAGATCGATAATTTATTCATCTAGAATTCCACAGGGCGGTCCTCGATTGCGCGGCGCGCGACTTGAATATCATCGAATGGCACGGTGTGATCGGCGAATTCCTGATAAGTTTCGTGCCCTTTGCCCGCGATCAAGATAATGTCGCGCGGTTGAGCGACCGCAATCGCGCGGACAATCGCCTCGGCGCGTCCGGTCACTTTTTCGTAACAATCCGAGCCAAAGCCTTTTTCAATCTCGGAGATAATCGCGTTGGGGTCTTCTTTGCGCGGGTTATCGGAAGTGATGATCGAGTAATCCGCATTTTGATCGGCGATGCGGCCCATGAGCGGTCGCTTCTGCCGGTCGCGATCGCCGCCGCAACCGAACACGACAATCAAGCGACCCGGCTCGAGTTGACGCAATGTTTTGAGAACGTTGAGGAGCGCGTCCGGCGTGTGCGCGTAATCAACAAACACCTGAAATTGGCGCTTTGCCGGGACCATCTCGAGCCGGCCAGGAACTTGCGGCGATTTGCCGAGGCTGAGAACTGCTTCGCGCAGGTTGAGGCCGAGCGCGTTCGCTGCGGCCAGCGCCGCCATCGAGTTGGCGACGTTGAACCGGCCGATCAACGGCAGGCGCACGAGATAACTTTTGCCCCGCGCGTCGAGCTGATACGATGTGCCGCCAAATTCCATGCGGTAATTTGAGGCGCGAAAATCTGCGCGCACACCCATTCCAAACGTGATCACGGAAATCTTCGTGTCGATCTTATCGAGCAATTGCTCGCCGTAGTGATCGTCCATGTTCACGACTGCGACGGGCTTTCGTTTCTTCTGCTGCTGCGTCAGTTGCGTAAACAATTTTGCTTTCGATTCGAAGTAATTTTCCATCGTGCCGTGATAATCGAG
>WNFQ01016108.1_pt1 | contig 13292 bp, 12 predicted proteins | sample 5400171 | NCBI WGS metagenome assembly WNFQ01 (sample SAMN13153356, study PRJNA577476) | soil metagenome | isolation source: 20 cm soil under Madrone tree | place: USA:California | collected 2016-06-14
CCAAAGAACCGTTAACTGCGTCGATCGCGAAGAGGCTTGTGTGCGCAGCCCGACCCATATTGTACTGCACGCGGTAAAGCCAATAGGGGACGTAGACTTCAGCAATTCGCTGGAGGGGACCGCTGCGCATTCTCCAATAGAGGGTGGAGAGCCCAGCACCGGAAAACGCGCGCAGGGCTTCGTGTTGAGTGACGTTTGGCTTCAGAGCCTGAATGTAAGTTGCGCCCATGGAATTCGCGTTGCTGGTTCCTACCGAAAGTAAATCCACAGGCCGACGACCGTGGCAACGAGCAAGAGGCTGAAAATCACGTTTAGGCGGTGCTCTAAAGGAGTCTCATGCGCGGGCTTGCGCACCGCTATGCCAACGGCAATGGCCTCCATTTTCTCGTCCACCGTGGCGAACGTAAGTCCAGCTAAGCGCTTGCGATCGGGTGCCGGAGTCATCAGACTCACACCGATAAGCACGACGGAACAGACCACGAACATGAAAATTGCGTAATGCAAAAAGTTCATGCCGATGAGCCAGCGGATATCGGCGAGTTCAAGTACGAAGCGCGTCGCGCCCAATACAAAGCCGGTCAGCAGCGAGGTGATGGCACCCGCACCGTTAAGGCGGGGCCAGAGTATTCCGAGAATAAAGCAGGCGGAAATCGGTGGACTGATATAGGCCTGGACGCTTTGCAGATAAATATAGAGCTGGCTGCTAATGTAGCCAATGAAGGGAACCCAAAGCAAGCCCAAGAGAACCATCATGCCGGTGGCAACTCGGCCGAAATTTACAAGCTGCCTTTCGGACGCTTGGGGACGAATCTTCTTGTAAAAATCGAGCGTGACGAGCGTGGAAGCGGAATTGAAGACCGAGCTCATCGCGCCCATTACTGCGGCGAGCAACGCAGCCATCACCAAGCCGACAAGGCCGACTGGCAGAAGGTTTAGCACGAGAGTGGGATAAGCGAAGTCGGGCTTTCTCACCTGCTCAGGGAAAAGCGCGAAGGCAATAATGCCCGGCAGGACGAGCATGAAGACAGGCAAGATTTTCAGGAACCCGGCGAAAATCGTTCCCGCTTTGGCATGGCCCTCGTCACGCGCCGAGAGAACTCGCTGCACGATGACTTGGTCCGTACACCAATACCAGATGCCGAGGATAGGCGCGCCGAAAAAAATGCCGGTCCACGGGAAGTTCGCATCGGATGCCGGCTTAATCATGTGGAAGTAATCCGGCGGCACCATCGTGCGGAGATGTTCGAGACCGCCGACGCGTCCGAGGCCAATGACGGTGAGTGCAACGGCGCCGGTGATTAGGATCAGAGTCTGCACCGTGTCGGTATAAATGACCGCGGCCAAACCGCCGGCAACGGTGTAGATGCCGGTGGCAATGACTAGAACAACAGCGGTCTTCCACAATGACCAACCCGCAACGCGCTCCAGAACTACGCTGGCGGCATAGAGCTGCACCGAAATCTTGGTGAAGATGTAGGCGATGATGGAGATTGCCGCCAAGTACACCGCGCATTGTCGATTGAAGCGCCGTTCCAAGAATTCTGGCATCGTGAAGACGTTGCTGCGCAGATAGAAAGGCACAAAAACCCAACCGAGGATCAGCAAAATGAGGCAGGCTAGCCACTCGAAATGGCCGACCGCCAGCCCCGAGGATGCGCCTGTTCCAGACAAACCAATGAAGTGCTCGGTGGAAATATTGGAGACGAACAACGAGGCGCCGATAAAGAACCATCCGACATCACGGCCGGCAAGGAAGTAGTCTTCGGAGGTGCGTTCTTTGCGGGCGAAGTACATGCCGATGCCAAATACGATGGCGAAATAGATCCCGATGATGACGAGGTCTACCGTTGCCAGGTTGCGGTGCGCGACCGTGACATCAGACGCAAACAGCATCTATGCCTCCCGTAAAGTTGCCGCCGCTTGCCATGCGTCGAGTCTCGATCGCGGTCCCTTGCGATGATGAAAAGTTCCGGAAACTGATGCGCGCGAAGTCTATACCAGTGAGGGTGCAGGCTCAATGGGCACGGTGAGGCCACGCGGCGGATCGGAGCATGGGTTCGGCGGGGCGTGATCCGGCGCGCAGCAAGGAGCCGTTTGCAGCGGGCGATAATTCCATGTAAAACGATAGCGGAGGAAAAAATGATCAGATTATTCGTTCCGGTAACGTTCGCCCTGCTCCTCTTCGCCGCGGTCATAACCGGCGGCGAAAAAAATGTTTTTGACTACATGTTGAACACAATCGACGGCCAGCCCGCACCTCTCTCCGCATACAAAGGCAAACTGGTGATGCTGGTAAATGTCGCCAGCCGCTGTGGCTTCACGCCGCAATATACGGCGCTCGAATCGATTTATGAGAAATACAAGGAGCGCGGTTTTGTGATCATCGGCATTCCGGCCAACAATTTTGGCGCCCAGGAGCCGGGAACGAACCAGGAAATCAAAACCTTCTGCCAGTCGAAATACAATGTGACTTTTCCGATGATGGCCAAGGTCTCTGTGAAGGGCGACGACAAAACTCCGCTCTATCAATATCTGACCGACAAGTCCGCAAACCCGACGACCGGCGGCGACATTCAGTGGAATTTCACGAAATTTCTGGTCGGACCAGACGGTCAAATCATCGCGCGTTTCGAGCCGAAGGTAACTCCCGATTCGCCGGAAGTCACCGGAGCGATTGAACAGGCCCTCGCTTCCCTAAAGCACTAGACAGAGAACGCGCACGCGTTTCCGAGTATTTTGCATCTTGGTGGCGCGGCAATGTCGCAGAACGTCACTAAGGACTATTTCGCGGAAGGGCAACCCGTGCGGGCGCTCAAAAATCTATCGCTGGAGGTCTCGCGCGGTGAATTCGTTGCTCTGGTGGGACGCAGCGGTTGCGGCAAGTCGACCTTGCTGAGCCTGGCGGGCGCAATGGATTTCCCCAACTCAGGCGTGGTGCTCGTGGATGGCGTGGCAACAACGTCGTTGCGAGACGATGCGCTGGCCAGGATACGCCGCGAGAAGATCGGCTTCATTTTTCAATCGTTCCAATTGATTCACACTCTGACTGTATTTGAGAATGTGGAGCTGCCGCTCCTGCTGGCGGGCAAGAGTGGCTCGCGCGCGGTTGCTCGCGCGCGGCTTTCTTGGGTGGAGCTGGACGAACTGGGCGCGCGCTATCCGCATCAGCTTTCAGGAGGGCAGATGCAGCGCGTTGCGATCGCGAGAGCTCTGGTGCAAAGCCCCGCCGTCCTGCTGGCGGACGAGCCGACCGGCAATCTGGATACATCAACCGGAAACTTGATCCTTGAACTCCTGCGGCGCCTCACACATGAGCAAAATACTGCGACGATCATGGCTACGCACAGCGTGGAAGCGGCGGCGATTGCAGACGTTGTTGTCAAGCTGCGGGATGGCGAGATCGCGGAAGTGACCCGGCGCTAAAAATGTCACGACTGTTTCTTTTCTATCGGTTGATCCTGCGTCCGCTGTTCCGCGAACCGGTGCGCGCATCGTTGACGCTGTTAGCGATCGCGCTCGGCGTTGCGGTGGTACTGGCCATCGACTTGGCCGGCACTGCTGCAGCAGGGTCGTTCCGGTCATCCATGGAGACACTGGCCGGCGAAAATGATTTGGAAGTCATAACCGCGGGGGGCGTGCCCGAAAACATACTGGGGATGCTGGACTCTCTGCCCTATCCGCTTCGCATCACGCCCCGGATTGAGGATTATGCGATTGTCGCGGAGACCAAGCAAACGCTCCCACTGATCGGACTGGACCTTGTGGCGCAAGCTGACCGCGCCAGAGGTTCTTTCCGTTTCGCTGGCGCCGATGACACCTGGAAATACTTCGTCGCGAAGGACAGCATCTGGGTTGGCGACAGCCTGGGGCATAAAATCGGCGAGCAGATCCCTCTCCTCATCAACGATCAGATTGCAACGTACATCGTGCGGGGCGTTTTTGCCGACTCAAATGGCAGCGCACCCGCAGTCGTGATGGACATTTCCGGCGCGCAAAATGCACTTAAGCGTTTCGGGCGCATCGATCGAATCTTGGTCCAGGTTCCGCACTCTTCAAATTTGGAGGATTGGCAGCAGCGGCTTCGCCAAGCGCTTCCGCCAGGGGTGCAAGTGCGCGCGGCAGGCGCCGGAACGAATGAGAATCGCCGCATGCTGGCCGCGTTTCGCTGGAACCTTCGGCTGCTGAGTTATATCGCGCTCGTTGTGGGCGCATTTTTGATTTACAACACGATCTCCGTTTCCGTAGTGCGCCGGCGCGCGGAAATCGGCATCGTCCGCGCGCTCGGCGCAACCCGCGCCTTGGTTCTGGCCGCGTTTGTGGGAGAGGCTGCGTGCTTCGGCCTGCTCGGTACGCTGATTGCCATGCCCTTGGGTCGACTCATGGCCGGCGGAGCAGTTCAATTGATGGGCGCCACCGTGGAAGCGCTGTACGTCAGTAGCCGTCCCGGCGTGATCGCATTGACGCCGCCTTCGGTTTTGCTCGCCCTACTTGTCGGCGTAGGGGTTGCTGTCGCTTCGGCGTACTCACCAGCACGCGAAGCTTCTCTCGTTCCGCCTGTCGAAGCCATGGGCCGCGGACAGCGAGAGTACACAACGCGAGTGCACAAAACGCGCGACGTCTGGATTGCTTTTGCTGTGGGATTAGCAGCCGCAGCCGCATCGCGAGCCCCCGCGATTGGTGGCAAGCCGCTGTTCGGCTATCTTGCATCACTCTTGCTGATCTGCGCGTCGGCGTTCGCCATGCCCGCATTGGTGGACGTGATTTCCTCAGTTGCTTCGCGATGGCTGAAAAGCATTTTAGGCGTTGAGGCGTTGCTCGCGTCGCGGAGCCTTTCGTCGTCCCTGCGGCGCACTTCCGTGTTGGTCGGTGCCCTCTCCACAGCCATTGCCATGATGACCGCCGTAGGAATCATGGTTGGCAGCTTTCGCGAGACGGTAAATCCCGCGGCAGACCGGCATCCGACAATTTCCACGGAGCTCACGGAAAAAATCGCGGGACTCCCCGGCATCGCCGCAATTGACCGGTTACGCGAATACGAGATCAGCTACGAAGGCATGCCCGCTGGTCTTGGATCGATCGAACTGAATATCCTACGCTCGTATCACAATGCGGACTTTCTTTCTGGCCGCAGAACCAACGAAGTTCTGGCGGAGCTGCGCGATTCCAACGCGGTTCTCGTCAGCGAACCCTTCGCGAATAAGCATCATCTGCGTGCCGGTGACTCGATCACTCTCTCGCTTGGGGACAACGTCGCTTCCTTTCGCGTTGGCGATATTTACTATGACTATTCCAGCGAGCGCGGCAGCATCCTGATGGACCGCAATGTTATGTTGCGCTACCTGCCTGCCCCTGCGGCATCGAATCTGGCCATCTACGTCGCTGCTAATGCGCGCATCGAAGACGTTCGCGCGGAAATCGAGAGGGCAGCCGCCGGCCACCGCGTTCTGATGTTCACCAATCGCGATCTCCGCGGCGAGGCCCTGCGCATCTTCGATCGCACGTTTGCGATTACTTATGCCCTGGAAGCGATTGCCGTTCTTGTTGCCGTGATGGGCGTTGCCGGCGCTCTTCTTGCTTTGGTGATCGATCGTCGCCGCGAGCTGGGGCTGCTTCGTTTCCTCGGCGCCGCGACCGTGCAAATTCGCAAGCTCATCGTGATCGAGGCGGGACTGATCGGCCTGCTCGCCAATTTTGCGGGCATAGCACTAGGCTTCGCGCTCTCTCTCGTCCTGATTTACGTCATCAATAAACAATCGTTCGGTTGGACGATTCGCTTCCACTGGCCGGTGGCGGTGCTCTTGGGAGCGTTGACGATGGTCTATGCCGCGACCGTTTTGGCGAGCTTTTATCCGGCGCGAGTTGCCGTGCGACTCAATCCCGTCGAGGTCGTCCATGAAGAGTAGATGGACGTGTGCCGCCGCACTGCTCCTCTTCACGACTTCCGCGATCGCGCAATATAGAGCTGCACTTCCCGGTTATCGCTACGAATTTCCTCGCGATCATTTCAACCATCCGGACTTTCAAACCGAGTGGTGGTACTACACCGGAAACCTTAAGTCGGCGGATGGCCATCGCATTGGGTTTGAGCTCACGTTTTTTCGGCAGGGAGTCGATCGCGACTCAAAAACCACCAGCGCTTGGGACGTGCGCGATCTGTATGTCGCGCATCTTGCGTTAAGCGATCTGGACGGCGGCAAGTTTCTTCTTACAGAACGCACGAACCGCGCAGGCCCCGGCATCGCGGGTGTAAATGAACTGGACGGTCGAATCTGGAATGGCAATTGGCAGGTTGCATGGCGAGGCGACGACCAAGTCTTGCAAGCCATTGACGAACGGTTTTCACTTCATTTCATACTGCAATCCGCAAAGCCACCCGTGATTCACGGCGAGAGCGGCGTCAGCCAAAAGGCGGAGGGGCCAGGCCGCGCGTCGCACTACATCTCTCTGACGCGCCTGAGCACAAGTGGAGAAATCCAACTTGGCGGCCGGAAATTTCAAGTGATGGGCACAGCGTGGATGGACCATGAATTCTTCACGCATCAACTCGGTGCTGACCAAATTGGGTGGGATTGGATGAGCATTCAGCTCCACGACAACACCGAGCTGATGCTGTTCCACATTCGCCGCAGCGATGGCTCAATTGACGGCTATTCCGCGGGGACGTTCGTGGATGACCGCGGCAATACGACACATCTGCGCAAGAACGAATTCACATTGGAACCCATCGGGCCGATGTGGACGAGCCCGGATACACATTCGGTTTATCCGCTGCGCTGGAAAGTCTCCATACCAAAGCTCGGAATCGCACTCGAGTGCTCGACTTCGTTGCCTGCCCAGGAACTCGCATCTTCAGCAGGATTGCTGCCCGCGTACTGGGAAGGCGCCATGGTCTTTGACGGACATAAGCGTGAGGCGCCAATCGGCGGCGTCGGATATTTGGAAATGACGGGGTACGATCGCCCGATTAAGGGGCTACAGTAATTTTTTGTCACTAAAAGGAAGAACCGGAGCGCTTATAGCGCCCCGGCTCCTCGATGCAATTCAGTTTCTTGTTTTGTACCTAGCGTCCGGCGGTGCGAATTCTATCGCGAGTAGTTGTCTCTTCGGTGCCGTACGTCCGCGAGAAGTCGTCCACCTGCCGCTCCACTTCGTCTTTGCCAATTCCGTAGCGCTCTTGGATCTTGCCCACAAGTTGATCGCGTTTCCCGGCAATCACGTGAAGGTCATCATCGGTCAGTTTGCCCCATTTCTCCTTGATCTTGCCGACCGCCTGCTTCCACTTTCCTTCGATTTCGGCCCAGTTCATAGAAACCTCCTGTTAGATAATCCGCACTCAGGGAAGCACAGAGCGGTGGAACGAAGGAATAGGGCAGACTGTGGACGGAACCTTAGGTTGGTGTGTTTGATAGCCTACGAAACGGGAACGGCAGTCACGCTTCTATGATGTTGTTGCGAACCGCGTAACGCACCAATTCGCTCACGGAGTGGCAATCAAGCCTCCGCATGATATTCGCACGATGCGTTTCCGCGGTTTTCACGCTTAGACCCAACTTCACCGCCACTTCCTTGCTGCTCTTGCCTTCCGCAAGCAGTTGCACAATCTCTCTCTGACGCGGAGTGAGCCGGGTCTTTGGGGACTCAGGCTGTGGCTTCTCTTTCTTCGGCGCTTGATCGAGGTAGCCATCGAGAACCATCTGCGCCACCTTAGCCGTGAAAAATGTTTTATTACTGCGCACCGCGTTAACCGCCGTTACTAGGTCGCGGCTCGCATCTGTCTTTAGCACATACCCGCGCGCGCCCGCGTCCAGCACATCTCGGATTAGAGGGTCGGACTCGTGCATTGTCAGGATCAGGATCTTTGCGCGCGCATCGTTCTTGAGCATTTGGCGGGTAGCCTCCAGTCCGTTCAGCGAAGGCATACCAATGTCAAGAACGGTAAATTCCTTCCGCCACGCACACCTCGAACGCCGGAGCTACAGGGAGCATGAATCCGGCCATTTGCGCCCTGAATCGAAGCGCCAGCCAAATGACTCTAGCATAAGGCCTTACGGGAGAACTTAGTTTTAGTACTGCCATGGAGTGCATCTAACGGGTTGAAGTTTTTACATTTGTGCGGTCCAGACTACGCAGTCCTAACGGAATAACTCGCGGTGAGCTCTCCCCTACATCGAGTGTATGGCTACACGATGGTTTAGGAACCGCTAAGGTGTCGCCCGTATGGAGTAGGTTTCGATTTTCCGCAACACTGAAGCCAGAGTCGTGGCCACTGCGCGAGAAGCCAGGGACCATCTCACAGCCCGATTCCGAAACTGGGCGCTTTCCATAAACCAGACATAACTAACAAAACCACAGGAGGTCGAGGATGTTGCGCTGGGCACTCGGTTTTTTTATCGTCGCATTAATCGCTGCCTTGCTCGGATTCACCGGCATTTCGGTGGCAGCCGCGGGAATCGCGAAGATTTTATTTTATCTTTTCTTGATTCTTTTCTTGGTCACATTAATGGGGCACCTGCTGCGGAGGTCGTAAACAAAACGAACATATGAGACTCACTGGCATCGTGCTGATCGTCATTGGAATCTTGGCGCTCGCTTACCAGGGCATTACCTACACCACCCATAAGAAGGTCTTGGACATCGGCCCGATCCAAGCCACTAAAGAGGAGCACAACACGATTCCGATACCACCCATCGTCGGAGCCTTGGCGTTGATCGGAGGAGTAGTCATTTTGGCATCTGATCGCCGCGTTTCTTGAGGATGCAACCGTGTCCTGGTCGTTGGTCGTTAAAGGAGGCAGTTCTGATGAAAAATAAGCGATTCACAGTGTTAACAGCCGGAATGCTGGCACTGATCCTCGTGTCGAGGTCGGCGATTTCCTCAGCGAAGGACAAGGATGAAAAGGAAGCCGACCGTATCCAAAATGCCGCAACAGTTCTCAAAGAGATTTTGGATATTCCAGACAACATTCCGCAGGACCTGCTGGACAAAACTCACTGCGTCATAGTGTTCCCCTCGGTTGTCAAGGCCGCCTTCATTGTTGGCGGCAGCTATGGCCGCGGCGTGATGGTTTGCCGTTCGGGCAAAGACTTTTCGGGCCCCTGGGGCGCCCCGGCGATGATGGCTCTTGAAGGTGGAAGTTTTGGCTTGCAGATCGGCGGCCAAGCAACCGACTTCGTTATCTTGGTAATGAATGCTCGCGGAGCGGAGAGCCTGCTTCACAACAAAGTGAAGCTGGGTGCTGACGCCTCAATTGCTGCCGGCCCGAAGGGCCGCGATGCGCAAGCTGCCACCGACGTGGCGTTCCGCGCCGAAATGCTGAGCTACTCTCGTGCCCGCGGTGTATTTGCCGGCATTTCACTGGAAGGCTCCACGGTTCACCCCGATAACGAGGCCAACCGGCGCCTCTACGGCCGGGATGTAAATGCGGAGAAGATCATCACTGAATCCAAGGTTGAAGCTCCTCCGGCGGCGCATGACCTGATTGCGGTCCTGCAGAAGGCCACGCCGCATCTGAAGTCATAAGATCTGCGCTTCTCATTTACCACGTGTCATTTAGCAAAGCGTAGCAAAGGGCGGAGAGTGACCTCCGCCCTTTTTTTGGCGAGCTCAAAAAGTGAATCGTGACGAAGTGTGGGGCGCGGGGCCCCCTCCCCTGTTTTTTCATAAGTGTTGATTCTAAAGGGACTTGAAGTCGCTTGTTTTGATACACTTTTGCAAGTGTTGATTCTAAAGGGGTTTACGTGGAGCCCGAACTGAGGCAAACAGTGTGGGGCGGTAAGCTCGCGATCCCAAGCCAGAAATGAAAGTAGCGACAGATGCCTGTCGCTTTTGGGAATACATTTAACTGGTTAGGACGATAACTGAATAGGTTGACGGATGTCAAGCAAAAAAAAAGTGCGCACCACGAACGTCATTGAGCGCGCCTTCCGCGAGGTGCGCCGACGCACGCGCCCCATGTCCAGCTTCTCCAATGTCGAGAGCTGCGACCGCATCATCTACGGCGTCATCAGTCACCTAAACCGTTCCTGGGAAAGAAAACCGCTCTTCAAATTTACACAAACATGTTGACGCTACCAAAGCTAATCCGTCTGTTGTAGCCCAACCTCTGCAGCCGAAGCTGGCACAGATTTCTCGACATTGCCGGATAACGTTTGCCAGCCGCGGCGTCCGAGGCTCCAGTAGATCAAATAACCTGCTACTGCCGCGCACGCGAATAACAACAATCCGGCGAGCCATGCTTGCAGCACGAACTCACCGATGCCGAACATCGCACAGTAAACCAACGTGCAGCCCATTACCCAATCGAATGTGTTCGCCGCAAAATCGCGAACGGGCGCAATTTCCGGCGCGAGCGCAGCAATGCGCTTCCAGCCGTGAATTGTCGGTTGCACGCGCCGGTAAAATTTGACCAAAAGCTGATCCTTCTCCGGCTGCGTAATCAGGGTAGCAATCAGCCACACGGCGGTAGTGACCAATGTGGTGATCATCGTGCTCTTCGCGAATACCACCGAGCTATTCCCTGAAAAATGAACCCACTGCAGCGACATGGATACGACAAACGCCGCAGTCATTGAGGAGATTTCGCTCCACGCATTAATTCGCCACCAATACCAACGCAACAGCAACACTCCGCCAGTTCCTGCGCCCATGCCAAGCAATAGCTGCCAAGCAGACTGAATTGAGCTGATATGTGCCGCCGTATAGCCACTTAAAATCACCAGAAATACGATAAATAGCTTGCTCGCCAAGACGTAGTGCTTTTCGCTGCCTTTGCGCACTATAAAACGGCGATAGAAATCATTGATGAGGTAAGACGTGCCCCAGTTGAGCTGCGTGCCAACGGTGGACATGAATGCCGCGAGAAAGGCCGCGACCATCAAACCGCGCAAGGCCGGCGGTAGGAAATCCCGCAACACCATCACGTAGCCCTTTTCCGGTTCAGCGGCAAACTCTGCGCTGGGATGTAATCCTCCAATGGGCGAGTACACCGCCACAGCGACAAGACCGGTGACAATCCATGGCCAGGACCGCATCGCGTAATGCGCGATGTTGAACCACAGCGTGGCACCCAGTGAATTTTTCTCGTCCTTGGCGCTGAACATCCGCTGCGCGACGTAGCCGCCGCCGCCGGGCTCCGCTCCCGGGTACCAGCTTGCCCACCACTGCATCGCCAGATACAGCACGAACGTAATTACCGGCAACGTCCAGATAGCATCCGTGGTCCAGCCCAGATGAAAAGAGGGAAAGAACGAGAGTGCCGAACCAGTCGGCTGACCGCTCTGCCTCATGGCGTCGTTAACGTGTGAGAGCTGAATCTTCAGCAGCGTCATTCCGCCGATCTTTGTGACCGCAACCCACGCGAGCACAATAATCATCGACATCTTCAGAATGAACTGGAATAGATCGGTTACCAGAACACCCCAGAGCCCGCCGATGAACGTGTATATGCCGGTGAAGGGCACCAGGACCAGCACGCAAATCAGCAGCGCCGTGTGCGCCGGATCTCCCAGCGTATAGTGCATGAGCGTGTGTCCGCCGAGGGCTATTTCCAACACTCGGCCTTGCGCGATCGCGTCGCCAAGCAACACGGTCGTGATGCTGATCATTGCCTTGATTACCCAGCCGAGAATCAGGCAATTCATGAGCGCGCCTAGATACAGGGCGCGGAAGCCGCGCAGAAACGCAGCTGGCTTTCCCCCGTAGCGCAATTCCACAAACTCCACGTCTGTCAGGATTTCCGAGCGCCGCCAGTAACGCGCGAAGAAAAAAACCGTCATCATTCCCGAGAGACACTGCGACCACCACAGCCAATTCCCAGAAATTCCATTCTTGGCCACGAGCCCGGTGACCAGCAATGGCGTGTCTGCCGCAAATGTGGTGGCTACCATGGAGGTGCCCGCAAGCCACCACGATACGTTTCTCCCCGAAACAAAGAACTCCTCGGTGCTCCCCGACGAGCGCCTGCGGTAGTACAAGCTGATCAGTAAGTTCAGCGCCAGATAAACTGCAATGACAATCCAATCAGTTGCGGTGAGCGCCATGTTCGGGACTCTCCTCAATGCGCAGCTTTTCGACCTTGGCCTTACAGATGACTTCCCATTGCTATCTCGACCGTCGACAATCGTTACTTACTTGACCTGGCCGCTTTGTCTGAGTGCGAGAAATGCTGGAGACGTATTTGATCCCGGCTCTCTTCGATCAAATAAAATTTATCCGCCTCGAGATCCTGAAACACCTGGCTCTGACCGCTCGGCCACCTTACTTCAACCCGCTCAGCGCGCAAAGCCTTCCCGATGCCGAAGTGGGCGCGTAGATCGCTCTGTGAAAGATAGCTGCCGCCGCCAGCAATTTCCCGGATTTGTGCCAGGCTTCCAGTCACGACGCGAACGCGCGCGCCCATTGCATCGTGATTGCTCTTGGTGCCGACTAGCTTGAAGTTGAGGAAGTGATTTCCGCCTGCACCGCTGTTGTGCAACAGAAGCGGCGGGTCTCCGTTGTTTGCTACGAGTACGTCTATACGGCCGGAGTTATCGAAGTCGGCGAACGCTACGCCGCGACCCACGTATGGCGTTTGGAACCCGGGGCCGGCCGACTTCGTCGTCTCTGTGAACTTGCCATTTCCTTCATTGTGGAACAAAGAATTGAGCTGCTTAAAGTGGATCTCGGGTGACGCCTGCTCTACCTCCGGATACACATGTCCGTTGGCGATGAACAAGTCTAGCCAGCCATCGTTATCGTTGTCGAAAAAGCCTCCGCCGAAACTAAGTACGCCGCGGGTGGGGCCGGTTATGCCTGCGCGGTCGCTGACTTCATCAAACGAACTCTTACCATCGTTGTGCCAAAGATGATCGGAGTTGTTCTGGAAGTCGGTGATGAACAAATCTAACGAACCGTCGTTGTCATAGTCTCCAAGCGAGATGCACATGGCCGCCATCACATTGCCGCGTGCCGCCAGGGCCATGCCGCTCTGCAGGCCTATTTCCTCGAAAGTGCCGTTGTGCTCGTTGTGATAAAGATATGCGTTGACGCCATCGTTGGCTACAAATAGGTCTGGCCATCCGTCATTATCGTAGTCCGCGGCGCCTACCGCTAAATTCTTGCCACGCGGCTGATAAATTCCCGCTGCCTTGGTTACGTTTGTGAAAGTTCCATCACCATTGTTGTGATAAAGGATTGCTGGCGTACCTTTGTATGCGGTCGGTGGGCAACTCGTCTTTACTCCGTTAACGCTGCAATAGCGGGGAGAATCCGAATCTAGAGTGACATAGCTGCCGACGTAAAGGTCCAGTCGGCC
>WNFQ01003723.1_pt1 | contig 13286 bp, 14 predicted proteins | sample 5400171 | NCBI WGS metagenome assembly WNFQ01 (sample SAMN13153356, study PRJNA577476) | soil metagenome | isolation source: 20 cm soil under Madrone tree | place: USA:California | collected 2016-06-14
CGCGAGCTGCAGGCGAATACGCTGCTGATCGCGAACGGCCGGATCGAATCGTCCCGAGACGGCGGATCCGGAGTCTCCGTTGCCGCCTTCCTGCAGAGCATCGGACGCGACCGGATCGAGGCGTTGCGCGACACCTTCACGGAGAACGCGACCAATCCGGAAGACCGATACAAGAATTTCACCAGCATTGCCACCATGCGCGCGCCAACCGACGGCGACTATTCCATGCACAGCTGGTGTGCGCATTTCATCGAAGTGCGCGTCGATGAGGGTTTCGGCACCGTTCGCGTTGCGCGCGTCGTTTCCGCCCTGGACTCCGGCCGGCTTTACAACCCCAAACTCGCCGAAAGCCAGTGGAAGGGTGGCATCATCATGGGCATCGGCCAGGCGCTGCTGGAGGAAGGAATGGTCGATCCACGCCATGCGCGCGTCATCAACAACAATCTGGCGGACTATCTCATCGCCACAAACGCGGACATCCCCGACATCGAAGTGATCTCGGTCGGCATCCCCGACCACCATGCTTCCGCGCTTGGCGGCAAGGGGGTCGGCGAGCTCGCCATCGTCGGAGTGGCACCTGCTATTGCCAATGCGGTCTATCACGCAACCGGCAAGCGCGTTCGCGATCTTCCAATCACGCTTGAGAAGCTCATCCAAGGTTAACGGTGCGAAGGTGGCGTGCCGGAAACGAACAATAGAGCGGTCAACGACCTATAATCGGCCGCCTGACCCACCACCTTAGACTCGCGGATGTCCGGGCCGCCCACGTGCGCCAGCTTATCGGTGCACTGGGTTGACAGATGGCCCCCTCCTCTTCTATACTTTGCTACATGGTGAACTATAATGAACGGCTCGGCCGGACATTTGCCGCACTGGTCGACCCGACCCGGCGGGCGATTCTCGCCCGGCTCGAACGCGAGGACGGCGCGTCCGTCAGCACGCTGGCGCAGCCCTTCGCGATCAAGCTGCCGGCCGTGATGAAGCATCTCGACGTGCTTGACGATGCCGGCCTTATCACCCGGTCGAAAGTCGGGCGCACGGTGACGGTACAGCTCCGGCCCGAGCCCATGAGGGAGGCGATGGATTGGCTGCGCCGCTACGAACGCTTCTGGTCGAAGAGCCTCGATCGGCTTGCGGCCTATGCCGAAGGCAAGGAAGCCGAAGCGAGGAAGAAAAGACGATGACCAGTCTAACGCTTGTGCGTCGGATCAAGGCGCGGCCCTCGATAGTCTTCGACGCGCTCACCACACCGGAAGGCATCGCCTGCTGGTGGGGCCCCGACGACGGCCCCGTGCTGGTAGCGGAGACCGACCCGCGGGTTGGCGGCCGCTTCCGGGTACGCTTCCGCATGCTCGATGGAAGCGAGCACGAGAGCAGCGGCAAATATCTCGAAGTCGTGAAGCCCGAGCGGCTGAGTATGAGCTGGCGCTGGACGGGCGGGGCCGAAGATCCTGGTGAGTCACTTGTCGAGATCAGGCTTCGCGCCGTTGCCGAGGGCACCGAACTCTCATTCACACATGCGCGCCTGCGCGACGAGGAGACTCGCCGCAGCCACGAGGAAGGCTGGACCGGGGCGCTCGACAAGCTGGAACGCCATTTTCTTGCAACCGAACGGAGCGCAAAGGAGCATACCGCATGATCACGATCTCCGCTTTCAAATGGGTTCCAGAGTTTGCACAGGGCCAAGTCCGCGATCTGCGCGCGCGTTGGGCGCTGGAGGAAGCTGGCCTGCCTTACAAAACGCGCCTCCTCGAACAGGGCGATCAGGACAAGCCGGACTATCGCGCGCTACAGCCTTTCGGCCAGGTGCCGATCCTCGAGGAAAGTGGCCTCGTACTTTTCGAATCCGGGGCCATCGTGCTGCATATCGGCGAACGGAGCGAGGCGCTCTTGCCGAAGGACGCGGGGGCGCGGGGGCGCGCCGTGCAATGGCTGATCGCGGCGCTGAATTCCATCGAGCCGTTCGTCATGAACGTCGCGCTGATCGATCTCTTTTACGCGAATGAGGAATGGGCGAAGCTGCGCCGCCCGGGGGCGGTGGAGTTTGTGCAGAAGCGCCTGTTCGCCCTCTCCAAGTCGCTCGGCGACAAACCCTACCTCGATGGCGACCGCTTCACCGCGGGCGACCTAATGATGACGACCGTGCTTCGAATCCTGAAGCACACCGACATCGTCACGAGCGAAAAGCGCCTCGCCGCCTACGTCGAACGCTGCACCGCGCGGCCGGCCTTCAAGCGTGCGTTCGATGCGCAGATTGGCGATTTCAGGAACGCTGCATAGGCCGAGATCGGGGACGACGAGGGCCCGGCGGCCATTGAGCGCGAGATCATCGCTCATGAGCGGATCTCCAACGATGCGATCTTGTCGCCTTCGAGCCTGAAGATGAACTGGAGCTCGACCGGGCTGCCAGGGAATTTCCCGGTCAGACGATTGGTGACGATGGTATTGCCGTCCTTCTGGATCGATGCAAGTGGCTCAATCGTGTGCTGGTATTTCCTTTTGGTCTCCACCTTCCACAGCTTGATAGCGGCCAGGCCTTCGATCGTCTGGTTTTCGTCTCGCACGACGGCTTGGTCGATGAAGCATTGAGCCAAGGCCTCCGCATCGTTCCCGTTCTCGGCTGCGATATAGGTGGCGATGGGTTTGGGAAGATCGATAGACATGCAGATATCTCCTCGATGCCGTAAACGGATCAGGGCGCAGTCCACAAACTATCCGTCGCGCCGGCGGCCACTGCACTGATCCGCCGGTCGCGCCCGTCAAAGAATCTTCCAACTACCGTCCGCGACCCTGCAGCGATCGAGCTTGAAATTGTATGGATCGGCACGGCCACTGACTCGGAGATGATATCTGATCTCGCGGCAGGGCAATTTGCTGCCTTGATAATCGTACTCAAATCTTTTCAGAAGTTGGATAGTCCCTTGGTTCCCCGATTTTGCATTGCTCCATTCGCGGCTGGCACCGATCGGCAGCGAGTCATCGTTTAGCAATGGCTGGACCACCGCTGACATCAGCTGGAGGTCCTGTTTCGTCAGCGCAAGGCCGAGTGGCCCCCAGGGGTTTAAATCGGCATATGATTCCGTCGATACAATGGCCAGAAAGCAAGCCAGCAAAACCATTCTCGAAGTGCCTCGCATATCGACCTCCCACCAGATACCTAGGGTTGGCCCCCTCATGTGGTCAACCGCCGCTGCCCTCTGCTGATTGAAGATGTTATCCGATATTCTCGAGATGACCAAGGATCGGGGTGGACGCCGTAAATTGCGGGGACTTGATATGTCATTGCCCCAGACGGGCAGCGAGACGTGAATAGCTAAGCATTATGTCCCCCATTCCCCATTGGTTCGACAGCCTGCTAGCTCGATCGATAAACATGGTCCGGTTAGGTCACGCCGACGCCAGCCTCTTGAGCGGCGTCTCGGGCGTCACGAACAGCAGCTTTGAGTTCCTCGGCTCCATCCGCGAGTTTGCCCATCCATCCGCGGCTTGCGGAATCGATCTGCGTTCCGATAACGCGCCGGAAGAGGACTACCAGCATTGCTCGGCAGGTTCGGCACACCCGATGAGATCGCCAAGGCCGTCGTGTTTCTCGCGTCGGACGACAGCACCTACGTTAGGGGAACGGAGTTGTTCGTGGATGGCGGTTTCGCACAAGTGTAGGCCGCTACGGCGGAACTTGACGCCCCATTTCGAGAGGATCGTGGCACGAGGCAACCCGACCGCAATTGCTCTTTGGCGCGCGTTAGAGAATCTTCCAACTCCCGTCCGCGACCCTGCAGCGATTGAGCTTGTAATTGTATGGATCGGCAGTGCCTTTGGTTCGGAGATGATATCTGATCTCGCGGCACGGCAACTTGCTGCCCTGATACTCGTACTCGAATCTTCTCAGAAGCTGGATAGTCCCGCGGTTCCCCGATTTTGCGTTGCTCCATTCGCGGGTAGCACCGATCGGCAGCGAGTCATCAGTTAGCAATGGCCGAGCCGCCGCTGACATCACCTGGAGGTCGTGCTTCGTCAACGCAATCCCGAGTGGCCCCGAGGGGTCTAGATCCGCGTAAGATTGCGCATAAGATTCCGTCGATACAATGGCCAGGAAGCAAGCCAGCAGAACCATTCTCGAAGTGCCGCGCATATTGACCTCCCACGAGATATCTGGGGCTGGCCGCCGCAAGCGGTCAACCGCCGCTGCCCTCTGCTAATTGACGATGTTATCCGACATTCTCGTGATGACCAAGATCGGCTCTGTCGACCGGGCATCGGACCGCCTGCCTCACAAGATCCCAAGAAATCTTCGTCCGAAATCTTAGGCACAGAGCGTGACATGCTTCAACGTATGAAATTGATGCGCCGATCTATTTAACAATTCTCACTCGCGCGCTAAACGAGATCAGCGATACTGCGGCGACCAGCTGGGGCGATGCGAGTAAGTCGATTGGTCTCGCCGTATACAGGCTCGCGAAGCTCTCGCGCATCCGCCCGGCGGAAAGGTCGAGTCCTAACCAAAGTTTGTCACCGAGAGACGAGAAAAAGGGAGCAGAATGAACATTCTAGAGATACGATGCTAACTATTAGGCTCTGCCTAATGAGGTGATGCGCCGGAAAGAAGAGGTCTCTATTCAACAACGCAAAGGGAGGAAAACATGATTCGCATGCTGCTGTTTACAGTCGCCTTGGCCTCGCTGGTGGCAACCGCAGCGTCGGCCGACATCACGGTCGCTGTCCCGGCGGGTAGCGAAGGCGACGGCCTCAGGGCCGCGGCCGCCGACTATGCGAAGCTGAAGGGCTCCAAGGTCGAGATAGTCCAGGCGCCGTACAACGACCTCTTCGAGAAGGCCGCCAACGCCGGCCAGACGAAGTCCGGCGTGTTTGATATCGTTTTGATGGACGATCCATGGATTCCCTTCTTCGCCGAGAACGGCCACCTTGAGGACCTGACGCCGTATTTCAAGAAGGCCGGCACGGACGGCCCCGACAGCGATTTCTTGTCAAAGTCACGAGCACTTTGCCGGAATCCATACGATGAAGGCCCCTATATTTGCCTGCCCTATGTCGGCAACGCGCAAATGTTCTTCTATGACGCCGAAAAGTACAAATCGGTCGGCGTCGACTCGCCGAAGTCCTGGGACGACGTCCTGAAGGCCGCGAAGGCGCTAACCGCCGCTGGCGGCGGGCGCTATTATGGTTATGCCTTCCGCGGGGGCCAGGGAAACCCCGTCGTGGCGGATTTCATGCCGATCTTCTGGTCCTACGGCGCCAGCCTCTTCAACGCCGACCGAACCAAGGTCACGCTCGACACGCCGGAAGCCAAACAGGCGATGGCCACCTTCATGGCCCTCAAGGGGACGGCTCCTCCGGGCGTCGAGAGCTATCAGGCCGACGAAGTCGGCCGCGCACTTGCATCCGGCACCGCGGCTTCCTCTATCAACTGGCCGAATTGGGTCGCCACCTTCGAGGATCCGAGCCAGTCCAAGATGGTTGGCAAGATCTCCTACGCGCCGATCCCGGCCGGGACCAAGCCGGGCACCTCGGAAATCGGCCACTGGACCATGGGCATCATGTCGGCGTCCAAGAACAAGCAGGAAGCGTTCGACTTTATGCTGTGGGCGACCTCCAAGGAGCAGATGAAGATCTCGGCCGAACGCGGCAACCCACCTGTCCGGACGTCGACCTTCACCGATCCCGATCTGACCAAGCAGGCCAAGTTCCGGCACTATCCGCTATTGATGGCTGCCATCGAGGCTTCGACGCCGCGGCCGCGCCATCCCAAATGGCCGGAGATCGAGAACGCACTCGGAATCGAGCTCTCCAAGGCCGTTGCCGGCACCGAAAGCCCGGACGAAGCCCTGAAAACCGCGCAGGCGAACATCCAGAAAATAATCGACGCCAAGTAAGCGGTGGCGACTCCGATCGGTACGGGAGCGGGGCCATCCGATTCCGCTCCCGTATGATCGGCCAGAGGCGAATCCGTTTCCGTGATGTTTCCCCATTGGGGCAGGTAACCGGAAATGCAAGATAGGACGACGGCTGAGCTGAGAATGCCCGTCGGAGTCGGGCTCGGGTCGCCCGGCGAGCGCTGGCGGGAGCGGCACCTGCGCGTCCTGATGCTGGCGCCCGCCCTTACGATTCTCGGCGCACTGACGCTGTTTCCGACGCTCTACATGTTCACGGCGTCTGTGCAAAGAGTGAGTGCCGACCCGGGGGTTCCGCGCGCATTTGTCGGCCTCGACAATTTCATTCGGATGGCAAGCGACAGCCAGTTCCATGTCGGGCTTCTAAACACCATCATCTTCACGGCCTGCGCCGTCACGGTCGAGTTTCTCCTCGGTCTCGGCCTCGCGCTCCTCTTCGACCGCTTCATCCGCCATTTCAATTTCCTGAAGACGGTGCTGATGATCCCGATGATGCTGCCGCCGATTGCGGTGGCGATTACCTGGAAGCTGATCTATCAACCGCAGTTCGGTGTTCTCAATGAGCTGATGTACCGGCTCGGCCTGCCGCTGCGGGCATGGGCGGGCGATGTCCATCTGGCCATGTTCACGATCATCCTCGCCGACATCTGGGAATGGACGCCGTTCGTGTTTCTGCTGATGCTTGCTGGCCTCGCCAGCCTTCCGGTCGAGCCCTATGAGGCTGCGGAGATCGACGGCGCGTCGGCTTGGCAGCAGTTCTGGGACCTCACGCTGCCGTTCCTCAAGCCTGTCATCGCCATCGCGCTTCTCCTGCGGGCCATGGACGCGATGCGGCTGTTCGATCTCGTCTTCATCCTGACCGGCGGCGGCCCCGCTAACTCGACCATCGTGCTCAGCCTCTATATCTTTCAGGTTGCGTTCCGTTTTGTAGATATTGGCTATGCCGCGGCCATCTCGCTCTTTGTGCTTGCCGTCACGACCGTGTTGAGCACCTGGTTCATCAAACGAATGAAGCTGGCGGACTAGCCATGGGGGCGATTCGCACGCGAAACCGCGGCAGAGAACGGGCGCTTCGCTGGCTCGCCTATGCCGTCGCTGCGCTGGCGCTGCTGTGGACACTATTCCCGATCTATTGGATCGGCATCAACTCCTTCAAGCTCGACCTCGACATCTTCGCCGTGCCGCCTGTCTGGTTCGATTTCTCGCCGACGCTCAAGCACTACTACGCCGCCTTCGTCGAGCGGCCGTTCCTGATCTATGCGATGAACAGCATGATCATCGCCGTGCTGACGACGCTGGTCTCGCTCGTCTTCGGCACGATGGCGGGCTACGCGCTTGCCCGCTTCCAATATCCCGGGCGATGGCGATACAACATCTCCTTCTGGATCCTCTCGACCCGGATGATGCCGCCGATCGTGACGATCATTCCCCTTTTCATATTCTTCGGCACCGTCAACCTGCTCAACACCAAGACCGCCGTGGTGATCGCCTATACGGCCTTCAACCTTCCTTTCGTCATATGGATGATGAAAAGCTATTTTCAGGACCTGCCGGTGGAACTCGAGGAAGCCGCGATAGTCGACGGCGACACGCGCTGGGGCGCGTTCCTGCATGTGGCGCTGCCGCTTGCCCGGCCGGGGCTTGCCGCGACCGCTATTTTCTGCCTGATTCTGTCGTGGAACGAGTTTCTGCTCGCGCTCATCCTGACGCAGACCGAGCAATCGGTAACCTTGCCGATTGGCATCGCCGGCCGGGTGACGCAGTACACGACCTACTGGGGCGAGATCAGCGCAGCCGGTTTTCTTGCCAGTATCCCGATCGTCATCTTCGCGTTCATCGTCCAGCGCCACCTCGTGCGCGGACTTTCCCTTGGCGCCATCAAGGGTTGAGCCATGGCTTCGGTCACATTCAAGGGCGTTGTCAAGAAGTTCGGCAGCTTCGTCGCCGTTAGCGATCTCGACCTGGAAATCCGCGACGAGGAATTCTTTGTCCTTCTGGGCCCCTCCGGCTGCGGCAAGACGACCACCATGCGTATGGTCGCGGGCCTCGAGGAAGTCAGCGCCGGCGAGATCAAAATCGGCAGTGACCGCGTCAACGACGTGCTGCCGAAATACCGAGACGTGGCGATGGTATTCCAGTCCTACGCGCTCTACCCTCACTTGACCGTCGAAAATAACATCGGCTACCCGCTGAAGGTCCGGAAGGTACCGCTGCCCGAGCGGCAGCGAATCGTCGCCGAGGTTGCCCGCCGGGTCGAACTCGAGCCGATGCTGAACCGCCTACCCAGGGAGCTTTCGGGCGGCCAGCGACAGCGCGTGGCTCTCGCCCGTGCCATCGTGCGCACGCCCAGGGTATTCTTGATGGACGAGCCGCTCTCGAACCTCGACGCCAAGCTGCGCGTCCAAATGCGCTCCGAGCTGAAGCGTCTCCAGCATGAACTGCGGGTCACCACGATCTACGTCACTCATGACCAGATCGAGGCGATGACTCTCGCCCATCGCGTCGCGGTGATGAACAAAGGGGTCATCGAGCAGCTCGGAACGCCAAAGGAGATCTACAATGATCCCCGCACGCTGTTTGTCGCAGGGTTCATAGGCTCTCCGCCCATGAACCTGATCGAGGGCGAGGTGAAGGATGGTGTCTTCTCCAGCGCCGGCGGTCTGCGCGTCGAGGGTTTCAACCACGCCAATGTCGCCCGCGCGGTATTGGGGGTCCGGCCTGAGGATATCCACGTCGTCGGCGCCAAGGATCCGGGAATCAACCTCGCAGCGCCGATTTATTCGGTCGAGCTGACCGGCGAGAGCACTTTCGTCAGCGTTCACGCCGGCGACCGCCTTTTGATCATGCGCGCCGACAAGAATTTCGACGGCGATTTCGACCAGATGGTCGGAATCAAGGCATCGCCGGACCGCGTTTTCCTGTTCGACCGGCAGACGAGCAATCGCGTTGATTTCTAGAGTTCTGGCCGGCATCGTCGCTCTTTGTCTCGGCGGCCGCGTGGCGTTCGCCGACGAGCCGATCCCGGGCAATCCGCTGATCGCGGTTCCGGCCGGATCCTTCGTGTTCGGGAGCGACTCGGGCAACGAGAACGAGCGTCCGCAGGAGTTGATCGATGGCAACGCTTTCGCAATGAACCGGACCGAGATCAGCAATGCCCAATATCAGCGCTTTGTCGGTGAGACCGGCCACCGCTCGGCCTTTTACGGCGGGCACCCGCAGCTCGGCCTCAACGACCGGCCGGTCGTCGGCGTGAGCTGGGAGGACGCCGCCGCCTTCTGCGCCCACTATGGGCTCAAGCTGCCCTCTGAACGGGAATATGAGCGGGCGGCCCGCGGAACCGCCGGCTCCGCGTTTCCGTGGGGCGATTCACCGGTGGACGCCAGGCGCGCCAACCACGGCAGCGACACCTGCTGCGGCGGCGACGACGGCGACGGCTACGCCATGACGGCGCCGGTCGACGCTTTCCCCGCCGGGGCGAGCAGGGAAGGCATTCTCAATCTCGTCGGCAATGTCTGGGAATGGACGCGGGATTTCTACGCGCCCTACAAGGGCGATCCGCCGCCGGACATTGCCGGCAAATATCGGGTGCTGCGCGGCGGCGCATGGAACAGCGATCCGGGCCATCTCACGACCACCTACAGGCTTGCCTACGATCCCGGATTTCGCTTTGCCGCCAATGGAGGATTCCGATGCGTGCGCGACTGACGGCCAGGCTCGCAGGCGCCGCATGCGGGCTGGCCATGGCCTTCGCCGCTTCGCCCGCAGCTCACGCCGGTCCGATCGCGGCCGATGGCTACACTCTTGAGTTCGCTCGGAAGCCGGGCGCCATCTTCGACGGCCTCGCTCGCGACGGCGATGCGCTCCTCGTCACCGACCTCGCCGAAGGTCGGCTGTATCGCTATATGCCGGGTGGCACATTCGCCGCTTTCGGCCCTGCTTTCCCGCATGGGGTCGACGTGATGGGCGAACCGACCGGCCCCTACAAGGCCGTCCGATTCGGTGCGCGCTATCTGGTCGCAGTGGGGTGGACGCCCGCCAGCCGCGACGAGGGCCCGAACGACCATGCGCTCCTCGCTCTCGACGAGAAGGGCAACGTCCAGGTCGTCAGCAGCGACTTCTGGAACCCGTATGATCTTGTCGTGGAGGGCGACGTGTGTTTCGTCGTTGACGCCGCAAGGAACAGCGTCGAGCGCCTTCATGCCGACGGCAGCGGCAAGGCGACGGTTTTCACCTTCGCCCGCCTTCGCCAGGAAGAAGGGGTGCTGAAGCATCTCTCGCCGACCGAATTCACGAAGAAACAGGTCTACGAATTCGATGCGGTTCCGACCGGTATTGCCGCCCACGGCAGCCGACTTTACGTCTCGCTCTTCGCCGGCTTCCCGTTTCTCGCCGGCGCCGGCCGTGTCGTCTCATTGCCCAGTGCCGGCGAGGCGACCTCGGCACGGATCGAATCCGTCAACCTCAACGCCCCGGTCGATGTCGCCTTCGATGCCGAGGGCAACATGCTGGTGCTCGAGCATGGCTTGTTCGATTCGTCGGGCGGCTGGGTCGACGGCAGCGGCCGTCTCCTTCGCATAGATCACGCTTCCGGCATCCGGCAGGTGATTCTCGGCGGCCTCACCCGCCCGACCGCGATCCTCGCTTTCGACGCGCGTCAGATCGTCGTGTCGCAGCTCGATGGCTCGCTCATTTTCCTGAAACGCAAAACGAACTAGGGCGCGGACTCATAAGCACGCAACCAGATGCGGATAGCTGCCAGTTTGATGAAGGCGAGGTAGTTGGCTGCGAGTTTGTCGTAGCGAGTGGCGATACGTCGACACTGCTTGATCTTGTTGAAGAACCGCTCGACGAGATTGCGCCCGCGATGCAGGTAATGGCTAAAGCAAATTGGCTCCTTTCGATTGCGCTTCGGTGAAATATTGGCCCACGCGCCCTGTTGATTGACAAGCGCCCCGATCCGGTCTGCGTCATATCCGCGGTCTGCCAACAACATTGATTGCGGCTGCAATCCCGTCGGTAGCTCCGGGCAGAGCCGGTTGTCATGAGCCTCGCCAGGCCTGGATTTTATGCGCTTCGCCTGGGATGGCTCTCCTCCGGGATGATGCCATGAGGCCCATAACTGACATAGGTGATGCAGGCGTACCGTTTGCTGTGTTTCTGTTCGAGCACGCCCTTGCTCCAAAATGTGGAACTCGCCATCTCGGCTTCGCGAAACGCCCGTGACGGGGTTCCTGATTGGCTCAACGTTGGCCTCTAGGACGTTGCTAACGACAAATCGCCCCTTTCGACCCTTGAGATCAAATTCGAGCTCGATGTCCGCAAAAATCGGCTCTGGCTCGTTTGCAATCGTTGAGGCGTAGATGGCGAAGCCAGTTGTTGGCTCCTGCTCCTTTCCGCCCATTATCTTGAATAGAGCATCAACCTGGTCGGGCGTCGCCTTCTTCTCGATGACGCTCAGCCACGTGCCATTGCCTTGGTGGACGGGCCCGGGCCAACGATAGACTCCCGCGACCCTCAGTCCATCGAGACGAACATTGCCAAAGTAACCCTCGGTGATTTCCATCGCCATCACGCCCTCACACGGGAGCCGAGTGGGCGGAGCGTTGAACTCGCATGGGCAACCATAGTCGCAACTGCATGTTGCGACTTGTTTGGTCCGAATCATCCAGTCGACGTAGGTCATGAATTCTCTCTCAGCCGGCCGGCCACGTCGCATTTTGACTCTGAGCGGACATTTACAATAGGGCCCTGCTGCCGAGCTTCAATCAGGCTGCGTTATCCCTGGCGAAATTATCTCTGGCCGCGTTGGTCTTCTCGCTATTGTCTCTAACACTCTCGCCGCTGACCTGCGGCAGATTGGAAGGACCATGGCCGATGGGCGGCTTCCCATGAAGGCCCTTCTCGAAACAGGGCAGATCATCGCCGAAGTCGAGCCAGGGGAGCATCTCGCCGACCATGATATGTGCCTGCGGCTTCACCAGCGTCAGATCTTCGAGCGTGCAGGCGAAGATCGAGAACTCCCGGGCGTTTTTATAGGAGATCGGCGACCCGCATCGCCCGCAATGCGTGCGCTCTACATCGGGCGATGACTTGTAGAGCACCGGCGTTCCTCGGGTGTAACTGAAGTGCGTCTTATCGATATTGAAAGTGGTCACGAAAGCGGCCGAGCTGTGGCGCCGACAGCTCTCGCAGTGGCAATGCACCACATCGAACATCGGCCCGGTGATTTCATATCGGACACCCCCGCACATGCACCTGCCCCTAATCGTCGGCGCGCCTTCCCTGTTTAATGTTTCGGTTTTGGAACGTTCAGAACCCATGGCCAGCCTCCTTGGGTGGCTTACCCTGGGATGAGGGTATGTTCAGTTTATCGAGGTGCCGGCTCCCCTTCAACAAGGGCGTGGTCCGAGCCTGCTGTCCGGTAGTGGCACATATGCGACAAACCAACTCGACCAACGTGGGTATAGTTGAGGCATTTGTGCCTCTAGGCGGAGGGGTCCGGACTTGGCACGAAGCTGCTGTTCGGCCCGTCGGCAGAAGGGGTCGACTTAGCCAAGCAAAGCGGACCATGGCCGGCACCGCGGCTGCTCTTAAGCGGAAGCGCGGGACTCTTGGATCGTAAGGCCGAGTTTGTCGCAGGGCGACCACCGAACCGGGCGGCCCGAGGATTGCGGGCGCATCGTAATCGAGCTTCGGTAGATCAGAGGTACCTGGCCGCGCGGAATATTGGCAAGTCAAGTGGAAGAGCTTAGGGTGCTCCTTCGCGAAGCAGCGCCGCAAATTCTGGCTTGCCCAGAGGAGGGTGCGATGCACGTACGCTTCTTCGGTACGCGTGGATCGATCGCTACACCGGGCCCGTACACGCTTCGCTACGGTGGGAACACCTCCTGTGTCGAGGTCCGATCAAACTCAGGAACGCTCCTTGTTCTCGATATGGGTACCGGAGCCGCCGTTCTTGGACGTGAACTGATGGCGCGTGGAGCGTTGCGCGGCCATGTCCTGATCAGCCACACGCATTGGGACCACATCCAGGGTATTCCGTTCTTCGCACCGCTATTCATACCCGGCAACGAGTGGGACATTTACGGGCCGCGCGGCCTTGGCCAAACGCTGCGCGACACTCTCGCGGGTCAGATGCAATACACCTACTTTCCTGTAGGGCTTGAGCAGCTAGGTGCCAACATTCGCTACCATGACCTCGTCGAGGGACGACTGCGTATCGGAGACATCGAGGTCACATCGCGCTACCTCAATCATCCGGCATTAACCTTAGGTTACCGTCTCGAGGCAGACGGCGTTGCCGTCGTTTATGCGTGTGATCACGCACCTCATTCGCGCGCACTTGCTACCGGTTCCGGCGATATTTCTGGGGAAGAC
>WNFQ01004402.1_pt1 | contig 13286 bp, 9 predicted proteins | sample 5400171 | NCBI WGS metagenome assembly WNFQ01 (sample SAMN13153356, study PRJNA577476) | soil metagenome | isolation source: 20 cm soil under Madrone tree | place: USA:California | collected 2016-06-14
ATCGGCGTTCACGCCATCCTGGTAGGCTTCCATTGCAAAACTGCCGGCTGGCAGGAAGGAGAGATCGAGTTCGAGTTCGCGTGGCGTCCAGTTCGTCATCGCACCGACGTACCAATCCCGGCCGCTTCGCCGAGCTACAACGACGTACTCCGCAATTTTCCCAGCGAGTGCCTTGCTATCGTCCCATTCGCTCGGAACTGGCTTCAGGAACTCCATCATCTCGGGCTCGCGCAGATAGTTCGATGGACTATCGGCCAGCATCTGCAACGGGCTTTCGTAGACAACGTACATCGCCAGTTGGTGGCAACGCGTGCCGAGGCTCATCGGGCGTTCGTGAATTGCGGCGAAACTGGCTTTCTGCGCGTTGATCATCGCGCCCGGCGTGAAATCCATAGGCCCTAGAAACATCCGCGTGAAAGGCAGGGTGACCGTGTGCGGGGGATCGGTTTCCGCGCTCCACTTGCTCCACTCAAGTCCGCGAACGCCTTCCGTGCTGATCAGGTTCGGCCAGGTGCGCGTCAGGCTCGCCGGTTTTTGAGCTCCGTGAAAGTCGACCAGCATTTTCCGTTTGGCCGTCTCGCGGCTCAGATTGTGATAGAAGTTCATCAACAACTGGTCATTGCGCTGCATGAAATCTACTTTGATGCCTTTGACTCCCCATTTCGAAAATTGGTTCAGCGCCGGTTCCAGTTGATCGTTGAGCGACTTCCAGACCACCCAGAGAATCACCCCAACATTTTTCTGCTTGCCATAGGCGGTCAGCTCAGGGATGTTGATTTCCGGGACGACTTCAAGTACGTTACCGAGTTTGTACCAGCCCTCATCAAGGATGATGTACGGAATGCCGTACTTTGATGCGAAGTCGATGTAGTACTTGTAAGTTTCTGTGTTCACGCCTGACTTGAAATTCACCCCGTAGACATTGTTGGCGTTCCACCAGTCCCACGCGACCTTGCCGGGCTTGATCCAGGAAGTGTCTTGCACTTGCGAAGGTTTCTCGAGCAGCCATACCAGAGGATTGGTGACGAGGTCCGCATCTCTTTCGGCGATGCCCACCAGTCGCCAGGGAAAGGTGCGGGTGCCTTTCGCGACAGCGATGTAGTCGGCGCTCTCGACCACTTTGTAGTCACGATCGCGCTCCAACCTTTCCTTCAGCGGATAGGGCTCGAAGATGGCGGCCAGTCCATTGCCGCTGGTGCCACGCAACCATAATCCGGGATAGTCTTCTACATCCGACTCCGCAATGGCCACTTTCACCCCGTCAACGTCGACCAGGGCAGGTAGTGACGCGATCGCCGTGGGAGCAATCTGGTTCATCGCCTGCGGCAGGTATTTCCTCTCATTGTGCGAGAAGAAGGACTCCTCTTGTGGGTAGTACACCGTGTGGCCGCCTGCGAAGTTGAAGCTCGCTTCTTCGCTGTACACTTTGACTTCGTTCTGCGATAACGACGTTTCCAGCCGGTAGGCGGCGCCTTGGTTGTAGGCGCGGAAGACGACCGCGTAGCCTCCCTCCATTTCAAGTCGGAGTTCGTTGTAGTTCTCACGAATTTTGGCGAATTTCTGGCGGACTACGGGCTCGAGCACCTGATTCGAGCTGCGCTCTTTGTGAGCGACGACCTTGGGATTGACTCCCAGAGTGTTGTGATCAATGTTGATTGAAAGATCCGAGTCTTGAAGGAGAACTTTATCTTTAAGAACTAGATCGTATCTGATTCGCTCCGTAGCACGAACGTGGATCTCAATACGGCCATCGGGAGACTTCAGGCCGTAACTCGTTTGAGTACGGGCGCTGCTCACAAGCCCGAGCATACATGCGAACGCCAGTGCGACCCTCCACCGCGTGCTGTTCATGAAAATGACTCCCTTGTGCGTGGTTCAATTGGAATGTATCAATGGATCTCGGGCTCCGGAATAGGAGCGGTGCCTTCCAGAAAGTCGAAATCGCAGCCCTCATCGGCTTGTTTTATGTGCTGCATGAAAAGCTTCCCATATCCGCGCGGATAGATCCCTTCCTTCGGCCGCCAGGCTTCGCGCCGGCGAGAAATTTCCTGTTCGTCCACCAGCATATTCAGCTTGCGGGCGCCGGCGTCGAGCTCAATCAGGTCACCCTCTTTGAGCAGCGCAAGGGGACCGCCAACGAAGGATTCGGGTGAGACGTGGAGGACACAAGCTCCGTAGCTGGTTCCGCTCATGCGCGCGTCGGAGATACGAACCATGTCGCGAACCCCGGCCTTCAACAGTTTTTGCGGGATAGGCAAGTTGCCCCACTCGGGCATCCCCGGCGCTCCTTTGGGACCGGCGTTGCGAAGAACCAGAACGCTGTTGGCGTCGACCTCAAGCGAAGGGTCATCAATACGAGCATTCATCTCGTCAAAGCTGTTGAAGACCACCGCGGGCCCCGTATGCTTGAGCAGCGTGGGTTGGGCCGCCGCCGCCTTGATCACCGCTCCATCGGGAGCGAGATTACCGCGCAGAATGACTAGTCCCCCTGAAGCCATAACGGGGTTGTCGAGACTGCGAATGACGTCACTATTGTAGATTTCCGCCCGCGCGATATTCTCCCCGAGTGATTTCCCTGTGACGCTCCGGCAGTTTGATTCCAAGTGCGGCTTCAGCGCAGCGAGTAACGCCGGCAATCCACCGGCGTAGTAGAAATCTTCCATCAGGTATTTTCCGCTCGGCCGCAGGTTGGCCAACACGGGAATTGTCCGGGAAAGCTGATCGAAGCGGTCGATGGTGAGCTTGATTCCGGCACGTCCCGCGAGCGCCGGCAGGTGAATCACAGCGTTCGTCGAGCCACTCAGTGCCAAAACCGCCGCCACGGCGTTGTCAAACGAAGCGGGAGTGAGCATGTCGCGGGGCTTGAGATCCTCCCATACCATTTCAACAATTCGTCGGCCGGAAAGATTGGCCATTTTGGGATGATTCGAATCCACCGCCGGAATCGAACTCGCGCCCGGAAGGGAAAAGCCCAGCACCTCGGCCACGCTGGTCATGGTGGAAGCAGTGCCCATCGTCATACAAGTTCCAGCGGATCGCGCGATGCCTTCTTCGATCTGCATCCAGGCCTGCTGATCGAAGAAGGCATCGCGCGATCCGCTGGAACTTGTATGACGATGGGCACAAAGATCGCCGGAAGGTTCATGCTGATTGCGCCCATCAGCAGCGCCGGAGTGGTTTTGTCGCATCCGCCCAGCAGGACGCAACCGTCTGCCGGATAGGAGCGCAACAATTCTTCCGTCTCCATGGCCAGCAGGTTGCGGTACATCATCGTGGTGGGCTTCTGGAACGTTTCGCCTAGCGTGATCGCGGGCATCTCGACGGGGAAGCCGCCGGCCTGCCACACTCCTCGCTTCACGTCCTCCGCGCGCTCGCGCAGATGACTGTGGCAAGGATTGATGTCGCTCCAGGTGTTGAGGATTGCGATCACCGGCTTCCCGGCGTAGTCGGCCTGAATGCAACCCATGGAAGCTGCGCGGGAGCGGTGGCCGAAGGAACGGAGATCATCGGCCCCGTACCAGCGATAGCTCCGTAACGACTTGGCATCCTTTGGCGACATCAGATTCGTTACTGCGGTGAGGCACTCGATCGAGAAGAAACGTGTGAGGGGATGTATTGTAGGTGCCGCTTGTTTGAGACGTCAAACTGGCTATGGACCCGAGTGACCCGAGGAGCGACTGAGACCGGTCGCCGGTTTGTCCTGTACCATTCTTCTCCTGATGAAAAGTCATACGATTCTGGTGCTGGCTGACCCGAACGAGCCACAACTCGCAATGCTGGATGAGTTGCGCTCTTCGGCGGATATCGTTGTAGGAAATTCGCGCAGCGCTTTCGAGAAGGCCGCACCCGTCGCTTCCGTTCTATTCAATTGGTCGGGTTCTCTGGAATTGTTGCGCGAAGTCGTCAATATGTCTCCCAAGCTGCGATGGATGCACTCTCGCTCGGTCGGCCTGGAGAGAACGCTGTTTCCGGAGTTGAGCGAAAATTCCGTGACCCTGAGCAACGGCCGGGGCGTATTCAGCGCATCGTTGGGAGAGTTTGCCCTGGCGGCCATCCTGTATTTCGCGAAAGACTTTCGCCGTATGGTCCGTAACCAAATGGCAGCCACGTGGGAACAATTTGATGTCGAGGCGATCTCAGGCAAAACCGTCGGCATTGTTGGATACGGTGACATCGGTCGCGCGGTCGCCACCAGAGTGCGACCCCTGGGCATGAAAGTCCTGGCGCTCAAGCGCCATGTTGTGCGTGAGCCAGACCCGATGATCGAACAGACTTACAGTCCAGATCGTCGCATCGAAATGCTCGGGCGCTGCGACTATGTCGTAGTGGCGGCACCCTTAACTGCAGAAACGCGCGGAATGATTTCAGAGCCTGAATTCGCTGCGATGAAGCCTACCGCTGTGGTCATTAACGTTGGCCGCGGACCCGTCATTAAAGAGGAAGCGCTGATCAGCGCACTTTCGGGCGGTCGCATCAAGGGTGCGGGCCTTGATGTTTTTGACAAAGAGCCTTTGCCGCGCGACCATCCCTTTTACAGGATGGACAACGTATTACTTTCGCCGCACTGCGCCGACCATACGTCTGACTGGCTGGAGCAGGCGATGCGTTTGTTCATGGAACAGTACGAAAAGTTTCGCAATGGTCAACCATTGCTGTACGTGGTCGACAAGAAACTGGGATATTGATGCGGGAACACTGAATAAGGGGGTGGCGGCCTAACGACGCAGGTGCGCCAGCGCTAGTCTCTGCCTTTGACTGCCGCAGAAGGTGCGGATTGTAGAGCACGCGTGGCACCCGTTGAGACGCCGCCGTCCACCAGCAGCGTTTGGCCCGTGATATAGCGACTGGACTCTGCCGCCAGGAAGACCACGGCTGCATCGAGGTCGTCGGGCTTGCCGGGCCGCTTGAGGGGAATCCGGTCGCAGAGATAGTCGACCCACTCCTGATTTTGGTAGAGCACTTTGTTTTGTTCAGTGCGAAACCATCCGGGCGCCAGGCAATTCACTGTGACGCCATGCCGCCCCCAGTCGTCGGCCAGGCTCATGGTCAACTGGCGAATCCCCCCGCGGCTCGCCCCGTAGGGTCCCAACCCAGCATAACCCGCCACGCTGGTCACCGATCCGATGTTGATGATCCGTCCGTACTGCCGCGCAATCATGCCGCGCGCGATTGCCTGCGCCACAAAAAAACTGCCGCGGAGATTCGTATCAAGTATCAGATTCCAGTCGTCCCAGGTCACATCAAGCGCCGGCTTACGTACGTTGCAGCCTGCATTGTTCACGAGAATGTCGACACGGCCAAACGCGGCTTCCGCGTTCGCGGCCAGCGACTGAATGCTCTCCAGACTCCGAACATCAAGTTCGAGAGACACCGCTTGTCGGCCCAGCGCCTGGATTTCTTTTCCAAATGACTGCAGACGACCGAGGTTGCGGCTGGTGAGGATCAGGTCGGCCCCAGCCTTTGCCAGAGCGCGCGCCATGTACTGGCCCAGTCCGCGGCTGGTCCCGGTTACAAGAGCGACTCGGCCACTCAAATCGAAGAGGTCGCCGCTCACGAAAATATCCCCGGAGTGAGAACGACCTTCATCAGGTTGGGTTCGCGGGCATACAGTCGTTCAAACCACTGGGGGCCCTCATCCAGTGGCGCAATTGCGGTGATCAGAGGTTTTACCCGAATGGCTCCGTTCGCCATCAACTGGATCGCGCGCGGATACTCGCCAGCCGAAGCGCAGGAACCTTGCAGCCGGATCTGTCGAGTCACGACCTTTTGTAGCGGGAGCGTGACTTCGGGAGAAATGTTTCCGACCAGGACGACTGTGCCGCCCTTTCTGACGCTGCCAATGGCGGCACCCACGGTCTGGTTGCGACCCACCGCTTCCACCGCCAAGTCCAAGCCCTCGCCGGCAGTTAGGTCCAATACCTGTGCAACTGGATCCGGCTCGGCGGTGATTCCATCCGTTGCACCGAGATCCAGCGCCAGTTTTAGCCGTGAAGAATCGATGTCGGTTACGAAGACCCGGGAGCATCCCGCGACCACTAACGCTTGCACAATCAAAAGCCCGATCGTACCCGCTCCGAGGACAAGTGCCGTGCTGCCAGGAGGAATTTCTGCCAACGAAACAGCGTGCATGGCGACGGCCACAGCTTCCAGCATCGCGGCGTCGGCAAATGCGAAATTGTCCGGAAGCGGATAGACGATGCGTGCCGGAACCGTAACATACTCGGCGAAAGCTCCGGCGCGCCTGTATTCCTGACAGGAAACGCCCAGCACTTGTCGCCGGTCGCACAAATTGACTTCGCCGCGAACGCAGTGCTTGCAGGCACCGCAGTAGACGGTCGAGTCGAAAGTGACTCGGTCACCTTCCGACAACCCCCTCACGCCCGCCCCAACCGCGGCAATCCTGCCCGAGGCTTCGTGGCCCATGACGATGGGTGGAATTCGACGACCAGAGGACCCGTCGTAACCATGCACGTCGCTACCGCAGATGCCGCAGGCTGCCACGCGAATGAGAACCTCGCCTGCGTCCACGACAGGCCGGTCGACCTCCGCAACCTCGAGATGTCGGTACTGCGAAAGTAGAAGGGCTTTCATGGTCGCAATCACAGATGTCTGAACCGCCTTTTACTCTAGCGCACTCCCCGGTGATTTGGAACAAATCGACGCATTGAGTTAGCTTCGCGTCCCGCTTGCGACGGTGCCGAGGGCCGTACAGGGCGGCTCTCATCGGCGCTCGGAGATGGGCTTGAACGTTCTGGCTGATCGGCAAGGTCGAGGCCGCAGCCGATTGACTCTGGTTGCAGGAAGCGAATACATTTTGCCCTGCTCTGCGAATCTTCCGAGTGCCGAGCCTTGATGAAGCTGATGAAGGTCGTTCTGACGGTATGCTTGCTCGTTCTGGGTGGACCAGCATGGACCCAGTCTCAGTATCCGTTTCAAAATCCTGACCTGCCAATCGATGTTCGCATCAAGAACATCCTGAGCCTCATGACCCTCGATGAAAAGATTCATGCGCTCAGCACGCATCCCGACGTACCAAGGCTCGGAATTCGCGGGAGTGGGCACGTCGAGGGCTTGCATGGCCTGGCCTTGGGCGGACCGGGGCGATGGGGTAAAGACCAACCGATTCCTACCACACAATTTCCGCAGGCCATCGGTCTGGGCGAGACCTGGAGCCCGGATCTCATCCAGGACGCGGCCACCGTCGAAGCGATCGAGGCCCGTTACGTTTTTCAGAGCGAAAAGTACAAGCGCGGTGGACTGGTGGTGCGGGCGCCCAACGCAGACTTAGGGAGAGATCCACGATGGGGAAGGACTGAAGAATCTTACGGGGAAGACTCATTCTTCAATGGGACGATGGTCGCGGCATTCGTGAAGGGATTGCAGGGAGATCATCCGAAGTATTGGCGCACCGCGTCGCTGATGAAACATTTCCTGGCCAACAGCAATGAGGATGGACGCGGCGGATCGTCATCCAACTTCGATGAGCGGCTTTTGCGCGAGTACTACTCGGTTCCGTTCCGCATGGGAGTCGAGGCAGGCTCGCGAGCTTACATGGCCTCCTATAACGCGATGAATGGTGTGCCGATGACGGTGAACCCGATTTTGAAAGATATCACCGTTAAGGAGTGGGGACAAAACGGCATCATCTGTACCGACGCAGGCGCGTTGTGGAATCTGGTGACCGAGCATCACTACTACGATGATATCGACCGAGCCGCGGCCGGTGCGGTGAGGGCAGGCATTAATCAGTTTCTGGATCGCTACGAGGAGGGCGTTCGCGGCGCGCTTGCGTCCAAGTTACTCACCGAAGCGGATATCGATGCCAGCCTCCAGGGCGTGTACCGGGTCATGATCAAGCTGGGCCTACTCGACCCGCCGGCGCTGGTCCCCTACGCCGACATCAAGGACGGAGTCGAACCATGGACGACGGATGAGCACAAGCACCTGGCGAGGATGGTGACCCAGAAATCGATCGTGCTCTTGAAGAATGAGAAGAACGCGCTTCCCCTCGACCGGCATTTCTTGAAGTCGATCGCGGTGATCGGAGCGAGAGCCAATGATGTGGCCCTCGACTGGTACAGCGGCACACCTCCATACACCGTCACGCCGCTTCAGGGGATACGAGACAAGGTCGGCAGCGGTGTTGACGTTCGCTACGCGCCAAACAACGAAGATGGTGCCGCTGCGGCAATCGCCAAGACAGCGGACGTAGCGATAGTGGTGGTGGGGAATCACCCCACGTGTGACGCCGGGTGGAACAAGTGCCCGGACTCGAATCAGGGCAAAGAGGCGATGGATCGCAAAGGCATCGAGCTGGTGGATGAGCCTGTGGTAAGGGATGTCTTCGCGGCGAATCCCAGAACGATTGTAGTGCTGGTCTCGAATTTTCCCTTTGCCATCAACTGGACTCAGGAACACATGCCAGCGATTGTTCATGTAACCCACAACAGCGAGGAGCAGGGCAAGGCGTTGGCAGACGTGTTGTTCGGCGACGTGAATCCTGGCGGAAGACTGACCCAGACCTGGACGCGGCGGCTCGACGATCTGCCGGACAAAATGGACTACGACATCCGGCATGGCCGGGCGTACCTGTATTTCAAGGGAGAGCCGCTTTATCCATTCGGTTACGGATTGAGCTATACCACGTTCGCGTACTCCAATCTGCGTGCCGAAGCAAGGGCCGATAAAGGAAGCGTTTCGGTGAACGTGGACGTCAAGAACACAGGCGGTCGGGAAGGCGACGAGGTCGTGCAGGTGTACGTCAGCTACCCACAGTCAAAGGTCGAGAGACCCGGGCGACAACTGGTTGCATTCCAGCGGGTGACCATCGGGGCGGGCCAGACCATGAAGGTAAGCCTGTCGTTCAAAGCCAACCAGCTTTCTTACTGGGATATGGCGAAACATAGATTCGTGGGCGAAGCGGGAGAAATCGTGGTGATGGTAGGGAGTTCGTCGAGGGACATCAGGTTGAAACGGACCGCCCGCATCGCGAGGGTTCTTCAGGAATGAGTCGTCTCCGTTTCGCTATAATACCGACCAACGCCCCGACGGTTGCATTGGATTGAGTTGGCATATCCAAGCACCGGTCCCAGGACTTTAGCCCCTAGACTGACGGCCACCCACACTAGTGAAGTGGCACCAAATATTTTTCCTAGGAGGATCGCGATGCTATTAAAAGCGGACCCGACTTTCTACCCGTCTCCGAAGCTTGCCATGCAGGCGCCGCAGGAAAAGCTGGCCTACGTGGCCGCACTGAATGCGAACGGCGGTGGAGGTCATGACGCCCTGGTCGTTGTGGACGTGGATGCTGCATCCAGTAGCTACGGCAAGATCGTCGGAAAAGTTGAGATGCCGAATGCTGGAGACGAACTTCATCACTTTGGCTGGAACGCTTGCAGTTCCGCTTTATGCCCGTATTCCGCACATCCGCACGTGGAACGCCGATATCTCGTAGTTCCGGGCCTGCGATCGTCGCGCATCCACATCATCGACACTAAGCCCAATCCGCGCGAGCCGAAAATTGTGAAAGTGATCGAACCCGAGGAAGTAGCGAGGCGAACCGGCTATAGCCGCCTCCACACCCTGCACTGTGGGCCGGATGGCATTTACATCAGTGCGCTGGGTGCACCCAACGGAGAAGGTCCAGGTGGGATCTTCGCCCTCGACCATTACACCTTCGAGCCGCTGGGGCGTTGGGAGGTCGATCGTGGGCCGCAGTACTTCGGATACGATTTTTCCTGGCACCTGGGATACGACACCGCCGTCACCAGCGAGTGGGGCACGCCGAACATGTTCGAGAACGGCGTGGTTCCCGACCTCCTACTGGCGGGGAAGTACGGCCACAATCTTCACTTCTGGGACCTGCGGAAGCGCAAGCACCTGCAGACTATCGATCTCGGCGCAGAACACCAAATGGTGCTGGAATTGCGCCCGGCTCACGATCCGACCAAGGCCTGGGGTTTTGTCGGCGTAGTGGTGTCGCTCAAGGACCTTTCGAGTTCCATCTGGATATGGCACCGCAAAGGAGACAGCTGGGAGGTCAAGAAGGTTATCGAAATTCCAGCGGAACCGGCAGACGAGGATAAACTGCCGCCGCTCCTGAAGGGGTTTAAGGCGGTTCCGCCGCTGCTAACCGACATCAACTTGTCGGTTGACGATCGTTACCTGTACGCGTCCTGCTGGGGCACGGGTGAGATTATTCAGTACGACGTCTCCAATCCATTCCAACCGGAGAAAACCGGCTCGCTGCATTTAGGGGGGATCGTACGCCGCACTCCTCACCCGGCAAATCCCAAGCGACCTCTCAACGGGGCGCCCCAGATGGTGGAGATCAGCCGCGACGGCCGCCGCGTATATTTCACCAACTCGCTTTACGCCGCTTGGGATAAGCAGTTCTATCCCGAGGGAATCGACGGCTGCATGGTGAAGCTCGATGTCGACCAGAATGGGGGTATGAAGGCCGACCCCGCCTTCTTCGTGGAGTTCGGCGACCTGCGCAGCCACCAGGTTCGTCTCGAAGGCGGCGACGCGTCCTCGGATTTCTATTGCTATCCGTGAGCGGATCGTGGCCCTGGGTGCCGCTGGTGTTGCTGGGCGCCTATCACGGGCTCAATCCGGGCATGGGCTGGCTGTTTGCACTGGCACGCGGGCTGCAGGAGAAGAGTCGGGCGGCAGTCACGCAATCTCTCCTGCCCATCGCGCTCGGGCATGCAATTGCAATCGCTGTCGCCCTGTTCGTTCTGCTACTGGTGCAGGCCGTACTGCCCGCTCGGCCCGTCAAAATCGTAGTCGCAGCGATCCTGTTCAGCCTTGGAATCTATCGGATTTTTCGCGCTCGTCACCCGCGCGGGGCCGGGATGAGAGCCGGATGGTGGGATTTGGGCTTGTGGTCATTCTTGATGGCGTCATCCCACGGCGCGGGCTTGATGCTCATTCCAGTGTTACTGGCTCATCCTGGCCATCCAGTTTCCCACGAGATGATGGGACACGTGTCAGGGAAACTTCTGGCCATACCTTCGCCGCAGTTTCTTCTCGCGGCAGTACTGGTTCATACCGCGAGTCTATTGTTCATCGCGGCCTTGATCGCCATGCTCGTTTACCAGGCGTATGAGAAGCATGGCTTGAGCCTGCTGCAACGAGCGTGGTTCAATTTCGATCTGCTCTGGGCTATCGCACTCTTCATCGCCGGGGCCGCGGCCCTGCTGATTTAGGACGGCAACCACGAAGCAATCGACCCAGCGAGTCGGCGCAAGCTCATCGAGCGACCGTAACGTTGTCGCCAGAATACTGTACGGTCTTGTCGGGCTCGTCCGTCACCCCCACACCCACCCCATGATTTTCACCGACAAAGACAATTCGGAAAGTCCGTGTGCTTAACATGCCCGGAAACTTTCCCGTGCGCTGGCCCACAGTCAGCACTTGCCTTGCGTCGTCCCAATGAAAGGGAATGGTTGCGTAGACGCCCTTCTCATAGCTGTAGGTGTCGTTTTCGTCTTCGTACAGCGTGAAATCGCCGTCGGCCCCGTGATACACACGCAATTCGATGGGGTCGGCGGGTTTTTGCGTTGACCATTCGATGTCGGGCCCCATGGGCAGAATTGATCCGGCGCGAATGTAGAGTGGCATACGTTCGAGGGGCGCGGCCCCGTCAATGACCTGTCCTCCGTCGGCTGACGTTCCACTCCAGAAATCGTACCAATGAGCCTTGGGAAGATAGAGGCGCCGCGTGCTCGCGGCTGGCTCGGTTACCGGATTCACGAGAAACGCGGGGCCATACATAAATTGGTCACCGATGTTTTCTGCCCGAAGGTCACCGCGAAAATCCATGACCAGCGGACGCATCGGCGTGTAGCCGTCGCTGGTGGTTTTCCATGCCAGTGAATAAATGTAGGGCAGCAGACGGTAGCGCAAGCGATCGAAGCTAGCCAGAATCTTCTGTGCCTCGGAGCCATATGACCAGAGTTCGTTTTGATCGGTGGTTCGGGTTCCGTGAACACGGAAGATCGGACAAAAGCTGGCGTACTGGAACCAGCGGATAAAAAGCTCACGGTAGTCTGGATCGTCCGGGTTGCCGGAGACGAACCCGCCGATATCCGTCGTCCAATAGGGCAGTCCCGATAGGGAATAGTTCAGCCCGGCGGGAATTTGTCGGCGGAAACTGAAGAAGTCGGAGTTGATATCACCCGACCATGCAGTAACCGCGTTTCGCTGAGCTCCGGCGAAGGCCGAGCGCGACAGGATGAAGACCCGCTTCAGATCGGACGCGCTGCGTTGACCATCGTACACGGCGCCGGTTGTCATCAAGGGAAAAAGGTTCACGTAACGATCGCCACTGCCAATGGCAAGTTTGTGGCCTAGCAGGATATTTTCTTCCTGACCTTCCGTCTCGGGCTCCGTCGTATCCAGCCACCAGGCGTCAAGTCCAATGTTGAACAGAGCTTTGTTCATCAGGTCCCAGTAATACTTGCGGGCTTCGGGATTGGTTGCGTCATACACGGCCATGCCCGAGGTGTGATAGGGCGGCTTGGCGAATTTGAACTTGTCGACGAACCAGCCGCGCTTATCCATTTCGTCGTAGACCGTCGAGCCCGGCTCGAAGAACGGCCAGACCGATATCATCAGGTGGAAGTTTTCTTTATGAAGATCATCCACCATGCCTTTCGGATCAGGATAGTTCTTGTTGAAGACGTGCTCGCCCTTGTGATTCCACCAGAACCAGTCCTGCACAATGTTGTCGGCGGGAAGATGTAGTTCGCGATATTTTCGCGCCACCCCCAGGATCTCCTCCTGCGATTTGTAGCGGTTTTTACACTGCCAGAAGCCGTAGGCCCACTTGCCGAACATCGGTGCCTGCCCGGTCAATTCGCGGTAGGCAGCGACAATCTTGTCCGTCTCCGGACCGTAGATGAAGTAGTAGTCGATGACGTCGGCAACCTCGGAGCTGATGTAGAGGTAGTTAGCAAAGCGGTTGTTGACCCGGCTGCGCGACGCATTGTTCCAGAAAATGCCGTAGCCCTTGCTGGAAACCAGCATAGGGACAGCAATATTCGTATTGTCCTGGGAGACGTCGACCGACTCGCCCCGATAATTCCAAACGCCAGACTGGTGTTGACCTAGCCCGTAAAGAGCCTCCTGAGAGCCGTAGATGTTGATGAAGGATTCCGCGCGATAAGTGTCTTCGCCATTGACCTTGATCGGAGTGAGCTTTCGCGATGCTTCGTTGACCAGCTGTTTCCCGTCGGCATCCGAATACGTGACGCCAGCGTCCTGGCGAGCGATTTTGACCT
>WNFQ01002503.1_pt1 | contig 13280 bp, 8 predicted proteins | sample 5400171 | NCBI WGS metagenome assembly WNFQ01 (sample SAMN13153356, study PRJNA577476) | soil metagenome | isolation source: 20 cm soil under Madrone tree | place: USA:California | collected 2016-06-14
CGGCGAGTTCGTCGATCACGGCCGCTTCGGCGACGCTCTGCAGTTTCGGATCGATCGAGGTTTCGACCACGATGTTCTGGTCGATCTGGCCGATCAGATCGTCGAGCACTTCGCCGATCCAGTCCGCGACATAGTTAATGGTGCCGGCGCCCGCGGCTTTCATGTTGTAGGAGGGATGCCCGATCGAGGCCTGCGCCTGCGCGGCGGTGATGAATTTGGCTTCCGCCATGGCCGACAGCACGGTCTGGGCGCGTTTTTCAGCCCCTTCCGGATTGCGGTTCGGCGCCAGCCGCGACGGCGATTTGACGAGGCCCGCGAGCATCGCGGCCTCCGCCAGCGTGACGTTCTTCGCCGATTTTCCGAAATAGCGCTGCGCGGCGGCTTCGACGCCGTAAGCGCCGGAGCCGAAATAGACCCGGTTGAGGTAGAGTTCGAGAATCTCTGACTTGGAATGCTTGCGCTCCAGCCAGAGCGCGAGTTCGACCTCCTGTAATTTCCGTTGCAGCGTGCGCTCCTGCGTCAGAAACAGATTTTTGGCGAGCTGCTGGGTCAGCGTCGAGCCGCCCTGCGACACGCCGCGATGCAGGACATTGGCCACTGCCGCGCGCGCAATGCCCAGGGGGTCGACCCCGTAATGCGAATAGAACCGGCGGTCTTCGATGGCGATGAAAGCCTTGGGCAGATAGGGCGGCAATTCCTTCAGCGAAACATTGGCGCCGGGCATTTCGCCGCGCGTCGCCAGCACACTGCCATCGAAACCGACAATTTCGATCGTCGGCGGCCGTTTCGGAATTTCCAGCGCCTGGATCGGCGGCAGGTGCGCGCCCACCCAGACGATGACGCCAACCAGCCCGATTGCCGCCCACAGCCCGAGCACGACGCCCCAATAGAACAGGCGAAAGAGGCCGCGGCGCGAGCGGCCCCTGGATCGACGCTTGCTGCGACCTCGTCGAGCACGCGGCTTTCGCTCGCGCGGCGCGTCGTCGTCGGTATCGTCGGTATCGTCGGCGGTTTTACGTTTGGGTAATTTCTTGGGCTTCTCGTCGTCGTCGGCACTGGGGACGCGATCTTGCGGGCCGAGACGCAATTCCGAAAGCGACGCGCCGAGCCCGAATTGCGGCTCCTTGCGTCCGCCGCTCTTTTTTCGTCCCCACGCCATACGCGAAACGCCCACGCCACCCGGTGCCGGAGACTAGCGAGCGGGGTTTAAGGCCGCGTTAAGCGGGAATTAAGGCTGATGCCGGCGCGGGAGCGTAGGGCCTCGCAAACGATGCGTTCAGGTGCTCTTAACCCTAACGAGACGTGGTCGATCCCATCCTTCGGCAGTGCTCCTCGCAATGACGGCTCATCGTTCGATGGGCCAGCTATGCAGATTACTATGAAGCGAAAGGTGATCGAACTCACGCCAGCCATAGCATAACCAATGCGATGGCGGCGGGGGCGGCCTGAACGAATAAAATCCGACGGCTGACGGTGGCAGCGCCATAGACGCCGGCGACAATCACGCAGAGCAGAAAGAAGGTCTTGATCTGGAAGGCGAAGGCGGGAACGCCCTGAACCAGACCCCAGAAGAGGCCGGCGGCGAGGAAGCCGTTATAGAGGCCCTGGTTGCCGGCAAGCACCGCGGATTCTTTTGCCTTCTCGAGCGAATTCCGAAAGGTCTTCAAGCCCAGCGGCCTGGTCCAGAGAAACATCTCCAGGACCAGGAAATAGACGTGCAGCGCTGCGACCAGCGCCACCAGAAAGTTCGCGATCCAGATCATGTGGCGTTCCCCCGAACCCGCACACTAGCACTTTTCAGAGGCGTCGGCGCAATTACGCCGCGGGCTGCGCCAGGGCCTCGTCGTTGGTGAGCAGGTGGACCAGCGCGCTCTTGATCGCGGCCTGCCGGGTCGGCGCGTTGATCTGCGCGCCGAGCAGGTCGGTGACGTAAAACACGTCGCGGGCGCGCTCGCCGAAGGTCGCGACATGGGCCGAGGCGATGTTGAGATTGAGTTTCGAAATCGCGGTGGTCAGCTCATACAACAGGCCGGGCCGATCGAGCCCGGACACCTCGATCACCGTGTAGCGGTCCGACCACGCATTGTTGATGGTGACCTCCGGTTCGACCACGAACGGGCGTATCTTGCCGCTTCTGGCGGAACGGCGCGCCACCACCTCGGGCAGGCGCAACTTGCCTTCCAGCACGTCCTCGATCATCTCGCCGATCCGCGTCGCGCGCCGTCCCTCGTCCTCGTCGCGGTCGTATTCCCGGGTGATGGCGATGGTGTCGAGCGCGCGCCCGTCGGTGGTGGTGTAAATCTGCGCGTCGACGATGTTGGCGCCGGCCGAGGCGCAGGCGCCGGCGATGATCGACAACAGCCAGGGATGGTCGGTCGCGAGGATAGTTAGTTCGGTGACGCCGCGCGCTTCGTCGAAGCCGACATTGATGGCGAGCTTGTGGCCGGCCTGTTCGCTGGCGCGCAGGAAGCGAGCGTGGCGGATCTTGTGGGGCAGGTCGACCTTGAGCCAGTACGCCGGATAGTGCCGCGCGATGTAGGCGTTGAGCTCCTGCTCCGGCCACTCGGTGAACTCCGCGCGAAATTCCGCTTGCGCCACCGCGATGCGTTGCGCGCGGTTGACCTCCGAGAAACCACCGGTCAACACCGGCTCGGTCTCGTAATACAGCGTGCGCAACAGCTGCGCCTTCCAGCCGTTCCAGACGCCGGGACCGACGCCCCTGATGTCGGCGGTGGTCAGGATGGTCAAGAGCTTCATCTGCTCGACCGATTGCACGACGGCCGCGAAATTCTCGATGGTCTTGCGGTCCGACAGATCGCGCGATTGCGCCATCATGGACATGGTCAGATGCTGTTCGATCAGCCAGGCCACCAGTTCGGTATCGGCGGTGTTGAATCCGAGCCGCGGGCACAGCCGCCGCGCCACCTTTGCCCCGGCGATCGAATGATCCTCCGGGCGGCCCTTGGCGATATCGTGCAGCAGCGTGGCGATATAGAGCACCGCGCCATGCTCGGGTTGAATTTTGCGCATCAGATCGCTGGCGACGACGAATTCGTCATTGCCGCCGCGTTCGATCTCGTGCAGGTAGCCGATGCAGCGCAACAGATGTTCGTCCACCGTGTAGTGGTGGTACATATTGAACTGCATCATCGACACGATCTTGCCGAAGGCGCGAATGAACTGGCCGAGCACGCCGGTCTCGTTCATGCGCCGCAGCACGACTTCGGCATCGTTCGAGGTCAGGATTTCCATGAACAGCCGGTTGGCTTCCGGATTCTCGCGCAGCTGCGTGTTGATGAGCTTCAGCGAACGCGTCACCGTGCGCATCGCATCGGGGTGAAAGGCCAGATTGTTTTTCTGCGCCAGCCGGAAAATCCGGATCAGGTTGACCGGATCCTGCTTGAACACATCCGGTGCGGCGAGATTGATGCGGTTGTTGTCGACGATAAAATCGTCGCTGTCGGGCACCCGCCGCCGGTTCGTGCTCGGCCGCAGCCGCGCCATCATCCGGCTCAGCACCGGCGCCGGCTTGGCCTGCTGGTCTTCCAGCTTGGCGCACAGGATCGCGGTGAGATCGCCGACATCCTTGGCGACCAGGAAATAATGCTTCATGAAGCGTTCGACATCCTGCATGCCGGGATGCGAGGTATAGCCGAGCCGGATCGCGATCTCGCGCTGCATGTCGAACGACAGCCGCTCCTCGGCGCGGCCGGAGAAGAAATGGATATTGCAACGGACCGACCACAGGAAATCGGCGCAGCGGCGGAAGGTGCGGTATTCCTGCGCGTCGAACACGCCGCGTTCGAGCAGCTCATCGGTCTCGCGCACGCGATAGACATATTTCGCGATCCAGAACAGCGTGTGCAGGTCGCGCAATCCGCCCTTGCCATCCTTGACATTGGGCTCGACCAGATAGCGCGATTGTCCGGCGCGGCGGTGCCGCTCTTCGCGCTCCGCAAGCTTGGCGGTGACGAATTCGGCCGCGGTGCCCTGCACCACTTCCCTGTCGAAGCGCGCCACCAGTTCGTCGTAGAGCGGCTGGTCACCGGTCAGGAATCGGGTCTCGAGGATCGCGGTGCGGATCGTCATGTCGCCGCGCGCCTGCCGGATCGATTCATCGACTGACCGCGTCGCGTGCCCGACCTTCAACCCCATGTCCCACAGGCAATAAAGGATAGCCTCGGCGACCTGCTCGCCCCAGGCGGTTTGCTTGTAGGGCAGGATGAACAACAGATCGATGTCGGATTCCGGCGCCATCAGTCCGCGGCCATAGCCGCCGGTGGCGACGACCGCCATGCGCTCGGCGCCCGAGGGTGTCGGCGAGTGATAGAGATGGCGGGTCGCCGCGGAGAACAGGATGCGGATGATTTCGTCCTGCACGAAGCACAGCCGTTCGGCGCAGTGCCGGCCGTGACGATCCTTCAGCAGCAACGCCTGCGCGATGGCGCGCGCCGTAACCAGTTCGGCCTTCAAAAGTTGCGCCGTGGCGGAGCGGAACAGATCCTCGCGTCCGGCATGCGTTGCGGCGAGCGCGTCGACCGCGGCGCTGACCCTTGCGGTGTCGAAACGTTCGTCGGCCTCGGATTGGGCCTGTGTGAGAACATTATCCATTGGCTACCCGGATATCGGACCGCGCTAACGCTGTCACGGGGCATTCTCGATGAGCGGCGGGCCATGTTGGATTTCGCGTTCTTCAGGCAAGGCTGTTCTCACGGCAGGACATGGAGGGCGGTATTTTTGCATCGGCCGCTCGGCTTAACCATTTGAGATGAAATGGCTTTCTTAAATCCAGCAGAATTGCCCCGCTATATGAAGTGGTGACATCCGCGCCATCTTTCACTACATCCGACACACAATTTATCTGGAGAGCGATATGGACGCCGCCGAACTCCGCGCCACCCAGGCCCCGATCAAGGAGCGCTACAAATCCGACCCTGCGGCCGCGGTCATCACGCTCAAGGCCAAAGGTTCGATCGAGAACGAAGGCATCGCCTGCAAGGTCGAGACCGGACGCGCCCTGGCGGTCGCCGGCCTGCATCCCGCCAGCGGCGGTTCCGGACTTGAATTGTGCTCCGGCGACATGCTGCTGGAAGCGCTGGTCGCGTGCGCCGGGGTGACGCTGAAGTCGGTAGCGACCGCGATCGAGGTGCCGCTGAAGACCGGGCTGGTCACCGCCGAGGGCGATCTCGATTTCCGTGGTACGCTCGGCGTCGACAAGGAGGCGCCGGTCGGGTTTGCCGAAATCCGCCTGCGTTTCGACGTCGACACATCTGCGCCGCAGGACAAACTCGATTTGCTGCTCAAACTCACCGAGCGCTATTGCGTGGTCTACCAGACCATCAAGAATGGTCCTAAGCTTTCGGTGACGATGCGAAGGGTGTGAACTGATAAGAGCCACGACCTCCGCGCCGCCACCCTGAGGTGCGAACTAAGTGAGCCTCGAAGGGTGACCTTGTGGCCCATCCTTCGAGGCCCGCGCGCTGCGCGGGCGCCTCAGGATGACGATAGTGTCCATGTCCCCCGATCTCGCCTTCATCCTGACGCTGGCGCTGCGCATGGCGGTGACGGCGGCGTTCGTGGTGTCGGCGTCCGTGATCACCGAGCGCGCAGGCCCGGTGATCGGCGCGTTGGTGGCGACGCTGCCGATTTCAGCCGGCCCTTCTTACGTGTTTCTCGCACGCGATCACGATGCGGCGTTCATCGCCGAGGCCGCGCTGGCGAGCCTGCCGATCAACGCCATAACGATCTTCCTCTGCTTGACCTATGTCGTGCTGGCGCAGCGCCGGAGCGCGGCCGTCAGCTTTGTGGGCGCAGTCATGGTGTGGAGCGCACTGGCCGCACTGTCGCGCATGGTGCACTGGTCGCTCGCCGGCGGGCTCATCGCCAATGCCGTTGCCTATGCGATCTGTCTGCCGCTGCTGCGGCGTTTCCGCCACGTCAAGATGCCGCCGATCACGCGCCGCTGGTACGATATCCCGCTGCGCGCGTCGCTGGTTGCGACGCTGGTCGCGACAGTGGTGACGTTGTCGGGCTGGGTCGGTCCCGGCGTCAGCGGCACGATCGCGCTGTTTCCCGTGGTGTTCACCAGCATGATGCTGATCCTGCATCCGCGCATCGGCGGGCCGGCGACCGCCGCCGTGCTCGCAAACAGCGGCTGGGGCTTGATCGGATTGGGCATCGCGATTGCGGTGCTGCACCTCGCAGCACCTCGGTTCGGCTCAGTGGTCGGCCTCAGCCTCGCGCTTTTCACCTGCGTGAGCTGGAATCTCGGGCTGTGGTGGAACGGGCGGCGGAAGCTCGTGCGCGTGTAACCTGTAGCCTGGATGGAGCGCAGCGAAATCCGGGTCCTCATTGCCCACGTTCCCGGATTTCGCTTCGCTGCATCCAGGCTACGGTGTCTTCGGCAATTTTGCCTTCAATGCATAGAGCGCTTCCAGCGCTTCGCGCGGCGACATCTCGTCGGGATGCAGCGCGGCCACGGCCTCGATCAGCTGTTCGGCCTCGCTTGGCGGCGCCGGCTCGGCGGCGGCGCGCGACGGCACCGCGAACAGCGGCAGGTCGTCGACCAGCGCGCGCGCAGTTTGGCCGCGGTCCTGCGCCTCGAGTTTTGCCAGTACCGATTTGGCGCGGGCGATCACCGGCGCCGGCAGGCCCGCGAGCCGCGCGACCTGGATGCCGTAGGAGCGGTCGGCCGAGCCCGGCAGCACCTCGTGCAGGAACACGACGTCGCCCTGCCACTCCTTGACCCGCACCGTGGCATTGAACAGCCGCGGCAGTTTTGCCGACAGCGCGGTGAGCTCATGGTAGTGCGTGGCAAACAGCGCGCGACAGCGATTGCTCTCATGCAGGTGCTCAATCGCCGCCCAGGCGATCGACAGCCCGTCGAAGGTCGCGGTGCCCCGGCCGATTTCGTCAAGGATCACCAGCGAGCGTTCGCTGGCCTGATTGAGAATGATAGCGGTCTCGACCATCTCCACCATGAAGGTGGAGCGGCCGCGCGCCAGATCGTCGGCGGCGCCGACGCGCGAGAACAGCCGGTCGACGATGCCGATGCGTGCCCGCGCCGCCGGCACGAAGCTGCCGATCTGCGCCAATATCGCGATCAGCGCGTTCTGGCGCAGGAAGGTCGATTTGCCCGCCATGTTCGGGCCGGTGATCAGCCAGATCTGGCCGGCCCCCACCCTACCCTCCCCCGCTTGCGGGGGAGGGTAGGGTGGGGGTACCGGCGAGAGGTCGCAGGCATTGGCGATGAACGGCTGGCCGTCGCGCTTCAGCGCCTGTTCGACCACCGGATGCCGGCCGCCCTCGATCGCAAAGGTCAGCGAGGTGTCGACCTCGGGCCGCACATAATTGTCGTCGACGGCGAGCTTTGCCAGGGCGGTTGCGACGTCAAGCATGGCAAAGGCATGCGCCGCGGCGCGCAGGTCCTCGCTCGCCGTCATGGCAAGCGCGCAGAGCCGCTCGAAGATTTCGAGCTCCAGCCCGAGCGCGCGGTCGCCGGCGTTGGCAATCTTGGCCTCGATCTCCCCGAGTTCGGCGGTGGTGAAGCGGATCTGCCCGGCCAGCGTCTGGCGATGAATAAAGATCGCGTTCAGCGGCGGGGCCATCAGCCTGTCGCCATGCTGGGCGGTGACTTCGACGAAATAGCCGAGCACATTGTTGTGGCGGATTTTCAGGCCCTTGACGCCGGTCTCGTCGGCGTAGCGCGCCTGCATCGCGGCCACCACGAGGCGCGAAGCATCGCGAAGGTTGCGGGCCTCGTCCAGCGCCGCCTCGTAGCCTTCGCGAACGAAACCGCCGTCACGTTTTATCAGCGGCAGTTGGTCGGCCAGCGCGCGCTCGAACTCGCGCGCCAGTTCGCGCGAGGGGCAGCGCATCGCGTCCATGACAGCGATGATTTCCGGCGGGGGATCGTCAAGCCTTTGAAGCCGCGCCAGGGCGGCGGCGGCGGCAAAGATGCCGTCGCGCAACCCGGCGATGTCACGCGGCCCGCCGCGCCCGACCGACAACCGCGCCAGCGCTCGCGACATGTCGGGCGCCGCGCGCAACGTGGTGCGGATGTCGTCGCGCGCCGCACTATCGGCGACGAAGGCCGCAATCGCATCGAGTCGCCGCGCAATTGCCCCGCTGTCGGTGAGCGGCGCCGCCAGTCTCTGCGCCAGCAGCCGCGATCCGGCGGGTGTCACGGTGCGATCGATGGCATCCAAGAGCGACCCGCGCCGCTCGCCCGAAAGCGTCCGCGTCAATTCGAGATTGGCGCGGGTGGCGGGATCGATCGCCATGGTGGTGCCGGCAGCCTCGCGCGACGGCGGCGACAGCGGCGGGCGCTTTCCGACCTGCGTGCGGTCGATATAGGTGACGGCAGCGGCGGCGGCGGTGGCCTCCAGCCGCGACATCGCGCTCAGCCCATCCATGGTGGCGACCGCAAAATAATCGCACAGCCGCCGCTCGGCGGTAGCGCTGTCGAAGACGTCGCGGGTCAGCGGCGTCACCGCCGGCAATTCGCGCAACAGGGGCCCCAGATCGGGATCGCCATAGAGCGCGTCGGTGACGATGACTTCATTCGGATTGATGCGCGAAAGCGTCGCGGCAAGTTCGCCGGTTCCGCATTCGGTGACGATGAATTCGGAGGTGGAAATGTCGATCCAGGCGAGCCCAATGCGATCGCCGCCGGAGGAGGCCCGGGCGCGTGCGATCGCCAGCAGGTAATTGTTGGTCCTGGCGTCGAGCAGCGTGTCTTCGGTCAGCGTCCCCGGCGTCACCAGCCGCACCACGTCGCGGCGCACCACGCTCTTGTTGCCGCGAGCCCGGGCCGCGGCGGGATCCTCCATCTGCTCGCACACCGCAACCCGGTGACCCAGCGCGATCAGGCGATGCAGATAGTCGTCGGAGCGTTCCACCGGCACGCCGCACATCGGGATATCCATGCCCTGATGCTTGCCGCGCTTGGTCAGCATGATGCCGAGCGCGCGGGAGGCGATCTCGGCATCCTCGAAGAACAGCTCGTAAAAGTCGCCCATCCGGTAAAACAGCAACAGCCCGGGATTGGCGGCCTTGATCTCAAGGTATTGTTCCATCATCGGCGTGACGCGCGCCGCCGCCTCGGCGGGCTGCGCGGCATCTGGCGGCGCGGGGATGGATTGCTGGATCGTCATAGGGTGCGCAAACTACAAAATTTTAGCCCTCGGTCCTATCGGTTTGCCGCGACAAACCGCGTTTTCCACGTCCTCCGCGACCGGCCATACGACCTGTGAGCATAACCGACCTCACGCGAATGCGCCGCTGGAACGCAGGCGACAATTGACCTGCCGCGGTGGCGCTCCTAAAACTCGCCACCAATGCGGGGCGTTCGGCGCGGAAACCACGGCATTGAGGGAGACAGTCAATGGGCGATGTATTTATCTGCGATGCCGTGAGAACCCCGATCGGCCGCTTCGGCGGCTCGCTGGCCAAAGTGCGCGCCGACGATCTGGCGGCCGCCCCGATCAAGGCGTTGATGGCGCGGCATCCGAAGCTCGACTGGTCGGAGGTCGATGAGGTCTATTTCGGCTGCGCCAATCAGGCCGGCGAGGACAACCGCAACGTGGCGCGGATGGCGCTGCTGCTGGCGGGCCTGCCGGAAACGGTTCCGGGCGCAACCCTCAATCGTCTCTGCGCCTCGGGGCTCGATGCCGTTGGCGCCGCGGGCCGCGCGATCCGCGCCGGCGAGATCGATTTTGCCATTGCCGGCGGCGTCGAATCGATGACACGGGCGCCGTTCGTGATAGGCAAGGCGCCGGAAGCGTTTTCGCGTTCCGCCGACATCTACGACACCACCATCGGCTGGCGCTTCATCAACCCGCTGCTGAAGGCGCAATACGGCGTCGACGCCATGCCGGAGACCGGCGAGAACGTCGCCGAGGAATTCCAGGTGTCGCGCGCCGATCAGGACGCGTTCGCGATCCGCTCGCAGCAGCGCGCCGGCCAGGCGATCGCATCGGGCTATTTCGCCGAGGAGATCACGCCGATCTCCGTGCCCGGCGGCAAGGCCGGACCGATCAGCGTCGACAAGGACGAACATCCCCGCCCGGAAACCACGCTCGAAGGGCTTTCCAAATTGAAGCCGATCGTGCGCAATCCCGGCACGGTCACGGCCGGCAACGCCTCCGGCGTCAATGACGGTGCGGCGGCGATGATCCTCGCATCCGCAGCCGCGGTGAAACGGCACGGCCTGACGCCGCGGGCAAAGATTCTTGGGCTCGCCTCGGCCGCGGTGCCGCCGCGCATCATGGGCATCGGGCCGGTGCCGGCGACGCGCAAGCTGATGGAGCGGCTGGGACTGAAGATCAGCGATTTCGATTTGATCGAGCTCAATGAAGCCTTTGCCTCGCAGGGCATCGCCTGCCTGCGCCAGCTCGGCGTCAAGGAAGATGCCGATTTCGTCAACCCGCATGGCGGCGCCATCGCGCTCGGTCATCCCTTAGGGATGAGCGGCGCGCGGCTGGCACTGACCGCGGTGCACGGCATGGAAAAGCGCGGCGGAGTGCGCGCGCTGGCGACGATGTGCGTCGGCGTCGGTCAGGGCGTCGCGATGGCGATCGAGAAGCTGAACTGACGGCGGCCCTCATCCTGAGGAGCGGCCCGTTGGCCGCATCTCGAAAGACGAAGAGGAGGCCTCGTGGTTCGAGACGGCGCCGAAGAAGCGCCTCCTCACCATGAGGAGATAGACAGGAGCTTTCATGTCACTCGCCTATCCCGTCGCTAGCAATGCCGCGCATCCCGCGCACCTGTCGCCGGGCTATCGCAGCTCGATCAAGCGGGCGCCCTCGAGGCCACTGATCCCGATGCGCCACACGCTGTCGGAATTGACCGGACCGGTCTACGGCCACGAGACGGTGCGCGAGAATGACAATGATCTCACCATTCAGCACAAGGGCGAGCCGCTCGGCGAGCGCATCATCGTGCACGGCCATGTGCTGGACGAAGACGGCCGTGGCGTGCCGAATACGCTGGTCGAAATCTGGCAGGCCAATGCCTGCGGCCGCTACATCCACGTCCGCGATCAGCATCCGGCGCCGCTCGATCCGAATTTTACCGGAGCGGGGCGCGCGCAATCCGATGCCGAGGGATACTACAGGTTCGTCACGGTAAAGCCCGGCGCCTATCCGTGGGGCAACCATCACAACGCCTGGCGCCCGGCCCATATTCATTTCTCGGTGTTCGGCCACGCCTTCATCTCCAGGCTGGTGACGCAGATGTATTTCCCCGGCGATCCGCTGTTCGAATTCGATCCGATCTTCAATTCGGTGCCGGACGAGAAGGCGCGGATGCGGATGGTTTCCTCGTTCGATCTGGAAAGTACCCAACCGGAATGGGCGTTGTGCTACCGCTTCAACATCGTGCTGCGCGGGCGCAATGCGACGCCGATGGAGACGAAATAGTGCAAGACCCCAAAGCAAGAGGGATCACGCCATCGCAGACCGTCGGTCCGTTCTTCGCCTACGGGCTGACCTCGAACGGCAAATACGACTGGAACGACGCCTTCACCAACAACCTCGTCACGTCGGATACCTCGGGCGACCGCATCAGGATCGAGGGCCGCGTGTTCGATGGCGACGGCCAGCCGGTGCCGGATTGCATGCTGGAGATCTGGCAGGCCGACGCGCAGGGCCGTTTCTCCGATCCCAAGGACAAGCGCGCACTGCCCAATTCGGCGTTCCGGGGTTTTGGGCGCTGCGGCACCGATGCGAACGGCGATTATTTCTTCGACACCATCCGGCCGGGCCCGGTGCCCGATCCCGACGGAAGGGAGCAGGCGCCGCATATCCTGCTTGCGGTGTTCGGACGCGGCATGCTGATGCATCTCTATACCCGGATCTATTTCGGCGGCGAGACCGCCAACGCCGCCGATCCCGTGCTGGCGCTGGTGCCGGCCGAGCGCCGCGCAACGCTGATCGCGGAGCGCCAGCCGGGCAACGGCAACGCGGTCTATCGTTTCGACATCCGCCTGCAGGGCGACAACGAGACGGTGTTTTTCGACGTGTAAGGTATTTCTCTTCCACGTCATGGCCGGGATGAGCCTGGATGAGCCCGGCCATGACGTGGAGAGGAAGTGCGACGATCCAAGGCTTACTCGATCACCGCATGGTCCGGCGCCAGCGACTGCTGGCGCAGCGCGGCCTTGGTGGAGCCGATCATGATCGCCAGCGGAATCGCGCACAGGGTGAAGATCATCACCATCTGGTAATCGTGCGAGAAGGCGATGATCTGCGCCTGCAGGCTTACCATCACGTCCATCATGGCGCGGCCCTTGTCGGTCGTCATGTCGATCATGGCGCGCACATCGGGCATCTGCATCGCGTGATTGAACGGATTGACGTGCTCGGACAGGATCGCGTAGGTCCGCCGCGACCCTTCGGTCAGCTGCGCGATCACGACGGAAATGCCGATCGAGGAGGCGACGTTGCGCATCAGGGTCAGCATCGAGGTGCCGTCGGTGCGCAGATGGTTGGGCAGCGTCAGGAACGCCACCGTGGAGAGCGGCACGAACACCAGGCCGAACCCGAAGCCTTGCACGATGCTGATCGTCACGATCTCGGTAACGCCGGTCTGATCGGTCCAGCCGGTCATGTAGAACAGCGAAAGGCAGGTGATGCTCAGTCCGCTGATGATCAGCGTGCGCGCCTCGATGTAGCGCATCATCCGGCCGACCAGCATCATCGCGACAAAGGTGCCGCAGCCGCGGCTCGCCAGCAGCAGGCCGGCGGTGATGATCGGATAGCCGATCACATTCTGCAAATAAGGCGACGATAGCGCCATGGTCGAGAACAGCACCAGGCCCATCACCGCCATGAACACGCAGCCGCCGATAAAATTCTTGTCCTTGAAGATCGCAAACTGGATGAACGGCTTTGAGGTCGTGAACGAGTGGGCGAAGAAATAATAGAAGCCGACGATCGAGATGATGAATTCGGCGATGATTTCGTTGGATTCCGTCCAGCCGAGCTGTTCGCCGCGGTCGAGCGCGATCTGCAAGGCGCCGATCCCGACCGCGAGTGCTGCAAACCCGAACCAGTCGAAGCGAAGCTCGCGATTCTTTGCCGTCTCGTCCATGAAGATGAGCAGGCCGAGCACGGTGAAGATGCCGAACGGCAGGTTGACGAAGAACACCCAGTGCCAGGAATAGGTCTCGGTCAGCCAGGCGCCCAGCGACGGCCCCATGATCGGGCCCATCATCACGCCCATGCCCCAGATCGACATCGCCTTGGCGCGCTCATGCAGCGCATAGGAGTCCAGCATCA
>WNFQ01002504.1_pt1 | contig 13278 bp, 12 predicted proteins | sample 5400171 | NCBI WGS metagenome assembly WNFQ01 (sample SAMN13153356, study PRJNA577476) | soil metagenome | isolation source: 20 cm soil under Madrone tree | place: USA:California | collected 2016-06-14
CCCCATGCCTGGTCTGCGGCGACACTCCTTCGAGGCGGTCCAGCAGCATTTTCGGGGCACCCGGAAAGAAGCCGTCGGGATGCGGGTAGTCAGTGGCCCACAAGATCTTGTGCGCTCCGATATAATCGGCGAGCACCTTGATGCTGCCCTCGACCGGTTCGAACGAGATCCAGCAATTGCGCTGGAAGAGCTCGCTCGGCCGTGTCGTCAGACCGGAATCGTTGAACCCCTGGTCGTCGAAATGCCGGTCCATCCGGTCGAGCCAGGGTGCTACCCAGCCGCCGCCCGATTCGAGAAAGCCGATGCGCAATTTCGGGTGGCGCTCGACGACCCCGCCCCAGATCACGCTCATGCAGGCGAGCATCATCTCCATCGTGTGCGAGATGATGTGCTGCGCGCCGCGGCCCTCGAAGCGGTCGACCCCGACGGTCGGCATGTTGAGGCTCGAACCTTCGTGAATCCCGATCGCCATGTCGAGCTCTTCCGCCGCATTCCAGAAGGGCTCGTAATCCGGGTGGTGGAGCATCTTGTTGTTGTACGGATTGGGCCGGATGAAGGCGGCGCGCATGCCGAGTTCCTTGCGCGCAAAATGCATCTCCTGGACCGTCAGCTCGACCGAATGCAAGGGCAGCATGGCAACGCCAAAAAGGCGATCCGGATAGGGCTTGCAGTAATCCGCCAGCCAGCGGTTGTAGGCATGGTACAGCGCATGCACGAGCGGCGGATCCTCGACACCTCCGAAAGACAACCCGATGCTCGGATAAAGGAACGCCGCGTCGATGCTGTCGGCATCCATGTCGGGGATGCGTGCGTGCGGATCGAAGCCGCCCTTCTTGCCCTCCTTGTATGTCATCGTATCGTCGCAGACGACGCCATCGCGAGCACCAATGGCACCGAGCGTGCCAAGACCTCTGCGCCCGCCGAACGTCCTGCCGTCGATGCGCAGACGCTCCTTGCCGTCCTCGTCGATGAAGAGTCGCGGCGCCCGGTCACGGAAGCCCGGATCGATATACTTTTCCCACAGATCCAAGGGCTCCAGGACGTGGCCGTCGGAATCGATGATGTTGTAGGTGCGACCCATAACCCAGCTCCTTTCGGGTAATCGGCGAAACCCGCAAACCAAACGCTTGTTTGGTTCCAGGGACGCTATGCCGGTGTGCCGGGGCTGTCAACCAGCACAGCGAGGCAAGGCCGGTGGGGGGCCGGGATCTGCACGGCTCTTGCCCCGCCCCGGCAAACTCCCGAAAATGCCGTCCCCGCGAAACGCGGTCGGGAGGGTGCGGTGGAGATCGGCGAGAGGCGCCAAACGAACATTCTGGTCTTGCGGCCGGTCGGACGCATCGACAATCTCACCAGCGCCGAGTTTCAGGCGCGGCTGCTGGCCGCCACTGCTTCCAGTCCCGGCGACATCGTTGTCGATTTTACGGCAGTCGAATACGTATCGAGCGCCGGGTTGCGGGCGCTGATGGCCGCCTCGCGATCGAAGCCGAAGGAACGGCGCCTCGCCGTTGCCTGTCTCAACTCGATCGTGAGCGAGATCTTTGCGATCAGCCGGTTCTCGCACGTCGTGCCGATCTTCGCGACCGTCGGGGAAGCGAGCTCTGCCTGGCAGGCGCCACCGCGGCCCGAGGCGGAGGTTCCGCGAGCTGAGACCCGATCGGTCGGGCCGTTGCGCCTCCGCTTCTGGGGCACCCGGGGCTCGCTCCCGGCGCCGCTGCAGGAGCAGGTGGTCCGCGCCAAGATCCGCGATGCGCTCGTTGCCGCGCGCGGGCATGCGCTCGAGACCGAGGCGGCGCTCGACGACTTCATCGACAGAAGGCTGCCATTTTCAGTGCGCGGCACCTTCGGTGGCAATACCAGCTGTGTGGAGCTCGTTACCGGCGGCGATGAATACGTGATCTTCGACCTCGGTACCGGGGTGCGCGAATTCGGCAACCGGGTCGTGGCCGAGCACGGCTCCGGAGCCAAGAGGTGCTTCAACGTGTTCCTGTCCCACGTGCATTGGGACCACATCATGGGGTTTCCGTTTTTTCGCCCGGCCTACATCCCTGGGAACCTCATACGCATCCACAGCTGCCACCCGGCAGTGCGCGAGGCAATGCACAAACAGCAATCGGACCCCTGCTTCCCCGTCGATTTTCGCGCGCTGCCGGCGACCATCGAGTTCGTCCCTCTCGAGCCTGGCCGGACCTACGAGATCGCCGGGTTTTCCGTCACCTCCCTCAAGCAATTCCACGCCGGCGATTCCTATGGATACCGCTTTTCGCGCGGCGACAAGACGATTGTCTACTCGACCGATTGCGAACACAAATACTCGAACCTCGACCAATCTTATCCGTTCATCGAGTTCTATCGGAACGCCGATGTGCTGATCTTCGATGCGATGTATTCGCTGGCCGACACAATCTCGGTCAAGGAAGATTGGGGCCACTCCAGCAATGTCGTCGCGGTCGAGCTGGCGCAGGCGGCGCGGGTCAGGCGCCTCGTCCTGTTTCACCACGAGCCGGCATATGACGACCGCATGATCGAGGAGGTCTTCGCCGAAACCGTTCGCTTCGAGGCGATCAGCCGGCCTGGTCACGAGGTCGAGGTGATCTCCGCCTATGACGGGCTCGAACTGGAGCTGTGACGCGATCCCGCGGTGGACCGAGGCATCGCCCTGCTGCGCGGTCCCGGTCGCGCGGCTGCACTCGCACTGGTCGCGGGCGCCCTGGCGCTGCGCATTGTCGACCCTGGCCTCGTCACCGAATTGCGCGTGCGCGGCTTCGACTCGGCAGAACGAATCTGGCCCCGCGCCAGTAGTTCGGCGCGAGTAGCGATTGTCGACATTGACGAGAAGAGCCTCGCCCAATACGGGCAGTGGCCGTGGCCGCGGCACTTGGTGGCTGAGCTCGTCCGCCGTATCGCCCAGGGGCACCCGCTCGTTGTCGGGATTGACACCGTCTTCTCCGAACGAGATCGGCTTTCGCCGACGGAGATCGCGCGCGAACTGTCCGGCCTGCCTCCAGCCCTGGCTGATGCGCTGGCGCAGCTGCCGCTGGGCGACCGCGACCTTGCCGAAGCGATGGCAGCGGTCCCAACGGTGCTCGCGCTCGCCCCCACCCGCGAAGAGAATGCGCGATCTTCCGGCCCGATTTCCCCTGCCCCGGTTCGCCAGGCGGGAGGTGATCCGACCCCGTTCTTGAAGAGCTACAAATCTCTGGTGCAAAGCCAGCCCGATCTGCGCGCCGCTGCTTTGGCCGCCGGTGCCATCGCCGTCGAGCCGGATGCCGACGGCGTCGTCCGTCGGCTAGCTCTCGCTGTCGCCTATCGACAAACGATCGTCCCGAGTTTTGCGCTCGAGGTCGTGCGTATCGGCGGTGGCGAACCCGCTATCGTGATCGATACCGGCCCGCTTGGGATCGAACGCATCAGAATCGGCGACACCACCATCCCGACGGATAGGCGGGGCCGCGCGATCATCCACTTCGCGCCGCCACTGGCCCGGTACATCTCGGCCTCGGATGTCCTCGATCCGGCGTTCGATCCAGCCCAGCTGCGGGGGCAGGTAATATTGCTCGGGGTTACCGGAATCGGCGTCGCCGGGCTCCGCGAAACGCCCCTCGGCCTCGTCCGCGCGGTCGACCTCCATGCCGAGTTGATCGAATCGATCCTGCTCGGCGACGTGCTTCGCCGCCCACCATATCTCGATTGGTTCGAGCTCGCTGCAGCGCTCGCGGCCGGGCTCGCGGTCATCGGGCTGTTGCTCTACGCAAGGCCGATGCGCGGGGTCGCCGTGGCGATGGTGATCGTGGCGGCTTTTTTTGGCGTCGAACTGGCACTGTTCCGCTTTGCCGATCTCCTCTTCGACAGCACCTTTCCGGTGCTGACCCTGCTTGCGGTATTGGGCGTCATGGTGGTCGCCATCCTGCGAGCTGCGGAGGCGGAACTCATGCGCGAACGCGAGGCCATGCAGCGGGTCGAGGGTGAGCTTGCCGCCGCGCAGGCTATCCAAATGGGTCTTTTACCGCGGCGGTTTCCCGCCTTTCCGGATCATCCGGACATCGATATCTATGCCCGCATCGAGCCGGCGCGAATGGTCGGGGGCGACCTCTACGATTACGTGCTGATCGAAGGAGGCCGCCGCCTGTTCTTTCTGATCGCCGATGTGTCGGGCAAGGGCATTTCGGCAGCCCTGTTGATGGCGGTGACGAAGGAGGTCGTCCGCGACGCCGTGCTGACGTTCGGGCCGGCGCTCGACCGCATTCTTGCGGAGGCAAACCGGAAAACTGCGGCTGCGAGTGCCGAGCTGGAGAGCGAGGGCGGTGTTTTCGTCACCGCCTTTGCCGGGATTCTCGATCTCGGCTCGGGCGAGGTCTATTATGCCAGTGCCGGCCACGATTCGCCCTTTATCCTCGGCGGCAGCGCCGGCTTGCGGCAGCTCATCACCGAGGGCGGGCCGCCGCTCGGCGCGGTCGATGAATTCCACTACCCTATCGATCACGACCGGATTGACGCCGGCGAGGTCTTGCTGCTCTTTACCGACGGGGTCACGGAAGCGGAGAACGCCGAGCGTAGGTTTTATTCCTTGGAGCGGCTGGCCATGGCCCTGGTGAAGGCGCCCGTCGTCGATGCCCAGTGTGTCGTCGCTGCCGTAGTAGACGACGTCAGGCGGTTTGTCGGCGGCGCCGAACAAGCGGACGACATGACCCTCTTGGCGCTGCGGCGGGTCGTCGCCGCGGCGCATTGAGCAGCGATACGGCTGCTACCTGGCGGTGATCTCGACGCGTGAGCAGGAGCGTCAGACCGCGATGAGGGCTTCGATAGTCCTCTGCGGCGTGACCGACGAGCTTGCCCGGCTCGTGGCCTTCGCTGAGGCATTCGCCAGCGATTGTGGGTTCGCCGACGACGAGCGGGCCCGGCTCCTCATCATCCTCGAAGAGCTCTTCACCAATGTCGTCGCGCACGGTAATGCACAGAGCGTTACCGCCACCCTCGGCTTGAGCCGCGGCCGGCTGACGATCGATTTTGTCGACGACGGCCAGCCCTTCGATCCGCTCACCCATTCCCCACTAAATCTCGATGCACCCGGCGAAGAGCGACCGATTGGCGGGCTCGGCATTGCCATCCTCCGTGCTCTCGTCGACAAGGCCCGCTATCGCCGACAGGGCTGCCGCAATCACCTTCGTCTCGCTCGGCGAATCGCGCCGGCCGCGAAAGACCCACGCTGAATGAGCGCAGCTTTGTGCGCCCCGCTGTTGGGTTAATCGTGGCAAGCCGACGCCGGGACGATGTCGATCGTGAACGAGGCCGCGGGTAGCCGGATCGATGCGCGGCGACATCCAACCGGCGTCAGCGGGCCGGTGGGGCGCGACTGTGCTTCGGCTTTGCTGGCGCAATGGCGTGCGGTTTATCGGCGGCGAGGGAGGCAAGCGCCAGCGCCGTAAATTCCTCCGCAACCTCCTGGATGCTCAGGCGCCCTTGCGGATCGTACCATTCGCACGACCAGTTCAGCATTCCCAGGAGCCCGTACGAGGTGACTTGAATGTCGAAGTCCGAGCGGAACTCGCCGTTCTCCACCCCCTCCCGCAAGATCTGTTGCCAGCAGCGATAGTATTCCTTGGGCGAGAAGCCGATCATTTCGCGAAACCGGCGCTTCACCGCCTCGCGCTCGCGGAGATAGACAAAAAGGTGAGGATAGTGGCGATCGAACGCCTCCAGATGCGCCGAGATTGCCCGGCGAAGCTTCTCTGTGGCCGCCAAATCGGCGGCGGCGATCTCGGCGATCGCGCGATACATCTGGGCGATCGGCTCTTTGACGACGAGGTAGAGCAGCTCCTCCTTGCTCGCGAAATGGTGGTAGAGGCTGCCCTTGAGGATGCCGACCTCCTCGGCGATGTCGCGCACCGTCGCGGCATGATAGCCTTTGGTGCGAAATACCTTCGCCGCCGCCGAAACGATGTCGTCGAGCGTCGCCATTGCTAGGTCATATCTCCGGTCACCCTGTTCGCCCCCAGAGCCGCCGTCGCGTCCTCGGGATGTGCGAACTCCAATTGGCTCACCGCGCCCGCAAATGCAAGTTTAGTCGAGCCCGACCCAGCTGGGGCTCGGGCGTCGCTTTAGCGTGAGGCGCAACGATTTGATCGCGGTCTACAGCGCCTTCGAGCTTTCCGATACCATCGAGCTCGTCGACCGTTAGCACGTCTCCACATCGGATCGACGGGAAAGCGCGCATGAGGTGTGCCGGTACGGGAGGGTGAGATGAGCGCAGCGAGCCCGCATCGAAACTGGAGCAGGCTCCGCAGGCCGATGAGGCGGCTCTTCAACACCGCGCTGGCCGGCGCATCGATGCCGGCACGATTACATCACGCGACTTGGTCTCGATGACTTGGCGCGCATCGATGCATACGACCAGCGCGGTCCGGCGCTGAACGCGATCAGCGTCACCAACGGCAACGCGCTCACCGAGGCCGATGCGCGAGATGCCGAACGGCGCGCTGGCGTGCCGCGCGGGCCTCTGCACGGCGTCCCGGTGATCGTCAAGGACAACTATGACACCGCTGGGCTGCAGACCGCCGCCGGCTCGCGCTCGCTCCCCGGCTGGGTGCCACCCGACGACGCATTCCTGGTCGAAAAGCCGCGCGAGGCCGGGGCGGTCATCATTGCCAAGTCGAATATGCACGAGTTCGCCTACGGCATCACCACGCTCGGCTCGCTGTTCGGTCAAACCCGCAACCCTTATGCATTGGACCGCAACCCCGGCGGCTCCAGCGGCGGCACCGGTGCCGCTATCGCCGCCAATTTCGCCGCGGTCGGCATGGGCAGCGACACTTGCGGCTCGATCCGCATCCCGGCGTCGCACAACAGCCTCGTGGGAATCCGCGGCACGCAGGGCCTCGCCAGCCGCAGCGGGATCATCCCGCTTTCCAGACCCAGGACATCGGCGGGCCGATTGCCCGAACCGTGACCGATCTCGCGATCGTGCTCGACGCCACCGTGGGTTACGACCCCGCCGACGCGCAAACCGCTGCGAGCGTCGGCAATATCCCGAAGAGCTACACCGACTACCTGCAATTGACGGCGTTGCGCGGTGCCCGCGTCGGCCTTGTCCCGGCGTTACTCGAGAGAGACCCGGCGGACTCCGAAGTGGCCGTGGTCGTGCGCAAGGCGATCGAAGAGATGAAGGGCCAGGGTGCGGAGATCGTCGAGGTCTCGATCCCCAATCTGACCGAATTGCTCAGGGACCCGGCAAACGGGTTCCTCTTGATCCGCCAGGATTTCAAATTCGACCTGAACGCCTATCTGGCGGCCCATCCGAGCGCACCGGTGCGGACGCTGGAAGAAGTGCTAGCCGCCGGCAAGTTTCATCCAGCGGTCGAGACGAATCTGCGAAACGCTCAGGCCGTCGAATCCCGGGACACCGAGGAATATCTGGCGCACATAGTCAAGCGTAACATCTTGCGGGAGGCGATCCTGAAGGCGATGGCCGACAGCCGCGTCGAGGCGCTCGCCTACCCGACGATCGGCCGCAAGCCCAACGTGATCGGCGAGACGCAGATGGGCGTCAATTGCCAGCTCAGCGCCAACTCCGGCCTGCCGGCCATTGTTGTCCCGGGCGGCTTCACGGCGGACGGGCTGCCGGTCGGGATCGAGTTGTTGGGCCGTGCCTGAGCGAACCGCAATTGATCAAATTCGCTTACGCCTACGAGCAGGCACACGTCACCGCCGCCCGCCGGCCAGCACGCCGGCCCTCGACCGCCCTTGAAGAGCCGCCAACGCCGCTAGCGTGGCCCCATATAGCTGTTGAGCTCGCGGCCGATCGTCTGTTCCTGGCGGCCCAGACCCGACGGGTTCTGCTGCAACAGTTCGCGCTGCGCACCCATCAGATTGGTGTGGTAGTCCTCCCGCATCTGCTGTTGCAGCGGGCTGCTTGTTGGCGCCGACAACGACAGGCTCGGGTTGACGGCGTGCAACTGCGGGGGCGGTTCCATTCCGCGTTGCTGGGCGGCGACGGGCGCTGTTGCGAGCGATAGCGAGATGGCCACCACAGAGGCCGCAGGCAGTAATCTGTTCATTGGAGAACCTCCAGAGATCTTGGACCTTACGTCACTCCAAACCGAGCAACCGCTGCAGCCTGGGCGCACAAAGTCAGTCAACACCAAATGGTGTCCAAGTTATTGGCTAGCACTGCGACCAATGGACGCTACCCGCATCAAGTCTGCTTCCAGCACTATCTGTCCCATCTGCTTCTCTACCTAAGATTATTTACTAAATTTTACCGAAATTAATTTGGCGCTATCAGGGAGAAATAACAGCTAACGCGAACAGTGGCAGGCGGCGGAGCCGGTTCGGCCGTACGCGCCTACCGACAGTTCAAAAGGAGTGATCCGTGTCACAATCAGGTGAAGAACGAGTTCAGCCCAAAATGCGAAGGGTCTTGGGGCGAGCCGCGGCTGCTCTGCTGTTCGCCGCTGCGCTGGGCCAGGCGAGCCCCGCTCACGCTGGTCCTCATGGCGGGGGCGGTGGGTTTCACGGAGGTGGCGGCTTCCATGGCGGCGGATTTGGCGGTGGTTTCCATGGGGGCGGTTTCCATGGGGGCGGTTTCCACGGCGGCGGCTTCCATGCTGGCGGTTTCCACGGCGGCGGCTTCCACCGTGGGTTTTACGGCGGTGGGTTCGGCGTGCTGGGATGGCCCTATTATCCCTATGGCGGGGATTATTATTATCCATACTACGGCTACGGCTATGACACTGGCCAACCCAGCACCGCGCAGACCTGGTACTATTGCTCCGATCCGGCGGGTTATTACCCGTACGTAACGCAGTGCAGCACCAGTTGGCAGACGGTTCCGGCTAGCTAATTATTCGGCCGCCGGCTGCGTTGGCCAGCGCTCATCTGACCGACGATTGCCATTGCAGCTTGGCGGCCGGAAATTTGACCCCCGGTGCCGCGCGTAATTGCAGATTGCCGTCGTGCTCCCCAGATCCACGACGGAAGGACGGTGGCAGATTTCGGCGGCGTTAGCTCGCCTGCCCAGGAAGCATAGCCACGTGGTAGCCACGGGCGAAAACACGATTAGGCGGAGCGGGTCGTGATTTGACTGAAAACCGCTTCTCCCCTCCTTGAACAGCGACTGCGACGTCCTAAATCGATCGTCGCCGGGCGCCGGAACGGGCCCGGCGACGATCGTTTCGCCATGTTGCTCATAGGAGGACGTGGCAATGGCTGTCGTAGCTTCTCCATTTTTCCCGGCGATGATCGCGTCGACCGTCGCGGGCCCTTTGCCGGAGTCGAGACACTTCCAAGATCGATCATCCTGGCACCACCGCGCCGTACTCGGAGATGATGACGGTGACGACGCCGTGCCAGCCACCACCGCGCCGCCGCGCCAGTGGCCCCGGGTCTTTCCCGGCCTTTAGCAGAGAGCCGCCAAAGAACAGCGCCGCCGTGCGGCCGAGCTGACAATCCGCCGCTTTGCGGGCGTCCGCCGGCGCCTACCCGCCGCTCAACGTCTTTCGGCAGGGTGACGATATCGTGCTGATCACCGAGTTGCCGGGCATCCGCAAGTCGGCCCTCGATATCCAGGTCAAGGCCAACACCATCCGAATTGCCGGCAGCAAGGCCGTCCACTACGGCGACGCCGCGGCGTTGCATCGTCGCGAGCGGCTCGCCGGACGGTTCGATCGTGCGATCACCGTGCCGGTCGAAGTCGACGCAGACCGGGTCAAGGCCGAATACCGAGACGGGATCCTGGCCCTCTATCTCCCGCGCGCCGAGCGGGATAAGCCGAAATCGATGGACCCGTTGTACACCGAATACAATATTCGCCATTTCGCCCGGTCGTTCACGTTGTCGAACAAGATCGACCAACAGAAGATCAGCGCGCAGCTCGATGACGGCGTGCTGACCCTGACGCTCAAAAAGGCGAAGGAGGCCATGCCGCGGCGAATCGCGATCAGCTGATTGGCGATCGAAAAAGGGACGGAACTCGGCCGCGGGTTCGGTGTTTTCGGAATCAAGAGAGCGGCAAGTCGTCTCGACTAAGGTGTCCCCCCCACCACGCTGCTCTCGAACAACGCTGAGAGCGCCATGCACCCCCCATGGCGCTCTCGCTCGTTCAGCGGGCGTCTGCAAGGACCTCTTCGGCAAGACGGCGATAGCGCGCCTGGCTGTTCGACAGGTGCCGGCGCATCGCCTCGCGCGCCGCTGCCGCGTCGCCCGACCGGATCGCGCCATCGATCGCGCGGTGCTCCTCCTGGATCATTTCGAGATAGGCGCGCTGGCCTTCGGCGCGATGGGCAGCGACGCGGATGGTCTGCCGCGGGATGATGAAACGACCAAGATATTCGTGAAACCGCGCGAATTGTGGATTACCGGTCGCCGCGGCGATGGCGCGGTGGAAGGCGAAATCTTCGTCGACGGCACTTTCGCCGCGCCCGATCGCGGCATCGACGGCGGCGAGGGCTTCGCCGACCTCGCGTTTTGCCTCCGGCGAGGCGCGCGCCGCGGCCAGCCCGGCGGCCTCGACCTCGACGCTCAAGCGCAGCTCCATGATTTCGAGCACCTCGGCGACAGAAGGTAGACCGCCCACGGCGAGCCGAAACGGACGCCGCCCGACCTCGGTCGCGACAAAGGCTCCAGCGCCCTGGCGCGTCGTGACCAATCCCTCGGCCCGCAACGCCGCGACCGCTTCGCGCACGACAGTGCGGCTGACACCCATCGCCCCCGCCATTTGCTGCTCGGTCGGCAGGCGGGCGCCAGGCGGCAGTTTCGCACTGACGATCTCGGCGGCAATCCGCTCTGCGATCTCGTAGGTCAGTTTGCGAGCGGGTCCGACCGGGCGCAAAATCGCGGGCTTGTCAGCACGGCCAGGCAATGGTACCGTCGATAGTTGTCATATTACCTGACAAATAAATATCACGCTACAAGCAAGCGGACAAGGGAGGCTCGCATGATCGACCGACGCGACACGCTGCGGTTTGGCATCTCGGCGGCGTTCGTCGGCCTGATCGGCCGCGGCGTCAAAGCGGCGGGCCAGAAGCTGGTGCTCAAAGCCTCGGACGTGCATCCCGAAGGCTATCCCACGGTGCAGGCGGTCCAGGACATGGGCAAGAAGCTCGAGGCGGCGACCGGCGGGCGGCTCAGCATCCAGATGTACGCCTCGATGCAGCTCGGCGGCGAGAAGGAGGCGATCGAGCAGGCCCAAGTTGGCGCATTGCAGCTCGCCCGCGTCAGTGTCGGCGCCTTGGGGCCGGTGGTCGACGACCTCAACGTCTTCAACCTGCCGTTCCTGTTTCGCGACACCGCGCATATGGAGAAGGTGATCGACGGCCCGATTGGCCAGGAATTGCTCGACAAGGTCACCAACAATCCGCAGACGCGGCTCGTCGGCCTGGCCTGGATGGATGCCGGCGCGCGCAGCCTCTATGACACCAAGAGACCGATCAAGAACATCGACGATCTGAAGGGCCTCAAGGTCCGCGTGATGGGCAACCCGATGTTTGTCGACATGATGAACGCGCTCGGCGGCAACGGTGTGGCGATGGGCTACGATCAGGTCTTCAGCGCATTACAGACCGGCGTCGTCGACGGCGCCGAGAACAACCCGCCGAGCTTTGTCTTCGACAATCACTATCAGGTCGCCAAATACTACACACTGACCCAGCATCTGATCGTCCCTGAGATCCTGGTGTTCTCGCGGGCGACTTGGGACGCTCTGTCCAAGGACGACCAGGCGCTGGTCAAAAAGCTGGGGCGCGAGGCGCAACTCGACGAACGCCAGCTGTGGAACAAGGTCGAAGAAGAGGCGATGGCCAAGATGAAGGCGGCCGGGATCGAGGTCGACGTGATCGCCGACAAGAAGCCGTTTCAAGCCGCGGTCAAGCCGGTGTGGGACAAGTACGGCGCCAAATACGCCGCACTGATCGAGCGCATCCAGGCGGTCGACTGATAATTAATGAACGCCTCAGGCGCCCCTCACCCCAGCCCTCTCCCCGCGCGCGGGGAGAGGGAGGGACCCGCGCAGCGGGAGGGTGAGGGGCTCTACCGCAGCGCGATGGACGCGCTCTACCGGGTCTGCGCATTCGTATCGGGATCGGCACTGGTGCTGATCTCGGCGGTGATCCCGTGGGGCGTCTTCACCCGCTATGTCCTCAATAGCGCCGCCTCGTGGCCCGAGCCGATGGCGATCTTGCTGACGATCGTGCTGACCTTCTTTGGTGCCGCGGCGTGCTATCGGGCCGACACGCATATGAGCATATCGGTGCTGGTGCGGGCGATGTCGCGGCCGTGGCGGCGTCTCGTCGAGCCCCTCGCCGAGGCGCTGACGGCATTGCTGGCGCTGTTCATGGTGATCTGGGGCGCGCGGCTGGTCGGCACGACATGGCACCAGTCGATCGCCGAGTTTCCGGCGCTTTCGGTGGGCGTGACCTACCTGCCGATCCCGATCGGCGGCGCCATTACCCTCCTCTTTGTCGCCGAGCGACTGCTGATCGGGCGGCCGCCGCGCGAGGCCGAGGCGCATTTCGGCGCCTTGACGCAAGACTGATCTCGTGCACGGGCGGCGCGGATGGAAATCCTGATCGTCGTCGGCAGTCTCTTTGTCTGCTTCGCACTCGGTGTCCCGATCGCCTATTCGCTCGGCTTGGCAGCACTTGCCGGCGCTTACTGGATCGGCATACCGCTCGAAGCGGTGATGCTGCAGGTGTCGAGCGGCGTCAGCAAGTTCGCGATGCTGACCATTCCGTTTTTTGTGCTCGCCGGCGCGATAATGGCCGAGGGCGGCATGGCGCGACGGCTGGTGGCCTTCGCCAATGTGCTGGTCGGGCTCGTCCGCATCCGCGGCGGGCTCTCCGCGGTCAATGTGCTGGCAACCACGTTCTTGAGCGGCATCTCGGGCTCGGCAGTGGCCGACACCTCGGCGATCGGTTCGGTGATGATCCCGCAGATGGAGAAGACCGGCTACCCGCGCGTCTTCGCCACCAATGTGACGATCAGCGCCTCGGTACAGGCATTGCTCGTCCCGCCGAGCCACAATGCAGTCATCTATTCGCTCGCGACCGGCGGCACGATCTCGATCATCAGCCTGTTCATGGCCGGAGTGGCGCCGGGGCTCTTATTGGGCGCCTCGCTGATCGTGCTGTGCCTGGTGCTCGCCTATCGCAACGGGCATCCGCGCGGCGACGCGGTGCCCTGGCGCGAGGCGGTCAAGATCGCGGTCGAGGCACTCTGGGGACTGGTGACATTGGCGATCATCTTGGGCGGGATATTGGGAGGGGTGTTCACCGCGATCGAGGCCGG
>WNFQ01002624.1_pt1 | contig 13278 bp, 11 predicted proteins | sample 5400171 | NCBI WGS metagenome assembly WNFQ01 (sample SAMN13153356, study PRJNA577476) | soil metagenome | isolation source: 20 cm soil under Madrone tree | place: USA:California | collected 2016-06-14
AGCCGCGTGACGGCGATCCGCGCGCTGCTTTTGCGATTGCTGACCTGGAGCACCAGATTATTGAGTTTTGGCGGGTGCCATACGATATTTCCGTCGTTCAGGAACGCATGCGCGCCGCGCACCTTCCGGAACCACTGGTTCAGCGACTCGTCGTGGGCCGCTAAAGGGCTGAGAATTACTGACCACACCTATTTTCTTTCGCGTAGAAGTTTTCTGCACACGGCTTCTGTCTCATAGGTAGAATAACTCCCCCGGCAGATGGGGTACGAACAGTGCAGCCTACAAATTTTTCCGTCACTATTCGCCAAGCAGGGGCGATTTCTCTTCTCGATGTTTCGGGGCGCCTGACGTCCTACGAGACCGGTGCCTTGCGCGAAACCATTTCCCACCTGTTGAAGCAGGGCCGAAAGAACATCGTCCTGAATTTAGGCGCATTGCAATACCTGGACAGTTCCGGGATCGGCGAGCTCGCCAGGATTTATGTCTCGGTGGTGAAAGTGAGTGGCCAGATGAAAGTGGTCGGCTTGTCGCCGAAAGTGGAAGAAATTCTAAAGATTACTCAGCTTTATCAGGTTTTCCCGGAATTCCCGAGCGAAGAGGCCGCGCTGCAGAGTTTTCCGGAATCCGGCCGCAAAGAAACCATTTAAATCTATAAACTCAAAAAATTGCCCTAAAAGGAGAGAAGCGGTTAAGGCATTAGCCTTAACCGCCTCCCGGGGTGTGTCCTCGAAGTGGTATTGATAGGTTAGATGGCCGCCAGCCAAAAAGGTTTCCCTGGGAACAAACTTTTTTTGAAAAAATCGATTTAGCAGCGTAAATCTCAATAAAACAAATACTTACGCCACCGTTCGTCGCGGTGTCCGATCAGCCGCATCAGCTGCCGGGAGGTGTGCAGAGTAAACGGCCGGGGTCTTCGCGCCAGTTTAAGTCCGGCTTCTTCTGGGGTCCGGTCACCCTTGTTATTATTGCAGCGGTAGCAGCAGGCCACCAGGTTTTCCCAGCTGGAACGCCCGCCCCGCGACCGCGGTACAACGTGGTCCAGCGTCAATTCCGAGCTTGGAAATACCCGTACGCAGAACTGGCACGTGTTGCGGTCCCGCAACAAGATATTCTTGCGCGAAAGCGCACGGCTCTGTTGCGGAATATGCCGGTAGGCAAGCAACCGGATCACGGAAGGCACTTTGTGCGCATGCGCCGCGGAATGCACTTCCGCGTTGTGCATCTCTTCCGCCTGGGCCACACCCTTCAGCATCAACACCATCGCGCGCCGCACCGCCGTCACGTTAATTGGCTCGTATGTCGCGTTCAGCACCAGCACCGGCTCTTGCATCAGGGATGCACGCCGCGGCGAAATTAAGTTGTGGGATCTACTGCCAGCGGGACCCTCGGAACCGGGCATGGCCTCGCCCATGGCTTCCGGGGTGTAGCGCCCCCGGGAATCCACCGACATGTGCCGGTTTGCTCCCATCGCGCCTTCTACCACCTATCTTACCACTCTCTGGTGCCTGGCAGGGGGTTTCTGATGGCCGCGCCGCGGTTAGCCCAATCAACGATTTGCCTGCGGCATCGCGCAGCGCTCGTGCACAGGCAACCCGCGTCGCTCCAGTTGTCAATACATTATCTACCAGTAGGACGCGTAGATTGTCAACTTGGCTGCCTGGACGTGTGGCAAAAGCGCCACGCACAGACTCCCAGCGCTCATGATTGTATCCCCGCTCGAGTTCTCGTTCGCGATGTAGTGGTACTGGAACCACTACGTCCGCCGCGATCGCATTGCCCTCAGCGCTCACTATTTCGGCGAGCCGGTCTGCAAACCACGCCCCCAGCGGCTCAATCTGCTCGAATTTCAGCAGCAGAATCGCCCGCACCACCGCGTTTTCGTACAACGCAAAACTACGCGCCCTCGCAAAGGCATACTTTTTGTCCTGGCAAGCGGGGCAGAGCAGCGGCTGCTCCGGTTCCCGATTCAATCCGGGCAGCGGCCGCCCACAAACCTCGCATAAGATGCCGAGCACAGGTGCAAAGGATGAAAGGCATTCTTCGCATAGAGGAACCTGGCTGGCGCTCGTCAGCAGCCTGTCGCAGATGCGGCATCCGGAAGGAAAGAATACACTGACGACCGCATCACTGATCTCCCCGAGCCAGCCTGGGCCATGTCGAAACCAACCGCGCACACTTCCGCGCCGAGTTGGCGCCATGCTACTGGATGACCTTCCGCCTCCCACGACAGCGCCAATCTACTCTTTTTATGCCTTAATTAAAGAAGGAATGTATGTCGCAGGAATCGAGCTTTCGCGTGCCCGGTAGTGGCGGGTCTTCAGACCCGCACTCCTAGTCTTCCTTAGCCTCATTGCAGCAATCCCTGCTCCGTCTTCTCCTGGCAGGCGATACAGTGCTTTGCCCACGGCACAGCTTCCAGCCGCTTCTGCTGCAGTTCCTCCTGGCAATTCGCACACACGCCGTACTCATCGGCCTGGATACGCTTCAGCGCCGCATCGATCATATTCAGGATGGTGCGGTCCGTATTGGTCATCCCAAAAAGGAACTCCTTCGTATAGGAGTTCGCCGCCTTGTCCGCCAGGTCCACCGTCGGATCTTCGTCCGCTGTGCGGCCTTCTTCTTGCGTGCGCGCGATCGTCTTTGTCAACTCTTCCCGCCGCGCCAGCAATTTCTTCTTGTAATACTCGAGCCTTTTCTTGTCCATACCTGCCTTGACCTTGTCTGCGCCCAAACCTTTGCTACTACCACTAAATGTCCCGCTCCTCAGTGCGCTTTCCGGGACCATCTAAAAACTCCGTAGTGTAGGCCGAGTCAACACCCATGTCAAGGCGAAGCCCGTTTTCGCAAGAGATAACAATCCTGTTTCCTCGCTCGGTCACGGCACGATAGGCAATATCAGCGCCGAAGGGTGTGCCTTGTCGTGGTAAATCACGTTCGTCGCTTTGACCATCCGCGTCGCGCGCGCCTGCTCTTCCCCAGTGTTCAAGTTGCGGTCAAAGCGCGGAAAATTGCTACTGGAGACTTCCAGCCGTAGCTTGTGCCCCGCCAGAAACACATTGCTGGTTGCCCACAGGTCCACGGTGATGTGATACGTCTCGCTCGGATTGGCCAACTCCGGTTTCTCCTGTGAATTCCGATAGCGCAGCCGAAGGATCCCGCTTGTAAGGTTCTGGGCCAACCCGCTTGGCCAAACGTCTACGAGCATCCCTGTGAAGTCCGTGTCTACCGCCGAACTGCTTACGTACAAGTCCAGCGAAACCGGGCCGGTTACCTCGGTGTCCTTTCTAAACGACGGCGTTGTATAAATCAGCACGTCGCTGCGCGCCTCCGCCGGCCGCTGATCTTCCGGACCAATCCCAGTCGGCAACGCCCCACAACACAGCGGCCCGCCAATCGTCGGCGCCGCGTCGTTCGGATCGTATACGTACTGGTCGGACTTCTCTTCCGCGGGCGCCACCGTATTTAACAACCCGTTCCCGGCGATCCCGTTCGCCGAGCCTGCCGAATGCAAGTAATACTTTGTAATTCTTGTACGCGCCAACGGCCAATCGTCTTCCTCGCGCCACTCGTTCTTCCCCATTACAAAAATCTTCACCGGCTTTTCTTTCTCGACGCCGTTCGCTTCTCCCTTCAGCAGCCAGCCGTACCAGCGCAGCGTCAGCTCATCCCCATCGATGGGAAGTTTTTCTCCAAAGTCCACCGCGCCGACTTTCCTGCTGTCCCACCCTCCAGCGTGTCCCCCGACGTACACCAGCAGCCGTTGCCCCTTGCGCGCCGCTTCCGCGCCCGCCTCCGTTTTCAGCCGCACGTAGTTCCTTACCGTTCCGCCCAGAAAAATGTCATACCACGCGCCCATCCCGTAGACCGGAACCTGAATCTGAGCATAGTGGTCTTCGATCGAAATCCGCTTCCAGTACTCATCGAAATTCGGGTGCGCCAGCCAGTCCTTGAAGTACGGCGCGATTCCTTCCCCTGACGGCGCTTCCAGCACCGGGTAAGAAATCAGTGGCAGCACTTTGGACCCGCCCAGCGGGTCGTATTTTTGTTCCGCGCGCCGCCGCATCGTATTCTCCGCCAATCCCGATGCCCACGATTCATTGAACCACTGCTCGAAGGCCCCGCCCTGATACGTCCAGCCGTCGTGATAATTCGACGCCGTCACGTTCGGACAAATCCCCGCCAAGTGCGGCGGTTTCGCGAGCGCCGCCAGGAATTGCGTTGCGCCCACGTATGACCCGCCGAACATACCCACTTTCCCATTCGAGTACGGTAGCGCTGCCGCCCACTCTACGGTGTCATACCCGTCTTGCGATTCATGTACGAACGTGTACCACTCCCCTTCCGACTCAAAACGCCCTCGTACGTCTTGCGCGATCACTACGAATCCACGCGCAGCTCCCCGCAATCCGAAATTCGTCTCATTCCTTTTGTCGTACGGTGTGCGCACCAGTAGCACGGGGAATTTCCCTTCCGCCTTCGGCCGGTAAATATCCGCGCGCAGCGTCACCCCATCGCGCATCTTCGCTGCCTCGTTACGCTGCACGGTGACTTCGTGGTTTTCCACAGCCGCGGTTCGCGCGGGGGCGACCAACCCAGCGCACAACGCCACCCACGCGGACGCAGCCCAAGCAAATACCGAGGGAACTCGCGCCGAGCGCACACATCCGTCTGTTTTCGTCTTTTCCATGGACCAGCCTCCGCTCCGGAATCCATCGTGCCAATTTACAAACCGCGCGAGCGTAGGCCGACTATCTCAAGCTGTCAAGCCGAGCCGCAGGGCGGCCCTCTTGTTTTTGAATGTTGAGGGCGAGTCTACGTCGCCACTCTTTTCTTTCGTTGAGGAACCACTTTTAAGACGAAGCGACCGCCGAATTCCGTTGCCGGTCACCCTCCACCAAACAGTCATACTCTGCGCCCGACTCTTCCGGCAGGAGCACCCACAGGGTGTAAATTCCCAGCGCTGTGCCTAGCGGAAATCGCAGCAATGCAAGGAATCCAATGACCAGCCCCAGCATCCGGGCCCATGACTCGCGCTCAAAGAGTCCGTAAGCCAAGACTAGGTGCAGCACCCCAAACATTGCCAGTACCACGCCCACTGAAAACACCCCTCGCGAAAGGAAACCGTCCAGCCCCCATTCACCCAACGGCCACGTGCCCGGCCCTGGCCCTCTCCAGCCTCTAAGGAACGGGAAGAACACACCCCCGAAAATGATCATCGAGCCTGACCAAGCCAGCCGCAGAATCCCGTTAATCATCCAAAGCGTTGCCAAGGTCCGCAAATTCCGCCGCACCCGTCCAGCAGTCCCCACCGCCACACCATAAGCGCCCTTCGGCCCTCCGTAAACTCCCGTAGATACAGAAGCTTGACCAACGCCCCGGCCCGTCGCCGCGCTGCTCCCCACGATCGCTTTCCCACAGTTGGTGCAGTATTGCCCGCCGGGGGTGAGCTGGGTTCCGCATCGATCACAATACATGCTCCACCCCCTGTGCCAGATAATACGCCGAGCCCGCCGAAAAGTTCCCGCCGTCTAGGCTGTAGCGCAGTTGGTCTAAGGGACAGACATCTCGAAAAGGTGCGCTCTATCCAATTCCGCCCAGATAACGTCCCGATTGACTTTATCTGCCATCTCGTCACAAATGGTCATTCGGAAAGCGACCGCTTCTCCGGACCGGATGCACGAATGAACACTCTCGACCTCATTGTTGGCAAGCCCATTAAGACCAGCGACGAACGCGCCGAACAGATCGGCATCCAGGAAGGTATTCCTATCTTTGGCCTGGACGCGCTCAGCTCTGCAGCTTACGGCCCGGAAGCAGCCCTCAGCCTGCTGATTCCGCTCGGCTTGCTCGGTGTGCAATACATCGTCCCTATCAGCGCGGCGATCATCGCGCTGCTGGTCATCGTCTACTTTTCCTATCGTCAAACCATCGCGGCGTATCCCACTGGTGGCGGTTCGTATACCGTCGCGCGCTTCAACCTGGGCGCCTTCTCCGGCCTTCTTGCGGCTGCAGCTTTACTGACGGACTACATTCTCACCGCGGCGGTGGGCATTTCCGCCGGCGTTGGAGCGCTGGCATCCGCTGTTCCCTCGCTCCAGCCGCATACAGTGGGGCTGTGCGTCGGAATCCTTGTCGTCATCACCATTCTGAATCTGCGCGGTGTGCGCGAGGCCGGCGTGGTCTTCATGGTACCGACGTATTTTTTCGTCGGCACGCTGCTTATCACCATCGTTGGCGGAATTGCGCGAGTCGCCCTTAGCGGCGGCCATCCCCTCCCCGTGACGCCGCTCCCGCCGCCCCCCGCCATCACCGAGGCGGTCACCTTCTGGCTCTTACTGAAAGTCTTCGCAAGTGGATGCACCGCGCTGACAGGTGTCGAAGCCGTCAGCAACGGTGTGAAGGCCTTCCGCGAGCCCGGTGTGAAAAACGCGCAGCGCACTCTGACCGTCATCATTTTTCTTTTGGCAGTCCTGCTGGCGGGAATCTCTTACCTCGTCAAAGCTTACGGCATCGCCGCCACAGACCCTGGCCACGCTGGCTACCAGAGCCTTCTCTCTATGCTGATCGCCGCAGTTTTCGGGAAAGGTCTTTTTTATTACGTTACAATGGCCTCGATTCTTTTTGTTCTATCCCTTTCCGCGAACACCGCGTTCGCCGATTTTCCGCGCCTCTGCCGTTCCATTTCCCAGAACAATTATCTGCCGCATGCTTTCGGCTACCGCGGACGCCGCTTGGTCTATACCTACGGCATCGTGGTTCTTGGGCTTCTCACACTTTTTTTGCTGGTCCTCTTCGGTGGCGTCACGGACAAGCTGATTCCACTCTATGCCGTCGGAGCTTTCCTGGCTTTCACTCTCTCGCAATTTGGCATGGTCGTGCACTGGCGGAAAAACCGTGGTCCCCATTGGATAAAGAGCGCTCTCGTCAACGGACTCGGCGGATTCGTCACTGGCGTCACTGTTATCGTGGTCCTCGTTGCGAAATTTGCCGAAGGCGCTTGGATCACGGTCATTTTCATTCCGTTGCTTATCTTTCTTTTCCGCCTCGTGCGCCGCCACTATCACAAGGTCAGCGTGGCCACGAGCTGCCCAGGACCGGTCGCGCTCGCCGTCGAGGCTGCGCCACCCCTTGTTGTCGTGCCCGTCGAACACTGGAGCCGCATCGCCAAACAAGCGCTCGAATTCGCCTCGCGGCTCACTCACGAAATCATCGCCGTCCACGTCGAGCCGGGTGATCATTCGGAATTTTTGCATATGGATTGGGAACGCTACGTGGATCAACCCTTCCGCGCCGCTGGCGTCGAGCCCCCCAAGCTCACCAGCTTACCGTCGCCCTACCGCTTTATCGTGGTTCCCATCGTGCAATTCGTTCTTGAACTCTCCGAAAAGCATCCAGATCGGCGCATCGTCGTCGTTATTCCCGAATTGGTCGAAGATCACTGGTACGAATACTTCCTCCACAACCAGCGCGCCCGGCTTCTCGAATGGACGCTGCTGGCCCGCGGCAACCAGCGCATTTTTACGGTCAGCTCGCCCTACTACATCTCGGAACAGCCCGCAGAGTGAAGTCAAGTATTCGCAATGATTTGGCATCTATGGGAAAGAATCGGACAATAGTAAGTACACCTGTCCAACCAAATTTTACGTATCGTGGTAAGTGGCTCGCCTACCTCGCCGATTTTCGAATCCTACGCTCAGCGGTCCTGAACAGGACGTTACCATCGTTCCAGAGTGTTCTGGAATCAACGGGCTGGAACTCTTCGATTACCTTTTGGGGTCTGTGATGCTTCTCGGTTGGAATCGCGTAAACAAGGTCGGGCTCTGAAGGCCTACGTCGGAGGCCTTGCGGCTATTCTTCTTAGCAACGCCCTTCGAATCACTTCTTTTGTGGTACTCGGGAACCAAGGCTTCGCGGAGAGTATCTCGGGATTCCACATCTCCGCAGCCTGGATCTTTTCCCAATCGTCTTTCTAATTTATCTGTCCATGACCTACGGCTGAATGATAAGTAAAAAGATTCCGCAGCGGAACCTCGACAGACCAGCTAGTACTACGAAACACCGGACCATCCCAGCTGCTTTCCGGACGGGTTATGTGGCCTCCTATTCATAGTGCCGCCGATCCGTTCCCCTTAATCCCGCCAATTTACCGATGTTACTTCCAGAATTTATGAAATCAAGAACTCTAGAGAATCATTCGAGAAATGTTTTAGGTGGCTTTGCTGCACGAAGTTCGTCTTTCTATCTAGTCCCGGATCGAGGTTCCACCGATCCTTGGGCAGCTTCCGGTTGACGGCCATCTGGAAGCGCGCGACCAGGGGACGGCCTGTGGTGAGTTGCAGGTCCGGGCGGGAGAAACGATGTACTCCGCCTACAGGAGTATTCGGGCCGTCACTATTCTTACGCTTATAACGGTGAACCTTTCTGGAAGGCCGTCATTTCCGCAAGCTGTCAACTTCATTCGCGACGCTGCCGATCCGCTGCCTCTAGCTAAAGTGTCTGCTGGCCGGGCACCTTGCGCAATGGAGTTAGGAGGCCCAGTCTCCGCGAGGTACGCAGCCAAATCGGCAACCCCTGATTCAGGCGCACCGTGCGACACGCCGACGGTAAGTGTGTCACCCATGAATCCATGCAACTCGGCCGTAAGACCGGGACAAGTGGGGTGTGAAGCACCCAAAGATCGGGTGCCAGACGAGTTGGCAGCCATGGGGAAAACAGGCCAAAAAATTCTACGGGCGCGCGACAGAGTTTTGGAGATCCTGCAAACTGAAAACACTTGCTCGGCATGGCTGCGCGAAAAGGACGCGGATCCTGCGGCCACCTTCCGAACCCTCGACTATGCCGTGGATCGCCGCGGGGAGACGTTTGTGCATGCTTGGAAAGATATGGGAGCACAGTACATCTTCCGTGATCCGTACGTGGCCAGAGTTGGACAAGACACCGGGGCCTACGCCACCATTACGTTGAATGCCGGGGGCGCGTTTTTTCAAACCTATGCAGCGGCCTTGCTAGGTTCTAAGGAAGGTGGATTGTCTAGAATCAGCGGGCAGCGCTTGATGAACATTGGGCCTTATCCGGGCGACAGCCTTGCCGGTCAAACCCTTGCTTTGCTGCACGAATTCGGTCATGTGCTCAACCTTCTGCCGGTTGACTTCAATAACGAAGACGGTAAGTCGGTGCAGAATACGGCGGAAGTCCTGCGTTTCTGCCAAGCGGAAATAGAATCCAAAGCCAGACGGGGCACACTCCAGGTGCAAAGGTGACAGCCCAGATTGACCCTCTGCAAGGTGTTCAGCTTGTTCCTAGGAATGAAAGCCAGATCGTGGCATTTTCACGATCCACGGTAGGCTTCCGCTGAAGCAAATCTCCGACAGAATGAAACGATCTTGGGGGGCCGGACACTACTTGTACAGCCGAGTCCAATCGGAACAAGCGGCCGCATTGAAGACAAAGACATCGTGCCGTGCGGTTGTTTGTTCCCATTGGCTGGTAATTGGCAGGTGGGGAGCACTCTTGGGAGAGTTGTGCTCCCTGCCCGTCAGTCTTGTTTACCTCGACGTTGGCACATAATCCCTCCAAACCGGGGGCCTGATCGCACGTAGAACCTATTTAGAGCGACGACGGTCCTTGAAGTAGAAAAATAGAGAGAAGATCGCGAAGTAGAAGGCCGCGTTTGTAACGATGGCGAAGCGCAGAAACCAGCCCAACGTCCAAGCGAAAGACTTGCCCGTTTCCGGGGTGACGAATTCGGCTAGCTTCAGGCCCGGGGAAAAAAGACCAATCACAGGCGCGACAACTTGCGGCTCAATGGGCACTGCGATAGCCAGAGCGAGGAAACCAGCGACGAGGCTAGCGCCCGCGAGGAGAAGGAAACGGAAAAGCTTGTGCTGCGGCATTGTCGCCGATTGTAGCAGAAGGATTCCGCGGTGTTTATCTCCCTTCCTATGGGAAAATAACGTGGCAGTCTAGAAAAACAAGGGGCACTATGAATTTCCGGCGAATCGCGATCTTTTTCTCATTTGTGTTCGTCGTCCTATTTGCTGCGGCCATCACTTCGCCGCGCGCGGCGGTGACGCAGCAGGACCAGGCTCCGAAAACGCAGCAGACGCCGACAATTGACGAATACCAGCCAAAGTCCACGCTCGTTACCAAGGAACACAAGATCGAGCGAGCCAAATTTCCGTTCGTCGATATTCACAGCCATCATTGGAATCCCAGGGCGGCTGAAGTAGATCAGCTCGTGAAAGAGATGGACACGATCAACCTGCGCGTGATGGTGAATCTCAGCGGAGGAACAGGGGAACAGTTGAAGAATACCGTGGCCGTAATGAAGGGGCGATATCCGGACCGGTTTGTGGTGTTCGCAAATATGAGTTACGACGATTTGAACACGCCGGGGTTCGCGAAGCGCGTGGCGGCGCGGCTCGAAGAGGACGTCAAGAATGGCGCGCAAGGACTGAAGATTTTCAAGAATTTCGGGATGGACTTGAAATATACGAATGGCGAACGCGTCCACGTAGACGATCCGATATTTGATGCCGTGTTTGAGAAGTGCGCGGAGCTGAAGATTCCCGTGCTGATTCACGTCGCGGAGCCTTCGGCGTTTTTTGATCCTTGGGACTACCACAATGAGCGCTGGGAGGAGTTGAAGGAGTTTCCGGGGCGGGCGCGGCCGGCGGCGAAGTATCCACCCTTCGAGACGCTGATGGCAGAGCGGAATCACCTGTTTGCGAAACACCCGAAGACTAATTTCATCGCCGCACATCTGGGTTTTCACGGAAACGATCTGGAGCGGCTGGGAAAACTCTTTGATGCCAATCCGAATGTGTATGTGGACATCGCTGCGGTGCTCGCGGAGCTGGGCCGGCAGCCGTATTCGGCACACGATTTTCTGGTCAAGTATCAGGACCGCGTGCTGATGGGAAAAGACATTTATGACGTGAACGAATACAAATGGTATTTCCGGGCCCTCGAAACCCGCGACGAGTATTTTGAGTATTACCGCAAGCGCCACGCGTTCTGGCGGATTTACGGCTTCCAGGTGCCCGATGAAGTGTTGAAGAAGGTCTACTACAAAAATGCTTTGAAGCTGGTCCCGGGGATTGCCGCGAAAGCGTTTCCGGAGTGAGACCTACAAGGAGGCTGGGGCGGCCCACCCGCCCCGGCGCATGACACTTTGTAGAAGAATTGAATCCGCAGACCCTACTCTTCGTGATCGAGCGGTTTGCCGTCGGGGCCTACCTGGACTTCCGACTTTTTCCCGTTTGTTTCGACCTGAGCCTCGTAGGCCACCAGCTTGCCTTTTTTGGTGAGAGCCTCGACCCTGAGGATCGTTCCCTTGCCTGCTTTGGCCTGTAAGCCCGCTTTAACATCCGAAGAGAGCGAGTCCAAGGCCACCTGCTCTTCGATTTCAACGATGGAACCGTCGGCGGTCATTGAAATATCCTTGCTGCGGCCATTGACGGTCATTTCCACTTCGTAGAGAGTTTGACCGTTTTCTTTTTCGGTGGAAAATCCCTTAATGGTGGCTCCCGCGCTTTGGGCCGCGACTGTTTTTTCAACAGCCGGCGGCAGATCGGAGCGCTTAATTTTCTTTTCCTGCGCGGATGCTATTCCAGCCAGCAGCAATCCGCTCGCGGCAATTGCTACGAAAAGGTTTATCCTCATGTTCCCTCCTGAACGCGGGAGACAGCTCCCGTTGAAGGCAAGACTAGGCCTCAGTTTCTAAACCCAGGATAAATGTAAGGACTGCTAGAACCACGTGGAGGCCCGATAGCGGCGATAGTCGTCGCCAAAGTGCGCTTCGAGCACGCGTGCTTCGGAGCGGGCCCGCGTGATTTGCAGAATTAGCACTGGAACCACCAACAAGAGGAGGTAGGGGCGTTCGAGGAAAAGAAAGAGTCCGGTGAAGACGAATGTCCCGAAGAAATAGATCGGATTGCGAATGCGCGAGTAGATTCCACGGGTAACAAGTTGAGTGGCCTGGGGCGTCAATGAAAAGGAATTGCCAAGCTGGATGCGCGCGATGGTCAGGAGAATGAGGGCCGGAATCATGAGGAATAACCCTGCCAGGCGCAAGAGGGTCCAGGGGGGACGCGCGAAGAGGTACACGACATAGGCGATACCGAGCAAGGGCAAGATCGTGACTAGGACTGGGCTACGTTTCATGGGTGTTCCCGACGCTTTAAGGCACCTGATGGTAGCGCAGTCCGAGCTTCTAGGGTAGAGAAGGGAAAGACAACGTCGTCAGTGCGTCACCCCCCTTTTTGCACAGCTTCCACAGGGCTGAGGAAAAGGGCGCAAAATAATTGTTACGGGGACTTGACGGAATAAGAAAAGCTGGTATAGTTACAAATGGCCTGGGGGTTCCATGAATCGTCAGGCGTGATTAGGGGCATCACAGTCGGGTCGAAGGAAGTCTTCCCAGCGTAAGATCAAGCGAAGGCAAGAAGTAGATCCTATAGTGAGGTTCTTTACGAACACGGGCTAGAGAGAAGTCGAGCATCGCGTGGAGCCACCCAAGTGTGGGTGGCTGTACCCGGCGCTCGACGCCGGGTTTTTTATTTTGCGGCAGTGATTAGTAGCGAGTGACGAGTGGCGCGAAGTTCCGCAAGGGATTTCCGAAGCAAGTCGCAAAGCAGCTAAACCACGAAGCAAAAACTCAGCGCAAGCTGAGGTAAGCAGAGCTGGAAGGCGAGTTCGCGCCGGGTTTCAGGGTCTGTAAATACAAACCCTGAACAGATAGAAGCGAACGAGTAAGTCCCACCAGACAGAGTCCCAATGCGGTTATTCGCGGCGGCTGCGACGCAGTTGCCTGGGACATTCCGATGGACTCGGAATAAACGCTCTTTGACAACAGAAAGGCTGGCAAGTCCACGCCGATAACCCTGTGTCCCGATTACGGTCGGGCGGGGTGCCATGGTGTGGATTACTTACAAGTTTGCTCGAGTCGAGCAAAACTGTGGAAGAAAAGGCGGCTTATTCATTCAAGAGAGTCACGCAGACTTCGCTGTGACCCATGCCCGGGTGGCGGCAAGTTCGGTTGCGAGGATGTATGGAGCTACGAGAGTCAAAACGTCGTGGATCGAAAAAGATCAGGGTTAACAGCCTGGTCCATAAAACGAGCAACGACGGCTTGAGTGAGTTTTATGATTAAGCTACTAAGGGCGTACAGTGGATGCCTTGGCGCCAGAAGGCGAAGAAGGACGTGGCAAGCTGCGATAAGCCTCGGGGAGCCGCAAGCAGGCTTTGATCCGAGGATTTCCGAATGGGGAAACCCGG